>Ga0247779_1001648_pt1 | contig 10582 bp, 9 predicted proteins | sample UWRJL221509R5_FD_179925 | JGI IMG/M metagenome (GOLD analysis project Ga0247779, IMG submission 179925) | Plant litter microbial communities from Arlington Agricultural Research Station in Wisconsin, United States - UWRJ-L221-509R-5 | ecosystem: Environmental > Terrestrial > Plant litter >...
TTTGACATTACTTTTGACAGGGGCGAACATACGCATATACTGCTTACTCCGTCAAAACAAAATGGAAGATCGGCTGATCCGGAACTTGTTCGTTAAATGGAACACCGCCTTCCTCAAGAGTCGAGCTCCAAATTCTCACTCCTTCGAATCAGCAGGCTGCTACTATGCGAGACGAGGTAAAGTTTAAGTACCGTTCCCAACGCCCCAGATCCGGAGTCGGCTACTTGTGTACACGGTACGACCATGCCAAAAACAGGACATTTACAACGGACAGCTCCGAGTCCGAGTGTCCGAGTCCCATGTCACGCAGAGATCTTCCTATTACATATACGGTACCCACATTCCCTCGACCGTTATTACATTACACGGCCCCAATTGAACTTTAAAAACAGAATATCCACTTTTACACCACCCTACACCTAACATGAAAAAGGGAACCATAGCTCACCTGATGATAATGACATCAACGTTATAACAGCTTATAGCAACTTGTGTCCTTGACTTTTAACCCTTCCTTGCATGCACATACCCACACACAACACACGCGACGAACACTCGTGATCGCTCCTATATGTCCTTCAAGCTCTGTGTCCTGATTTTAACTTGGTACATCTAATCGTATTAAGAAAAACCACCAACAAACCGATGATCATTTTGTACATCCGTTTTTAATATCATCATATGTCGTATGATGATGTACTAACACTACATAGCCTACTCGAAGTACCCCAACTCTGCTGCGTCGTCTTCGATAATCTGATGGTGATGTAGTACATATGGTACAGCATGTAAACGAGGTTTCTTTGATCAATCAGAACATGGCCATCCATCCTGTTTCCTGAATTCCTGAGTGCTGCGCCTAACGATCACCTCTTCCTACCGGTTCCGAAATCACCCGCGATAATGTGCATACATACATACATACACGCTGAATAATCCAATGAACTGCCTGACGCAGGCTGCCTGAGCGTCGATTGAACATATGTGCTGGGATTGCACCCTAGAGTCCTAAGACCAATGAGCATGAAAGCAATAATGATATGATGGATGTCAGGTGGATGCGTTATTATCAAAGCGGTAACTAATATACGACCATCTTTCATGATTTCCATAACATACCTAGTATTACATCGGAAACATATTAAAGACGTTTGATCCGGCCTCCGATCCTCCGAGGTAGCGATTTACATGGTATGGTAAACCCAACGCGCACTAGGGCATAGAATCATACAGTCCTTCAAACGGAATTTCTAGCTAGCTTTCACGAGAACAGAAACTAGAACCAGAACCAAAAAACCAAGTATACCGCCGGATAGCCAGACGGGCCAACAGAATGGTATTTATGAGCAAACGTCAATCCGCGGGAGAAGGTGTCTGAATTTCCCAAATATCCATCGGGCTCGGTCGGTCGGCAGCAATGCGCAGCAGGTCACTCACTCTGCGCTGTTTTTAAACTCCGGCGCCGTGTTGTAACGCTCTGCATGTTAATTATAAGCCTACAGAATGAATGAGGAATGATGAACTCGTAACAAGTTGAACTTTGCAAGATCCGGTAAGACAGACATTCTTGCGTTGGAATTCAACAGTAGCTAGAAACAGAAACACAGAGATGATCAGCCTGACTCTAGCTATAATTACAGCGTGACAATCCACGCGAATTATAGCGATAAGTCAGCGAGAAGCCTTCATTAAGTGCAAGAAGTTGCCGTTGATGATGAGATGAATCCTATTCGAAGGACTAGCAACGTTCGCGGGTGTACATTTACGAGTTGTTGGTAGTACCCTAGAACGAGGCCTGAAGGCATGAAACCCGAATTAGGACTTGGACATGGAGTGCACATATACAGACAAAGAGAAGATCCGGGCACGAAACCAGAACTTGATCATAGCCTAGAGGGACTAACAACTTGATGATAATTCAGATAAAAATGTATACACAGATAAGATGCCGGAGACAAACCTGACCAGGCAATGTATTAATATGTATCTCTGTATTTTGGTGGGTGTCAGTTGAACGACAGATGTTCCAGCCACAGATTGGAACAGTGAGAACAAAAACCTGTAATAAGACTGGATGACCAAAGCCAGCACAGGAAGAGTACATAGTTCGTTTTAGGCCGCAAAGGCAAACAGGTTAAAGTCAAAAGATTATGGCCTAACACTGCTAAGCAGCAGAACCAGAACCATAGAACAGGATAAGTCACATAATTTGTTGACTGAGCTACTGATCTTAGACTTCTCTTCGCCTCAAGGAGGTCGCATGGGGAGGAGGAAGGCAATATCTGGGGTTCATACAGACTATGCCCTTCGTACCTCCGTTTTATCGTTTATGCAGTGTGGCGTGCAGAGATAAATCCTCTGGTCGGATATTGAGAGCTGGGTGGGCCGTTAAAATCTCAGAAAGAGAAGCTAGTTGCCAGTGCGGAATCGGAACTATCAAGGTTGGACAGTCGCGCAGCCATGTCCTCGCTATTCTCGGAATGTTGGATGTCTTCAAGATGATAATTGTGTGCATTCGTATTGCTGTGTATGGGAAGCATCTGAGGTTCAGCGTCCCGTAGTTTGATTATGCATGCTGCTTTGAAGGTTAAAATTGAGTATTGAATGGGCGCTGGCTACTCTTGGCTACTGCATCCGAGAAACTCGAGTCCCCGACTGTAACCCCGATGGCTTGAAAAAATAACAACTGCACATAGTGGCTACGTCTCGGCGACTCGGCCAACAAGTACACTTGAAGTTCAAACTCAGTTTCGTTCCAAGTGTTCAAGCTCAAGCGCAATGTTCGAACGTTCCATGAGCTTTTAAAGCAGTATTTCTACGTTTCTACTTTGTATTTCAAGAGAATCTTATTTCCCTTGAGGCTAAATGTAATACTAATATGGAATAAATTTTGAATAAATCGAGAGCAAATTTCAGCTCAGTCAAAATGATTTAGGCGGAACTCAATAATCTGGAAATATCCGCCAGGGAAGCATTTCTCCCGACGCCGCTTTTCCTCGTCCATCACTCACATCCGTTGATTGATTTTTGCGTAACATGAAGAAAGATTTGACAGACAGACGACTTGCTTTTATAACTCATGTATGTCTTTATCTTTTTTCCAAGATACACACAGTATCTAACTATCCGGGTGATTATCAGTATTTTTTTATTGGCAACATGATACCTGTATCATGATGTGTATGATACAAGAATCGAATTATCTCCTGCTTCAATCAGTATACATCCCTTGCAGGGTTTACTTTCACCCACTCTCTAGGTAACATGGTTGCTCACAATGTTGAGTAGACAAGAATGAGATCCGAAACGCTCGTCCCATGGTCTTATGTACGCCGACCCGAGTCCCGACGCGTCGGGGACAGGAAAGCAAATCGTTACGCATCCTATCAGTATGGCACATAGCTGGATATTTCGTTGATCAGAACTCATTTAATGATCCAGAACCTTTTGTTAGATGCTTGAATCTAACTGTCGCAGCATTTACTCTGCCTCCGGGTTGATCACGAGCATTCAAAATTCAAATTACAGGGTCAATCGTCGCGAAGGTTGGTAAACATTCCCCGCATTCTGTCTGGCCTTCATTCTTCAACTCTTCCAGCATTGTCCGAAATGCTCGGTATGCCAATTAACTTGGAATGTTCACGACCCAAAATACTACTGCCCATGGATACAAAAATGCTTTGTGATCCCCGCTGCCACTGATTTAACCAACCAGCTTGCTACCCGTACATGCTTCCAATGGTGTGAAAGGCACGAAAAGGCACCGTTATGCAATCAGACGAAGCGACATGGGACTTCTGCGCACATGGGAAAGTACAAATTGTACGGGGTGTGTCTTACCCCAACCCATTATACCCCACATTTTTCCCATGCTTCTAAATATAATTCCACTCCGTCTGCCGATGACGAAAATCTTCTGGGCAGGCTTCTCTGTGGCCTTGCCATACTATGCTAACGGACGCTTGATGCTAATAAGTTATAGCCAAGATATTCTCTCCGCTCAAAGACAGCATTTCAATGTGGTACTCATCGTCTTCTCCTTCTACATAGATAGGCGTAACCTTGTACAGTACGGGGTTCGGTGGTCTGAACCGTTGTTATTTGAAAAAATGACATGTTGTGAGTAAGCCCTATCTCCTTCAGAGACAATAAATTCCTAAATTTGTCTGCAACGTATCAGAAAATCTTGTCCGACCAACTTGCCGATGAGGCATGATCGCATGATGAGAGGTTTTTGGGTGGTCATTCTTAATGGCAGAGCTCGGCCAAAGCTATCTTGGACACTTGTCTTTTTGGTGTGGTGGCAGGCTCTTACGATACCCGATCCGGAGTAGGGCCATTCCAATTGCATATGGGCCATTGGGTCCTTGACGTACATTAAGATCATTGATTTCATTCAGTTGGGGCCGTTGCTCTTTCTTCCTTCCCTTCTTCCTGCCCACGACACAGAAAGTGTGCGATAATGGAGAAAAGATCCCCCTCCCCCACCGCTTCCGACCCAGAGGCTTCTGTGGAGGCAGAGAAGATGAAAATGGAGACATTCAATCCAGGCGTGGACATTAGTGGCCTGGATGAGCGCAAGCTGATGAGAAAGGTCGACCTGGCCTTGATTCCATGGTTGTCATTCTTGTATCTTCTGAGCTTCCTCGACCGCACTAGTATCGGAAAGTAAGCTTCGTCATTTCTACTTATGGTATTTATTACTGAAGTGGATCATCGTCCATAGTGCGAAGGTGACTAAACTAAACCTGACAAAAGATATCTTGCTGGATTCTCATAAGTTGTTGCCCTTCACAGCTATACCATCTCGAGCCCGACCTCCACATGACTGACGACCAATACTTAATATCTTTGACGGTGAGTACACGTAGCATTGATCTCTTTTCTATGCATGCACTGAAGAATTCCGCCTAGATTTTCTTCTTCAGCTACGCGATTTTCGAGGTTCCTTCTAATGTATTTTTAAAACGGTTGCGACCGTCTATATGGCTTTCGTTTCTCATGTTCTTCTGGGGAATCATGATGGTAAGTCGTCCGTATTCCCATTGCTGTAAACAGACAGGAAGAGTATTAAAGGTTATGTGTAGACTCTCCAAGGAATTGTACATAACTATCCACAATTACTAGGTGAGTAGTTCCTCGACGCATGCATTGCCCAGAGATTCATAGTCTAATGTGAAATTTTTTGGGGTAAAGGGATGAGGTGGCTACTCGGTATGTTCGAGGCGGGTTTATTCCCAGGAGTCAACTACTACCTCTCATGGTGAGAAAGAATTGGCCTCTCCCTCCGAAATGCCAGGACCACGACAGCTGACTGGGGCATCATAAAGCTGGTATAAACGGTCGGAATTCGGAATCCGATCTGCCATCTTCTTCTCGGCAGCCACTGTTTCAGGAGCCTTTGGCGGTCTCCTCGCTGTAAGTAATTAATTAAAGATATGTATAAGTTGACTAATAAATCATCAAGGCTGCTATTTCGAACATGGACGGTATCGCAGGAAAACCTGCTTGGGCATGGATTTTCAGTTCGTCTCTTTTTCTATCTTATACCGCGCCGGTAGTCGGTATGATGGTATTCTAACTGACAAGTCACAACTTTTATTTATAGTCATTGAGGGACTGCTTACCGTCGTAGCCGGAGGAGTGTCATATTGGATCATCCAGGACTTCCCGGATACAGCTAAATTCCTCAGTGAAGAAGAAAGGACATTTGTTATCAGACGGTTACAGAGTGATGACCAGTTCAGTGCTGGGGGCGAGAACTTCAAGATGAAGTACGTCATAGCCAGTCTGAAAGATATCAAGACGTGGATAGGAAGTGAGTCAGATTTCTTAAATCATTCCCGCGTCGGGATAGAGTTACGGTTCTGTTCGACCATCAACTAATATTATGTCGTTACAGTGATTGTATATGCGGGAGCTGATATGCCTCTCTACGCCTTTTCGTTGTTCTTGCCGAGCATCATCAACCAACTTGGTATGTTCGTAACCGTCATGTACGTTCAATCATTCTGAATAACATCTTCTATCAAGGATTCACGGCCACTCCCGCGAACTTGTTGACGGTGCCTGTGTACGTCTTCGCTTGTATCGTGACCTGTGGTGTCGGGTACCTTGCCGATCGCTGGGGACAGAGAGGTTACTTCAACCTGTAAGCGCTGTCAATATTTAAAGAAAGGGTTAATTCGGCTCACACAACTTTTGTGAACAGTGTTTTCCTGTCTATCGGTAGGCTCCTTTCTATCCTAGTTCTTCGATGTTGGTAGGAACTTATGCGATCAATATATAGGTGCTGCGGGGTATATTATCTTGATAGCGTCTCGTAGTGCTGCCCTTTCATACTTCGCAGTTTATATGGCTACTTGGTACGTGTTTGTTTACAAGCCTGTATTCTCGACAATATTAACATATCCTTGCAGCGGAATATATCCCATCATTCGTAAGTGCCGATCACTCGTATAGAAAATATCATGAACTCATTACCGATTGTTAACTTATAGCCAACTCCATGTAAGCTCAACAGCATATATCTGGTGTTTATTATGGATTCTCATGTGAACAATTTAGTTCTTGGGTCTCCAATAACGTAGAAGGATCTTACAAGCGCAGCGTTTCTTTGGCGATGGTCATCAGCTTGTGAGTCCTGTCAAATATTTCTTCCTTTCAGGGGAGCATCGTACTCAAACTTTATCTGCTAGTGGTAATATTAATGGTGCCGTCAGTTCGAACGTAGTAAGTCTTTCCCTTTTTGTGGATTAGCACTCTTCTTATTCATTAATTCTATCAGTATCGATCAAAGGATAAGCCTTGGTACCCACTTGGACATGGTACGTGCATCGGAATGATTATTATTATCCTTTGATATCCTGCAATTTCTTACAAACCCGTTCCATTTTTTCTCAGGTCTCGTTCTTATGTATATTGCCATTGGCATCATTTCATCTGCGGTATTCCTCATCTACCTCAAACGCGAAAACGCAAGGAGAGAAAGAGGCGAAAGGGACGAATACATCGAGGATATGCCCCAGACGCACAAAACAGAGAACGAGAAAAATGGCAGGTTTGCTACACTAGATGACGCCAAGCGAGCAAAGGGTGATCTTTGGAGTGGATATAGGTATACTACTTGAGTTTTGTACTGATTATGGGGATGATGACGGGCAGTCTGAATATGCCGCCGTCTGGATTGTAGTAATACGAAATTTCAATGAATTTTACGTGCATCCTAATGATGCTTACTGTTCTGCTTACTTTGTTGTGATTATAACATGTAACTATCATTGAATTCAGCGTTTAAATATGTATTTTGCTGCCTGAAAATGATTTTCGTTGATTTAATACTCTAGAAACATTACGGAAGTGACTTATAGGCGCCTGACTGCTATAAATAGAATAGATGCTGACTTTTTGGGATAGTCAACTTGAAGGGTAGTCAGTGTTTTGCAATTGGCACGCAATTGAGAGCTGAGCGCTGAATCCTCGTGATTAGTAGGGTTGACTGTAAAATTCTAAAATACGGAGAAAGGGAGTAAATTAGACGACCCTAGTAGATAATTTTAACACGAGTTCAGATCCCGAGTTTATAATCGCAGAGAGATCATAGTATGTCGTATTGAGCAAAGCGAGTTTAAAAACCAAAAAATAGGACGAATAGTCACTCGAGGTTGAAAATATCCGGCAATGCTAGCGTCTGCATGCCAAGTTTATGGTCTTGCAACTCTTACATTTGCATATCATGTATATCGACTTTGGTGGTCATTAGAAATATCTTGACCGATAGTAGAGTCATCCCCCCATATAATGCCCGGAAAAAATATCTTTTACCCCTTTGATGACCATGAGTCCTCAGCAGAGGCCGGTAAGCCTCAATGGGGTATTGCCGTGTATATTCGCCGCATTGGCCGAACCGACACCGGCGTTTTAGGCAGCGTTTTGGGCGCTTGCGGAGAATTGATGTGCATCATCAACCGTATATTACTGTGTCCAGATATGAAAATACGCAGACAGCATTACAAGGTGCACATAAAATTTATGCTCCAACACTTATGGTGTGTTGCAGCACCATGATCGTGCAAGTACATGTTCTCTTTGAGTTTGGAGTTCAAGCTTCAAGTTCCAACGTCCTTTTTCTGGCATAATTGCGCTGCCTTACTCTTGTGTTTGTACTCAAGATCTAGGAACATAATCAACACGATATACTATCATATGAGTTGCGCAAACACCAGCGCGCTGGCTCTCACGCGATAACCCCGCCGAACGTATAAGGGTCGCAATACATTAAGTATATTACATTCGGAAACCTTGTATCCACCATGCTTCCCTTTGACCAATGCTTTCTAAATGGCGCGTTTCACACTCATATTCCATCGAAACGTTGATGGCTGCGGAGAAACCTCGTATGGGCGCGATACTGTGCGATAGCAGGCCTTAGGTGTCAACGCGGAATTCCTTAGGAAGAGCAGGAAAAGGAAAAATTATGATCACAGCTGTCCATACCTTTTGTAAGGATCGTCCCTGGTGCCAATGCCATGCCTTGATCGACGTACATAAGAAAAAAAACCTAATACAAAGTCCAGACTAATGCCTCCTCCGGTTCGTACGATACCACACACGCCAAGCCATGAACGTCGATTTTTGCGTGGGGCGTGTGCATGAGGGAGATGCTCTGAAAAGCTTACTACCCTGCAAGTAATTGCGCGTTTCATCGTCTCGGGATGGGCGGCAGCGAACTTTGGAACCCCTCCAAGAGATATATAAACAAGGTCAAGTCTGTGAATTGGGGTTTTCCAACAAAAAACACAAAATTCCCTTCTTTTTATCACTTTTTCTTCTTTACCAGAGCTTCAGAAACTTTCTTTTAGTGTTTTGCCCGGCCGCAGTCCATCCTTTGACTTTTTTTCTCCAGTGTTTGTTATTCACATAACCACTACAACCCTTTCTTTGTTCAAATTAATCTATAATCCATTCGTCGACAACCCAACCTTTCCAAAAACAATTCATATTCATACCAACAAAGGATGTCTTCCTTAGCTCTCTTCGCATTAGCGCTCGCAGCGTCAACCTTGGCCGCACCTGCCTCTTTACCCAGCTTCAGTTTCCCCAAACCACCCACTGGCCTGGGAAGTCCTCTGGCAGGTAAATTCACATGCGATGTTAACGCTGCAAAGCTTGTTCTACCTGCCGGTCAGACGGCATTGACTGCGCCTACCGATCCTACTTCGTACGTCCTCCTCGGCGTTGGGTTCCAGAATTACACTTGCAGCGATGCGGGTGTTTATATGTGAGTTTGCCGCAAGTTATATGTGTTATGTAAATTCTCATTTTTTTTTTGGAATGTGTAACAGATCTGCAGGAGCTGTCGCTGACTTATATGACATCTCATGCCTGAACAAAGTCCCCGCCATCTTCAACTCAATCCAAGATATCGCGTACACTGCATGGAAGGTCGCCCCAGCGAGTATCAAGACCCTAGGTGCAGCTGCCGTAGGGTACCCACTGCTAGGCCAACATTACTTCGCCGTGCCGCCCTCGGGCACAGGGATCAACCCGGTCTGGGACTTCCGCGCGTCCAGCGCGAAGGGCAACGCGAACGCATTCGTACTCGCGGCGAAGGTTGGCGCGACGCCCGCGCCGACTGGAGCGAAAGACGTGGATTGGCTTCAACTGAAGAGTCTTCAAGGGTCGTTGGCGACACAGATTTATCGTACTGATACACGCGGTGGACCTGCTCCTGCGTCTTGCAAGCCTGGATCTGCGCCTATCACGGTCAAGTACACGTCCAAGTACTGTGAGTTGAATGTTATCTTGGGTTTATCGAACGCGACTGACTGGGTAAATTGTTAAATAGGGCTCTACGGCGGAAGCGTCAAGGTTTAACAAAGAGCTGGACTGGTTCTTGAATAACAAAGGTTTTGTTTAATAGGTTCGTAGAATAATTTGTTCGACGCTTACTTAGTTTTGTTTGCACTGGAGGTGCATTCTTTATTTTTTTCTTGATTATTTACTTACTTACATCGGGTAATTGGTGTTCGTTTGTATTTTATACCTTTACACTAGTGCTGCGTGCAAACATAATAGTTTTTCTGGGAAACGTGGAACGGTTTTGATTTTTGCAGAGCCGTTAGCTTTAGCTTTCCATAATGAATACAATGGCACAGCGATATGCCAGGAGGAAAGTGACAGCTTGAGCGAAGTGACGATGATTTTAACCGATCAAAGCCGTGAATAGACTGCGAATTAGTACGACAGATTCAGTGGGAGCCAGCATGTACGAGAGCACCGGCGAGAACTCAAAGAAAACAAAGCATAGCGGTGCAAGATGGTGCGTCTGCTTGAATAGATTATGGCCATCGTCGGTTCTCCGATAAGACTGACTTCCGTTCAATCGGGACGTGAAATATCCGTCAAGGTGTCTATGTTTATCTGTGTAGAAAGCGAGTAGTAAGTATGACATGGAAGTAGATAAAATAAGAAACATTCTTTACTTGCACAGCTCACGAATAGAGGCCGAGATGTTAGGACCGGTGGGATGAATATCATCAGGCGCCTGTGAGAGAAAGGAAAGCTGTGCCATAGCCAGACC
>Ga0247779_1001649_pt1 | contig 10580 bp, 9 predicted proteins | sample UWRJL221509R5_FD_179925 | JGI IMG/M metagenome (GOLD analysis project Ga0247779, IMG submission 179925) | Plant litter microbial communities from Arlington Agricultural Research Station in Wisconsin, United States - UWRJ-L221-509R-5 | ecosystem: Environmental > Terrestrial > Plant litter >...
TTCAGCTCAATAATATTTGAGCCTTGATCAACTTAGCTCGGTTCAGTCAGCAACAAGAATATCGCACTCTCGCTCTTGCTAGTACGCCTTCAATCTTAGTAATTTTTAGCACACCAGCTAACTCTGTGCCTTCCGTCGTTTGCAGTTGGCACTAGCTCTCGCTCATCTCGGTACAATTCATTTTATTATCATTAATCGGCATATTTGCTCACATTGTCCCTAGGAACAAGCATAGGTATTTTTTGAGCATCATATCCCTCACTATTCCTCACTATCGTTTCTGCGACGATCTAAACTAGGCATCGAAACCAGAGCGTACGTACATTCAGGCTGCTCATCTCCCCCGAATGCTCCAATCTTACCAACACTGCTATACTTTATAACAGATTCCAAGTCCAGTTCTACGCCGACTTCAACGAGCACAACATTAATGTAACGCTTCTGTGTATTGTAAAGAGTTCACTTCCGCTGATGCTACGATAGCAACTTGCAACGGCGTCACTTGCATTGGCGGCAGCTACTGATATTTTGATATCCGGTATTCTTTCCTTCTATTTACATAGTAGTCGCTCGGGAATTCGGAGGTAAGCTGGTTTTTTTGGCGCTGTAGCATGAACGAAGCTCAAATAGGGCACTTTATGCAGTACCGATACTATCATAAATAGGTTGATGGTATACACCATAAACAACGGAGTTCTGACGAGGCAAGTACAAAATTGTATGTATCTTTCCGATCCACCAAATAACATTCTATTTAGTGCCTTTGATATCATCGTTTTGGTTTTTGTATGAATTTCTTAAGCTTTGACGAAACAACACTCATTAAGCGAAATTTAGTCATCAGCGGAAAACGACCTAAGATATTTAGCCATCTTCCAGGTCGTAGGAAACCGTAAGTCGTCCCGCAGCGCAGAAAATATCTGGTCAATCGCTCACAAAAGATATATCTAGTATACACGAATTCAATGTTGGCTACGTGTGTTACCCTCGTTTCTTCAGTATTCACCTTCCGATCGATCGACACTGACCACAACCTTTTAGACTAAACTCTCGACAATCAATGCGACGTAGAAAAGAAGTATTTGCAGTAGAGGGAGGATCCGCTGGGGTAGCAATGTCGACATTCAGGGCTACAGGTGATCTTTCAATGTCGAAGACGGCAGTATCAACCACGAAACTGGACTACAGCAAGGTAAGAGGGTTACCATCGAGACTGGTACAGTGGTGCTGATGGTAAATTTCCCCCATTTTCAGCAGAAATCACTTGAAATAAGCATAGATCAGAAAACTGACCATGCCATGTAGGCACTGGGCAGCTTTGAAATGTCCGTATAATTTATTTTGGTGTATTTATTTCGCGAACCTGTCTAAACACATGCCGGCATGTGCCAACATCTTTGATCACGACTCGTAAGCGCGTCATTACGCGTACGTTCGATGTCCACGTGCTGTGAGAAAATTTGGAATTGTGCATCCCAAATCAAGAAAAGTTATGAAAAGCACACGAAAGGTGTAAATGAAAATATAATGTTACCCGTGAATGGCTTTCAAAAAAGAGCACCACATAAGAAGGGTTATGCAACATTGAATTTTTATAATGACTTCTGAGAAAATAACTTGGTTACGTAGTTTTTTGATATAGACGCATAACCTAAAGTTTGGATCTTACAGCCCTTCCTGATCTGGCATTGCTGCGTAAAATGTGGTACAGAGCTTCAGCTAGCTGCGTCGGTTTCTCCTGTACGATCTGGAAATCACTTAGAAAGGGTTTAATTTAGTCCAAAGAAGACAACTAACCATATGGCCAGCACCCTTGATTCTGGTAAGGGATGCAAATACTCTGCCTTCTTTGCTGTTGATGATAGAATCTTGTGCTTCTCGAGAACTAAAGATCGACGATAAGGAGATAGCAAACTCTGACGAAAGGTTATGACTGACAACATATCATATCTCCCGCCAAATACAATATGAAAGGGAATTATGCCACAAAGATGCCCGAGATGTTCAATGACCTTGTACACAGTGTCGGTTTCCGTGAATGTATGTGCCTCGTGCGTTGGTTCGCAGCGCAAGACGACGCCATTTTTCTCTTTATGCATCGCAGTGGGCAGGCTACGTAAACCATGCTCCTACAAATTTCCATCAGTGAAAAATACATTTAGTTTTAGAAACTGTAAGTGGTACCGTATAGCGTTGAAGAACGCGTGGGTCCCAGGTGCTCCAGGGAGGACGCGATCGAAACCAGTCATAAGCCGCCTGCTTGCTTGCCCATGTATTTCTTCTGAAAGGTGTCGTTTTCTCAACAATGCGGTAGGTGTGGGTCATTCTTTCCGCTACTGCAGGATCCCACAACGTTGGGTCGACAAGGACGACTCTGTCAAATAACCTTTCGGGATTATCGAATACCGTGGTCATAAGGGTTCTAGTATCGAGGAAGCAAAGCTCAGATAAGGAGGCGAGGGAAAATTGGAGCGATAGAAACATACAATCCAACAGATCCGGCGGAATGCCCCACTAGCATGACTTTGTGTACGCCATCGCGAAGTTCTCCAAGTAATCCTGATTTGTACAGCTCACAAAATGCGTTCGTATAGCTATGAATCGCTTTTCGCAATCGAAAGTAAGATTATAATCCTACAGAGATAACTGGACTAGACATACTGAGAGGCGTATGTCTTCGTGAAAGAACTTCTTCATTAAGTTCTGCCGCTTCTCCATGACTAGGATAGTCAAGTGACCAAGCTTCCAGTATCCGTGTAGTACTCGTGTTTCCTTTGTCGAGCGAGAACAGTTCCTCCAACGTAGGTTCCCAATGCTCCTTATCTATCCTTAAGGTCAGGTATATCTCACAAGAGTACGGAGAAATGACATACGGAACCCCATTCCATGAGCCAAAAGGAGAATCGATCCAGGGTCGCTGGGGCGTCTTGTAACCGAGCCTGGACGATATCGATTCATAGTCGCCTTCAGAATATCTCCTTCGAACACCGTGTCCAACACGAAGCGATCAATCTGGAGCGCGTCGGTTACTTTGTTAGGGACGCTTTCAGGCATTGTGGAATTGCGGATTCAAGAGAAGAAATTGTGATTGTCAAGGAAGTAGTGAAGGTCAGAATTGGCCTCATTTGTTCATTCTCTGCTATAAGTATGCAGCATATTTTGGCTTGGTAGCCCACTATTGCAGCCATGACCCGAGTAGCGGGCTCCATGCCAAAGAGCTATATTCTTCCGCTGGAAGCTCTCTATACGCGTCCAAACGTGTCATAAGATGTCGAATACCACAGTGCATAAATGTTCCGAAGCCAACTCCTCAGCTTCCTTAGAGCACAAATCTCCCACTGTGGACATTTTTCGTACACGGTCTGGCCAAGAAAATAACTTCTGATCTTCCATGTCTATCAAATATAGCGACTTGTGGCACGGTCGTGGGCATTCGAAGAAGGTGTTATTTTGAGAACCGTTTAGGTTGCCCACCTGCCTATTTCGACTTCAATCACTGTTAGGCGCCGATACCTCTGCAATGACGACACTACTGACATATCCTTTCAGTAAATAAGTGAAAAGTGTCTCGAAACCATAGAATTCAATCGCGATGCTGTGTTGTCGTTGAGACATGCTGTCAGAACTGGGCAGATCACCTTAAAGGCGTCTATCTGCGCCTTATGCACGTGTACCCCGGGATTGTGGCTGGTGTGGCTGGAAAGCGCAATTTGAGCGCACAAATGGAGGTTCAAGGAGAAATACTGGGAAAAAGAGGGTTTTTAATCAATGAGTTGTCTTTGTTCATATGCCAGCGTTGTCATAGGAGCGATTCCAGGCGGCCAGAAAAAATATCCAGAGAGGTTATTATGCAAGAAGCTGGACCTGAGTGATTAGAAGTTCCGCATATTCTCCAAAAAACAAAAACAAAAAACTCACTTATATATCGAATCTAACACTGCTCAATCAAGATAGGATTGCTGATTTGATAAAGTGAAATAACCGTCGGCTGAGCGAGCCAGACCAGGTTATTTTGCCAGAATGACCACAAAAAAAAGAATGCATATGGATCCAAGCAGTGGTATCTGCAAAAAAAATGCGAGGGAGATGATGTCGCATGTATGGCGATGGAAGGTATGCCATGTGTTGGTCCGTAATTAAATTTATAACCAAAGAAACACACCAACTCCAAGCATGCAATATATATCATAGAGCGCGTAAGGACATGGAAAGAGCCTTGATGGAGTTCCTACAACAGGGAAAATATCCATCTTGCGTGGTGAAAAATTTACGGGAGGATGGGGAGGATAGTGATGGAGATAAAATAGAGACAAACTGGGTTTCCAGGAAGACTATGATGAAGCGATGAAAAGGCCGAGAGGACCATACATTTCGTACTTCTGACTTATTAAGCCAGGGTACGAAGTGCAAATGTAACTTCCCTTGTGCATGGGCCACAGACATGACGCTGGTCATCGAGCAGCCCAGATATAATAAAAAACAGAGTCAAACAGAGCCCCAAGAGGGAATGAAATTGCAAAACAAAAGATTCAGGGAAGGGGTTTGAACAAAGAAAGAAATAGTGTTGCCTTGATAGGATGATTTCGGGCCTAAGGATCGAGAAAAAGTTGAGCCAGTGTGGGGGATGTGGATTCAGGAGAAAATGTGACCTTACACGAAGACAAGACCAGAAATAAATGTAAACCCTGGATAGCAAAAAATAAACACATGATTCATAAGATTGGAGGCGCAGAGCCAACCAACCATTCGGCGAATACCGCAAACAGGCTTGCCAAGCATGTACAAATATACACGTGATTTTTGGGCCTAAATTGGTTGCCTCGTTAATATTAATTCTGTGTCACTTCGCCGCTTTGACTACTCTCCTTCGCCCTCTGCAGATACATCTTATACGCTATTAAACGTGTCGAGTAATGAGGTAAAATGGCGGCTGAGAACAAGATATAATATATAACCTAATCTAATCTATGTAGTATAGTACGGAATGCGGATCGAGCTGTCAGCTAGTCCGCATTGGCATGAAAGTACTTCTCATCTTCTACGCCAGTCCTAATAGTACATCTTAAAAATCCATGTGTAGTGTGCTGCGGAGCTAAGTGGAGAAGTTTAAGGTGGAAATTTGAATAATGGTGCTTCCAGCCTCCCTCTCAGTTGAAATTTGACGGATATTGAGCACCATTCGTCCACCGAGTACACCGGACAAGCCAATGCTGAACGTGGATGCAACCACGAGATATGTTTCCTATAATTCTCACTGAGTTAGAGTAACTGACGCAGAATATACTGGGTGACTCACTGCTTGCTCCACCCAAGCGATCAAGCACATGAGATACGTCGCTGCAAGTCTGTCACAAGGGCGGTCAAAAGCTAAATAATGTTTAACTCCGATATCAATAGAATCTCACTTGCATTACAAAAATCAAGATAGAGTCGCGGATCATCATTTCGACCAAAGTCATCCTGCTGCGATGAAGGACGCGTTGAGTCATGAAGGAATAAATTAGGCGCTTCACGGCTAATACGCATAGGATCCATTCAAATGAAAGTATAGGAATCCAGAAAGTATATGCTGAGCGGGGTAGGCCAATGAAGGCGCATGCTGCTCCACCAGGGGTCATAACGATCGATGCTACATTGGCCATAATCAGATAAGACAGTGGTGCCCGGTATTGAGAATGGAGACACCTGTAGTGTTTAATAGGTTTCTGATCATGAGCCACCCTCCGAGGATTGATGACACTGCGTATCCTATCAGTAAACCCACCAGTACCCTGTAATTGTTGTTATACAAAGCATATATGCGAATCTGAAGAATGGCTACGGGAAGGAAATATCACCGTTTGTTAATAAATTTGGTAGAAAACAGTGGAAGGCCGAACCCTGAACGAGAATAGAACTGATAAAACATATCGCTACCGCCCAGCGATCAAAATTGTAGCCTGCGATGCAGAACGGTAAATCTCTCTTAGAATATCAGGTAGCAGAGAATAATACGTACATCTAAGCATGGAAGAAGTCGAAGCATAAGAACATATTTCAGAATATCTAGTAGAAAAACAGCATTCTCACAGCTAGAAGGCTGGATCCTTAGTGGATACTATGAACCCAGTTGAAAATTCATGACTACGTACAGAATAAGTGACACTAGGGCTGATCACACCTGAAATATCGTGAAGCTTAATGGGAGCCCTGAGCGATTGATGATAGAGCTCACTATAAGCTCCGAACCTAATACAATGCAAATGCAAATATAAGATCAGTGATAGCGAAAACTCTATGTTCAAAATACTTACACAGCTGCGGCCAACGCTTGATACCTGCAAGCGAAATATAAAACCTTGACAAGTGACCATTTGCTGTACTACATACATGCAACAAGAGGTGAGTATATTGCGGACAATATTGTGCTTTCTGCTCTGACATACCCATATTGTCTCGACCTCATGAGCTATAGTAATGACTGTAGGCAACGATCGGCACAATTCCCAGGGGAATACACCATAAGAATTTAAATTGGACACACTGAAGTCATAATAGACGATAGAACATATAATCACTAATTGACTCGTTCGGTCAGCTACCGTAGGACCGACTCTCTGCCGCACAAAGTCGTACATACATCGAGCATAGCGAGATATTTGAAGTTCACTAAGACCAGCAATGACAGTTGCGGATGCGATTGTGGAATCTGACATCGGTCCCGAATATGTATGGTTTGGTTAGGAAGGTTCAAACGATGTAAGAGTCTCATCCTTTCGAGATTATATAGTATAAGGTTGAGAGTGTTGATTCTTCCGCGGAGTATCATGTCTTCCATATGATGAGATAAGAATCTCGAAGGGAACGATATACGGCAGACGGGCAGACGGTCGGGAAACGAGTAGGTGACGTTTGATATAGATACCTCAAAGGCCACTTAAGATGCCACCAAAGAATCCAAAAATGCACGAGGTTGTTTGGGGTGGATATTCTCTGGAGATAAAATTGACACGAACCACATCATTTTATTAATTATCGTCTTTCAGAGCGTGCCAATCTGTCACGCCTACAATAACCTAGAGTTGTCCGACATTTATAAACTTAAAGCATAAGTAAAATTTATTATTCCACGCGCTTACCGGCTTTCTTAAGGATATCGTTAACGCTAAATCCCGCTCCAATGATGAGCTCTGAGATCTGAGCGCGGTTGAGCATCTCACAATTAATTGGATGCATCACATTGTGCGCCACCAGAGTGTGTTAGACATCTATTCTGATGCGTCGAAAGCGCACACCTTGCTTGAATATTGAATGATTGACGTTCCACCAGGGTCCGATGTCGATGATAATACACTAACCTCGCTGCGGCTCCTAGTACCGTTTCCCTTGACCTCTCCAAGAGTCATTCGGGTGCAGGCGAATCCTCGTTACACAGGCCCGATCGAGATATGCGAGGTAGTTGGACATACCAGGAGGAACAGAAAACCTGCGCATATACAGTTGGATCCCGCGACACGCCGGAAGAAGGAAGAAGAACAGAGTCATGCCAGAGAAAGACAATCTAATAAGACAAAACTATGAGTTATGATTGCCTTGATAAGTTTTCCGAGCAAAAGCACGTTTCCCAATGGGACCGCAATTGAATCAGGATTTGCTACGTGCTTAGACCCCCTCGGCGTAAGCAACCTGCCAGTGAATCTGAGTGGGGGTTATGCGTCACAATCTGGAAAAGGGACCACTAATCAGCGCCCAGCACCACGTGTTCTTCCAAATAATGGCTTAAAAATGAATCAAAAAACAGTACGTACCTCTCCGTGCTGGCACCCTGCGCCACGTTGTGTGTTACAGAACTGTGAATCAGACAACAATTTTGCTTGTACGTTATGACTATTTCTCATGGTCGCACATCGCTTAGTATGGCACAATATTTATGACATTCATCCGTCTGAACTAAGTGGAAAATTTCAAGGTAGAAATCGGAGCAATTGTGCTGACCTCCCTCTCACTTGCGATCTGCCGGATGTTGAACAGCATTCGACCGCCGAGCACGCCGGAGAGCCCAATGCTGAAGGTAGATGCAACAACAAGGTATCTTGGCTATAAAGTTCAAGTGAGTTCCAGGACTAAGACCGTAGCGTGAATTCTGGGCAACTCACTGCTTGCGCCACCCAAGCAATCAAAGATACCAAGTAAGTCGCTGCCAATCTGTCATATGGATAACAATAAACAGGTTGATCATACCAAATTGAAATTGATAATTTGCTCACGTTACAAAAGTTAAAAGGGAGTCGCGAATCATAATGTCCACCAAGGTCATCCCTTTATGGTTAAGGACACGCTGAGCCATGAATGACACGATGAGACGCTTGACGACCATTACGCATAGAATCCATTCATACGAAAGAACGGGAATCCAATACGAATATGCTGAATGTGGTAAGCCAACGAAGGCGCATGCAGCACCATCTGAGGTCATGACTACCGGCGCTATAATAAGTTAGTCAAATAGAAATTTAATTTGTCATTTATATTGGACATACCTTTCGACTCTAAGATGTTCCTGATTGTGAGCCATCCGGAAGTTACTAAAGATATTGCATATCCGACCAACAAACCGACCAATACACGCCTGCTATGATTATATAAAGCATATACTCGAATCTGAAGAATGGCTACGGAAATTAAGGTAAAGAAAAAGCACGTAAAATCTACTTAAAACCCAACCTTGAACGAGAATGGAACTGACAAAGCATATGGCTACTGCCCAGCGATCAAAATTGTAGCCTTTGAAACCAGTAAGATTTTCATCAATATTTGATACAAAAATATATCACGTACATCTGCTGGCCATACAAGGCATCGACGCTCATGAGAAAAATAGAAGAAACTTCCAAAAGCCAAATGCTTACAGCTAGATTGGTAAACCTCTTAGTACCCGTAATTGTCCATGACAATACTAAGACGTACAGAGGATGTAACATTAGAATTGATGACACCTGTTATGCGAAAAAGAAACAGTCAAATTGTCAATGATGGCAGCACGGCATAATTAATAGACACAGATTACTATATGCTCCGAATCTGATAGATGGAAAAATAGTAACGGTCAGCATTCAGCATTCGAAGTGAGGAAGAGGCTGAGCGTGTTCAAAGACACTTACACAGCTGCAGCCAATGTTTGGTACCTACAAGCGAAGAATAAAACCTTGGCAAGCGACCATCTGCTGTACTAAAACAAAAAATCAGCACACTGTGCTCGATACCCAAGTCAACCATATTTGAACATACCCAGATTGTCTCTACTTCAGATTCTATAGTGATGACTTTCTCGGAGATCAGCACAATGGCCATGGAATCAGAAGACATTAAAAAATGACGTACTGAAGTCATAATAGACGATGGAACATATAATCACTGGGTTATTCACGGTCCTCCGTTAGCCGATTTTCAAACCCATTCGACGTCAAGAAGTCCTACTACATACGTCTTGCATAACGAGATATCTGAAGCTCAGTAAGGCCCGCAATGAGAGCTTCGGAGTAGATCGTATCGGACATCCAGTGTACTGTTGGTTTTGATTCGTTAGAAAGGGCTTACTGTACGAGAATCCCTTCGTTTAGACGTTTTATATGTTCTGCAACCAACTGTGCCATTTCGGATGCGAGAGAATTAATCACGTCGATTGCGGCAATCAAATGCTATAAGATTTATCTGTTAGAAACAGACGACATATAGTCAAAAGATTGAAAAACAACTTGTAAGCGCCACTCTAAGACCAGCAAGCCCATTGCAACGTCTATGGAGTAACACAAGGCATCACTCGACCTCAACAAATTTGGAAGGTTGACATGGACAAGTGATGAGAACATGATGCATAAAGGTTCGTGCCCAATGTGCCGAGATTTCGCACATAGCAGATCCTGCATGAAGCACATCAGTTACATCATTGCAGTATATAACAGAGCTTATACGACGCACCCCTGCGGCAAAGCCTTATTTCATCAGTCAGAGCAGGTCCATCTGACACGGGGGCGGTGGAGCACTCCTATCTGGCTCAGAATGTGATGTATTCGACTCTCAACAGAGACATACCAGAGACATCCATGATATCGTTCCGTATTGCCCAGTCCAACACAACTTCTTATGCACCGCTTTATGTCTCCTTGAATACTGATCTTCTTATCGACCGGCTACTTCCGCCCTTTCATCTTCAGCAACCCGTCCGCGCTTCACCCTCACAGCCGCTGAGCAAAAGCATCCCCCGAAAAGTTTGATTAAACAATCAATGATTTGAACAGTAAGGACCTACAGGAAACTAGACCAGAACATCAGCAAAACCAAAGAAGTATCTTCGCACGGAGCAGAAGCGTCTTAGAATGCCCGAAAAGCGAATAGGAAAGTTTAGAAGGACGGAATAAACGACTGTTGATAGTTTGGCGCGCCGTATTCAATACCGGCCCACTTTCCGTGAGCCTGTTCCCTGTTCCCGACGACACCCTTCAACTCGATTGTATCAGACTACGAGGGCGGCTGGAAAGCAATATCAAGCGCAATCATCGTCGCAAATCGTGTCGGACAAGCACAATTTACGATGAGAAAAT
>Ga0247779_1001650_pt1 | contig 10568 bp, 9 predicted proteins | sample UWRJL221509R5_FD_179925 | JGI IMG/M metagenome (GOLD analysis project Ga0247779, IMG submission 179925) | Plant litter microbial communities from Arlington Agricultural Research Station in Wisconsin, United States - UWRJ-L221-509R-5 | ecosystem: Environmental > Terrestrial > Plant litter >...
GCTCTCCGAACGTCCCCAGGCCTCGACCGTGCCATCCGCGGCGGCCTTCTGCTCGTCGGCCGCGCCAAGCGGCACCCAGTCGCCCTGCTCCTTGAGCCAGGCGTGGAGGTCGTCGATGGCCTGCGCGAGATAGGTGAGTCTGGTGGAGCCGACCTGGCAGACGATCACGGCGGGGTCGGCCGTATCGTCACGGTACATCGTGTACTCGGAGCTTCCTGGTGGGGTCTTCAGGACCCACGGGTCGTCCTTCGTTCCTGTGCTCATGGCGCGAGCCTATTCCGCGCCGGGTGGTGGGGCCAGCCCCACCCGGTCGTGGGTCCAGGCCCGTACTGCGGGGATCGAGGCATCCGTAGCGTCGCTGTCATGACGAAAGGAACACCTCACATGACAGGCAACGACAACTCAAGGGCAACCACGGAAGCGATCGCAACCGTGAAGAAGCTGGTGCTTATCTACGGGATCGTCGGCGTTCTCGTGCTGGCCACGGTCGCCGGTACGACGATCGCAGGCGGCCAGGTGAGCTCGTTCATGTGGATCCGCGCCGGCATCCTGTTGCTTGTCACGCCAGTGATCCTCGGCTGGGCGAGCCGCGCGGGCGCCGGGCAGCTGAAGAGCCTCGACCGGATTCGCTCGGTATCGATCATCCTGCCGATTGCGATCGTCGCGGTCGACCTCATCCCCGGCATGTGCCCCATGTGGTACACCGGTTTGCAGGGCGTCTCGGCGCTCGCGCTGGTCGCGGTCGCGGTGCTCACCCGACGCGGCCCGCTCGGTGCGATCCGTGCCGCGGCAAAGCGACCGGTTGGCCACCGTTGAACACGAAGTCACCCGACAGGGAGGGGAACCGGATGACGCGAGCACCGTTCGCGTGGCTCGTCGCCGTCGCTACCGGGTTCGGCAGGTCGGTCGCGTTCGCTGCCTGCGCCCTCATCGTTCCGGCCCTTGCCGCGACGCTTCCCGTCCTTGCTGCACTCCGGATCTTCGGAACGCCGTGGTCGTGGACGAACCCGTGGTCGTGGGTCGGCCTGCTGGTCATCGCCGCCGTCCTGACGCTCGTATGCGCTCGCCTCGTCGGCACCCTGTTTCGCCGACTGGTCGCTCGCACGACCGGCATCCGGATCGAGGACGGATACCGGAGCGCAGCGACCGAACCCGAACCCGTGAGGCTCGCGACCGGCTACTGGTGGAACGGCTATTCGTATGAGCGCAGTCGAAAGGATGCCGTGGCAGACCAGCGCTGGCGCCGCACCATCGCCGATCCGGCGTACTGGCGCGATGTGCGCTGGGTGCCGCTCGCTGCCGTCTCGGTCGGGCCGGTCTGCGCGATTCCGGCCGCCGCGCTCGTCGGCTCAGTCATCGCGCTCGTGCATCCGACCGCACCGAGCATCACGGCTGGCGTCATCCTCATCGTCGCTGCGGTCGGGGCGTCACCCCTCGCCTGGCGAATTGTCGTTCCTCTCGCGCAACGGTGGCTCACGCTCCGGCCGGGCGATGCGATGGCACGAAGAGTGCATGAGCTTGAGGTGCAGCGCGCAGAGCTCACGGCGGCCCAGTCATCCGAGATCCGCAGGATCGAACGCGACCTTCACGACGGCGCTCAGGCGCGGCTGGTCGCGGTCGGCCTCTCGCTCGCGACAGCTGAGCGACTCATGGAGGATGACCCGGACCGGGCGAAAGCCCTGCTGCGTGAGGCGCGGGCGGGGACATCCGATTCGCTCGCGGAGCTTCGCAATCTCGTGCGAGGCGTCAACCCGCCCGTGCTCGTGGAGCGCGGTGCCGTCGCGGCGATCCGTGCACTCGCACTCGACACGGGGATGCGCGTCGAGGTCGATGCACCGGACCACATCTCGCTCGAGGCGCCGATCGAGGCCGCGGTCTACTTCAGCGTCGCCGAGTTGCTGGCGAACGCGGCGAAATATGCACGGAACGCTCACGCGCAGGTGCGCATCCGGCACGATGGGCATGTGATCCAGGTGGAAGTCAGCGACGACGGTCCCGGTGGGGCGAGCATCGCGCAGGGCGGCGGGCTCGACGGCATCCGGCGCCGGGTCGCGGCCTTCGATGGAACGCTCACCCTGACCAGCCCGACCGGAGGCCCGACACGAGCACTGATTGCGATCCCATGCGCATCGTCGTAGCCGAAGACCTGTACCTGCTGCGCACCGGCATCGTCGGGCTGCTCGAGGCATACGGGCATGCGGTCGTCGGAACGGCAGCCACCGGACCGGAGACGCTGGATGCGCTGCTCACCCATCGTCCGGACGTCGCCGTGATCGACGTGCGCATGCCTCCGACGAACACGGATGAGGGACTGACCGCTGCGCTCGACGCGCGCAGGCAGGTACCCGGGCTTCCCGTTCTCATCCTCTCGCAGCACGTCGAACGGCTGTACGCGCGCGAACTGCTCGCCGACCAGGCCGGCGGCGTCGGCTACCTGCTGAAGGATCGCGTTTTCGACGGCGACCAGTTCGTCGACGCGCTCGAGCGGGTCGCGGGAGGCGGCACCGCGCTCGACCAGGCCGTGGTGGCGAAACTGTTCGAGCGCCCCGCGACGGGGACACGCCTCGGCTCGCTCACCGAACGGGAACGATCCGTGCTTGCCCTCATGGCAGAGGGGCTGTCCAACGCCGCGATCGGCGAGCGTCTCTTCCTCAGCGAGGGCGCGATCAGCAAGTACACGACCACGACGTTCGACAAGCTCGGCATCCACGACGACGGGGCCGCCAATCGGCGGGTGCTCGCGGTGCTGGCGTATCTCGATGCGGATCGTTCCGCCGACTGAGCTGGACGAGCTCATCGAGAGCCAGTCATGTCGTACGTGTGGTCTCGATAACGCGGGCTCCTTCGTCGCGCCGCTACTCGACCGCCGGGCTGGGGCGCCGCGCGCTCGTGCCTCGCGGGCTGCTCCCGGCCGCACTCATTGTTGTTGGTTGAGCAGCACGACCGAGCGCCAGCGAGGCCGCGCGTGTCGAAACCCCCACCACATCCCGGGTTTCGACAGGCTCAACCAACAACAGATACCCCGCTGGTCGAGTAGCCGCGGCGAGGAACGAGCCCGGCGTTATCGAGACCAGGCGTACGACGGGGGTCTGGTCTCGATAACGCGGGCTCCTTCGTCGCGCCGCTACTCGACCAGCGGAGGGAGGGCGAGCAGCTCGACCGAGCTTGCGAGGCCGGGCGGCGCGACGGGCGAGCAGCACGACCGGGCGGCGCGACCGAGCAGGGTCTCGACAGGCGGGGCCGACGACGACGGGCTAGTGCTCGAAGCGGGAGACCTCGAGGGTGTCGCCGACGAGGTCCACGCGCACGGTGTCGCCGTCCGCGATCTCTCCCGCGATGAGCGCGCGCGCCAGCTTGTCGTCGATCTCGTGCTGCATCAGGCGCCGCAGCGGCCGCGCACCATAGATCGGGTCGTAGCCGCGCTCGGCCAGCCAGGCCCGGGCATCCGGGGTCACGGCCAGCTCCAGTCGACGATCCGCAAGACGCCTGGCCAGCCGGTCGACGTAGAGCGACACGATCTGCCCGAGGTCGTCGGTTGTCAGCGGCGCGAACACGACGATGTCGTCGAGGCGGTTCACGAACTCCGGCTTGAAGGCCTGGCGAACCAGGTCCTGCACGGCGTTCTCGCGGTCCTCCCAGTCGATCGTCTGGTCGACGAGAATCTGGCTGCCGAGATTCGACGTGAGGATCAGGATGGTGTTGCGGAAGTCGACCGTGCGGCCCTGGCCGTCGGTGAGGCGGCCGTCATCCAGCACCTGCAGCAGCACATCGAAGACCTCCGGGTGCGCCTTCTCGATCTCATCCAGCAGCACGACGGAATACGGTCGACGCCGCACCGCCTCGGTCAGCTGCCCGCCCTGCTCGTAGCCGATGTACCCGGGAGGGGCACCGACCAGCCGCGAGACCGCGAACTTCTCGCCGTACTCGCTCATGTCGATGCGCACAAGCGCCTTCTCGTCGTCGAACAGGTACTCGGCGAGCGCTTTCGCGAGCTCCGTCTTGCCGACGCCCGTCGGGCCGAGGAACATGAACGATCCGGTCGGGCGATCGGGGTCAGAGATTCCCGCACGCGTGCGACGCACCGCCTCGCTGACGGCCTTGACCGCCGGCTTCTGCCCGATGAGCCTGCGACCGAGCTCGCCCTCGAGGCCGAGCAGCTTCTCGGTCTCGCCCTGCTTGAGTCGCGCGACCGGGATGCCCGTCCACGCCGCGACGACCGCCGCAATGTCTTCGTCGGTCACCTGGTCATTGACCATGCGCGGGCCGAGCTGCTCGACGGATTCCGCGGCCGCGATCGCCTTCTCGATCTCCGGGATCGTCTCGTAGTTGAGCTTCGACGCGTCCTGGTAGCGCTGGTCGCGCATCGCCTTGTCGAGGTCGATGCGCGCCTCGTTGAGCCTGTTGCGCAGGTCGCCGACGTCGTGCAGCGACGTCTTCTCGGCCTTCCAGCGCTTCTCGAGCGCATCCAGCTGCTCCTGCTTGTCTGCCATGTCCGAGCGCAGCTTCTCCAGGCGGACCTTGGATGCCTGGTCCTTCTCTTTCTTGAGGGCGAGCTCCTCGATGCGCAGCCTGTCGACGGCACGCTTCAGCTCGTCGATCTCGACGGGCGACGAGTCGATCTCCATCTTGAGCCGGGACGCCGCCTCGTCGACGAGGTCGATCGCCTTGTCCGGCAGCTGGCGCGCAGTGATGTACCGGTTCGACAGGGATGCCGCGGCAACGAGTGCAGAGTCGGCGATGGTCACCTTGTGGTGGGCCTCGTACCGCTCCTTGAGTCCACGCAGGATCGCGATCGTGTCCTCGACGGACGGTTCGCCCACGAACACCTGCTGGAAGCGGCGCTCGAGCGCGGCATCCTTCTCGATGTATTCGCGGTACTCATTGAGCGTTGTCGCGCCGATCATGCGCAGTTCGCCGCGCGCGAGCATGGGCTTCAGCATGTTGGCCGCTGCGACCGAGCCCTCACCGCCGCCCGCGCCGATGAGCGTGTGCAGCTCGTCGATGAACGTGATGATGCGGCCGTCGGAGTCGTTGATCTCCTTGAGGACGGCCTTCAGCCGCTCCTCGAATTCGCCGCGGTACTTTGCCCCCGCGACAAGAGCGGCGAGGTCGAGGGACACCAGCTGCTTGTCCTTCAGGGAATCGGCGACGTCGCCCGCGACGATGCGCTGGGCGAGCCCCTCGACTACCGCGGTCTTGCCGACGCCCGGTTCCCCGATGAGCACCGGGTTGTTCTTGGTGCGCCGGGTCAGCACCTGGCTGACGCGACGGATCTCGGCATCCCGCCCGATCACGGGGTCGAGCTTGCCGCTCTTCGCGATCTCGGTGAGGTTGATGCCGTACTGCTCCAGGGCAGACTTCTGCTCCTCCTGGGTGGTCGGAGCCCCCTGCATGTTGGCCATTCGTTCTCCTGAACGGTTGTGTTGTCCCGAGCCTAGGTGTGGCTCGGAAAACTGTGGGTGAAAGTTTGGGTGCGTGGCTGGCGCGCGGCCGTCGGTGCCCCATGTTCTGACATCGCCTTCGTGGATGCCGTCACGGTGAACTTCGGGCCCCGCGCGACCTGCTCCGTCGGTCCGACGAGCCTCGTGAGCACCGGGCGGTATGCCAGGTGCGAGTTCCACACGGTCCACAGCTGGCCGCCCGGCCGCAGCGCCCGCGCCGCATCCTCGAACAGGGCGAGCGCGATGTCCGTTGTCACGGCGCCGCCGTCGTGAAACGGCGGGTTGAGCACGACGAGGTCGAGCGAGCCGTCCGGCTGTGAGGCGAGGGCGGCTCCCTGCAGGACCTCGACATCCAGCTCGTTTGCTGCCATCGTCTCGCGGGCCGAAGCGACGGCGTCCGCCGAGATGTCCGTCGCGATGACGCGGGCCGACGGGCTCCGCCGCTTCAGCTCGGCCGCGAGGATGCCGCTGCCGCAGCCGAGGTCGGCCGCGACCTGGTACGGCGGCAGCTTCGTCCACGCGTCGAGCATTGCCCTCGTCCCGATGTCGAGCGACGAAGCGGCGAAGACGCCGCCGACCGCTCCCACCCAGAGCCCGAGCTCCGCCTGCCAGGTGCGACGCGGTCCGGCCAGCGACACCTCACGCGGAGAACGCGAAACGAGCACGCGCGACTTCTGTCGAGCCAGCGAAACATCGAGCCGGTCGAAGCTCTCCGCGAGCACGTCATTCATGCCGCGAGTCATGTATTTGAGTCGCGCCCCGGAGAAGACGACGACGTTCGGATCGGCGAAGCTCGCGATGTGACGCGCGATGCGGTCGAGTGAATCGAGTGACTTGGGCAGGCGCACCAGCACGACGTTCGCACCGGACAGCAGACCTGGGCCAAGGCTCGCGCCGGCATCGGAGTCCACGAAGGATCGCACGTCTGCCGCGCCGAGAGCGAGCGCTCCTTCTGCGAGCGCGGGCGAGCCGATGGCCACAACGCGGGCGCCAGGGATGACCGCCGCCGCCTCATCCAGGATGAGACGATCGGCGGCGTCGACAGCTGACGGCGCGTCGTTCTGCGTCATGACTGCCTCCTTCGTCGTGCTCGACATTGCGGCTATTCCTGGTCGGTTCCCCGACCGAGCGGTCGCCAGACGACGACCTGGGTGTTGCGCTGGGCGCGGGTTCCGGTGCGCAGCGGCACGACGTCTCCCGACCCGCCCGCGGCGAAAACGCGCCGCCCCGGCCGGTTGAGCAGCTCGTCGGCGAGCGCGGACTCGAGCTCGCGAACCCGGGACTGCAGCGCAGCCACCTGGTTCTCGAGCTCGAGCATGCGTCTGATTCCCTCGAGATTCAGCCCCTCGGCGCTGAGCCGCGCGATCTCCCGCAGCTGCATCACGTCGCGCATCGAGTACCTGCGCGAGCGCCCGGCCGTGCGAGTCGGGCTCACGAGCCCGAGCCTGTCGTACTGCCGCAGCGTCTGCGGATGCATTGCCGCGAGCTCGGCAGCGACTGCTATCGCGAAGATGGGGTTGAACTCGTCCATCAGCCCGCCGCTCTCTCCAGCAGCTCTGTGCGCGGGTTCTCCTCAGGCATCGCCTTGGCAAACGCCTCGAGATGCTTCTTCGCCGCATCGCTGAGGTGGCTCGGCACCGCGACCTGCACGGTCGCGAGCAGGTCGCCCGTTCCCTTTGCCGTCGTGACGCCGCGTCCCTTGACGCGAAGGACACGCCCGCTCGGGGTGCCGGCGGCGACGCGCAGTCGCACGGGGTCTCCGCCGAGAGTCGGCACCTCGACGGTCGCACCGAGAGTCGCCTCGACGAAGGTCACCGGGACATCCACACGCAGGTTCAGTCCGTCGCGCTCGAACACCGGATGCTTGCGCACGCTCACGGTCAGCACGAGGTTGCCCGTTTCGCCGCCATCCGGACTCGGCTCGCCCTTGCCCGCGAGACGGATCCTCTGCCCGTCGTGGACGCCGGCCGGGATCTTCACGCGGATCGACTTGCCGCCCTGCGGCTGCAGGGTGATGGTGTCGCCCTTGATCGCGGTGATGAAGTCGAGCGTCGTCGACGCCTCGAGGTCGCGACCGCGAGTCGGGCCGCCATAGCCGCGGTAGCCGCCGCTCGTCTGGCCGAATCCGCCGCTGCCGAACATCCCGCCGAGCAGGTCCTCGAACCCGCCCTGTTGGAAGCCGGCGCGACGATTGCCGCCTCCTCCGCCGAACATGCCGCCGAAGACATCCTCGAATCCGCCCGGCTGGCCGTTGCCGCGCGAGGTGAACCGTGCGCCGGATCCCATCGCGCGCACCTGGTCGTACTCGGTGCGCTGCTCCGGGTCCGAGAGCACGGAGTATGCCTCGCTGATCTCCTTGAACTTCGCCTCCGCCTTGGCATCGCCCGCATTGGAATCCGGGTGATACTGCCGCGCGAGCTTGCGGTACTTCTTCTTGAGTTCGGACTCGGAGACGTCCTTGGACACCCCGAGAACGCTGTAGAAGTCCTTGTCGAACCAGTCCTGGCTTGCCATGGAACCTCCTAGCTGCCGTCTGGCACAGAAACCGCGACCTTGGCCGCGCGCAGCAGCCGGTCACCGAGCGCGTAGCCGGGCTCGATCACGTCGGCAACGGTGTTGACGGTGACATCCGGCGACGGCAACTGCACGAGGGCCTCATGAAGGTTGGGGTCGAAGACCTCTCCCTTCACGCCGACCGCGCGCAGCCCGTAGCGGGCGAACGCGGCGTGCAGTTTCTGCGCGACGATCTCGAGCGGGCTTCCAGCGAGGTCACCGTGCTCCTCGGCACGGTAGAGGTCGTCTACCGCGGGAAGGAGCGTACGGATGACCTCGGCGATCACCGCTTCCCGGTTGGCCTGCCTGTCGCGCTCGACGCGCTTGCGGAAGTTCACGAGCTCCGCCTGGGCACGCGCAAGGTCGTTGCGCATGTCGGCCAGGAGCTCGCGCTCGCCAGCCTCGAGGAAGGAGATCTCCTCGTCGGTCAGCGTCTCGACATCCGGGCCCTCGGCCTCGACCAGGTCGTCGACCGACTGCACGTCTGCCGTGTCGCCGTCCTCAGACCCCTTCGATGCCTTCGCATCCGAGGCGGACGCCGCCGCAGCGGCGGCGTCCTTGTCCTTCGGATCCTTGCCGGACTCTGCCGGCTGCTCTGGCTTCTTCTTGTCTGCCATGCGCTCTACTTCTTGGGCTTAGGCTCGTCGGTCGGCTCGTCCTCGACGACCTCGGCGTCGACGATGTCCTCGTCGTCGCCCGATGTCGGCTCGCCCTCGGTTGCGCCGTCCGGTGCGGGCGTCGCCTCCTGGTTGGCGTAGATGGCCTCGCCGAGCTTCTGCTGCGACTCGTTCAGCTTGTCGAACGCCGTCTTCACGGCGGCCTCGTCATCGCCCTGGAGCGCGGCCTGGAGTGCGTCGACGTCGGCCTGGACCTCGGTCTTCACGTCATCCGGCAGCTTCTCTGCGTTGTCCTTGATCAGCTTGTCGATCGAGTACGCGAGCTGCTCTGCGTTGTTGCGAGTCTCGGCTGCGTCGCGACGCGCCTTGTCCTCCGCAGCGTGCTCTTCGCCCTCGCGCACCATGCGCTCGATGTCTTCCTTCGCGAGCGACGAACCGCCCGTGATGGTGATCGACTGCTCCTTGCCGGTTCCCTTGTCGCGAGCGTGCACCTGCACGATGCCGTTCGCGTCGATGTCGAAGGTGACCTCGACCTGCGGAACGCCGCGAGGCGCCGGGGCGATGCCCTGCAGCTCGAACGTACCGAGAGGCTTGTTGTCACGGGTGAACTCGCGCTCGCCCTGGAATACCTGGATGGCGACGGACGGCTGGTTGTCGTCCGCGGTCGTGAAGGTCTCGCTTCGCTTGGTCGGGATGGCCGTGTTGCGCTCGATGAGCTTGGTCATGATGCCGCCCTTGGTCTCGATACCGAGGCTCAGTGGGGTGACGTCGATGAGGAGGACATCCTTGCGCTCGCCCTTCAGGACGCCGGCCTGGAGTGCGGCGCCGACGGCGACGACCTCGTCAGGGTTCACGCCCTTGTTCGGCTCCTTGCCACCGGTCAGCTTCTTGACGAGCTCCTGCACGGCTGGCATGCGGGTCGATCCACCGACGAGCACGACGTGCGCGACGTCGGCGACCTTGACTCCGGCCTCCTTGATGACGTCCTCGAACGGCTTGCGAGTGCGGTCAACGAGGTCCTTCGTGAGGTCCTCGAACTTGGCGCGGGTGAGCGTCTCATCGAGGTTGGCCGGGCCGTTCTCGGTGAGCGAGAGGTACGGCAGCTGGATGGATGCGCTCATCGACGACGAGAGCTCCTTCTTGGCCTGCTCTGCCGCTTCCTTCAGTCGCTGCAGCGCGATCTTGTCCTTGGCGACATCCACACCGGTGGTCTCCTTGAACTTGGTGACCAGGTGGTCGACGATGCGCTGGTCCCAGTCGTCGCCGCCGAGGCGGTTGTCGCCGGCCGTCGCGCGAACCTGGATCGTGGAGAAGTCGTCGTCCTTGCCCACCTCGAGGAGGGAGACGTCGAACGTTCCGCCACCGAGGTCGAAGACCAGGATGAGCTCGTCTTCCTTACCCTTGTCGAGGCCGTACGCGAGGGCGGCCGCGGTCGGCTCGTTGATGATGCGCAGCACGTTGAGGCCGGCGATCTCACCGGCGTCCTTCGTGGCCTGGCGCTCCGCGTCGTTGAAGTACGCGGGAACCGTGACGACGGCGTCGGTGACGGGCTCGCCGAGGTACTGCTCAGCATCGCGCTTCAGCTTCGCGAGGATGCGCGCCGAGATCTCCTGCGGCGTGTACTTCTTGCCGTCGATGTCGACGCTCCAGTCGGTGCCCATGTGGCGCTTGACCGACGAGATGGTGCGATCGACGTTGGTGACGGCCTGGCGCTTGGCGGTCTCGCCGACGAGCACCTCGCCATCCTTGGTGAAGGCCACGACCGACGGGGTCGTGCGGAAGCCTTCCGCATTTGCGATGACGGTGGGCTCTCCACCTTCGAGAACGGCGACCACCGAGTTGGTGGTTCCGAGGTCGATGCCTACTGCTCGAGCCATATGCCCTTTACTCCTTATATTGCGTTGTGTTGGTACTGAGGTCTGTGCAAGAACTTGAGTCTCGCTATGTCAAGTTTGCT
>Ga0247779_1001651_pt1 | contig 10568 bp, 10 predicted proteins | sample UWRJL221509R5_FD_179925 | JGI IMG/M metagenome (GOLD analysis project Ga0247779, IMG submission 179925) | Plant litter microbial communities from Arlington Agricultural Research Station in Wisconsin, United States - UWRJ-L221-509R-5 | ecosystem: Environmental > Terrestrial > Plant litter >...
AGGTCGCGGCTCCGCGCCGCGCCGCGCCGAAGTCACACCACACGGTGACGACCGCGCAGGTGCAGACGCACCGCGCCGTGAAGCCCGCTGCTCGACCGACCGCCAGGAGCATCCGCGTCTGGACATCGGGGTTCCAGGCACAGCTGAACGCGTGCAGGGGCGCCGTCGACCTCACGGGTGCGTACGGCGTAGCCACTATCGGCGAGAAGTGGACATGCGGCGGCGCCAGCTTCCCGCGCGCCGGGTCTCTCGTGCGCCTGACTGGCCTCCATGCGGGCCTGTACCGGGTCGGCGGTGTCGTCGCGATCCTGAACGCGTACCGCGACAACTCCGCGGACATCCCGCGCGGGCACGGTCTCCTCTTCCAGACCTGCATCGGGGACAATCCGCGCACGGAGTCGTTCACCGCGCTGACCCGCGTGGGCTGAGCGCCGCCCGAGCGGCTCACCGCCCCGCCCCGGTTACCGCTCCCGGTTACCGCTCCCCGGGCCCTGACTTGACAGTTGTTGTCGCCCCAGCCCCCGCGGGGCGGCAACAACTGTCATCTCGTTCGCTGTGCCACAGTTGATCCCGGGCATGGAACTTGGAGGGATCATCGCTCTTTTCGGTCGCAGAAAGTCAGCCCCCGAGGACATTCCCCTCGCCGTTGCCACCCTTGCTCGCGAGATTCTCGCCGAGCTGCCTTTGAGGCGACCATCGAGTTGACGGATGATCCGCTCGATCCGCACCTCCGTGGCGCGGACGGATGGGTATACCCGCTGTACAACCTGGTCACCGCCTGGAGGGACGAGCCGCAGCGCAGGTGGCGGAACCTGTGCGACGACCACCTGACGAGGCTGCTGAGTTCTCGTTCCGACCTGCCGGCCGATGAGCTCGACGCGGACATGCTCCGTCGCCGGTCAGGCAAACACCAATGTCGAGCCGATCGATGAGCACACGGAGATCGCTCCGGGAGTCTGGTGGCTCGGCGGCGGATCCCTCTTCATCGCGTCCAAGATTGTCGACCTCGATACTCTCGCCCGCACCACGATCGGCCCCGCGCCGGACGGGATCGTATTCGCTACTCCGCATCGCGGACTGATTCTCTACGCGAAGCCGCGAGGCCCGAACTTCCTCATTACTGTTCAGACTCTTCTTGGCGTCGTCGACACCATGGCGCGGGATCCGGATGCTGTCCTGCCCGGCGGTCTCATGAGTCCAACGATCTACTATCTGAAAGACGGGATCGCCGACGTGGTCGGCGGGCGCACAGCATCACACGACGAGCTCCACATCAACGCTTCAGGCCGGTTCGGCGATCTCATCGAGAGGTTGGCCTCCGCACCACCGTCGACTTGACAGGCGTTGCCGCTTCATCCGCTCCGGGGCGGCAACAACTGTCATCTCGTTGGCTGCCGCTGCCCACCGCGGACGGGCGTCAGCAGTCCGCTTTGGTGAACGTGGTGTCGATCGTCTTCGCGGATCCGTCGAACGTGTAGCTGTAGCGCATGGCGATGTCCTCGTCGAGGATGCGCCGCGTGGCGCTCGTCGCACACAGCGTCGGGAGCAGCGACTTCCGGATGGCCGCCTCGCTCAGCGATGACGGGTCCACGTCGGCGGACACCGTGTACTCGTAGTGGATGGCGTCGCTTTCCGGCTTCACATCCGTCCAGGTCGTGACGGCGTCGACCTTCTTCGGGAGGCCGCTGTCCTTCTTGATCTGGGCGACGCTCGTGTTGATGACGTCCTGCTTCGACGGCCCGGCGAACGCCGCAGAGATGCCCCATCGCACGAGCGCGGCGACCACAATCGCCACCACGACCGTGATCACCACGATCAGGACGACCCTGCCGCGCGAGCGCTTCGGCACGGGCGGCGGCGCGTACGGCGGGTAGCCGTTCGTCACCGGCGGCATGCCAGTGGCTGGATTCTCGGCAAAACCGGGATGTGGTGGGGTCAGGTCAGACATGTTCCTCCGTACGGTCGATGACATCCTGCCAGACGGTCGGGGGTGTTCCGCGCACCCCGCGACACAGCAAATCGCCCGGAGCCATGAGGCATCCGGGCGATTATGAGAGAAGCTGTGACCCCAACCGGATTCGAACCGGTGTTACCGCCGTGAGAGGGCAGCGTACTAGGCCGCTATACGATGGGGCCGTCACGACAACTGTACGAGTATGCCATACCCGGGGATGACCCGCCAAAAGCGGTCAGGCGTCGCCACCCGACTTCACGATCGACAGCGGTTCCGTGACCGACTCGAGCCCCTTCCGCGCGGAGTCGACCCCGAAGACCAACGCGATCACGCCGCCGAGAATCATGATTCCTGCGGCGACGAAATAACCAATGGTCAACGGTCCGACGTGCTTCCCGTCGCCGACCAGCGCCCCGAAGATGACCGGGCCGAGCGCCCCGAAGATCTGGGCAAGCGCGAAGAAGTAGGAGATCGCCTGGCTTCGCAGTTCGAGCGGGAAGATCTCGCTGACCGTGAGATAGGCGCTCGATGCCCCGGCGGAAGCAAAGAAGAACGCGACGCACCAGAAGATCACCTGGGTGACCGCGTTCAGCGCCCCCGCGCTGAAAAGGGCAGCCGAGACGGCGAGGATGACACCGGAGAGCCCGTAGGTGAGGAAGATCATCTGCCGCCTGCCCCAGCTGTCGAACAGTCGCCCGAGGAGGATGGGCCCCAGCAGATTGCCGATGGCGAACGGGAAGAAGTAGAGCGGCGTCACGGCCTTGTCGACGTCGAAGAAGTTCACGAGCACCAGCACGTAGGTGAAGAAGATCGCGTTGTAGAGGAACGACTGCGTGATCATCATGGTCGCCCCGACCAGCGTGCGCTTCGGATATTTGCGCAGCAGCACCCCGAGGATCGTGTGGTCCCACCCCTCGGTCTTGCGAATCACCTGCAGCGGATTGCCGAAGGGGATGCTGTCGGTCGCCTTCACCTCGATCGCCTGGTCGTCCGGCACGTCCTCGAGCTCGTACCCGTTGTCGCGCACGCGCTGCTCGATGTCGTCGACCGTCTTCTCCGCGTCATCCTCGTGCCCGTGCGTCATCAGCCAGCGCGGGGATTCCGGGATGTGGCGGCGCAGGAAGATGATCAGGATTCCGAGCACCGGACCGATGAAGAATGCGAGACGCCAACCGATGTTCTGGCTGAAGATGTCGGGGTTCAGGAACAGCAGGTTGGCGGCGGCTCCGAGCGCCGCGCCACCCCAGTATGTTCCGTTGATCGCGATGTCGACGTGGCCGCGGTACTTCGACGGGATGAGTTCGTCGATCGCGGAGTTGATCGCTGCATACTCTCCGCCGATGCCCATGCCCGCGATGAAGCGGAAGAGGAAGAGGAACCAGATCGCGGGCGACAACCCGGCGATCGCGCTGCCCGCGAGATAGATGAACAGGGTCAGGATGAAGAGCTTGCGCCGCCCGAGCTTGTCCGAGAGCCGGCCGAAGACGAGCGCGCCCACCACCTCACCGACGAGGTAGATCGTGCCGACCCAGCCGACCTGCGCCGAGTTCATGTGGAATTCGTCCTGGAACCCGGCATTCGACACGATCTGGATCTCGAGGCCATCGAGCACCCAGGAAATGCCGAGGCCGACCACGACCATCCAGTGGAATCGCGCCCACGGAAGCCTGTCCATCCTCGCGGGCACCAGGCTCCTGTGGGTCTTTGCGCTCTCGGTCCCCGTGGATGTCGTCATCGAATCTGCCCTTCACAAGCGAAGCGGGCCCACTGCGGCCCACGTTTCACGCTAGTGACGGGCGGAAATCGAAAGCGATCCGTTGACACGGCGACCCGCGCGGAGTACGCCACCTCAGACGGCCGGCGCCAGCACCCTCAGCGCGCCGGGACGCACCTCGATGTCGACCGGCAGCGGCCCGAACCGCTCGCCGTCGGTGTACGCGACCGCGACATCCGACTCGAGCCTGATCTTCTTCGCCCTCGTGACATCGACCCGGGGGTCGAAGACGTGCGTGCCCGCGAAGACCTTGGGAAAGATGCGCATGAACTGGATGCGCGTGAGCGGCTGCACGATGAGAACGTCGAGCAGGCCGTCATCCAGCTTCGCGTCCGGGGTCACCCGCATGCCGCCGCCGAGCGACTGGCCGTTGCCGACCGAAACGAGCATTCCGCTCGTGTCCTGCGCCACACCGTCGAGGGTGATGCGATACGGGATCGGCTTCAGCCCGATCAGCTCGAGCAGCATCGCGACGGTGTACCTGCTCTTGCCCTTCGGGTGGTTCATGTTGTTCGCCCGCTCGTTGACGACGGAGTCGAAGCCGGCGGAGACCATGCAGCCGAACCAGCGCGAATTGCCCTCTGCGTCGGTGATCACGCCGGCGTCGATTATGCGGGCCGGCCGACCGAGCGCCTCATCGAGCACCTCGATGGCCTTCTCCACGTTGTCGATCGGAATGCCGAGTGCCCTCGCCATGTCGTTGCCCGTGCCGCTCGGCACGATCCCGAGCGGCACCCGCGTTCCCGCGACCAGGTTCGTGCCGAGGTTCACCATGCCGTCGCCCCCGACCACGACGAAGGCGTCCGGTCTGGTCGCAACGGCCCGGCGGGCCGTGTCGATGAGCGACTGGTAGTCGGCCTCGACGAGCATGGTCACCTGGTGTCCGAGACCGCGCAGGGTCGTGACGAGGGCGGGCCCAACAGCCCGGGTCGCACCGAATGACGCCGACGGGTTCACCGCCACGATGATCCGTTTGGACTTCTTCGTCGTCGCCATGACCCGATTATGTCGGGGAATCGGCACGCGCGTGCTCAGCGACCCAGTTTCGCCACCGCAGTTCAGTGCCCGAGCTTCAGGCGGCGCAGCAGTTGGGCGTTCAGCGCAACGACGATCGTGGACACCGACATGAAGACCGCGCCAAGGGCCGGAGCGAGCAGGATGCCTGCGCCCGCGAGCACACCGGCCGCGAGCGGGATGCCGACGACGTTGTACCCGGCGCCCCAGACGAGGTTTTGCACCATCTTCCGATAGGTCGCGCGGCTGAGGGTGATGATGTCCGCGACGCCGCGCGGGTCGCTCGAGGCCAGCACGAGCCCAGCGGACTCGATGGCGACATCCGTCCCTGCGCCGATTGCGATGCCGACGTCCGCCCGCGCGAGGGCGGGCGCGTCGTTCACGCCGTCGCCGACCATCGCCACTTTCGCCCCGCCGGCCTGGAGCCGGGCGACCACATCGGACTTCTGGCCGGGGAGCACCTCGGAGAAGATCTCCTCGATTCCGAGCTCCGACCCCACCCAGTTCGCCACGTCGTGCGAGTCGCCGGTGAGCATCGCGACGCGCACGCCTCGAGCTTTCAGCGCGCGGACCGCCTCGGCGGCTTCCGGGCGCACGACGTCGGCGAGCACGATCATCCCGAGCACATCCGTGCCCCGAAGAACGTAGACGACGGCGTTCCCATCGTGTGCGACATCGCGCGTCGCGAGCACGAGATTGGCCTGCATCGCGATGCCACGCTCGGTGAGAACGCGCCCAGCCGCAACCGTGATGACGGCACCGTCGATGGTCGCCTCGACGCCGCGGCCGGCCAGGGACTGGAACTTCGACAGCCGCGGCATTGCCAGCGCGCGCGCGGTCGCTTCCGCCGCGATGGCGCGGGCGATCGGATGCTCGGACCGGCCTTCGACCGACGCGGCGAGCGCGAGTACGGCATCCTCGTCGACCGGGTCCGGCCCGATCGTCGCACCATCACCGGTGACGATCCGCACGACGCCCTGGCGCCCCTCCGTGAGCGTTCCGGTCTTGTCGAACAGCACGACGGAGACGAGCCTCGCATCCTCGAGCGCCGCCCTGCTGCGAACCAGGATGCCGCTGCGAGCCCCGAGGGATGTCGAGATCTGCGCCACCAGGGGAATCGCGAGCCCGAGTGCGTGCGGGCAGGCGATGACCAGGACGGTCACCACCCGCTCGAGCACGAAGTTCGGATCGTTCGGCGAGATCAGCGACCACACGACGGCCGTGATGATCGCTGCGGCGACGGAGACGTAGAACAGCCAGCCCGCCGCCCGATCGGCGAGCACCTGCGCGCGCGATTTTGAGGCCTGCGCTTCCGCAACGAGCTTCATGACTCCCGCGAGCGCGGTGTCGTCGCCGGTCCTCGTCACACGGACGGTAAGGGCGCCGGATCCGTTGAGGCTGCCCGCAACGACGCTCGCCCCGATGCCCTTGGCCACGGCTGCGCTCTCCCCGGTGAGGAGTGATTCGTTGACGTCGGACTCGCCCTCCGTCACCTCGCCGTCGACGGGAACGTTCGCCCCGGGGCGAACGAGTACGAGGTCTCCGACGCTCAGGTGACCGACGGGCATCGTCATGATGTGGTCTCCGTGCACGACATCCGCCTCATCCGGGATCAACGACGCCAGCTCACCAAGGGCATCACCGGCCCGCATCACCGCGGACATCTCGATCCAGTGGCCGAGCAGCATGATCGTGATGAGGGTGGCGAGCTCCCACCAGAAGTCCATGCCGTGAAGGCCGAACGTCACGGCGATGCTGTAGCCGAAGGCGACGAGGATGGCGAGGGAGATCAGCGTCATCATGCCCGGCTGGCGCGAGCGCAGCTCGCTCACCGCCCCCTGCAGGAAGACCCAGCCGCCGTAGATGAAGATCGCGAGCCCGAATGCCGCCGGGATGAACTGGCTGCCCGGGAACTGCGGCCCGGACAGGTGCAGGATGCCCTGCAGCCCACTCGAGAACACCATCGTGGGAACGGTGAGGGCGAGGCTCACCCAGAACTTGCGGCGGAACTGCCCTGCGTGGTCCATGTGGTCGTGCCCATGGCCGGCCCCGCCTGTCGAATCCCCGTGACCGTGATGCTCGTCGCCGGCCCCGCCCGCGGTGTTGTCGGTTGAGCCCCCGGTGTTGTCGGTTGAGCCTGTCGAAACCCCCTGACCGTGATGCATCTCGTGCCCATCCATCACTGCCCCCTGTTGTTCGTCAGCTCGAACACGGTAAGCAACTCGGTGACGGCGTTCTCCCGCTCATCCCCGCCTGCCTCGAACATGTCGGTGACGTGCGTGCGCAGGTGATTCTCGACGAGCAGCTTGTTGAGGCTGCGAAGCGATTTCTGCACCGCGAGCGACTGCGTGATGATGTCCACGCAGTAGTCCTCGTTGTCGATCATCTTCTCGAGCCCCCGCAGTTGTCCCTGCAGGATCTTCGAGCGGTGCAATGCGCGCTTCTTGATGTCTTCGATCACGGCACCTACTATACCCCCCAGGGGTATCCTCGCGCTCGCGCGGGCGTAGGCTCGGAGCATGCGGATTACCAAGTATGAACACGCCACTTTCGTCGCCCAGATCGGGGAGAAGAAGCTGGTCGTCGACCCGGGATCGTTCACCGTTCCCCTGCCAGATTCCACCAACGTCGTCGCTGTGGTCGTCACCCACGAGCACGCGGACCACTGGACCCCGGAACACCTCACGCGCATCCGCGAATCAAGCCCGGATGTCCGGTTCCTCGCTCCCGCCGGCGTCGCGGCGGCCGCATCAGACTTCGACTTCACGGTCGTGAAGGCGGGCGACAAGATCGAGCTCGACCCGTTCACACTCGAATTCTTCGGTGAACTGCACGCCGAGATTCACGCATCCATTCCGCTCGTCGACAACGTCGGCGTCCTGATCAACGGCCAGGTCTACTACGGCGGGGACTCGTTCACGCAGGGGCCGTCGGGCGTCGAACTACTTGCAGTGCCGGCGAGCGCCCCGTGGCTGAAGATCGGCGAGGTCATGGACTACGTGGCTGCCGCGAAGCCGAAGCGCAGTTTCCCGACGCACGAGATGATCAACTCCGTGCTCGGCAACGGGATGGCCAACGGCCGCATCCAGGCCGTCACGGAGGCCGGCGGCGGCGAGTTCTTCGCCCTCACCGCCGGCGACACCGTAGAGATCTAGCCCGCCCGTCCCAATCTGGGCCAATACGGACAACCTGTCCCTGCCGCGGCGGGGACACATCATCCGTATTGGCCCATTGTGCTGTCGCTCGTCGGCTGGGGTCAGCCCACCTGGGTGCCGAGCACCTCGTTGAACGCTTCCGTCGAGCTCGGGTGCGTGTAGATCGATGTGCGCAGGTCGGTCGCAGTGATCCCGTGGCGCATGGCCAGCGTCACCGTGTTGATGAGTTCCTGCGCGTCGATGCTCAGCAGTGCAGCTCCGAGGATCAGGTCGGTGTCAGCATCGACGATGAACTTCATCACTCCGCGTGTCTCCTCGACCGTGTACGCGCGGGGCATCGCGATGATGTCCGCGACATTTTCGCGGTAGACCCTGATGTTGCGGCCCTCCGCGCGGGCCTCCTTCTCCGTCAGCCCGGCAGTGGCGAGCGGCGGTGTGATGAAGAGCGTGTGAGGAATGGCCACTCGATCGGTCGTCGTGCGCTGTCCTTCGCCGAGCAGCTGGTCGATGACGATCCTGGCGTCGTCGAGCGACACATAGGTGAACTGGGGGCCGCCGTTGACGTCGCCGAGCGCGAAGATGTGGGGCTGCGAGGTGCGCAGGTGTTCGTCGACCTCGATCGCGCCACGTACCGTCGTCCGAACGCCCGCGGCATCGAGGTCCAGGTTCGCGATCACGGGTCGGCGTCCCGTTGCTGCGAGCACGGCATCCGCGTCCACCGTCATCGTCTCGCCATCCTTCTCGTAGACGATCGTCGCGACGGTTTCCGTGTCGCGCACGTCGACCACGGTCGCGCCGGTGATGAGGTGGATGCCGTCACCCGCAAGGATGTCCGTGGCGACCTGCGCCACGTCATCGTCTTCGCGGCCGAGCAGGCGGTCGGCAGACTCGAGCACCGTGACCCTGCTGCCGAAGTGCTGGTAGATGTCGGCGAACTCGAGGCCGAGGTACCCGCCTCCGACGATGACGAGCCGCTCCGGAAGATCGCTCTTCTGGATGAGGTCGGTGCTCGAGACGCGGTGCCGGCTCTCCGCCAGCCCGGGGATCTGCGGGTCGACGGGCTCCGAGCCGGTGTTGATGAGGATGGTCGGTGCCGTTACCGTGATGCGGTCATCGCCCTCCCCGATCGACACGGTGTGCGGGTCGACGAAGCTGGCGGCGCCCGTGATCACCGTTGCGGTGTCTTTGCCGTCCAGCGAGGCGAAGTTGCCAGCCCGGAATGCGCTGGTCAGCGCGCGAACACCCGCAACCGAATTCGCGAAGAACTCCTGTGCGTCGTCCTCGATGCGCTTCTCGTTCGAGTAGTGCACGAGCATCTTGGTCGGCACGCACCCGACGTTGGGGCAGGTGCCGCCGTACATGTTTTCCGATGCTTCGACCAGGATGACGCGCTTGCCCGCATCGCTGAGCGCGTGTGCTGCCGTCTTGCCGCCCTTGCCGAAGCCGATGACCAGGATGTCGGCAGTGAGTGCCGTAGTTGTCGTTTCCATTCCATTAGTCTGCGCGGGTCAAAACGATCCGGATAGACTGCTCAGTGTCATAATTCCGCTCGAAAGTCTCACATGGATACCGTTAGCCACCTCCTTCGCCTCGCCCGGCTTGAGGCCAGCCTCGACAAACGCTGCCTGCTGGGCGGTTCGACCCGCATGGATGTCGCTCCGCACGCCGTGCGCCAGGCGCCGTTCCACATCCTGCTCGAGGGCACCTGCCGGTTCGAGACCGGTGGCACGACGCTCGACCTCCGGCCGGGCGATGTCGTGATCGTTCCGCGGGGCGGCCCGCATCGCGTGACGACGCCGGGCCATGGCGCGGTCAACGGCGTCACGGAAACTCCAGGGACCGCCTTTGCCACCACGAGGAGCGACGACGCGGGCGTGCCGGTGATCGACCTGTTCTGCGGCCACTTCACATTCGGCGCCGGCGCTGGCGCCATCCTCTTCGACAGCCTGCCGGAGCCGCTTCACGTGTCGTTCGGCCAGTCGCCGGAGACCGACGGCGTGCTGCGGATGCTGAGCACACTGATGCGCGATGAGGCCGCCCGAGACAGCGACGGTACCGCCGCCATCCTCTCGGCCCTCTGCACCGCTCTCCTCGCGATGATGCTGCGCACCAGCCGCGGTTGTGTTACCGACGCATCCCTGTGGACGGCCGTCCCGGATGAACGGATCGGCCAGGCAATCGCCCGCATCGTGTCGAACCCGGGCGACGACTGGTCGATCGAGCGACTCGCCCGCGACGCCGCGATGTCGCGGGCGACATTCATCCGCCGCTTCGTCCGCGCGACCGGTCTCACGGTCGGAGCCTTTCTCGCTCGGATCCGCCTCATGACCGCCTCCGAACTGCTCCTGACCACCGATTCGACGATCGCGACGATCGCCGGTTCGGTCGGCTACCAGTCCGAGTCGGCCTTCAGCCGCAGCTTCCGCGGCGCGACAGGGATGACGCCTGCGCGCTTCCGCAAGGCGCCGGGGTTGGGTGCCAAGGACTCAACCTCGCCGACACGTCGTCCCGTGGGCAGTGCCACCAGCGGTCGGTAGAGGTAGCCGCCTGTCTCGAACGAATGCTCGATGTGCTGATTCACCTGCGCCGTAGCCCGCTTCGCCATAACTGCCTGCTCCTCCGGTTCTGAATCGAGAGGCCGAGAAAGCCTCCCGCGAGCAGGAAGACGCCA
>Ga0247779_1001652_pt1 | contig 10567 bp, 11 predicted proteins | sample UWRJL221509R5_FD_179925 | JGI IMG/M metagenome (GOLD analysis project Ga0247779, IMG submission 179925) | Plant litter microbial communities from Arlington Agricultural Research Station in Wisconsin, United States - UWRJ-L221-509R-5 | ecosystem: Environmental > Terrestrial > Plant litter >...
GCATATCTGGTGTTAAACGTTACCTTGCAGATCTTCGTTATCCATGTCTTTCCGTGCATGTCCACCTATATATCTTCGAAATACGAAACATGTAGGCATATTTTGACTTTGTGATTGACGTTACGGACCGAGGACCATTTGCAAAGTAGGACTTGGTAATCGCAAAATGTACAGTTGCCCCATAATATCAATCGCATGCTCAATCCAAGTGATACTGGTAGTTACTGTCACCAGCTGTGTATCAGCGCAGCCCAGGTCTCATGTAGAGTTCGAGGTTGATTATTCCCTGGTCTTCAGCGCTTCAGCAAGTATAATGAGAGAATTTTAAAGTACACCGAGTTTTTGGTTATCGTGAGTTGACGTTGTACTTGCTTTCTCAACTTCGCGATGTAGATGCAGAGTCCGGACACTTTCAGAGGCAGCAGTATTAGTAGAACGAAGTTTTTCCTTTACATATGAGATTGTGGTTGAATTGCCGTTAATACCGGATATAACACGTGACTCTCGAATATTTTGTCTCGGCTTATTTCACATTGAAAATGAGAAATCGTTTAGCTAACCTTGAAAGCCAGGTTAAAGCGGCACACTCAATAGTTGACTCTCTCGACATTTTACAGAATTTTAGGTAAGGATTACCAGCGGAAACTTTACATTTGCTGACAACTTTATACAGTGTATAGTTGAGGTCTGCATTTGCAATGCCCCGAAGACCATCAAAACTACGACGCGAAGCTGTATCCAAAAGGTCGAAGCCTTTGAAAAGGTCGGACAGTAAAATAAAAAAATGGAACACCAGAGAAGATATTCCAATGGATGAAGAGGATCAATGTGAGCTAGATTAAGGGTATTTTACACTTCCAACAACTAACTTCTCTTCGCAGTCCACGACTCGCGGGATAAGATTCTGTTCGAAGGGAATGATCGCGGGGCGTATGAAGATGATGGAGACGACGACGAAGTATTTGCGCTAAAGGGTTTGGAAGAGTCTGGAAGTGAGGACGAAGATGAGTTTAATAACCAGGAGGATGAAGATGAAGCAGGGATCGCTCCCGAACCCAAGAAGAAATCCATAAAGAACAAGAAAGATAAAGGCAAGAAGAAAGTCGTGGAGGACGAGTTTGGCAAAGAGGAGGAAGAGGAGGAAGAAAGTTGGGGTAAAGGAAAGGCTGCATACTACTCCTCGAACGCAGATCAACTGGATACAGACGATGAAGAGGGAAATGAACTTGAGGAACAGGAGGCAAAGCGGCTACAATCCAAAATGCGCGAAGAAATGAAAGACGATGACTTTGGTCTCGACGACAGTCCTGATCTTGAAAAAGCCCGTGAACTTGAGTGCGTATTCTTACTCACTTCTGTACTCGTATATTGACACTTCGAAGACAAATCCCCGCAGAAGCCGAAAATCCTTCACCCGCTCCCGCTGGGGATAAAAAATCCCTTCTACGCCATTTAGAGAAAACAAGTCCTGAAGCTTTGGCTTTAGCGCGTGACTGGGATGATACTATCCAGAGCCTGGAAAAGGCGAAACAAAAGATAGCAAAGTATGTCGCATTTATGAATTCCTGCAACCCTGCTTGACGAGTCTTGTAGGCTCGAAGCGGAAGGTCCCGATGCTCTCAGTCTGGGAATGGTTCATTTACACTATCGTAAGTCAGAATCTGTCACTCGGCGATGGCCCAAAGTATCTCAATTCTACTTTTACAGAGGCTCTATTGTCGTACAGCACTACACTCGCTTTTTACCTCCATCTTCGATCCTCTGCTAAATATTCTCAGAGACCAGCACTGTTGCAGTCTCATCCGATTCTACAACGTCTTCTTACCCTCAAACAATCTCTTCAAACATTGGAAGATCTTGACTTCGCTGACTCTGATTCTGACTCCGAAGATTACGATGAGAGCGAATTATCTAGCATGAATACAGACGAAATTATGGCAGACGGAGAGATGCTTTGGGACAGAGATAATTCCACAGACTTAGAAGCAAATGAACTTGCAGAACTGCTGGAAGATGCTGAACAACCTGTTGAAGAACTGGAGCCAGTAACACGCAAACCACCCAAGAAAAAGCGCAAGACATTGGAAACGGAAGATAAACAAGATACCAACGTCAACCCTGTGTTTGATCTCATGGAACCCGAATTTACATCTTCCAAATCATCCTCATCCCGTCATCAACAAATCGAAGATGCGGCTGATGCTTTCGGAGAAGCCACTACTTTGCATTCCGTTGACGCAGCAGATAAAACGGCAAGGAAAAAGTCATTGCGTTTCCACACTTCCAAGATCGAAAGTGCAAGTGCTCGACGACAAGGCGCCAGGAGCCAAGCAGTTGGTGGAGATGATGATATTCCCTACAGAGAACGGAAGAAAGAAAAAGATTCAAGACTTGTCAAGGAAGCTGCGATTCGTGCCAAGAATCAAGTCGGCGTGCCCTTGGACGATGAAGAACCTCAAGCGGGTCATAAACGATCTCGCGAGGATGATGACGGCGAAGATAGCCCCGACGACTATTATGAGTTGGTTAAAAAGAAATCTCAAGAACAAAAATTAAAAAAGAAGACCGAATACGAGGAAGGTCATGGCATTGAAAGGTATGATATTCATATTTCTTGGTTCCCGATTCTTTCTTATGTTTGTTCAGAGTACCACTAGAAGGTGGAAGCACCGGCCCTCGCTCTCTTACTCGCGCCATTTTAACAAACCGAGGTCTCACTCCCCATCGACCGAAGAGCGTACGCAATCCTCGTGTCAAGAAACGCGAACGTTACGAAAAAGCCAAAAAGAAATTGGCATCCCAGAAACCGATCTACAAAGGGGGCCTCTCAGAAACCGGTGGAAAATATGCAGGAGAGAAATCGGGTATCAGCAAAGTTGTCAAGAGTGTTCGCTTGGGTTGAGTATGCTCGCGAAATATTTATCCTCCTTTTTGTCATTTGTGGCTTTTGACGCATATAATGAATCAACGTATATACAAATTTACGACGTCAGAATAAGACACAAAATTGTAAGTTCGTATTTCATATAAAACTCGAGTCTCTACTGTGGGCGTCAAGGATACAATGAAGTCTTTCGATACATATGAAAGAGCTGACATATGAACCGAATCTACCACTTTCCCTTTCGCGATGCTTGTTTTGCACGTAGGGTATTCTTCCCTCGAGCACCGCGAACGGCTTGCAGGTCCTCGAATTTTTTCTTTGCGTATCGTTTGGCTTCAGCATCATCAACCAACTCGTCAACAAACGTCCTCTTTCTATGGGCGCGTGTAAGGTTATCACTGCTTGCCGTCCCGAATGGCGTGCTTGTGGGTTGTATAGTACCAATCTGTATATTATATGAGCAATGTTCGCCTGTTCATGGACATTGATCACTTACTGCAAAATACTTTGGCAATCCCTTAATTCCTTTTCCTTCTCCTTCGTCTCTACGATAAAAACGCTTTGGGTCGAGATGGTTGCGCAGTCGAAGGGCTTCAACTTCGCGGTACATTCGCGGAAGGTCTGCTTCCGATGGGGCAAGAAGGTCAAACCAGTCTGGGCCAGCAGTTTTATGATGGAGCTGTTGATTTGCAAGAGCTTCAATGGCACGGAATGAGCGACTGCCATATAGACAAACCTCTTTCTTTTGTTTTTTAGTAAGTGGCTTCCCATCCTTGGTCAACTCAGCAGGTGGTAAGGGGGGAGCGGGTACCGAAATCGAGGCTGTCGCCTTTTCCGCCACTTCGACGGCTGGATCTCGTATAGACGACGGTCCATCCCAACGTGTCGCTCCCAACTTGATATAAGACCTTGGTAAGCTCCCTGCGTCTAGTCGTGGAAGTAGGCTGGGATAAACTGTATGAGCACGGCGATTTTTATCCATAATAGAAAGAAAACCACATTGGGGTCTCATCGTCAAGTGTAATCACTTCATCCCCGTTGTTTGAGTCTCCTAAACCATTTGAGGGATTTTCTGCAGCCTCTGCATTTTTTAGAGCTTTTTCTAATAGGGAATTAAGGTATTCTTGACTGAATCGCTCGTTCTTCTCGTCGTCAGAAAGGTCTGAATCCGACACTGAAGATGTAGCATCAGAGTCTGTCTCATCAGACACATCTTCTTCAACTAGATCTATAGCCCGTGATATTAGAATAAGTAATTTGAGAGATGCCTGTAAACTCACTAATTGCTCTTTCTTTGCCCTTGCCTGAGGCCATCCTACTTTTTTATCTGAGAGTAGCGCGTACCAATTACAAAAGCAGTCGGCACTTTATTTGGAAATTGATCGAGAGTCCCGCGGTCCCGGATCGAATTTGGTGGCGGTGTTCAGTTCCGAGGTCGCGTTCCTTTCTCTGTCCACCCCCCTTCACAATGCAAACAGTCTCCAAAACCATTGGTCGACAATGTCGGCGACCTTCCATGATTTTTTCACGTCTTAACCACTCTCTGGACTCACGGCAGCAACCACAACCAAAATCTACTCTCCAACACTCGGTGCCCAAGACGACTTCTTTTGGATTCAAAACCGTTCCCGAAGAAATAAAAGAAACCTTGGTCAAAAACGTATTCGACTCCGTTGCTTCCAAGTACGACCTTATGAACGATGCAACTTCCTTCGGTGTTCATCGTCTATGGAAGGACTCGTTCGTGTCATCTTTGCGACCAGGCAGAAAGGGACCTATGAAGTGTATTGATGTAGCTGGGGGTACTGGCGATATTGCGCTTCGTATTTTGGACTACGCGAAAGATAATTATTATGACAGGGAAACGACTGTTGAGGTAGTGGACATTAATGCACAGATGTTGAAAGAGGGCTACAGACGTTTCAAGCAGACCATGTACCATAACAGTGAGTAATCTTTGCCGTATGTGTCATAATAAGAATTAAATGCTGTCATGTAGCTCCTCAAATATCTTTTAATGAGGCGAATGCTCAATCTCTTGGACAGGAAAAGTTCAAAGACAATGCATATGATCTATATACCATTGCTTTTGGTATCCGAAACTGCACTTCCATTCCGGACGTGTTAAAGGAGGCCTATCGTGTCCTAAAGCCAGGAGGAACATTTGCCTGCCTGGAATTCAGCCGGGTTGATAATCCTCTATTGAACGCGTTCGTGACATCCATATTCATTATTGATCCTTGACCTAACTCTTGTTTTCAGGATATACGACCAGTATTCATTCACAGTCATTCCACTGTTGGGCACAGTTCTAGCTGGTGATCGTGATTCCTATCAATACCTCGTGGAGTCGATTAGAAAATTCCCTTCTCAACCTGAATTCGCGCAAATGATTAGAGGTGCGGGATTCTCGACAGGGAAAGATGTTGATGGAGGGGCCTGGTCCAACCAATGGGGTGGTATTGCTTGCATACACACCGGTGTAAAACTATAAACATTAGCTTCACATATAATTGTTACCCATTTTTGTTACTTGTAGTAAGAGGGGGAAGACATTGTGATCTATGTCCCGAATTAGTTTCACTTTGTTTGCACCGATCAATCTCTACGACAATCCGCGCGCTTGTTCTCTGTTCACTCTGTTGCTTTCTATCCATCATGTCGTCTTCCAATGCCCCCTTCCCGATGCCTCCTGCATCTGCAGACTTGGCCACAACATGGGCGTATCTTGAGGAAGGTGTTGACCATATCATGACGAAGCTACAGACCGGCGTGTCGTATTCGAAGGTCTGTCGTTAATCCCTTCCCTTTAAACTCACACCGTTTTGCTGAGTGAAGATCGCAGTATATGTCGCTGTACACTGTTGCATACAACTATTGTACGTCCTCAAAGATGCACGGAACTACATCAGAGGCAATCGGGATGGGTGGAAGATGTGAGTCTTGCTAGATGTATCGCATTCACTGTATCTTCTGACACAAGAGCAAGCTGGAGCCAATTTGATGGGCTCCGATTTGTACAATAACCTCATTCGATACTTTGTAACCCATCTGAAAGGCCTTCGGGAGGTTAGTTTTGAGATCTTATCGCTGTTGTGTCGCCGCCAACTCCGACCATATAACCATAGCAAACGGAAGCACTCCAAGACGAGGCACTCCTACGATACTACGCAGCAGAATGGTCGCGATATACAACAGGCGCAAACTATATCAACCGCCTTTTTACATATTTGAATCGCCATTGGGTAAAACGAGAGAGAGATGAGGGCCGAAAGGGCGTGTATCCCGTTTACACGGTAAAATAACACCACATCTTATCATGCGACCATGCGGTTAATTAATTATAAATACAGCTCGCTCTAGTGCAGTGGAAGAACAATCTCTTTGTTCCAATTCAACAGAAAAACACGAAACTAGCGAGCGCTATTCTTCGACTCATTGAAGATCAACGAAATGGAGAAGTCATAGATCAAGGTCTCGTGAAGAAAGTAGTGGACTCCTTTGTTTCTCTCGGACTCGACGATACAGATACCAACAAAGCGTGCCTCGACGTATACAAAGTGCACTTCGAGCTTCCTTTCATCGACGCAACTGAGAAGTACTACAAAAACGAGTCGGAATCCTTCCTGGCTACCAACAGCATATCCGATTATTTGAAGAAAGCTGAAGAGCGTTTACGAGAGGAAGAGGACCGAGTAGAGCGTTATCTCAATACGCAAACAAGGAAAGCACTCGTCAGCAAATGCGAACATGTTCTCATCCGCGAGCACTCGGAATTGATGTGGGAAAGCTTCCAATCTCTTCTCGATTTCGATAAGGATGAGGATTTACAACGAATGTATGCGCTTCTATCTCGGATACCTGAAGGTCTGGAACCACTACGAAAAAAATTTGAGGAACATGTCAAGAAAGCAGGGCTGAACGCCGTTTCCAAGTTGGTCGGCGACACGGGCTCTGGCACCGACTCCGTAGATCCCAAAGCATATGTGGATGCCTTGCTCGAAGTTCATCAGAAGAACTCGGAGACCGTCACGAGGAGCTTCAGGGGAGAGGCTGGATTTGTCGCCAGCTTGGATAAAGCCTGTCGAGAGTTTGTCAACAGAAACGCAGCTACCGGACAATCTAATGCAAAGTCGCCAGAATTATTGGCTAAACATGCCGATCTTCTTCTGCGCAAGAACAATAAACTAGCGGAAGAAGAAGACTTGGAGGTTGCTTTGAACCGTGTGGTGCGTACTCTTCTATCTCCCATCATCCATGGCTTTCTAAGTCCTGATATGTAGATGATCTTATTCAAATATTTGGAAGATAAAGACGTCTTTCAAACGTTTTATTCGACCAAACTCTCAAAGCGCCTTATTCATGGTGTCTCTGCGTCTGATGAAAGCGAAGCCAGTATGATTTCTAAATTGAAAGAGGCTTGCGGCTTCGAATACACAAATAAATTGCAGCGAATGTTCACAGGTACGCTTATTCTTTTAAAAAATCTGCACATGTCACTAATGAACCAAAAAGACATGAGTTTGAGTAAAGATCTCACAGACTCATTTAAGAGCAGAATGGAACAGAACCATGACGACATGGACATCAGCTTTAGTATCATGGTCCTGGGCACAAATTTCTGGCCTTTGAACCCTCCCGGCCATGAATTTGTAATTCCAGCCGATATTCTTCCAACATACGACCGATTCCAGAAATATTATCAAATGAAACATTCAGGTCGCAAACTCACCTGGCTTTGGAATTACTCCAAGAATGAACTTCGGACGAACTACCTGAATCAGAAATACATTCTGATGACGAGTTCATTCCAAATGGCCGTTTTATTGCAATACAACAACAATGACACACTCTCCCTGGCGGAACTTGTGGCTGCGACGGCAATCCCGAAAGAGTTACTTTCTCAGGTCCTGGCGTTGTTGGTGAAAGCCAAAATACTCATCAACGAAGAGACTGATCAGTATGACCTGAATCCTAGTTTGTCTCCTCATCAATGCTCATAAGACTTGTTATTGACCTGATAATAGATTTCAAGTCCAAGAAAATACGCGTCAACTTGAACTTGCCTATCAAAGCAGAAACAAAAGCAGAATCAAGCGAGGTCCTGAAGATAGTGGACGAAGATCGCAAATACGTAATTCAGGCCACAATTGTCAGGTAAGCTCTAATGTCTGTGCCATTGTATTCTATTTAAAGTGTTTTGGCAGGATCATGAAAGCCCGGAAAACGATGAAGAATCAGGCGCTCATTCAAGAAGTAGTTTCACAGATATCCAAATTCACATTGAAAATCCCCGATATCAAGAAGGTACGTATTACACCGAATGTGTTCTCATGAATAAGATTTCATTACTCATTTTCAGGCTATTGACACACTCCTTGAGAAAGAGTACATCGAACGAGTCGACGGCACACGCGACACTTTTGCATACGTCGCCTGATGTGTATATTTCTGCATTTCTTTTGCATTCATCTTTGGTTTTGTGTAGCAATATCGTTTTGTTGTCGACTGCATGCTGTATATATTAATCTTTGTGAGTCCCTTGTTTTAATAACTACGTGTGGGCTTTTCCCGCACAATCACAATCATCCTGTGTATTTTCCACATATAGAACAACATTCCCGAATATCCCTGCGTCAACACAAAATTGTCCCGGCCTCTATCTTCTAAACTCATCAGGTCGAAAGGCAGTTAAACCTCCGAACTGAAGCGCATTCCTGTTTATAAGTCTACGATGACTTGCATTCTCGGGACCTCACGAAATGTGCAGTGCCAGCGCAGTAGAACGACGTTGCGTTATGTTCGTATGCAAGCTTGAGGTCTTCTGATTGTGCGGAAGTGATCTGGCGTTTATATTCCCTAAGGAAAGTGGATGGACAGGACATGGCATGACAGTTGACGTTTTTAGACCTGTGAGAAGAACACGCTATAGCTAATAGGACCGAGGTCTTCGTTTTTAAGTGAGCTTTCCGCCTATGGTAGAGACTTTCCTTCACATTCTCACAACACACGCCGGTCAGGACCCGTGTCATTATGAGAACCGAACGTACTACTTTATATACCCACTGAACAATATAGATGGAGTGTTCTCCTTTCCCCCTCCACATCCGCCTCGACGAGTGACGCTCTCTCGAAAGTCGGTCATGAACAGCCTGGACACCACTTACGGTGCAGCCTTCCTTGGTCTGATCGGCAGCGCCATGTACGTACTACTCAGTATGCAGTGATTGCGCCCCTAATGTGCCTGGTAGTCTATACGGTGTTACGGTATTGCAAACGTACGCGGTTCCTAATTTTGGTGACTCTTAGGCGGCTAACCTATACGTGAAGATACCTTTACTACAAGTATGTGATCTTATCTTACTCGACGCGTTTAGCGCGCTCATGCGAAATTTTAGACAGTATCCAAACGATTCTCGGTGGACGAAATTTTTGGTATAATCCAACCCAGACTCCTTGTCTTTATCGTTGATAATGACGCGTCCTAGGTCTTCTTCCTTTGGCTGCTCGATACCGCTCATTTGGTCCTTTGTACAATCGCTATTTATACGTGAGGACCGAAACGAGCTTAAGCTTTCGGGGCTTAGTGGATTTTGACAGTCTTGCTTCTAGTTACTTGGTCACCAACTTCTCCAATCCATCTGCCTTGGGACGGTCCATATGGTGAGATTTTCTCCATCTGACCTGAAAAATGAACACGAGTGTTAAATTATTACCAGGAGCATGAATGTATGTTTATAAAGAAAACTTCCTGCCTCTCACCCTTTTTAATTAAAACATCGCAGTTGCAAACAGACTGTAATGTGCGTTTTGCTCCTTGACGAGATCCTCCAGAAATTGAAGGCCAGTACAGGGACTCATTGGTATAATAGTTGAATGGTAAGGGGACTTCTACAAAGAATCTTATCAATATTTCACTTATTTTGTGTGTAGCTTTTTTGCTCGGAGGGTTTGGCGATGTATGTATATAAAATATACCAAGCAGTCGACATCCCTCACGAATCTGATAGTGTCGAAAAATGCTCTTTTAACGGCGATCATAGTATGTGTTAGGGTCTTCCTTCTTTTAAGTGTTCGATTTCATGTCTTGTTTCCTCAGGTCGTACTTGCTTGTATACACTTCGGTGAGTCCAGAAATTGTAATGTTCAAGGCAAAGTTAAGTCTTAACTGAAAATGAATAGGGCTTGGCGTTTGTGAGTAATTTTTTGTTTCTTTTGCTGCTAAATTTTTGTTCATGCCAAAATCATTACAGTATTCACGATAGAGGGGTATGCCATGAGATTATGCGACGTCTTTTTGAAAGGGACTAACAACAACACATACGGCTAGGTTCCTTCTGGTGGAGATATCGAAGTTCCCGAAGCTCATAGTAAGCTTAAATTTTCTTGGGCTCAAGCGGGGTAGATTACTGAATCCGGGGACTAGTGGGTAACCAGTACCGGACTGGGAAGCGCAGCAGCTTCGGATATCATCATCGCCATTTCCTTATGTTACTATCTAACCAAAAGCCGTACTGGCTTTGCAAGGTGAACAACACGGCGCCCCAAAATTTTCAATTGTCAATATGGTGTCTGACGCGGCTTATAGGACTGATTCACTCATTACCACGCTCATTGTCTATAGTTTGACTACTGGGTTAATCACAAGGTAGGTTTCAGAATACTTCACAGTCTTCTCCAAGC
>Ga0247779_1001653_pt1 | contig 10566 bp, 13 predicted proteins | sample UWRJL221509R5_FD_179925 | JGI IMG/M metagenome (GOLD analysis project Ga0247779, IMG submission 179925) | Plant litter microbial communities from Arlington Agricultural Research Station in Wisconsin, United States - UWRJ-L221-509R-5 | ecosystem: Environmental > Terrestrial > Plant litter >...
AACTTGCGATGAAGAACTCGTTATTATAGCAAATTCATACTTGTGGGACCACCCTATAGCGGAATACGACGTCCCGGTAAACGGCATGCTGCGGTAACTGTAGGAAAACAAGACCTCATTGGTAATTATTTCAGGCGATAATCAACCCAAGGACGCGTCTTCTCTGCTCAGAACCGCACTTTTGTGTGCTATCTTGAAGAAGATGTCATCTGCCTGTGTTGTTCGTGGGAGCGGAAGATCAGAAAATAGGTCATCGCCGTTTTTTCGCCTCAGAATGTGAAATTGGAAGACCATAAAGTCTGGAATAAGGTACAAATGAGAGCATCTAAAAATATAAGAATAAAACATAAAAACGAGCCTGCAAACGCTGCATTGGGTCAATCTTCCTCCATACCCTCATCCTCTTCTACTTGTGATGATCCGTTCCACCATGCTACAGGTCCTAGACCCTGTTCAGCAATCGAACACTGTATAAGGTCAGACGAAGTCTTGCTTGTAAAGCCAGGCTACGCACGCAAATCATATACGGAGGACGTTTGGGCTCGCGTTTCGTCACCACGCCGTCGGAAGCCTTCGGTGGGCCTGGCTCGTCGTCGCAGAACTCGTCTGACTCGACGCGGACGCGCATGACCTCCCCTTGGTCAATATACATACGCTCCGACACGGGAGTGTCGAGCATCTCGGTGGTTGTGGTGAGTTCAGAGTCTGGGAGCCAGAAGTGGGCCCGTTCGTTTGGATCACTAAACAGATGATTAGATGCTGAGATTTGGATGGGATGAATGGGCGTACAAGGCCGAAGGTTGGGGGAGATATGCGACAGGGATATACATGTCGTCAAAGAAGCTAATGTTGACTAAAAAGGCCACTGAGCGTAGAGATGAGAGACCTATGATAATGACATACGTCGGATGCCTTCCTCGTCGGAAGATTTGACTTTCGCAACGAGAACTTCTGATGTGAAAGGTCGGAAAACGACCAATCTGAACACAACTTGAGGAAGCATCGTCAGAGAAATTGCTACCTATCGAAAAAATGCCTACCTTTATACCACAACAACCCATCACCATAGCGAACCTTTCCTTCTCCAGCTTCAGTAAGGTCGAAAACACAAATACAGAGTCCCACGTCGTGCAAGACGCGATTCGCGTATTTCTTGTTGAGCTCTGCTATCAGGGCTTCATCCACGGGCGCTCCAAAATTTTGTGGATGAATGGCCACTGTATCCTGCATGCACAAGTAGTTTTCAGCTCTCGCGTTTGTCTCCATGATTTGACGACTCACCTTCAGAATGGATAGGCAGAACATTTTGGAGAGAGAAAGTCAAAAGGTTGATTTCTTTTACTTTCCTTTTGAATATGACAGTTGAGACTATGAAGACATGAGTATAAGTTGGAGTCAGCGACAGTCAGAACCAAGTCAGACGTTGTACCAATGATTACTAGTTGAAATCTAATCATCCTCACGTGATGCTAAGCAAAAATTCAAAACAGGTCGAAATTGTTTCCGCTTGCCGAGCTGCCAGACATCTGAGACCGTCACGATTTTATTTTTCTTCCCCAGCCAAACTCCCATTAGAAATCCCAGGACACGCGTTTCTAGGTATAGAGGACGTCCTGGACATTTGCTTTCACAACTGACTAACAGACTCAGACCATGTCCTCATCAACTACGCCTTCGACCATACCTACAGAGTTACGAAGACCACACCCATGGTTGCACTTCGTAGCAGGAGGGTAAGTCGATGAGACGTCTTTCATATGCGAAATTATTAACACGCGTTTATAGACTTGGAGGAATGTGCGGAGCAATTGTGACAAGCCCGTTCGATGTTGTGAAGACGCGACTGCAGTCTGACTTATTTCGCCAAAAACATACTGCTGTTGGCGTCATGGGACAAGGAGGGAGTGTGGTCATGAGCGCACCACGACCGACAAATATCTTGTACAACTTTGTTGAAACAGGGTACATCATTCAGTGAGCTTGTTCATGCTTTAGTGTCGTCACTGTTTTTCATTGCGTGTGTTGCTATTACAGAGATATCTATCGAGAGGAATCATTTCGTGCTCTCTTTAAAGGTCTTGGACCAACTCTTGTCGGTGTTATCCCAGCACGGTCAATCAATTTCTTCACTTATGGCAATGGAAAACGCATCATAGCGGAAGAATTCAACCACGGGCAAGAGAACAGCTGGGTGCATCTGTCAGCAGCAGCAGTAGCTGGTATCGCCACTGGCACTGCTACAAACCCCATTTGGGTTGTCAAAACACGTCTGCAGCTTGCTCAAGGCGACAAGAAGGTCTTGGGTGGAAGTTGGCTCTGTATCAAGACGATATTCCGTAATGAAGGCATTCGAGGATTCTATAAGGGCTTAAGTGCTAGTTATCTTGGGGTAACAGAAGGAACCATTCAATGGGTTCTTTACGAGCGTCTAAAGAAGCTTAGTGTGGCGACAGAGGGCACAAGCGGAGGGATTCTATCGCAGTGGGCTGGTATGCTAGGAAGCGCAGGAACGGCGAAGTTGGTGGCCAGTTTGATTACTTATCCTCATGAGGTGCGTTTTTTCACACTTTACGGGAACCAACTAATTTCATGCCTTGATATTGTAGGTTTTAAGAACGCGTCTACGACAACCTAGCGTGAACGGTGTTGTAAAATACACTGGTTTACTGCAAACACTACGCCTAGTCATCGCTGAAGAGGGTGCCCGAACATTATACAGTGGGCTGAGTGCACATTTGATGCGTGTCGTTCCCAATGCAGCGGTCATGTATACGATCTACGAAGGCTTGATCCACTGGAGTACTACCAATCCTTGATTTCTGATGGCATGGTTTCTCTTTGCATAGACTCCCTGCTCTCTTTCTGGTCCATCGCACACCCTATTTCCACATCCATCCGACCCGTCTTATGCCATATTATTGCCCTACACACCCCACTCAGCTGCATCTCATATCCCTATCCGCAATATACCATTGTACGCATCATCCTTCCAACCAGTTCGCGACCGCTTTCATTTCCGCATACAGGTGCTGGAGCGAAAAAGAACCTCCATTCGTCCTTATCCATAATAAAATAATAACCGATAATCTCTCGCTTTCGTTGTAGATTTCCTTGGGTTTCTGGCGGCCACTGCTCTATCTGTATACCACCATTAACCAACAAAATTCCTTGCCGCTACCACCCATCAATAGGTCGTCACGGGCCTGGGTCTTCATGCTCATGTCGTACTTGCATCCCCATGCATATGTATTTATCACTTATCCGAAGTTTCTGCTTACACCCATCTGTAATACATATCTACTTACTCCTGCGTTTTTTCATGCTAGATAATGTTGAAATAAATCCTATAATTAACGCAACATTTCCGAAATCGATGTGACGCTCTTTTCGGCGGATAGTCATTATCTCACGGTTGCCACCCGGCGATCTTGGGTTGCACAGGCGAAGTGCCGTCATCGGAGCACCTACCTCTGACAAGTAACTGCACAGTCCATGTAGCAAACAGACAGCTATCCTGAACGGTGCGTTGACCACCTTCATTTCACCTTTTTACTTCGATACAACGACAATCGGTTAATCTAAACGCTGCAATAACACTCAACTTTCAAGAGGATGCTCAGGTATGTAATCCTCTTTCAAAGGAAATCCTTTAGTACGGTCTGACGCCAGTGAACATTTGTCAGATTCATTTTCGCGTGTATTTTCATATCGATAATTGGCAGGTAACAGGAGATTCTACCCTGTAAATCTGGAGAGCTTAACGTCTTGGAACAGAGGCGTAATCGCCGATACCAATACAAGCGATACACTTTGCTCTGACCCCCCTCGAGGTCAATGCCAGTTCTACAGGGACTGTCTCGAGGCACGCTACCACTGCGGTCCGGCAGGGTACCCACTCGGATACGGAGAGAAGTATTGCGAAAAGTTCTCCCAATCGCAAGATCGTCTCTCTTCAAAGGGTCAGATATGGATGCTGGACACGATGGAATGCTTACAGCGGTATCTAGTTCCCGATGCAACGTCGGGCGAAGTGTCTCCCTCAAGCTGCGATGCACTAAAGGAGAAAGCTTTTGATTCCCACTCTATCTGCTACGTTCGGGACGGTCTTTGCACGCTCGAGCTGCATGACTATCTGGTAATCTTTGAAATTGTTGGCGTGCAAGGGTTGTTTGGAAGTTGGGATTCTGTCAGAGAGGTATTACAGGCTGCGCAAGGATGCTTGTAAATTTGTGTCCTTGAATTTCTGATATCTTTATACCGCAAATATTTTGAAGATGCGTGGAAGATTAAATGGCAAATGTAATGATGAAAGATTAATACCCAGATTTCATTGTAGTGATGACTGGGATCCTTAACAAGACTCACGCTGCACTGCAGCTGATAAAGACTGTTCCACCAACTTCATGAGAACAAACCATGACGGCTACACATCCATGTTACGTTCATGCCTGTTTGACCTTTGCATGTCGAAGGCGAGCAGTCAAGAGTATAAAACTTGTAGAAAACACACGTGTAAGTTATAACCAAAATTTGCAACCTTACATTCGGCATAACCGTAAAACGACTCACTTGCCGCAGATAAACCACGGTGGATTTCAAACACCTCAGCCTTGTCATATCGGAAAAAACCCGAGCTCGTTTTGTAGTATCTCGCATATCTTGTCAACTCCAGGGAGACGCAATAAGCGAGACAGCCCCTATTTGTCAGGAAATTATGAATCAGCTGCACAATCTTCCCACTTTCTTAGCAGGTATTGATGCTCTCAGTGTCATTTATTCTACAAATAGTAGCCGGCGTTGGTAGCGTCACTTTCCTCTGATCCTTATCATGCAAATCACTTCAAAGTCGTACCAGGACGACAAGCCCGAGTTTGGCCATGCTATGCTTAAATATTTCGCATTAGACTCAGAATACATCAACTTGAACAACGGTAAGCCTTATCGGTGAAGTAATGCAGGTCTTTTGGCGTTGAATTACCATGTAGGATCTTATGGAACGACACCCAAACCTGTCCAGCTGGCGGTTGACGAGCTTACCGCGAAAATCGAGTTTAATCCGGATGTATTCATGCGTGTAACACTGTACCCCATGCTCGAGAAAGTCCGAGAACAACTCGCAGGTTTTATTGGTGCAAAGACCGACGAGATTGTCCTCGTTCAGAACACCTCCGTGGGAATAGCTACCATCCTTCGAAACTTTGAGTGGGAAGAAGGAGATATAATCTTCGTATGTGCGTAACGTTTTACTTATTCGTACTTGAAGATTGGACTGATCAACCTTTTTCAAGTCACGACGACGTACAATTCTATATCTCGGACAGCGGCGTACATCTCAGATGTGCCTCCATACCCAACTGCAAGCGTCATCAATCTTAATTTTCCTACGACGCACGAAGAAATCATACTAAACTTCAAGGAACATGTTCGCAATAACCCCGCGAAACCAAATAAAAAACGGGTCGCGATAATTGATAGTCTTGTCTCCAATCCAGGTGCACTTTTGCCATGGAAGGCGCTGGTTGATATTTGTAAAGAAGAAGACATTCTTAGCCTGGTAGACGCTGCGCATTCCATTGGTCAGGAAACTGGGCTGAACCTAACAGAATCAGATCCAGATTTCTGGGTGTCTGTGAGTTATTTCATACTGCTTCATGACGTATTCACCCACACGTTCATAGAACTGCCACAAATGGTTATCTGCAAAGCGGTCTTGCGCAATTTTATACGTACCCGAAAGGTATGTCGTTCTAAAGCACTATAACTTTTATTTATATCACTAGTGAAGAAACCAACACATCATAAAATCATCAATACCGACCTCAGCATATTATATTTCCCCAAGAGACCGTACAGGGCCGAATTTTGTCGATCAATTCGATTGGAATGGAACCATTGACCACGCTGCCTTACTCACGATACCTGACGGTCCGTAGTCTGAAACGTCTCCCGTCCGTCGTTGCTTTCTAATCATCAATTTAGCTTTGGAATTTAGAGCGTGGATGGGCGGTGAAGAAAAGATCAACGACTACTGCCACAATCTCGCAATCGAAGGGGGCAAGTTGCTAGCCAAGATCTTGGGTACTCGCGTCATGGACCCAGATGGCGAGCAGACGCTAAACATGGTGCGTTTCCACAAAGACCATCCACGAGAAAATGTGACTGATGCCTGTTTAGGTGAATGTCTTGTTACCTGTCCCGGACAGTGTCCCGGTGAACTTGAAAGTTCACAACAGTCTCGGTAATCAAATGATGCTGGAACAGAATGCGTACTCGGCACATTTCCATCATAACGGAAAATGGTGGACGCGCTGCAGTGCTCAGGTATGGAATGAGGTACGATCTTTTCATCCTGTCGTAGACGCAGGACGGTTAACTCGTCATAGCTGAGCGATTTCGAGGAGATAGGAAAGAAGTGGCTGCAGGTTTGCAAGAATGTAACTGAGGAATACGAAACGAAGGCATCAATCATTTAATTTATGCATATATTATACATTTACGACGTCTATCTACCTTTGTGAATAACCGTTGCCCAGGAATTCAAACGGGTTTCTTCCTTTTTAAACAACAATATTTCCTGATTTTCCATAGGATAAGGACATCAGGGTAACACATAATATTCATCTATTTCCTGGGACTATTTGATTACTGCTCGACAACTAACCGAACGTTCTTTATTTCGCCATCTGGTTTTCTCGTCGTCTAGGATCGCCTGCCCTTTCATTCGGAAACACAAACTCAAGGGACCTCACAAAGCCTCATGATACTATGTAGCCCACTTGACTTGGGCAATAGCCGAGTACGGTCAGATCGGCAGACCGGTTAATTCGACTTGCGCGCCAAGGGGCGCCTAGCAGGTTCCTGACCAACCACTGAAGTCTGGACTTCGTAACGGATGACTTGTATACCACGAGATCATAAAAAAGAGGGTAATGATGTTTCCCCTCAGGGGACCTTGTTAGCTTAGGCAAGGAGGCAAATAATCTATCATGCTCCGTTGATCACCGGAATCGAGACAAGTCTCCTTCGAGGCCTATCTGGCATTGTTTCGGTTTTTTTTTCCATCTCATTGCGTTTCATTCAGTATACTAAATACTATAAAAAGTAGGGAGAACAGCAGCCTGATTCCAAAATACGTGCTGAAAATATGTAAGATGCAAATATTGTGTTACAATTTACCGCTGGGCGAACTGCAGTAGTGTCCCTTTGCAACTTATGTCTCTCAAATATATTTCGGGCTATGTCCACAACATGGCACAAAGAGCTAACGCATATCTCCTCCTAGTAATACTGTGGTAAGGGGATAAACATGGTCGAACCCCTTCGCGGAGGCTATTAGTTGGTAGATATTTTTAAACATGTGTATACAATAATTTCTCGTTCAAACATTTGCCACGGAACTTTTCAGCTGAGAAATCGACTCAGTTATGTACCCTGAGATTCTATCCGTCCGTCAGGGTCGGATATTTCTTATGTTTCCATCATGGTAGTCTGTCGATACTGACTTAATGATTCCAACTATAGAGGCAGATACTACATTCGAGTGTCTTGGCAAATCCCAATTTAAGCCATTGTAAGTCTATCAGAAAATTGGTTCCTGTGTTTATTTAATAAGAAAAAAAGAAGAACGTCGATACTCCACTCTATATTCACGAGCGTCGCACTGACATCGACCTAAGACAAGAGATTAGGCGCCAAGAAACTGCTATTTTTGTACTCCTCGTGAATGGCCCAGAGAGGATTATGATACACTGAAATCTCCGCAAGTATAGCAGAGGGATATATTATTTTAACAGTCTTCTGACTGATTTGAATCTGATATACACATTTTAACGAAAGAACCAAGGCACACTCCTTGGAGAAAGCTTCTGGGCCATGGTACACAAAGCGAAGAGCATGAAAAGGGAAGGGAAAATTTGAATAGGTATTGAGTAGCCGCTCATTTCTAAGTTCCATGTAGTGTAAGTTCCAGTCGAGACGATCACTATAAAAGTTGGTCAACATTTGCAAGGAATAAACCAGAACATTTAAACTTCTACATTCCAAACATTGTATCATGCGTTCAATTCTCTCCATAGCTTGGCTAGGCTGCTCTACAGCGGTGCTCGCAACTACGACTTTGGGACCTGTCGGGAACATGATAGTTGCGAATAAAGTCATCTCCCCAGATGGTTTCAAGCGCGCGTAAGTCATCTCCAGCATGTCCCGCGCAAAGCTACTACTCATACTTGATATGCAGCGGTGTTCTAGCTGGAGTTTCTTACGGCCCGGTCATGTTTCCAGGACCTCTCATCATGGCCAAGAAGGTAGGACACTCCAGACGTTACATTCGGGTATCTGAGTATTTTTAACAGGGCGATGAATTCCGTCTAAATGTCAAAAACAAGCTGGACAATGAGTATATGCTGACCAATACGAGCATTGTACGAGCTTTTACTATCTCCTCAGCTAGCGCGTTCTGCTCACGTAGCTATCTGCTATTTAGCATTGGCACGGACTATTTCAGAAAGGTAGTAGCTGGGCCGATGGCCCTGTCGGGGTCACACAGTGTCCTATAAATCCCGAAGAGTCATTTTTGTACCAATTTTCCGCGCGGGACCAAGTAGGTACCTATTGGTACCACTCTCACGACTGTAAGTGGCCGGAATCCTTATCACGAATATTGTAAAGTTACCGACGTGATATCATTTCTAGCGACTCAATATTGTGACGGTCTTCGAGGAGGTTTGGTTATCTATGACCCTGATGATCCTTTCAAGTCCATGTATGTCGAGGTTCTACCGCCTTGTACTCGCTTGCTGACATTTCAACAGGTACGATTTTGATGATGGTAGGCTGAAGATATTTTTGCTACGTAAATTTGTCACACTCACATTGGCGTTTGGGAAATAGAATCTACAGTCATCACCCTGGCAGACTGGTGAGTTGCCCATATGCGTTGAAAACGTGAAAACATTCGGGATGCTTATCGGATAATTCATATGTGAAGGTACCATATACCTGCTCCCAAGCTTGACAAGGACAAAAACCCGAAACGATTCAATGCAACATTAATCAATGGCCTTGGACGTTACCCTAGTGGGATGGACTCCCCTTTGTCCGTTATAAAGGTCTTGCCAAACAAGCGTTATCGATTCCGTTTGATTTCTATTTCTTGTGATCCAAACTTCGTATTTTCTATCGACAAACATGAGATGGTGATTTAAAAATTAGCTTTATGCATTGCGATAAACATACTTATAAACATTTTTGGCAGACCATTATCGAGGTGGACGGGGTCAACGTCAAACCGCTTAAAGTTGACTCTATCCATATATTTGCAGGTCAGCGGTACTCGTTCATATTGAAGGCCGATCAGAAGCCATCCAACTACTGGGTCCGTGCTTTACCTAACTTCGAGCCGTTCGACAAGTACAATATGATTGATTTTGGGAGTAAACCATTTGCTCATGGCCTGAACTCTGCCATCTTGCAATACAAAGGAGAAAAAGGCTCACCAAGTTATGATATGGAAGGTAGAGGCCTCGAGCTCAGGAATCCGATGTTGGAGACAAATCTTCACCCTTACGTACACACCCCGGTTCCCGGACGCGCTAGGCCAGGGGGCGCAGATTACAACCTTAACCTGAATATCACGTTGGTAACCCCAGGTGACCCCCAACTGCCTTTCTACACTGTACAAGGCAAACAGTTTATACCCTCTCTGGAGAAGCCGATCCTTCTGCAACTTCTCAGGGGTGTAGCTCCCGAGAATCTCATGACACAGGGTTCTATTTTCAAGCTGCCGGCAAACAAAGTTGTAGAGCTTTCTATCCCAGGAGGATCAGCTGGAAGCCCGGTATGTTATCAGAGATATATAATGGAAATATGAACTACACTCACTGTACCACAAAAAATTCATGTAGCATCCAATGCATTTGCACGGAGTGGGTCCCTTCTTGTTGGATTTACGATCTCCTCCCGTTTCTCTAATGGCTCTCCTTGATAGCATAATTTTCAGGTTGTTAGAAGTGCCAATAGCAAGTATTACAATTATAAAGATCCTGTCATTAGAGACGTTGTCAACATCGGGGATTCATGCGATAATGTTACTATTCGTTTCACGACTGATAACTCGGGGCCATGGGTTCTACACTGGTAAGTCATTTCATGCCAGAGAATACGACCCGCGCTCACTTATCGATGCGTTTTTGATATCATAAGCCACATTGACTGGCACTTTGAGCAGTAAGTCCTGTTATATTTCTTTGAAAATTGCCCTCAAAATTTGCAACTAAAATTATGATTCAAATAGGGGGCTGGCAGTCGCGTTTGCTGAGGACATTCCTGGAATTCGCAACAATACGCACCCACCCGGTACGTCATTTCTTCAGAATATTATAATGTCTACGATGTGTCCCTGACAAAAATATTTCAGTTGCATGGGAACAGCTCTGCACCGTGCCTCCTCAGCACCACAACTAGTTTACCTTCTATCTTTCGATAAACTTTGATATACATATTCCAGATGCTGCGATTCTCTATGTCTAAATAACAAATTCAATATGCACATTCATCTCTACAATTAAT
>Ga0247779_1001654_pt1 | contig 10563 bp, 7 predicted proteins | sample UWRJL221509R5_FD_179925 | JGI IMG/M metagenome (GOLD analysis project Ga0247779, IMG submission 179925) | Plant litter microbial communities from Arlington Agricultural Research Station in Wisconsin, United States - UWRJ-L221-509R-5 | ecosystem: Environmental > Terrestrial > Plant litter >...
TCGACCAGATCCTCATGCGGATCGTCGACGTGCTCTACGGCATTCCCTATATCTTCCAGGTCATCCTGATTTCGGTGGCGATGGGACGCGGCAAGGAAGCCGTCATCGTTGCCGTCATGCTGACCCTGTGGCTGACCCCATCGCGCATCGTCCGGGCCCAGGCCATCACCTTGCGGAACCGTGAATTCATCGAAGCGGCACGGGCCGGCGGCATGTCGCGACTGGCGATCGTGCTGCGGCACATCATGCCCAATTGTCTGGGCGTGGTGATCGTCTATTCCAGCCTGCTGGTGCCGGATGTCATCCTCAGTGAATCCCTGCTCAGCTTTCTCGGCCTTGGCGTGCAGCCGCCGGAATCGAGCTGGGGTGTCCTCATCGCCGATGGCCGCAGCAAGATCGAAACCGACCCACGCATGCTGCTGGTGCCTGGCATCGCCCTGGCGGTGACGTTGTTGTGCCTCAATTTCATTGCCGATGGGCTCAGGGATGCATTCGACCCCAATGAACGGTGATCAGACATTGCTGCACGTTGCCGATCTGCGGATCGGCTTCCGGGTGCCGCACGGCATGATCACGGCCGTCGACGGTCTGTCCTTCACGCTGCGGCCAGGCGAAGTCCTCGGCATCGTCGGGGAATCCGGATCGGGCAAGAGCCAGGCATTGCTGGCCATCATGGGCCTGCTTGCCAGCAATGCCCGGGTCAGCGGGCAGATCGATTTTGCCGGGCGGGATCTTTTGTCGCTGACACGGCCGGCGCTGGATCGCCTGCGCGGTTCCGATCTGGCGATGATTTTCCAGGACCCGATGACCTCCCTCAACCCCTATCACCGGATCGGCACCCAGCTTGCCGAAGTGCTGATCAAGCATAAGGGAATGGGGAAGGATGACGCGGCGCGCGCTGCCCTGGCGATGCTCGACCGGGTCCGCATTCCCGATGCCAAGCGGCGCATGCGGCTTTATCCGCACGAATTGTCGGGCGGCATGCGACAGCGGGTCATGATCGCCATGGCCTTGCTGTGCCAGCCGCGCATCCTGTTGGCCGACGAGCCGACCACCGCGCTGGACGTGACAGTGCAGGCACAGATCCTCTCGCTGATGCAGGAACTGGTCCGCGATACCGGCACCTCGGTCGTCATCGTCACCCATGATCTGGGTGTCGTCGCGGAGACCTGCGACCGGGTCATGGTGTTGTATGGCGGCCGGGTCATGGAACGCGCCGATGTGGATGCCTTGTTCGAGGCACCCCGGCATCCCTATACGCGCGGCCTGCTTGAAGCGATGCCGCGGCTAAGCACCGTCCGGCAGAAATCTCTCAAGGTCATTCCCGGCGCACCGAAGGCAGCCAGCGTGACCGCCGTGCCAGGTTGTCCTTTCGCACCCCGCTGTGGCCGCCGCGTCGATCGCTGCGTGCAGGTAATGCCGCCGGTCGAGGCGATCGACATCGATCACGATGTTGCCTGCTACAAGCCATATGCCAGCTCTTTGGTGGAGGTGGATGGTCCGGCAGCAGATGATCGGGTATCGACTGATCTGAGGGGCGGGGCATGACGGCAACGGACACACCGGTCCTCTCGGCCAAGAATCTCAAGGTCCATTTTCCCGCCGGTGCCGGCAGCCAGTGGTTCGGTCCCAGGCTCACGGTCAAGGCCGTCGACGGCGTCTCTTTCGATCTGATGCCAGGTGAGATTCTGGGTGTGATCGGCGAATCCGGTTGCGGCAAGTCAACCTTGGGCCGCGCCTTGCTCAAATTGATCCCCGCGACCGGTGGCGAGATCGCCTGGTCCGGGCAGGATGTGACCAGTCTACCGGAAGCGGCTCTTCGCCAGCGGCGCAAGGACATGCAGATCATCTTCCAGGATCCGCTGGCATCGCTGGATCCGCGCATGACGATCGGCCAGATCATCGGCCAACCGCTCAAGACCTTCGAGCCGGGTCTGACGCGCAAGCAGCTTGAGGTGCGCGTGGTGGAAACCATGAGGCAGGTCGGCCTCAACCCGTCGATGCTGCATCGCTACCCGCATGAATTTTCCGGCGGTCAATGCCAGCGCATCGGCATCGGCCGGGCGATCATCACGCGGCCGAAACTGATCGTCTGCGATGAGCCGGTTTCGGCGCTCGATATGTCGATCCAGAGTCATATCATCAATCTGCTCATCCGCTTGCGTGACGAGCTGGGCATGGCGCTGATCTTCATTTCCCACAATATGAGCGTCGTGCAGCATATCAGCGATCGCATCCTGGTGCTGTATCTCGGCAAGGAAATGGAGATCGCCGAGCGGGACGCACTCTTTGCGCGACCGCTGCACCCCTATACCAAGGCTTTGCTCTCGGCGGTGCCGATTCCCGATCCGAAACTCAGCCGGCAGCGCGACCGGGTCATCCTGGAGGGCGATACGCCATCACCGATCACGCCGCCCTCTGGCTGTGTCTTCCGCACGCGTTGTCCCATTGCCATCGATCGCTGCGCCGTCGATGTGCCACCGCTGCTCAGTTATGGCAACGACCAGCGCGCCGCCTGCCTGCGCACCAATGAGGCGGCGGCGGCAAGCCTCGCCGATGGTGTTGCCTGAAAAGCGGTCATCCGATCAAGCTGCGCGCAACGCCAGCAGCTTCTCGGTGAAGGCTGGCAGGAAGCGCTCGTTCAGCGCCATATGCTGTCCCACGGTATAGATCGCGGCAATGCAACTGACGTCATCGGGCCATTCAAGATAGACGACATCATGCCTGGTCTCACTCGTATGACCGGCCTTTGACCACAGCTTGATGTCGCGCGGCAGGCCATCGCCCATGAAAGCGCGCACCTGATCCTGGTAATAGGGCGGTAGCTTGCCGGCATCGCGTTCCGGTTCGCGGTCGAGCAGGTTCAGCATCTCGGTGGTCGCTTTCGCCGTGCCGAGTTTCCCGCTGACGATGCCATGCATCAAGGTGGCGGCGCCGTGCGGATGGATGTAATTGGGGCCATGCAGGCGCGCCATCTTCTCCCGCCCATAGGGGGAGTCTTCATAGGTGCTGTGCCACAGCCGGCAGCCATCGATGATCTGCGGATAGTGCGCCTGGAAATAACGCTGCACCGCCTGCCGCTTTTCCCACCAATCTGCCATTTCCGTTTCCGACAGGCAGGGACCTGGTGTCGTTCCCGTCAGCCTGCCGAGGATATAGGTGGTCGCGTCATTGCTGGATTGTTGGATCATGGCGGCCAGCGCCCGGAAATCCTCTTCATCGGCCTGCAACAGCCCGGTCTCCAGCCAATGCCAGAAAGCGACGAGGTAAAATGCCTTGCAGGTGCTGGCCGGATAGACGGCAATGCGGTCGCGATACCCGAAATGCGCACCCGCTGAATAATCACCCGTCATGCTGTCACGCAAAGATGTCGGATAGAAACGATAGGTGAGGCCGAAATCGGTCTCATTGACCGCAGCGAAATCGCGCAGCAATGCCGCCACCAGCTGCGACCCCTGGCTGGCTGCCATCTGAGCGAGGCCGGTCATGCAGCGCGCGCCCGGTTTCCACAAGCCTCGACGAAGGCGGCAAAGATCCGCTGGTCTTCGGCACAGCGATAATATTCGGGATGCCATTGCACGCCGAGGCAGAAGGGATGGCTGGGATGTTCGATAGCTTCGATCACGCCATCGGGGGCTGTCGCCGAGATTTGCAGGACCGATCCCGCCGTCTTGACGGCCTGGTGATGCGAGCTGTTGACGCCCATCTGGCGGACGCCGGTGATGTGATGCAGCAGGCTGCCCGCCGTGATCTCGATCTGATGGGCAGCCGCCGTTCCCGATGGGTCATGGATGGCGCCATCCGGACTGTGCTCCAGGGCCGCGGGCACGTCGTCGGGAATATGCTGCAGCAAGGTCCCACCCAGGGCCACGGCAAGAATCTGCTCACCACCGCAGATGCCCAGGATCGGCATGCTGCGCTCCAGCGCACCCTTGATCAAGGCAAGCTCGAAGATCGTCCGATTCGGTTTCAGGAGAACGGTCTCATGCATGGTCGACTGGCCATAAAGCTGGGGATCGACATCGAAACCGCCGCCGGTGACGACGATGCCCGCACAGGTCGCCAGATAGGTCTTCACGGCGGCGACATCATGGGGCAGGCAAAGTGGTGCAGCGCCGGCCTTGCTGATGGCCTCGCAATAATTCTGCCGCAGGGCATACCAGGGATACCGGGAATATCCGCCAGGTTGCTCAGAATCCAGCGTCACGCCGATCAACAAGGCCATCCGTCAACTCCGAGATTTATTGCGACGATAACCCTGATGCGCCTTTGGCTGCATCGCTGTCAAATAGCCAGGGGTTATGAGTTCCTCAATCGAGCTTATGGCCGTCCGGCATGCGTTGGCGCAGCCCGGCCGCCGGTCCGGTTGCGGCGCGGCTTGCCGATGAGATAATCGATGAACAGGCTGGCGCTATGCGACAGGGGATAGCGTTCGTGATGCAAGGCGGTGATCGATAATTTGATCTCCGGTGTGATGACGCGGGCAACCACATCCGGCGAATTCCAGGCATTGGCGGTATATTCATCGACGATGGCACTGCCGGCGCCATAGCGCACCAGCGGCAGCGCCAGGTAATAGGTACGGATCAGATTACGTGGTCCATGACCGATGCCGGCTTTGGAAAAAGCGCCGGTCAGCACCACCCCGATCGGGCTGTCCATATCCAGGCCGATCAGCGTCGATTGGTCGATATCGCGCAGCCGGATGGTGGGCGCTTCCTTTTCCGCCAAAGCGACGGACGAAAGATGGACCAGTTTGGCCTGGCCCACCTGGATCTTGCGGATATCAGCCTCAGTCTGCGGATCATAGGTGATGGCGAGGTCGAGCTGATTGGTCGACAGAAGATCCAGCAATTCGTGGGTGTGATAGGTGGCGAGATCGAAGGCGATGCCCGGATATTGCTGGTGGAAAGCGGCCAGCCGGTCCGTCACATAACCAAGCCCTAGGCTGGGCGGGCAGGCGAGGCGGATATGGCCGCGATTGCCGGTGCGCAGGTTGGTGGCGACATCGACAATACGCTCCAAACTGGCAAAGGCTCGTTCGATCTCATCGCCCAGTAACTTGGATTCCGCGGTCGCGATCAGCTTGCCTTTGACCCGGTCGAACAGGCGCAGGCCCAATTGCTCTTCGGCATGCCGCAGCATTTTGCTGACGGCAGGCTGGGATACGTTGAGCATATTGGCGGCACCGGTAATCGAGCCGGTACGATGGATAGCCTGCAGGACCTCGATATGTCTAAGGCGGATCGGCATGGGGTTGAATGATACTTTCTACGATGTATCAAGGCTATATCAGCCATAGGCTCGCAGGCAAAGGCTTAAACGAACTGGCATACCGTTGGGGCCAATGCCAAACGCGTGCGTACTGCCTGCCGCACGTCACCAGCCACCCATTGCGGGTCAATTCCAACGCGTTGGAAAAAAATGGTGCAGACTGTTGACGGGCAGCGAAGTTCTGTCGCAGTCGTCGGCCAGCGCGCAGGTGATGGCGCTTTGCCGCGTTTTGGCTTATTGAAGAAAGTCGTTTCGACCTCAGGCAGGCGACCCATCTCCGATGCCGAGTTTTTCCGCCGCACAAAACCCGTTGCGACAGCAGCCCCGGATCCTGGTGGTCGAGGATGATCCGGATATTGCCGAGGGCATTGTCGGTCACCTGCGCAGCCAGGGATATGAAGCAACCCATGCGACCGATGGCGAGGCGGGCCTGATGGCGTTGCGGGCCGGTTTGGCCGATTTGGCAATTGCCGATCGCATGCTGCCGCATCTGGATGGGTTGGCCATGATTGAAACCTTGCGGGGGGAAGGTGTCCTCATTCCCATCCTCATTCTCAGTGCGCTGGGATCGGTCGATGACCGGGTGCGTGGCCTGCGGGCGGGTGGCGATGATTACCTGACCAAGCCCTTTGCCATGGATGAGCTTATGGCGCGGGTGGAGGCGCTGTTGCGCCGGCCGGTCGATCATCGCCAGACGGTGCTGCAGGTCGGTGACCTTCGCATGGATCTGATCGATCGCCTGGTGGAGCGCAACCAGCGCCAGATCGATCTGCTGCCGCGTGAATTCAAGCTGCTGGAATATATGATGCGCCGGCCCGGTCAGACGATCACCCGGGCGATGTTTCTGGAAGATGTCTGGCATTACCGCTTCACGCCACAGACCAATCTGGTCGACGTCCATATGGGCAAGCTGCGCCACAAGGTCGATGGACCGAACGAGCCGCAGATGATCGTCGGCGTGCCAGGAACGGGATTCATGCTTCGTGCGGCAGTTTGAGCTTTTAAGATCGGCACCTTTCCGGCTGGCCATGGCCTTTGCCATCGGCTTGACCGGTTGCACCATTCTCATTTTCGCTTTCGTCTATTGGCAGACCGTCCGCCTGGAGCGTGACCGGATTGGCTCCTATCTCACCGCTGAGGCTGCGCAGGCGGCGCAGGAACCGGCCGGGCGGCTCATGGCGGAGCTGCGGATCCGCCTCACCAGCGATCTGCGCCGCGTCAGCTATGGCGCGCTCTATGACGATAAAGGGCAGCGGCTGGCCGGCAATGTGGTGGAATTGCCACCTGGATTATTGGCCGATTGCAAACCACGCCGGCTGGATGTGCCGGACCGGTTGCTCGACCAGCCGATCCAGACCGGCTCCCGGATCATGCTGGTTGCCTGTCGCCGCGACGATGGCGGGGTGGTCCTGCTCGGCAAGGATCTGGATGAAGTCGCGGCGTTGCGGGCCGTCATCCTGCATGCCTTGACGCTGGGGCTGGTGCCGACCGTCGTCCTGGCGCTGCTGGTGGGGGCGTTGCTCAGCTCGCGCGCCTTGCGGCGGGTGCGGGTGCTGCAACAGACCATCAGCCGCGTCATGCACGGCAATCTGCATGAGCGGCTTCCCACCCACGGCCGGCGGGATGATCTCGATCAACTGGCCGGCGGCATCAATCTCATGCTGGATGAGATCGAGGAACTGCTCGCCGAAGTACGCAGCATCGGTGACAATATCGCCCATGATCTGCGGACGCCGCTGGCGGTTGTCCGCCTGAAGATCGAGCGGGCTGCTGCGGCGGCTGATCTGATGACGGCCGAGGCGGCGAGCCGCAGCGCCCTTGCCGATCTGGATAAGGCTTTCGCCATCATCACCGCCTTGCTGCGCATCACCGAGATCGAGAATCACGGCGCCTGCGACAATATGTCCCCGGTCGATCTCTCTGGGTTGGTGGCGGAGATTTTCGATCTCTATGAACCGCTGGCCGAAGCAAAGGGGCTTCACTTTACGGCCTCATATGACGCGGCGATCCCGGTCAAGGCAGATCGCCATCTGCTGCTGGAGGCACTCGCCAATCTGGTCGATAATGCGATTAAATTCACACCGCCCGGCGGCCGGGTAGGAATCGCCGCACTTTGGGATGCCGATGTTCCAGTCATCCGAGTCAGCGATACCGGCCCGGGCATCCCGGAAGCGGAGCACCATAAGGTCATCAAACGCTTCTATCGCGCTGATAAAAGCCGGCATATACCGGGCCACGGTCTTGGCCTCAGCATCGTTGCGGCTATTGCCAAACGCCATGGCTTTCAGCTACGCATCACCGCCAACCAACCTGGCATTATCTTCGATCTCATATGTCAGCCCGCTGACAAATCCCGCCAAGTCGATATTGCGCTGCAATAAATTTTTTTTTAATCAACTCTGACGCGGCGAGCACTTAGTTCTCTGTCATCTCCGGCCAGTATCTTCCGCATCCTGGAAATCAGAAATTGCTGAACGGCATCAAGCATCTGTGGATTACCTCCCAGCGCCAGGCATTGCGCTGGACAATGAAGGAACGGCCATGATTGGCATCGTCAAAGTCGCCCTCAGCCGGCCCTACACCTTCATCGTCATGGCGCTGCTGATTCTGATTTTCGGCATCAGTGCGGCTGTCAGGACACCAGTCGATATTTTCCCGAATATCGGCATTCCCGTGGTGGCGGGCGTGTTCAGCTATTCCGGTCTGCCGCCCGATGACATGGCGGGCCGCATCGTCTCGATCTATGAGCGCACGCTGACCACCCTGGTCAATGATGTCGAGCATGTCGAATCGCAATCGCTGCCGGGTTTCGGCGTCATCAAGATCTTCTTCCAGCCGACGGTGAACATCAATGCGGCCCTGGCCCAGGTGACCGCCATGTCGCAGACGGTGCTGAAGCAGATGCCGGCTGGCATCACCCCGCCGCTGATGCTGAGCTATAGCGCCTCCAGCGTGCCCATCCTGCAGATCGCCTTGTCCAGCGACAAGCTGTCACAAACGGCTTTGTTCGATGCGGCGTTCAATTTCATCCGCCCGCAATTGACCACGGTGCCGGGTGTCGCCATTCCCTATCCCTATGGCGGCAAGGTGCGCCAGCTGCAGATCGACCTCAATCAGCAGGCCCTGCAGAATTACGGCCTGTCGGCCAATGATGTCGCCAGCGCCCTGGCGTCGCAAAACTTGATCACACCGGTCGGCACGGAAAAGATCGGCCCGCTGGAATACACGGTCGACCTCACCGATTCACCGAAGGTCATCGACGATTTCAACAACCTGCCGATCAAGACGGTGAACGGTACCGTCATCTATATGCGCGATGTCGCCTATGCCCATAACGGCAGCCCGCCGCAGACCAACGTGGTGCATGTCGGGGTCAAGAGCGCCGTGCTGATGACGATCCTGAAAACCGGTTCCGCCTCGACGCTGGACGTCATCAACGGCATCCGGGCGAAGATTCCCGATATCGAAAAGACCTTGCCGGACGGGCTGCAGTTGACGCTGGTCGGCGATCAATCGCTGTATGTGAAAGACGCGGTCTCAGGCGTGATCCGCGAAGGCGCCATCGCCGCCGCCCTGACCGGCCTGATGATCCTGCTCTTCCTCGGCAGTTGGCGATCGACGCTGATCATCACCGTGTCGATCCCCTTGGCGATTCTGGCCTCGATCATCGCTTTGTCGATCCTTGGCGAGACCATCAATGTCATGACCCTGGGTGGCCTGGCGCTGGCGGTCGGCATCCTGGTCGATGACGCGACGGTGACCATCGAGAACATCAACTGGCATCTGGAGCACGGCAAGCAGATCGAACAGGCGATCCTCGATGGCGCGCAGCAGATCGTGGTGCCGGCGACCGTGTCGCTGCTGTGTATCTGCATCGCCTTCGTGCCGATGTTCGGCCTTGGCGGCGTTGCCGGCTATCTGTTCCGGCCGCTGGCGGAGGCAGTCGCCTTCGCGTTGATCGCCTCTTACATCCTGTCGCGTACCCTGGTGCCGACATTGGCCAATTTTCTGCTGCGCAATCAGACGCATCATGGCGCCGATGACCATGCAAAACCGAGCCGCAATCCGCTGGTGCGGTTCCAGCAGGGCTTCGAGCGCGTCTTCACCGCCGTCAGGAATTACTATCATGGCCTGCTGATGCTGGGGCTGAGGCGGCGCTGGTGGCTGATCGCCGGCTTCCTCATCTTCTCGCTGGGCTCGATGGGCCTGGCACCCTTTCTTGGCCAGAATTTCTTCCCGGATGTCGATGGCGGCCAGATCAAGCTGCATGTCCGCGCCCAGACCGGCATCCGCCTGGAAGAAATGAGCCGCGTCTCCGACCGGGTGAGCAATGCCATCCGTCAGATGATCCCGCCAAGTGATCTCGCCGGCATGGTGCAGAATGTCGGTCTGCCGGTCAGCGGCATCAGTATCACCTATGGCAATTCAGGGACCATCGGTACCGGAGATGCCGATATCCTGATAACCCTGTCGCAGGATCATGCGCCGACATCGGACTATGTCGATCTCCTGCGCGAGAAACTGCCGCGGCTGTTTCCAGGCGTGAGCTTCGCTTTCCTGCCGGCCGATATCGTCACCCAGGTGTTGAATTTCGGCACGCCGGCACCGATCGATGTGCAGGTGGTCGGCTTCAATCTTTTGGCCAACCGCACCTATGCCAATGAGCTGTTGACGCGGATCGAACATATCCCCGGCATCGCCGACGCGCGCATACAACAGGCGTTCCAGGAACCGACCCTGAAGGTCGATTTCAACCGCTCGCTGGCGGGGCTGGTCGGTCTGAACGAGCATGATGCGGCAACCACCATGCTCACCACCCTGGCCGGCAGCAGCCAGGTCCAGCCGACCTACTGGCTCGATCCCAATAACGGTGTTTCCTACTCGGTTTCGATCCAGACGCCGCAGCAGGATATCGAGACGATGAGCGGCCTCCAGAACCTGCCGGTCGCCTCCGGCGCATCGCATCAATTGCTGGGCGGCCTGGCCTCGATCTCGCGTGAGCGCACCGATGCCGTCGTCACGCATTACAACGTGCAGCCGACCATCGACATCTATGCAACGCCGCATGGCCGCGATCTCGGCAGCCTGGCGACGGCGATCAATCAGGCAATCGCCGATACCGCCAAGGATCTGCCGCGCGGGGCTCATGCTTTGGTGCGCGGCCAGGTCACCACCATGACCAGCGCCTATCAGCAGCTGTTCGTCGGCCTGGCGGTGGCGATCGTGCTGATCTATCTGCTGATCGTCGTCAATTTCCAGTCCTGGCTCGACCCCTTTGTCATCGTCATG
>Ga0247779_1001655_pt1 | contig 10559 bp, 10 predicted proteins | sample UWRJL221509R5_FD_179925 | JGI IMG/M metagenome (GOLD analysis project Ga0247779, IMG submission 179925) | Plant litter microbial communities from Arlington Agricultural Research Station in Wisconsin, United States - UWRJ-L221-509R-5 | ecosystem: Environmental > Terrestrial > Plant litter >...
ACAGACACGATGCTATCGAGCACAATGCCAGCCTCGTGCATCACGACACACCAGAAGGACGGAAGTTTGCACCTATCGAGATCGATCCTCAATTGGTTGATGCGCTTTGTGCAGACGTCAGACCCAGTGCCAAAGAAGTGGAATTCCGTTCGTTCTCGCAAACTGACGAACGTTTCTTGATGAACTATGAAGATGTAGCACGGGCAAGGGTCAGGAGGGAGAATGAATGCGGTCCGATAACGGCCTTTCAGCAAGAGATTGCCCGAGGGGAGATGGCTATTATCTTGGGTGTGTGGGAGGTGTCAACGAAGACGAAGATGGGAATCCCAGTGGAATACCTGAAGCGTTGGATTGGAGAGGAACGAATGCCGGAGGGCTGGAAGCCAGACCATACACAGGGTCTTTTGGACGTTGTAAAACGTTCAAGAACCATTAAAAAGGCATTCGAGAAGATGAAGAATAAGGAGAATCCGGACGCCAATAATTTATTATAATCTCGACCTTTCCTTCAGATACGAAGTTTCCGGTGCATAGTATCAGAGTACTCTTAAGTCTGCAGGAGTATGTACGTTATTCTTGACTACAAAGACCTTCGTTTTCTAATGCATACTAATAGAGTATCGGCGAGTATTACCGGATGTTATGTTACTCCTAAACCATTTAAAAAGTTAGAACCTGAGACCACCGGTACAGCTCAGCTGTACAGAGTCGACGTTAACCTGAGAACTTGAGCCGGATGGGTGAACTGCGGCATAGCCACAACGTCTGGCGTGATAATACATGGGCGCTTGGGGTTTTGCCGCTCAATCGGCATTTCCAGACAGACGATCGATAACATAAAGGAAGACCTGAAAATTAAGCGAACGAACGATTTGCGAATGGCTCCTAGCCAAAGTTACATTCAGTATCTTCTATCTACTAATAATGTCCGGGAAATCAAGAGGGATACAGAATTGTCCTTAATCTACATATAAGTTTGCAGTCCGATGTCTGTCCTTGTGAGGTATTCAATAATGAGATCGCAAGTGTGTAAACTTGTTAAGCATTTGAAAAGACCTTCATTGCACGACTGATTTGGATGATGCAAATAAAAATGATAGAGGTCAATATAATAGGACAAATGACACATGCTGCATCAATTTTTGAGGCACTATCATCTTCGGTTCCGCTATTATTTGATTTTGCCTTCATCCACGCTACGGCTAGAATAGTGCATACGCAACATAATGCCGACCTAAAGGATATATCGGTAAAGCGCTCGCGAATAAAATTCTTTGAAGAAGAGGCTTGCCATATTAGTGAAGTAAGAGGCAACGCCAGTAGCGCCCAAAATTCAATTGATTGGGCAGAATGTGGGGTTCTAGACGCCTGTAAACATAAATTTGAGCTCTGATTACTATTGTTGGCTCGAAAAAAAGAAAGGAAAAGCTTACCTCTACCCACTTTGCACTTAACTTGCTATTACAGAACCTTGATGATTCTTCGCAAAGATAGAGTCCGCTACACAACAATCCGGAACTCGCAAAGACCGAGGAGGCAAGAGTAAAGGTTCTCGTCCGCACGTTGTCGGCTACACCATTGACTTGTAAAAATGCAATGGACAAGCTGTATGTCAACCTGTCAATTAAATTATACATTGAAAAGAGTAGATAAAATTGCACATACGGCAAGAGTATTCCACATGCAAAACCGACTAATCGCCAAATAGCAGACATGCTTGCTACTGACTTTGTCCATTCTGGAGTTCTCCATGTAGACCTTCTCAGAGACAATGGATCAGCATGTATTGGAGAACTACGAGGCTCCTCATCTTCCTGCTTCATGCCCCAGCGACGGTAGTAGAACACATGGAGTCCAAAGGTAGAAATGGACCAGTATATTCCCCGCAAAGCGTCGAGAGTCATCCCTATCGATGATCGTCTATGAATATTGTTCAAAGTTTAGTCACTATTGAGTTGTGAGTATTACCACATGTGCAAAGGATATACAGCCACGTACCAGAGTACCGAGGAAAATTGGGAGGATCCAGGAGCCACTAGATATCTTCGAGTTTGTTGTATCGACTGATAGAGTAGGACACTCGACTATGATCACTACACTTTCTCAGACCTTGGTTATATATCTGTTAGTAATACACACGCCGCCGCTATTATCAGCTCTGTGATAAGTATACCTTGCATCATGTCGGCAAAAACGAAGGAATAGAAGTTCTAGCCTGTGTTATTGATGGTAATGATATTGTCGAATGGCAAACTGTCACTGAACAAGCCCCGACATTTCTCGGTGCTGCATATTTGATGAACATGCTTCGTGTGTTGTGCTATGTAATTCAGTATAAAACTAACCTAGAAAATCAGCAAATCCTGTAAATTAAAATAGATATACGGCGGTATCACACATGTAAATTGGGAATAAAAATAATGGGCGATACAGCTCATGCACGACACAGAAATTGTTCAGGGTAATGAGCCAAACGATTATTTTACTTCAAGACAAGACATAAGTTTTGTAGACCAATTTATCTAGTAGTATACCAGTACTCACACCTTGTACTCACCAACGTACATATTTTACTCCAGAGTCAGAATATAAGATACAAGCGCTTTTATCGGAGGAACTCCTTCGTAAGTATAATAATCAAAACAGGACTACGACGGCGAGTCCGGAAATTAAATTCGCGGCACTATCGGGCCTGCCGCGTAGTGCTCAGACTCCGATATGGCAATGATATGCTGTGCTGTCATACCATCGGTCTGTTATGGATCAACAGCTTTCGGAGGGTCCAACGTCCTGCGTATACACGGAATGACTATGTATGTTAAATTTATGTGTGGAGTGAATTAGGTGGAATAATACTCTACCTTTCATGTTTCTCACAATGCTTCCATCGTGAATTCCAGTACATGATACTGGTATACTAGCTACTATTCGGACGTCGGATTCAACAACATCTATTCAACCTGTCGACCGAATGAATAAATTGTAAAAATTAGGATACTATTATGGTAACTCGGAATGCAGAGACTTATAGTTGAAGAGGAGGAATAGAGCGGGCATTGCGAGATACCGTTTAAGTTTAGCGCCCGCCTCATTTCAATGCAGAATAGCCTTATAAAGAAATCCTATAAATAGGCATTATTGTGTCAGTTGACTGCTTTGATTTTCCGCGGAAAGGATGCCACAGATTATAGATGCATTGAATCAATTCTCTCAATCAAAGAATATCAAAAAGGTCATAAGCTTAGTACACCTCGGAGAGGGACATGATTACCATATCTTGAAAACAAGTCGTATTTTCCTTGCGCCCAATTTTACTAATGATGTGCTTATCAATGCTGCACTGGCCAGAGGTGATACTTTTGAAGCATTAAATTCTCAGTAATACTGATTTATGCTCCCAATTGGTTTGAGTATGCGCTCCTAGAGTGAAATTTTTGCAGCACTCGGTTCTAGAATACAGAATGAAGCGTATACCGAGTTACAATAATTTATCGATTCTATCATAACGAAGGCAAAGTATACATTTATTGCTTGACGTTAAACCGAAGATTCTTTCAGCCATTATGTCCACCATTTGCAAGATGATTTCTAGAAGGGTCATATACGCCCATGCCTGCAGAAATGTCAATTCCTCTGATAAGAGCGACAATGGGAATAACATAAATCACGTACTATTTTGCATATTACTGTTAGGGGCTGAAGCTACTAATATGTAGAAGAAAAAATTAGATATCTAAATTGGGTATGTCGGGAGACGGCCGACCTTGGTTCTGCATTGCGCCAATAACTTCTTGATTATGAACTTCTTCGTCATCAGGAGTATCATGCTGTTCATGATAGCCCAGATTGGCACTTTGAGGAGAAGAAAGCATGTCCATGGTCGCACCTTTCCCGGGCGGGCGGTTTTCGACTCGCCGGACAAATTCTCCCCAACAAGCACGGTCATCTGTCCCCATTTGCTCGAACTGCTCCCTGAGCATCCTGGGTGCCTTCCTCCAAACAGCACGATGGCGGCAGACGGTACTTTTGACGTAGCGGCTGCCAAACACTCGTTCGAAGGCTGTCCGCTGAGTCATACTTGCGCCTGTCGGGGACTGAGAAATTAGGAGGTCCATGGCATGAAAGCCTGAGGATAATTCCGACACCGTGTAATCATTCGGCCAACGTTTGAGAGGCGGATGAGGATGATAGGGAATTGGCGGTGCTGCAGCTTGAGGAGTGAGGAGGTAGGGAGGCAGACCAGGGTCGGTATCAGAATTCGTTTGATTGGGGGAATTTCCGTAGAAAACAGAATTCTGATACATGTACACATTATCTTGCTGCTGCTCTTGTTGTTGCTGTTGGGGGTTTTGTTGAGGGTTGTTTGTCGGTACATTCGACGAAGATGCGTCTGAAGATTGACCGGACATTGGGCTTGTGCCCATACCATTTGTTGCGGTGTGAGATAGATAGTAGCTGTTGGTGACGTGAATTTTAGGACTATGTCGCGTATCTTGGACATCCGTTTGAGTGGCGGAACGTTTTTGCGATGCCTTTACTTGAGATTCATTTGATGTTTTCAACGAAGGTGACACCGGGCTTTTGCTGTGACCTAGCACCTGAGAAACGGGATTTGGAGGGGAAATATTCATATTACTTCTTGACTGGAGTTGCATTTCTTCCCGGAGAGTCTTGCATTCGTCTTCTGTCAGTCCTTCCATTAGCGTTCGCCGAACTTTGTAAAGTAATCTTTGCTGCGTATCGACAATCCTGATTGACGTGATCGTATGTTGTTCCCATTGATTAGTATTCGGTATGTACGTATCTAGATAGGAGCCATTGGTCAACCCCAGGTCATCAATCAGATTCTTAAACCTTGATAGTTGAAAATATGGAAAGGTGGGTATAATTTGTTGCAATCGGATTGGATCGACGTTTGCCTAAAATATAATGTCAATAAACAATCACTGTGCTTGACCGATGATAAGAACAAAACAATTGTGCGATATGCGGAAAATAGACCGGCGGCCATGCAGGTCGTCATTTTCGTCCTTAATACGAGAGATTTTCAGAAGTTACTATCTCACCTTGTACCATATGATTATGGTGACCGACCTGTTGAACTCGTCCAGATGTCTCTGCATTTCCTGAAATAAAGCATGTAGCACTAAATACGAGAAAGAATCAGCTGGACCAGCCCACGCACCTCTTCCGGCGACTCTGGGGGACATTGTTGCGAGCCCTGGTGGTTATTCCGGTTCGAAGAGACAGACATATTTGTCGCGGGGGTCAATGAATGCATAAACGCCTCCATAACTCATAAAAAACTGAGCAAAAGTCAAAGAACTTTAGTCTGCATGTCTACAAAGAAAAAACGCCGTCGTAAAATAAACGAACAGCAAACAGGCTTGATTTCTGTATAATTTGAGATTAGATTCCTTCAAGACCATCTTAGAAGGCGGTTAAGGGATTCTTGGGCTTACTGGCGCTGTAGACTGGTCTCTGATCTTGGGCGATGTACCTGGGGTACACGGACGACGAGGAGGTGATGAACGAAGAGACCGTCGGTGAGACCCGGCGGTCCGCCTCCTTTGTGGACCACACCTTTGCCAATCAAACTACAACAAAGTCCATCCAAACTCCGTTTCGGTCCACGCTCGGCCAGCACAAGGGACAAACTTTTGTTCGAATTTTGTGAACCCATGTTCGAGTACTTAGGTTATGAGCATTCTCACGTAGCGAAGATTTAACGACGTCATAATTCTTTACAAAATCTGGATTGTTAATCAAAGGAATTCATCGCCAATTTTCCTCTTGCAGGTAGACATGAGAGACCTCCGCACTCCAGGATGAATGGCTCCTTTAAACACACCCTCATGACGTATCCCACATGGCATAGTGGCATATACGTAAACTAAGATGCCGGGAAAGGCGACCTGGTGAACGGAATGCATGAACAATCGCACTCCTTTCTGCCTTTCGTTAGGCTGCGTACAGGTTGCATATCCATATGGTGTTTTGACAATGATAGATGAGGGCCGAATATAACGGGGACCACTCAATATCAACTCCCCCCTCGTCTCAGAAAAGTACTTCCACATCCTCACAGGGGACAGCCAAAGCTTCCTAATATCTCCGCCCACGACTACCGGAATTTGGACCTTGGTATGGGCCATAATCCGGCGGAGGTCGACCACCGCCAGCTTGACAAAGACGGTCACTGTGCTGATAACGACGAATTAAATATAGAAGGACGTACTGCTACGGGGAGGCGGAGGAGGCGATTTCATTCTATTAGACGTTGTACTTGGTATCACAGCATTGCGGAAAAGGTTCATTAAGTCGTCCGTTCTGAATACAGGGCCTAAAAAAGGTGATAGTTCAAAATAACACGTATGCAAAAATTGGAATTGAAATTAAAACCATACCATCAAATGAAGCTGGTGTTGGGAGTTCCCCAAGAAACCAAGAAACCACAGGCGGAAGTATTGCTTGTCCTTGTCTCTTGTCCTCCTCTCTTTCTTGTGGTCTACCGGGTGGCACTGCATCTCGACTCCCTCTATTAGCACTTGGTCCGCGGTCATCTCTTTCCCAAGATGGAGGCGGAGGAGGCGAGAATCTCCTCCGCTGGGAGGGTCCCTCCCATCTGCCATCTCGGTCACGGTCAGGCGGCCTTATAGGGGACGCAGGCCGTTGTCGTTTATGACCAGAAGCATAATCATTCCCTCCACGTCCTTCTTCCCGCTTCACGCGATGGTCAGGTGAGGCGGCCCGCTTATTGCTGTGAGATGATTGTGCCGCGTTCATTGTACTGAAATTTTGCTGAGAATTAGAGAACGAAGATTGTGATGCATTCAACCTATCGAAAGAAGCGCTGGTCGCATTGACACCACGTCTTGCAATGGCGAATCCAAGATCGCGCTCAGCGATGGCATCTGTACCCAGGTATATGTGTCTTTGTGCCAACCTTTTGATGGGAGGATCTGTGTGACATGTTTGTCAGAATAAAGACGTAGATAGTAAAGAAATAATCGCGCACCGGAGGCGTAAACTTCAGCCATACGTTTCTCAAGCTTCAGAGCTCCCTCCAGATCTCCATACTGATATTCGTACCGCGCCCATCTTTCCCATAAAGGACGTGCACGTTCAGGAGGAAACTTGGGTATGACTCGTTCGAATAGAGCACGGGCATCTAGAAAAAGTCGAATTGCATCAGTAATCCGAAGCCTCGCCATGAGATAATGTATACTCACTGTTCTTGTCGTTAACTGAAATTAAAAAACCGAGATATCGCAGAACAAAATCGATTTCGTCTCCAAATTGTTCCATCCCCTTTTCGAAGATACGGCTCGCGACGCCCTTCTCATCCGAACAATGATATTCGTTCAAAGCTGAGAAAAAACAAGGGGGAGTGGGAGAAAGATGAGATGAAGGAAAGTAAAACAATTCGGCGATATGACGTACCAGCAGCTTCGTAGACTTCCCAAGGTGTCCAGCTGTCCTTCCTAGCCTTTGAGAATAACGATCGAGAAACCTTCACACCCTCCGCTCTGGATGCAAATCGCATGTACATAATCCACGCCAAACCATACTCTGTCCGATGCTTTTGCAACTCAGTTGACTTGGTGGGGTCTTCATCAGGTTGTGTCAAAAATGAAGCGCCTGCAGCCGGATCATTTCCGTTAGTTGCGCTATTGCCATCTGAACCATTGGACGACTGTGAGGTGATGCTACTATTGGCACCTTTCACTGTTTTGTCAAGCTTATTCAAATTCTCCCTTAAGACACCAAGAAACTTGGTGTACAATGCGTGCACTTCTGCGTACTCTTTCTTGATTTCGAGAGATTCAGCATAAGTAAATGTCAGAAGGAAGCTGGCAGGGTTAGCCTCTAGTCCGGCCTTCAGGATGGACAGAGCTTCATCATGTTTCCCGACGCTATTTGTCCAGGTATAAGCCATAAACCTGTTCACGATCAGACCGAATATTTTGTAATTATGACGAAGAACGCACCAAATTTCAGTGTAATACCTCATTCGTATGACTGCTTTCCTGTAGACACATTGTATACGCGTTATAAGGGTCGATTTATCTTTTTCGTCCAATTCCAGAGGATTGCTTTCTTCCCATTTGAGATACGCTTTCCATTTGCCTACTAAAGCCCTTTCTGACGCGTCGAAGGTAGGTAAAGCAGGTAAATATATTTCATCGTTACTTGATGGGTAAAGAGAGCCGACATGATTCACAAGTTGACGGAGGACGGTACGTGCTTGCATGTGCGCTGGTGACAGATCGGCCATGAATTTCTTCGCGGTTATCTTGTTCAAACCTGTTTCAAAAGTTTCGAGCTCTTGCCATAACCGCTCAACATTGTCTAGCGGTATCTGCACAGCTCGATGGTAGACTTTGCGGAGCGAATCCATCTTTTGTTGTTGATCCCATGTTGTAGCAGCCTCACCAGCCTGCAGAAATTGGATATAGTCACTCCATATCTGACCACTGTCCTTATCCTGACCAACATGATTCAAGGCGAATTCGAATGACATTTTGATAACCTCCCGTTGATTAGGCGATGTATTTAGTCGTCTGACAGGTATTAGGTGGTGTTAACGAGTAGTAAATATTCATCATACCGAATATAAGTCAAGTAGAAGTTCCAGAGCTCAACCCACGGTGATTTCATGAGATACTTCTTGAAAAGATCTTCTGCTTTCTCAGACGATTGTTCCCCGATAAAGTGTGAGATATATTGAATTTGGGCTGTGGCCTAAAGTTCTGCTTTTAACAAACGTTGTGTGCATCTCATTCCGTTCGACCACATACATTATTCGGATATTGTTTCAACAGCGATTCGTATGCCATGCTGATCTTCTCAATATCTCTTGATTCTTCTGCTACCTGGATAAGTCTTCTCCAGCCTTCCGGGTTGTGAGGTCTCTCAGCGAGTTCTGCTGTCAAGGAGTCATATTCACTCGGTGGTGGCAATTGGGGCTCGGCTGAAGGTTCATTCTTTAAAACGTTGAGGTTCGCAAGTTCGCTCAATATTTCTTCAGTAGGTTGTGTTGCATCCCCCGGAAAATCCGCGAATGTATCGTCCTCTTCTGCATTTGTAGACATTCTTGGTAAAGTTAAGAAAATCGCTGTAATTCAAGTTTGCTGTTGCGAATGGTTCAAAAGAGACGTAACAGGCGTGACAAAAGCGTGAAATTGCTCGAAAACGTGACAGTTATGCCGAATGTACTGCTTCCGTTCTTGGGTTTTTACCAAATCTTTACCAGGGACGCTTGCAGTCTATCGATCACAAAACCGCGAATTAAGATATGAACTTCAGAAGTCAGAATCAAGGAGGCCTAATCATGGGATCTGAGCCCTGAGTCACTTACTAGGGTATCATCCCCTGATTTGCAAGGAAGAGAGATAAAAATGAGGGACTGAAAAAGGAGCATGAACCCCTACTCCCCTACCTTTCTGCTTCATGCAGTTATGCTTCTCCTGTTTAATTTGATGTCCAAAGTACCGACTACTGCTAATCCAACATTGGCTGCGGAGGTACAGAGGTGAACGTCTTTAAACTCGATATATGTTTGAAAGACATCTAGTATTTGGGGAATATAAGGTCTGTACATCGTGACGCTACCTTACCTATCTTCTAATCTTTTGAGAATGTGGCAGGAGAAAGGCATTTCCGATGATAACTTTCATATATCTCACCCAGGCACCTCCGTCTGTGCACAGCAAATCCTTAGGTTACGGTTTTTCATTGGCAGAGATTGCAACAAAAAAATCAGCCGAAAGATGGCTCTCGGTACATGGCTCCTGCTACCATCGTGATCGGGATAATTCATATCATGGACGATATTAGCGTTCGTTGACTATGATCAAGTATATGGATATAATCAATTGACGCACATATGAACACCGAGCCGCAATGACCTAAGCAAGGCTCAAAGATTTAGAGAAGGTTCCTTCGAACATGGTGTCAATTTGTCTTCATAAATAACTGGAATTGGCATGTAGTTTCTCAATAGACGCGCAGTAGCATATCTATATATCAGCATATGCGTCGCTCTACGGTGCCTCGTAGTAGTTTGCTAACTCATCTACCTCCTACTCAAGAAGAGCCTTATAAATTCACCTCCCTCTAGCACGCAGTTGCTCGTTGCTGGAATTGTGTGGAAGGCAAAAGCATGGTTCCCTTTTTTAGCCTCCGGTTAACACTTTGACTGATAAACTATTACCAATCCGGCTGCCACCCTCAGATTCTCGCCAACTACAATCGTATGCCCTTTCTTCTGGAAAGTGGAATGGAATCCACGATATGAACCGTCCATGACTATTGGCATATACGTTCTCCTTTTTCACCACCCTTTTGTTTCTCAGTAAGCATTTACCAACTTTTCATTAGCAGAAAAAATACAACGAACATACTGTTATATTTTGTATCTCTGCGCTTCGTTTTTACTCTCTAAAATAAAATCTTTGACAAATACGACCTAGTTCTATGAAAGAGGTGATACAAGAACGCACCAAGCTGTTTGCGTAACGAGAAAGAAGAAAGAATTCTGCTACCTTTATTACCGA
>Ga0247779_1001656_pt1 | contig 10553 bp, 9 predicted proteins | sample UWRJL221509R5_FD_179925 | JGI IMG/M metagenome (GOLD analysis project Ga0247779, IMG submission 179925) | Plant litter microbial communities from Arlington Agricultural Research Station in Wisconsin, United States - UWRJ-L221-509R-5 | ecosystem: Environmental > Terrestrial > Plant litter >...
ACAAACAACACACAAGAGCGCTAAGCGCATACAACCTTTCTCCGATCCATCGTCGTGATTGGCCTGCTTTCGAGCTTCTAGCGATATGATCCTCGTGTTTACAAGAACGAGCACATAAACGCCCCCGAGTGGATATCATCACATGTTTTTTCTTCTTTACAAATCTTGTAGGTCCGGACGATAGGACTTCTCTCCCATGCTACCGTTCGCTACTGAGGTTATTCAGTATGCCAGAATGACGGTGGTGACGCTCACTAGACCATATGCTACATCTTTTGCTCTTTACACTGACAGGGCGCTCTTTTATCTGCCTATCAACGTTGTAAAGCTTGGCTTACTGGACCAAGTGGTGAATGAAGGAAATCCCTCTTCTTCCTGCATGGATCCACCGTCAATAACGCCATGCACTGAATAGTGTTATCTCGGACCTTTTGGTAGGTACTTGAGATGCGATTATTATCTACTATTTAATCTTCAATGGTTCAACATTCATCGACCATCTCCTAGTCCTTTTGTGGTTTTCGCACTCGTCGACATGCGTTTCTCGCTTTCACTTTCCGCTGCTGTTTTGGCTGCTGTGTGTCTCGTCGCTAATGCGGGACCCATTGGATCCAAGGAGATCGCGAAGAACGTCGCCAAAGGCTTGCGTCTTTTGAGTCTTCAGGAAGGTGCAGAGCCTGTCTGGAAAACTGAGAATGAGGTCCTTGACCTCCTCAGGGCTGGTGTTAATTTCGTATGTGGCTAGACGAATATTTGGGAGAAATTTTTTGCTGACTGGATATATTACGGCTACAGTTCGACGTGACCGAGGTGTACGAACTGGACCAGAAGAATGCTGCTGCTGCCCAAATATCGAGAACGGCTGCCGTTGCGGCTGTTACTTGTGAGTGTGATTATTGTTCACTTCATTTTCATTTTTGAAAGCAACGACCCAGATCCTACCCCCTCCAAGCAAAGCCTTGTGAACCCTATTCTATCAACAGTATCGACCTCGAACATGCAGACCAATCTCAACAGTTTGACTGCTTTCAACAACCGATACTATAAGGCTACCACTGGAGCAAGCGCGAGCACCTGGATTAAGGACAAAGTTGCCAGTGTACGACACTAGTTTTTTGCTGATCTGGTATAATACTCATGTCTTATTTCTTCTTCTTCAGTATGCATCTACCTATGGACGATCCGACGTAACCGTTGCTCTCTACAGCCACAGTTTCGTTCAGTCTTCTATTATCGCCAAGATTCCCGGTACAAACCCTTCAGGTCCCGTCACAATCCTCGGAGCCCACATGGATTCCATTAACCTGAGCAGCCCAACCAGTGGACGTGCCCCTGGTGCCGACGACGATGGCACAGGCGTTGTCAATCTTTTGGAAGCACTTCGGGCGCTGCTCGCCGCCAACTTCAAGCCCACTAATCCAGTTGAGTTTCATTGGTATGCTGCAGAAGAGGCTGGCCTGCTCGGCTCGCAAGCTATTGCAGCCAACTACAAGAGCAAGGGAGTCAATGTCCAGGCCTTCATGGAGTTGGACATGTCCGGATAGTCAGTCTTTCGAACAAGATCAATCTTATGAATAAAAACTGACGCTCTGAATAGCTTCAAGCCCGGTACAACTGAAGTCATGGCCCTTCAGGCCGATTATATCAATGCGAGCCTCAACACCTTCCTCAAAGCCCTGATCACGGCTTACTCCCGCATTCCTTGGGCAATGGACAAGGCCGTGAGTAAAACGATGTTCGCGAAAATAGTCACCTCTGACAAATCAATTTTTACAGTGCGGATATGCCTGCTCTGACCATGCCAGTTGGTACAAGAATGGATTCCCTTCAGCCTTCCCATATGAGGCCGTTACTGGCAATGACAACCCTAATGTCCATTCTGCCAGCGATACCACCAGCGTTTCTGGCTTTTCTTGGGCACACTCCCTTGAATTCGCGAAGATCGCTGTCGCATTTGTTTACGAGTTGGCTGCTTAGATGTATTTTAGATTAAATATAAAATCAAAACATGTAAATTATTATCAAGATGAATGATCCATTTGTATCTTCTATTGACAGACTTGTCTCGGCATCGGAGAGAGTTGAATTGATTTTTAATGGTACTGAAATCGTCATTTTATCACGATTCATGCCATTGGTAAGTTCAAAAGAGGTCCTCCTTTCCACCTTTTATCAGTGAGTACCTGATGAAATGTGCAAAGTATGTGCCAAATCGTTTTTGATCGCACTCGCTTGAAATTACAAGGTAATCTATCTATTGTTTTCATGTGCAAATTAGTTATCTAGATACTGAGTATATTAAAAGTGAAACAAGTAGATTAAACACTGGGGACGCTATAAGTCGAATCACCAGAAGTAGCCAAAGTAGTCATCGGAATAATATGGGTCATCGTAGTAGTTTTCATCGTAGCTATCGTTATAATCGTCACTGTCTTCCTCGTCGTCCGTGTATCCTTGTTCGACGCCATCCCAGAATACATCGACGACGACTTCTCGCAATAAATCGACATCATCTTCGTCGAGTCTGAAACAGTCCTGTAGGTCCAATTTTTCTATTTCTGCACCGAACTCATATCTCCAAATAAGGGATTGGAGAAGAGAGTCAAGAGGCAAATCATCAACCTGATCGAAGGAAAATTGGCACAAAGTCAGTGTACGAAGTTCCGGAAATGCGAGCTTTGGAGGTAACAAAGCGAGTGACGAGTCTCCGTTATAATCAGACTGAGTTTCCCGTAACATTTTTGCTACGCCCGGGAAAGAATCTGTTAGTGACAGTGACGTCAAGTGAGGTAGTTTCCCAAGGGTTTTGGCCATTATGTCGCAAGTTAGGTATAAATTGCGGAATATGTTTGCTTCCACAATGTTTGACAGAGGAAGCTGAGAGAACACATTCGCCCACAATTCCTCTCTTTCCGTCGTGCCACCGGCGTCCAGCGTGAGTGATAAACTCAACACGGTAGTTTTAGTTCGACTAGCTGTCCTCTCTGGACTTCGTGACTTTCTTTCCTTCTCTAGGCAGGAATATCCGGATAAACTAACCCCAAAAGACTGATGGCACGCCAAAGAGCGAATTATGTGGGCAGAATTCTCATCTGAAGATAAGACTGAGGAGACTGCCGCAAGGACTCTTGCAAAGCTGGCATTGCTAGGTCCCGTGGAAGTGATATCCAAAATGATTTCAGGTGGAATATCGACGTGTTTGAGGAAGAACACGATCTGTTCAGGCGGGCACGATAAATATAATTCTTGTAGATATGGCAAGCAAGCTCGTGGACGGGACTGCACAGCATGGGGTGCCTCGATAACTGGGAGGGCGTTGCGGAGATCCAATATCTCAAGAGAACCCATTTGAGCAAATGTTTCCAGAAATTGGGCTGCTGATAGCGACGACGTGTTGGGCACGTCTTTAAGTCTAAGAACAGTGAGCGAGTTCTTTCCGGTGAGGTGATGAGCCCAGTCGATATCACATCCGAGGATGTCTATGCTTTTGAGCCTATCTGCTTGGGAGAACAGCTCCTTGGGAAGTTTACAGGTCGACCTTGTATCTTTGTTTTTGACCTTTAGTGATTGTAGCCTGGGTGCAGTTTTCGGTAAGCTTCGAAAAAGGTCTTCGAGATGACTTGGTGCTCCTTCGAGATCCAAGTCTTGTATACGGGGTACATGAGCCAAAATGGATTGCGCGATCGGAAACCCCTTGTAAGTGTCGATTTTCACCTTTAAATCTGCCATCTTTGAGCGAATCAGCATATTTTCCGCCCATCTGGGGAATGTATTATTGATATGCGTCCAGAGGCTTGGAGTGTTGAGCGCAATTTCGCGCCATGCGCGACAGACCTGGGTACACCTGATCCATTTCAAAGCTTCGAAATCAACAGTGGAATAGTAGTAAAAGGACGTTAGTCGGTTGACTTCTCGGCTGAATTCAAAAATTCGAGCGAAAAGCTCCGGAGGGAGTCGCGAAATCGGCGCATAGGTGTTTCTTTGAGACTTTAATGAAAAAACTGCTTGTAGGTGTTCGTCGACTCGGGCATCGATGATTTTGAAAGCCTCTTCAGAACTAATATCTGTTTTTAGGTGCATCTTCGTCGTCGTTCTTAGAGGCCAGAGTATATGCCGTACGCTGTGAATGCCAAACGATGACTCTGAATGAATACCATCCGATGTGTGTGATCAATCATCAACGCACAATAAAGTATTCAGGGGTACCCGGGTATCTGAATACAAAAACTCGACCGTGCCTTGCCTCAATCTTCACCTTCAGCAGTTTGCGTAAATGAGGGATGAAGCACGGAATTCCTCGATCAAGAACGTGAAAGTAGTAGGAAACAAAGAAACGCAAGCTAGACAGTTGTTCCTCATCACACTGTACTCCAAAGAGAGCCATGTGACGTTAGGCGCGATCATGTGGTCTGTGACAGCTCGTTCCTTATCCCAATTCCTAAACTGGTTTGCTTGGCTTTGTTTGGCTGGTGTGACGCGTCGTGACGAAAACTTTCTTCGAACCCTTCACTTCTCTTCTAATTGAACGTTCCTTCAAGCCCCTCTCGCCTTTCTCCTTCTCCCAAAGACCTGCCTGAAAAATGTCACCATTTATTTCTACTACTGGTAAGTATCCTTTCTACAATTTCTTTCTTCTTCCAAATTCCAAATGATGAGCTAGTACTATGATATTTGCACGTCAGTCGGAGTGGTCCTATTCCAATTCGTTGGAGAGGGACTGTATAAGACGCAACCTACGCTTTACTGATCTCCAATCTATGCCCCTCTTACTGTTTTAATTTTTACTGATTCAACCTTTTTTTTCGCTAGATGTCGGGTTTGTAATATCAGGTCATATTCTTGAATGTCGGTGGTGGTCAAACTTCACGAATAGGAAATATTACGTGGGTACAACACAGACTTTTCTTCGTTCTTGATACAATGTACTGTTATCTTTCTTTCTTTCTTTACGCACATCCTACTCCCTACCCCTTCTTAACGAGAAATAAGAGCCCACTTTTTTCATCCATTAGAACTTATCATGCTATGTGAGAACTGAGTGTGTCCCCCAAGTCCTAACTGCCGTCTATTCATGCGGAGAGTTACTTTTTATATTGGACCGCACTCTTGTACATGTGTAATGAGTGAAAGAGTCAAAATTGTCCTCAATTTTTCTCGAGAGCTATATTGCATCAGTCTCGCACGATGAACGATTTTATGCAGGTGTCGGATTAGTTCGAGTCAATCATCAAAGTAACTTAGTGTCAGCTTCATTGGTATGTACTCGTCGGCAGCACAGGGCTAATTGCGGGTCGCACAGGAAGAAAATACCGGCCCAATGACTCGGCATAGTCCGGGCGCTTAAGACGCCGCGCCGTCACCTGACCCAATTAAGGATAGTGCGTGCAGACGCGTCCATACGGCGCTTCATCGCACATGTTGGTCTAGTTTAGTCAGCCGTGCTTGTTTATCTATACCTCTATGAACGACCATGCACTTGTTCTTGTGTTAGCGTGTTCCGCTTGAAGGAAGCAATGCGAGCACGACATTCGGAGATGCTTCGTACAAGGTGCTGTTGTCGTCTTGTTCCTGTGGCCGTGCATGGTACTAGACATATATACATAGCGTTAACCGAGCAGACGGTATTGTATTAAAAGTAAGTATATCTGTATTCTCTGACGTGTTATACTTGCTTGACATGTAGCAGTGGTAGGTGGTCGCGGAATATCTCTATCCGTCTTCCTCTGTTCCGAAGGTACATAGAAGATGACGAGGCTATACAGCGTCCGGTAAGTGCGTTGAAAATAGAAGCCAATGAATTCTGATGAGATAATAAGAATATATACTGCTTTCTATAATAAAAATAAATGTATGGTATAATTTGCATATGAAACGATCGAGAACTTGTTAACATGAATTGAATTGCAATTATTCGCTCACCGAAAGAAGTCATCATAATTTCCTGAACATGGAGAGCTCAGCCGGTCGCCTCTGCACAACCAGGGCAGGTCTCATGGACGTGAACACAGGAACATTTGAATACGTTCCAGAATATTGGCTGCGGAGAAAACGGAAAGAAAGTGTACTCATAATATTCATGATCCGAGAGTAGGGAGAAAAAGAAGGAAAACTTGGCTTCAACAAGTTCTTACTCCTATGGCGCTATTTGCTACTGGTACTATGTGACTACACAAGAGGCTATGCATGTATGAGACCTTTACGTCAATGCAAAACATACCGTACAAGGAATGTAGGGCCGTTCTCAAACGAGAAAATTAGAATTGCCAGAATTGGATCCCTCTGCTCTGGCAAGGGCCCCGGCTGCGCTGAGCACGCGTACGCGACGGAACAGGAACAGGAATACCACTTATCACTCGGGTGACACGTACACGTACTCGGGTGCGTAGTATAGTTGGTTATCTCAATAGGGGTGTGTGTACTACATGATAGTACGCGACGACTTCTTACGCGTATGTAGTACATTGTATTTAGCGTGCAGGACCCATGATCATCACTATCCCGAGTTGCGCTTCTGTAATTGTAGTACGTGATCCTTACCAAGTGTTTTTCCCTTCGATCGCGTGGTTTATTTCTGTAGTACTTATGGTGCCGACGTCGGAGGAAAGTAGTAAAAGTAAATGGGACATACAATTCAAGTTTGACTTGGCGTCGGCTCGTTGGTAAAGGTCAGCAGTGGGTATCTTATGGTCATGGGTGTCGGTAAACTATAAGCGATCGAGAGGGTAAGGGTTATCAGCGATAACATTCAAGCGCAATGTCGGTCGAAATAAAAATAAGCTACATACAATACTTATCGCTCAGAAAGTTTAAAGATAGAATATAGACTCGCTTAAGAGAGGTGACGCGCTCCACAAGCTCGGTCAGAGTGTCGACGAAGAGTGGCGTCGATGTTCTGCTCTTCGGTTTCCAATGTATCCTTGGTAGGTAGGTGGAGCGGGAAAATTACAGCATTATGTTGTCTACGCGATGAGGGGGATGTGGAGTAAATCTGGCACATGTAGGGCGCTTCTTTCCTTCGTACTAGCTGTTCCAGGACTACGGCCGGTACTTGGTACACAGGTCTATATAAAGCAAAGATAAACAAATGAAAAGAAATGGCTACCTCAGACGTTGTTCTGCCAAAGAACCCTGACTTTTTCCTCTTGAACAAGCTTGGACCGCCGGTTTCCACTGAGAACTGTAACTCGCCTCCATGCAGATTATTCTTATTTCGCAGTTCTCCTTTCCTCCTTCTCACTTCGTCTTCCCAGAGTAGTACAAGTCGTCGACCGCCCCGAAGTGGTCCAAATCAGAATTCAATTCATATTCATTCATTCACTCGCTCGTTCATTGGACGGCGGGGATATCATATCAGCGTTCCCGACGCGGATAAATTTAAAAGGGCGTATAGGAATAGAACCGCAAACATAGGACGATTCCTGTACATGGTGACCCTGGAGAAATCATATCGAGCCTTCCAGACCCCCGATCATGATTCTTATTCTCTCTGTAGTAGTTGTTCTATTAATAGTATGGTCATACGGGATTTGTCGTTTTAAATGGAATAAAGCTACTGCGAGAGGGTAATACACGAACCTACATATTGCAATTGCGTCCGGCATGGCTGTGAGCAGGTACCCTATCGTGAGTACAACATAATTATAAGCTACATGTCGTGGCATATATTTTTACGGTTCTTCGATAGATAGAATACTAGAAGGGATGATCTTTTCGAAAATGAACTGTAAAATTGGAATGAATTGCAGTAACAGTAATTATGGATGACAATGATACGAGCGTGAGAGGACGTGGTAGTAGTAATAAACTTACTCTGCCCACCTTGACACCACTGCCAATGCTGTGATCATCGTTTCGACGATTAGGCACCCAAGGCATTTGCCGATGGCACACAGCACTCGATTCAGGCCGCATCACCGTCGCCGTCTCGAGATTATGAATCGTATTTAATCCCACCACCACCAGCCGCGGTCATTAATAATAATGCCACAAACGTGAAAATAATGAACGAATGTTAACATGTAATTATGCTGTAAGTTAGCTGGGTTCATCATATGACTAACAGTGGTATTGCCGTCCATGAACCACGACTATGAATGAAAAGCCAGCTGAGCTTCAAGAGATAACACCAATTACTTACCTGTCACCAGCACGTAAATTAGACTAGTCCTAGTCCTAGCGTACTGCGTTCGGCGTGATGGGGATGGTTATGTACTCTTTGATCTTGGCTTGGGTATCTATTTTTATCCTTAACGTAAACGATGCGTCGGTAAGCATACGAACGCGGCGCCGGTGACTCGCATGGGAAATATGATATGCAGTTATGAGGCTATGATGCAACTACATACACAGAAAGTCTGGGTTTTGTACGGTTGTACGGGTCTATGGATTGTACTAGAAATAGAGCTTACATGGTGCTATCGTGCTATCTCCTTTAGAATACGGGAAAGTTGACAGGGAGGCTCACTGCGGCGCAGATCGGAAAATACATATCAGAAATGACGCTACGAAGTGCTCAATGATATCAGGAATGAGCATAAGTACCTAAGACCCATGACGATGGTGAGTAAATAGCTGTACTATTTGATAGTTGTGCATGGCCAGAATAAACTCAAGATGTATACTTAGTTGGGCAAGCTCCGGGGACTGGCCTGTGAGGGAAGGGTTGACAACTTGAAGGGAAGGGTGAGTCATTAAGTATTTAAAGTAGTAAGTATTAAGCTGTGTGGAAAGGGCCCGAAATGAATACTTGGTCTTTCTGATTTCTCTGAGCTATATAGTAGCTACTTTACTTGCGAATACAATACAGTAACCGACTGGATGGCGTCGGACTCGGTGTTTGAGGTTAAGTAGGCTCAAGTTCGCATCATATCAGCTTTGAACTATTATGATTTAAATCAATTCCAAGTAATGCGTGTATATTACTTGGTTTAATATATATGTGAAATGCATTATGAATATGAATATGGTTTTTTCTACATCCGAATTCGATGATGAATTTCTGATACATGATGTGAAGTGACCGTTGGGGATGTACATATCACAGCAATTAATAATAATGGTAAACGGAAGGAACGTCAGTTTCTAAATCTTTCCTAGGCTACTAGTACTGTCAAATTCAAACAAGTCCTCAGATAATTGTTAAAAGGCTCACGATAGCATCCATGACATCCTGTCTGTAAATGGATTCCAAGGAGATTATCTGCTGAACGTTGCATCATGATGTTGCTGCTACAACAGTGTTAGTGTACATACGTCTATTTATATCTCAGAATGATATAGATAGATAGAAACTAGCAGTGGGAACGAGCCATGATCATGGTCTCGGTCCATCGGGAAAAGGTAACATGGGACTGGGATGATGGCCAGGGCTGGGAAATGAATGCATTATATTTGTTTTTTGACTCTATTGGTGTATTGCTCTGCGAAGGAATCGAAGTCGAAGCGTAGTCCGTCACGAGATTATTGTGGTGATCGTGAAAATGAATGGATGGATGGATTGGAAGACATGGCTGGGAATGAGAGTAGCGAATTGTTACTGTGCATGTAGGGTGGGAAGCGAGGATGTTATCTGATAAGAGAATGCGAAGGAGTCCCTTGAATGAATGAATGAATGGAAAGAAGTTCCAAGTAGAGCGTATACTGAAAGGAGACAAGGTGGATTTGAAGGAAACTACGTACGTGCAGAGGCGTAGGCAGAGGGGGAAGGCGGTGACAGGCGGGAAATTTTCTGTACCTGTACTCGATCAGAGGTGGCCCGAAACGAAATTTGAGACCCGTTGATGATGCTTTATGGGCAATACATTCATATGTACCTTTTAACATAAGAAAACCTCGCCTTGAAGGATGGGACAGGAACACTCACTGCCTTGGTCGGGGTTTTACAAGTTACACTGACATATATAACAGAACGTTCAACGCTGATTGATGTCGAACGTGACTGAGTAGTGGAATAATTGCGGAGTCATTATAACTTTTCATTGTGGCATGACATACACCGACGCCCGTGGCGGCGGAGAATTCAAGGAGTTTACTGTTCTCTGGTTTTGGAAGCGTTATCGACGTTAATCAAGGCTGACATTTCCAGGCGTGTGTGTGAATGGTGTACGGCAGGGGAAGATCAGAAGTGAAAAGAAGGAAGAGCGTAGGCGGTGATTAACGTTGAATTTACCCTCCTCCTTGAGAGTACTTAGGCGAGGCAGCCACAAACTGTCAGAATTGAGAAAACGGATCGAAAACAGAGGCCGCCGCAGCTGGGCGCAGGAGGCTGAGGACGGAGATACTTCCCCACAGACAGATGTATGTAATACAAGGAACAGACCCGTTGTTTGTGATGGCATGACGTGTGTATCGCGGTGGACATGCACATACATAACGTAGGTTATGATGAAGTTTAGAAAGACGGCCGGATTGGATGTAAGCGTGGGGATGGAACGGGGTACAGTGTTCCGCGTGGATTCGGGTGATGTTTTGGCCTCGCGCACTGTTAAAGAGTCTAAAAGCGAGAATAGAAGCTGGATTAGTGATTCCGATATCGGACTAGGTGGGAATCACAT
>Ga0247779_1001657_pt1 | contig 10546 bp, 9 predicted proteins | sample UWRJL221509R5_FD_179925 | JGI IMG/M metagenome (GOLD analysis project Ga0247779, IMG submission 179925) | Plant litter microbial communities from Arlington Agricultural Research Station in Wisconsin, United States - UWRJ-L221-509R-5 | ecosystem: Environmental > Terrestrial > Plant litter >...
ACGATGGCATAGTCGTTGTCTGGTTCGGCGATGGGACGTACACTGGGGTCGATGCGGCGCGCAAAGAAATCGTTGATGGATTTCCAACCTCCGGGCGGTACGAGATAGTCCTCCATGTGGTAATTCGTGCTTTTGTAAAATGTGGCTACCGCGGCGTCGTTGATGGATTTGGGGGTGTCCATATATTTGATTATCTGTTCTGAGTACTTGATAATCCATTGGGAGAACCATGTATATCCTTCGACGGAAGCAGACGCGAGTTGTAGATCCGCAACCGGACTCAAGTCCAGTATGTAGTAGAAGAGACAGAATTGTTCGTGCACATGAGTCGGTGTCTTTGCTGAGGGAATCCACTTGAACAAGCCGTCGATGAAGACAATGTAGTCGGCTAGAGAGAGGATGTCATATTTCTTGAGAATTCCACTGGCGGAAGCTTTGCTGAAAGCCTCATTGAAGGCTTCACCGGCGTCGGGGTGTTCCTCGAGGTAGTTGACAAGGTCTTTGACGATCTCCGTCTCGATCATAGCTGTGCAACGGACAATGAGAATCGTTCCTCGAGTAGAATATGCAACGACTTGACTTACTGAAGTCTGAGTTGATTTTATAAGTTTTCCTGGAAGTTGGTTCGTAGTTTTTGAAACCGACTTTAGGGACGCGGACATTCGCTGTTTTTTATACGAGTGCATGTACTCGAGGATATAAGAGTTCAACCTCATATCTTCCCCATCGTTCATCGATAGCGGAAAGACCTTAGAGCAAGTTGAACCCCATATTTTTTTTGGTAGCTTTGATAGAAAACGGCAACGGCTGCGATAACATACAGATACAGCTAGCTAACGTTGGCCTATTTTTCACCCATAGATTAAGTCAAACTTTGTATGAGCCTAGGGGAGGGTCGAACAGTTTAGAGTTTGCGATTTCACGCTACGTTAGATTAGGTGGCCAGCAGATGAAGGTAAACAGACACAGCAGGTGCAGGGTCTTGAAAGCAAAGGTTGATTGGCTCTGGATTGCATCGTGAGGCTCCTTCGCAAGAATAGCAAAAACCGTAATGTTGGAATAGGACCAGCAAAAGCGAAAATAAATATGTTTGCTGATCAGGTACTGATATATCTCCTGAAGCTTTCATTTGAGCCTCGTTTCGTGGATGGTGGTTGTGATAAAGGAAGCAGGAGGTGGGAAATGCCGAGCATGAACATGAAGCTTGAGCTAAGCTCTGAGCTTGAACTTGAACATACAACTCCGACACGACCCACGCCCCGGCTGCGATTAGTTCATTTCTTCTTCTTGTTGAACATCGACTATCATGCAGCAGATCACCTACAGGTACTAAAACGCACGCGTGCCCAGTAATTTAGTTCATTTCCAGAAGTTCACAAAGATTTGAGCAATATTACTTGCGCTTTTAACCCCTCAAAGGCAAGTTGACGGCGTCAAAGACACCGTACACGAAGGGGAAGAGGCTGAGCCAATGTTTTCTGAGAGGAGGAGTCTGGTATTGCAGCCGATTCTCTGAACCATGTTTTGTTCGGGAGAAAGCCACAAGCGACGGCTACCAGATTCCTTACACCTTTGTCTTTGGGGTTCTGTGAGTTTCGTATTCCATCCTTTAGTATTATCGAACACGATAGCACCTTCTTTTTTGTCAGAGATGATTTGTTTCAAAGTCAGCGTAAAGCTAATGTGTTCTTGCGTTTGAATACAATTGAACCAATGGTCGGTGGTATAAAAACCAAGAAATATCTGTTATCACTCTACCTTCGTCCCGAACGCCGTCACTGTCAGGTACACAGGCCACACGGCGTGATTGTGCATGTCCACATATGGCTACATATACGCGTCCAGCCCCGACGACCGTTGAAAGCTGTTGAAAGTCTGGACGATATCATTTCAAGCTGACGGCGGCGGTACCGCAACAGTCGTGCCTGTGTGGACGTCGGCTTTGAGAAAACCGAGAAACCGAGTTGAAACTTGGACTCCTGAGGGTTCCTGAACGACGAACGTCAAGTGAATACAATCACAGTCGCCTTCTCCCGGCATGTGCGCGACTAGTCTAAATCGGTGGACGATAACAAGCACCTACTGCATACGCCCAACTCAACACCGCAGGAGAAGTTTTTGCTTAACTCATTTTTTGAAGGACTCGGCGCGCATACACAGGCGAATTTGTCGTCGATTCTTCCCAGACCAGGAGTGGACCGCCTGTGTGGAGAGGAGATCCATTGAACTAGACACCACATTCCCGAAATTTGCTGAACAACGCATACATCGTCAACAAATATCCCGCCCGCAACCTGTTGTTACCGGAAATCTTCCCTTTTTCATATTACAATACGTGCCGTCATATTTCTTCTTCTTTACTTAAACAATCCTAGATTGCTTGTTTTAATGTACATTTACATTACGTATATGCAACTCTATTGTGCGTAGTTGTGGGTGTAGGCGCTTGACGTTATCGCAGTTACCCGATTGGCTGAAAGAATATGTTCCGATCAAAATTATGTGTGGTTGTGTTTATTTCGGGGGTTACTCAGGTGCGGTGCAGAGGTGGGGAACAAGGGCAAGGGCACTTGCTTTCATCCACGAGGCAAAACCACATCTCATCTTCCACCAACCACGAACAAATTATCTCCAGCGCTATCGGACTCTTATATATCTCGTATATCTTTCCTACTTGATCGGTTTGTGAACTTTGAATAAGAAGTCTGCCACCATCTACGACTCACGAGCGCATCTTCACTATCGACCAGCACCACCAACATCCTTTCGCACTGAGTTTACTATTAACAGTGTACTCAAAGCACCGCATATAGCAGTGAATTCAGGTCAAAATTCACATCCTTTTTACTCAAGACTTGACTTGTATCTAGAACGAAAGTAAGTATGTCCATGTCAGCCATCAGCGAGTTAAATTCCTAATCATTTCGTCCTCCAGACTTCAACTACTTGCGCACACGACCTTGTCCAAACTCTTTTTCCTAATCTCAGAAATAACTGAGAATCACTAATACTACTTGGCTTGAAGAATCAGAATCAACGAAAATGGTGAGTCCTTGCATTTGCATGTTCGCGAGAAAGCCTTCCCATGAATGCTCACGCGCTTTTTTCTGTCAGTCGACCAACTGCCGTAAACGCCTCATCAGGGACTTCAAGCGCCTCTCCTCAGATCCTCCTGGTGGCATTTCAGGAAGCCCCTTGCCCGATAACATCATGCTATGGAATGCCGTCATCTTCGGACCAGGTGCGTTTCTCCGTTTTCCTTGGCTTTCATTTGCTCACCTCCTTCCTTCTCAGGCGACACACCCTTTGAAGACGGCACCTTCAAACTTCTCCTCACATTCGACGAATCCTACCCCAACAAACCTCCCACCGTCAAGTTCCTCTCGCGGATGTTCCACCCGAACGTATACGCGAACGGCGAGCTGTGCCTAGACATCCTGCAGAATAGGTGGTCGCCCACGTACGACGTTGCCGCGATCCTCACGTCGATCCAGAGTCTACTGCATGATCCGAACCCGAATAGTCCGGCGAATGCGGAGGCTGCGATGTTGTATAGGGAGAATATGAAGGAGTATGTGAGGAGGGTCAAGGTCACGGTGGAGGAGAGCTGGGTGGACGATGAGGAAGTCAGTGTTGGCTCGAGTGGGTCGGGTGCTATGGAGAGTGGGGAAGGAGGGACTACGGCGGAGGTGGATGGTGACAGAGGGGAAGGGGGAACGAGTGTGAATGCAACAGCTTGATGCAGGCACCTCTGTCTCCATTTCCTTTTCACTGCTCATTCTCTAGTGGCGAACTCTACCTTTTTTTCATTCTTTCATTGGGCCGAACTCATCTTTCTTTTCTTCCTTTCTTCTCCTCTGTCTTTCTTTCTCTCTTTCAATTTTTCCTGCCATTCTCGTTTCTCTCCTACTCAAACACATACACATTTCTGTACCACCCACCCATCCATTATATCACCATTCAAAAAAATAGAAATAAAATAAGAATCTTGTTTGATTTATATTTCTATGGCACTCTCTACAGGAAAGTAAGCTGGATTTTGTTTTTGTAGATACAGCTATGTGCAGGTCGACTTGGTTAACTTCAATACGAACGCTCGGCCGACGGTGGCAATTGGATATGTAAAGTCCCTGGACCATGGGAGCGTGCTTCATACTTGCATTACGCCGTGGGGATTTGAGGACAGACCTCATCGTGCTATACAGTTCATTGCTCTCGGTCGGGTTTAAAGCGTCGGCATCGTTGTCCTCTTTGTTTGTCCGAGCTCAATTCACTGAACGGAAGAAGTTGTACAAACTTGGGCCTCCCGCTATTATGACATATGTATCCGCCCATCCGATACGTCAAGGGCTCGGGCACGAGCTCGTCGCGTGCGATAACGTCGACTTAAGAGGAGGTGTTGGTCGCGGCTGACGTTACAGTTCGTCATTTTCCCGGACATCCGAGTCCGTCGTTCGACGTTGAGCTCGTCGCGCGCGGTATCGTCGAAGGCGAACTCGAGGAGCGGTTAACGTACATCCGAGTCTGTTTTTGTTCTTTTTTTGTCAGTGTTTACGGGTCCATCCTTTCCTTTGCAATGCATATGTATGTACGGTTTCAATTACTTTTGTGTATTAGATCATCGTTGTCCGATAACCTGCGACTCGGTGCGTCATTGTGTGCGTGGTCGCGGTTACAGATATAAATAATTTTTTATTTACATGGAGATGGAGGGGTTTGTGAAAAGTTGTTTATATACATACTTGAATAAATTGGATGATGCGCTTACGCGCGCGGTTCGCGTGGTTTTTTTTTTTGCATGTGTGTTTGGGCCAGTTGCGGATTCTTTTTTGTGTTTTGGACAAATAGACTCGGCCGATTGTTGGCGTTTCAGTTGGGGTTTAGATGTATAGAAAAGATACATTACTTGGAAGCCTTGTAGCATTTTTTAAAAGACGAAATGAAGAAGTTAGACTGAGCTTTGGACCATCGGTTATAATAGGTTTTTGTGTTTGCTTGGCTTGGGCCAGGAGGGCCTCGTGATTGGTAGATAAGAGTTCGGGAAGGTCTTGGTACATGGAAGTTAAAGATAAACGGGAGTAATTAGGCGCTTGGTATGGCGGATATACTTCACGTATGTGCATTATATGTACGAGGAGGAAACTATACAAAGACGTGAACGTGAGTTATCTAGTGGTCAAGTTTAATTGCCTAACGTCAATTTATTGCCAAAACTAACGGCGTCAATAGAGGGACTTTCTTTGGAGTATGTTACCCCAGTGTAACCCCAACATGCTGTGCTATGTATGTTCTTCGGTGGGCGTTTAAATGATTAAGGTATGGTATGGGGTAATAATTCGGTGCTTGGTATTGTTGGTGAATGAGCTGTCCAAGTTGCTTTCACTACTTGGTTACATGCTAGCAAAATACCAAGTCGAGGGTGCTGACACCGTTGCTTTTGTATGTACTCTGGATAGAAGTAAGTGTGCTCTTGGCGGTCTAAATAAGTTTGGAACAGAAAGGACGATAATGAAAGATGACGACGACGAGGCTAAAGCTCAAAAGCACTGCATTGGAATTGATTGATGGTACTCTGGGTCTGTGATGAAGTGTTTGGCGCTACGATGAATTTTATTGAAGCGAGGACGAGGTAGAAAAGACATGTGCAGCTGTGAATGAGTAAATGACGGTGACGACGAATAAGAATAGGTTGATGACACCGAGCGTGCGACTCCGACGCATCGAAGGGTTGGGTGTATCGCGTAATCAGCATCACAGTCATGCCGAGCCGCGGCAATGAGGACTCCTGACACTCTTCGTTTGTGATTTTTGTCGTATCCCCACCTGATGTCCCCTGTGTACTGCGGAAATACGCCTGGGAGGGGGAGTGGCGTTTCTGCGGTGAGGATGGAGGATGGGAGGTGTTCGTCGGAGGAGACAGCGTGCACGGACGCATCGTCGCATGGGTGGTCCGATAGGAATCGGTTGAATTGTTCCGTGACAACAAGCCCCGGTTCAACTATTTTTCTTTTATTTTATTCTGATCAAGGGGGGTTCGGTTCTGAGTGGTGCCATGGGTATACATAAAAACAAATAAGATCAGCCCGTTTTTCACCTCCCCCTTCCTTCCTTCTTCAACTTCTTCCACCATCCTCCACAGTTGTTGATAAAAGTCACTTCCCTCTTCTCGCTCTTCCCCCTCTCCCCTTTCTGCTTCCCTGCTTATCAGCAGTAGCTTAAACCGCACTACCCAACCATGAGCAACGACGAGAAAGTATCTGGCAACTCTCCCGCTCCCTCCCAGACAGGTGGGGAGCCCGAGAAACGTAAAAGAGAGTACAAGGATTTTGGTCATGAAGAAGAGGGTCCTACCAGTATGTTTTTCCTTCTTTCTTTCGCGTTTTAATTTTTTTTGACGCGTTCTTCTCCCTTCTCAGAGGCCCTAGTGGACATGGGTACCGTACGTTCTTTCCTCCCGGTTTTCTCCATTTTGTATCTTATCATATTCTCCAGATTGAGCTCAAGGCGGAAGATTTGTATGACAAGGAAAAAGTCGATTTAGAGACTATCGTCATCGACGACGTCTTCAAGCTCCTCCAATGCGACGAAAACGGTCTTACGCAAGAAGAGGCCACCCGCCGTCTTGAACTCTTCGGTCCCAACAAACTCGAAGTTGACGAACAGAATCCCTTCCTTCAGGTATGTTATTTTTCTCTTATCACTCTGCCACGTAGAACAGAGTGCTTATATGTGTCTATTTACAGTTCCTCAGTTTCATGTGGAATCCCCTGTCATGGGTCATGGAAGCTGCTGCCCTTGTCGCTATCGTTCTCTCCAACGGTCAAGGCAAACCTCCGGACTGGCCCGATTTCGTCGGTATCGTTTTACTCCTGTTCGTCAACTCTGCCATCGGTTTCTACGAGGAAAACAATGCCGGTAACGCTGTCAAGGCTCTCATGGACTCTCTCGCACCCAAAGCCAAAGTTAAGCGTGGCGGTTCCTGGAGCGAAATCGAGTCGGCCAACTTGGTTCCTGGTGACATGATCTCCTTCAAGATTGGTGATATCGTCCCCGCCGATTGTCGTCTTACGGAGGCCATCAACGTTTCTATCGATCAGGCTGCTTTGACTGGAGAGTCTCTCCCTCAGGCGAAGAAGACCGGTGATCAGTGCTTCTCGTGAGTTTGGCCTTCTCTTTTTTGTCCAAGGCTTGGCGGCTAAAATTTCCTTTTTTAGTGGTTCCACCTGCAAACAGGGTGAAGCTGAGGGTGTCGTTATCTCCACTGGTCCCAACACTTTCTTCGGTCGTGCTGCTTCCCTTGTCGGTCAAGATGATGACACCACTGGTCACTTGCAGAAGATTCTCGCTCAAATTGGCTCTTTCTGCCTTATCACCATCGGTATCTTCGTCCTCGCTGAAATCTTCTGCTTGTATGCTGGTTTCCGCTACCAATACCGTCGTGGTCTCGACAACATCCTCGTTCTCCTCATCGGTGGTATCCCCATTGCTATGCCTACTGTCCTGTCCGTCACCCTCGCCGTCGGTGCTCAACAACTCGCCAAATACAAGGCTATTGTCACCCGTATCACTGCCATTGAGGAGTTGGCTGGTGTCACCATCCTCTGCTCGGACAAGACCGGTACTTTGACCACCAACAAGCTTACCATCGATCGCAACACCATCCAAACCTACGGTCCTTTCAGCGCCGAGGATGTCATCCTCCTTGCTGCTTATGCTTCTCGTACCGAGAACCAGGATGCTATCGATGCCTCTGTTGTTGCTGCTATTGGTGACCCGGCCCGTGCCCGTGCCGGTATCAAGCTTTTGGACTTCAAGCCTTTCAACCCCGTCGACAAACGTACCGAAATCACCTACAGGGAAGAATCCACCGGCAAGCTCAAGCGTGTCACCAAGGGTATGACCGGTATCATCATCGAACTTTGCACTCGTAACAAGACCGAGGAGGTTGAGAACCGTCTGGAGAAAGATGTCGAGGAGTACGCCATGCGTGGTCTTCGTGCCCTTGCTGTTGCTTATGAGGAAGTTGATGGTGATGACTTTGAGGCTGAGGGTAACGGTTTCGAACTTATTGGTCTTCTCGCCATCTACGATCCTCCTCGTGACGATACCAAGCAGACCATCGACGATGCTATCGCTCTCGGTGTTCGTGTCAAGATGGTTACTGGAGATCAGCTCGCTATTGCAAAGGAAACTGGTCGTCGTCTCGGATTGGGTGATCACATGTATCCCGCCAAGGTGCTAAAGGATGGACCTGCTCCCGGTGGCAAGCATGCTTCCCTCGACGAGATGATCATGGATGCCGATGGTTTCGCTGGAGTCTTCCCCGAACACAAGTACGAGATTGTCAAGCGTCTCCAAGGTCTCGGACATCTCTGTGCTATGACTGGTGACGGTGCCAACGATGCTCCTGCTTTGTCTCGTGCTAACGTCGGTATTGCCGTTGAGGGTGCTACCGATGCTGCCCGTGGTGCTGCCGATATCGTCTTGACTGAACCTGGTCTCTCCACCATCGTCCACGCCATCCGTCAATCCCGTGTCATCTTCCAACGTATGCGCAACTATTCAATCTACGCTTGTGCTGTCACCATCCGTATTGTCGTTTGCTTCGCCATCCTTGCCTTTACTTACAAGTTCGACTTCCCTCCCTTCATGATTCTTATCATTGCTTTGTTGAACGACGGTACTATCATGACCCTCTCCGTTGACCGTGTCTTGCCCTCTATGACTCCGGATTCATGGGATTTGGCTGAGATCTTCTCTTACGCTGTCGCCTATGGATTGTACTTAACTGCCTCCACGTATGTTTTGATTCCTTTCTTTGATCTTTCTGTATGGTTGCTGACTAAACCTTGTTCAGCGTCGCACTCGTTTGCATCATCAAGGAGACCGACTTCTTCCAAAGGAAGTTCGGTGTTGAACTTAACACCCCCTTCCCCATCGCCTCCAACGATCCCAAGCTGCACATGGTTATCTACTTGCAGGTTGCCATCATCTCACAGGCTCTCATCTTCGTCACTCGCTCGCACTCGTTCTTCTTCATGGAGCGTCCTTCGACCGCCTTGATGGTTGCCTTCTGCATTGCTCAACTCATCTCAAGTATCATTGCTGCTTACGGTGACTGGGGCTTCACAAACATCCGTGCTATCAGCGGTGGATGGATCGGTATCGTCTGGGTTTGGGTATGTTTTCTTTTTCCTTTTCCGTGGTTATTGATTAGAAGCTGATTTTACATTCTATTAGAACATTGTCTGGTTCATCCCTCTCGACTGGATCAAGTTCGCTATGAAGGCTACTGTCATCAAGTCTCTCCGTCAACGCCGCGAGGCCAAGGCTGTCCAGGAAGCCGCCACTGGTGTGCCCATGACCCGCACCCAGTCCCGCGCTGCCTCTATCCACGAATCGCTCTACTCTAACCGTGTTAGCTTCATCAAGCGTGCTGCTCGCAAGGTTGGCTTTGGCCAGAAGGTGTCAGTGAGACCCGAGGAGCTCCAGAGGTTCAGCAGTATCCAGGCCCAGCGAGTGGGTGCGACACTTGCAAGAAACCCAAGTCGCGCTCAGGCTTAAAGTGTCGTTGTGGGATGCTTAAAACATAGTGAAGAGAGTGGGCGTTGGGAGTTGATGTGGGTGTGTGAATGTGGATGAAGAAGAATGAAGAAGAAATCAAAAGCGACTCTGTTATTTATCTAGACTTTTTTTTACCCCTCGATCAACCTCTGTTACCCGACTACGACCTCGACCATCCAACTTGCTTTATCAACTGCGACGATCATGGACTTGGACCAACGCGTCTCCTCATATACCCTTATTCCTTCCATGACCTTACCCTCCCCCCAAGTTGTCCTCCTTGACCTCTGTCACAGTGTCCACCATCCTCACCACCGTCGTCTTCCTCACCCTACACCCTCACTTCCACACCCCGTTCTCGTTTGTGCTGCCCGAACGTTTTCGTTAATAGTGGACACTTGTGCTATGTTATTCGTTATTTTCGATTACGGAGGACTTGTAGAGTAGGGGGGCTTTTGTATGGGTTTGGACTTGGACTTGTAGCGTTGGCTTTTCTTGTCGTTGTCATGTCTTCGTCTACCGTTGTCTCATACTGTCGTGTTGTCGTCGTCGTCGCCCAAACACGTTATATCGCGCTGTTTGTTCGTGGACATACCGCTCTCATCATATCCAATACCAACGCATTAATGACATCTATTTCTCTCGCTCTCTCGCTCGCTTGTTAGGGAAGTAAGGCAAGTGTTGTCGGTATGGGAGGTCGATTATAGAGTCGCTTCAGGAGAAGAAAGAACAAGTCCGCACACCCCATTCATCTTCATTAGCTCATTCGTCGTCTGCACCACATCTTCGTCATCAAATTCTCAGTCCCTCGCCCTCGTTCGCTGTTCTATGTCTCCTTTCCAATTTCACACACAACGCAACGCCTTTTTATCTGTTTCGACAATCGACTGTTTTAATAATGCCTATTCACTCCTATAGGCGACATTGTAAACCCCTTTGTTGTATTCATTGTCCCCTTGTCCACGTTCAACTTCTCCATGCC
>Ga0247779_1001658_pt1 | contig 10543 bp, 15 predicted proteins | sample UWRJL221509R5_FD_179925 | JGI IMG/M metagenome (GOLD analysis project Ga0247779, IMG submission 179925) | Plant litter microbial communities from Arlington Agricultural Research Station in Wisconsin, United States - UWRJ-L221-509R-5 | ecosystem: Environmental > Terrestrial > Plant litter >...
ACGCGATGTCGTGAACATTGGCGGGCCAGGGGATATGACGACCATCCGGTTCAAGACAGATAATGCGGGACCATGGATAATGCATTGGTTTGTTACATTTATATATTTTTTGATTTTTTTTTTTTTTGCTCACTTGGTTTCAATAGCCACATTGACTGGCATCTGGAACTGTGAGTATCTAGCTTGCTTTTGTCTAATCATGTTCTAGTCACTTATCATCGTTAACAGTGGCCTTGCAATCGTTTTTGTTGAAGATTTGGGTGGTATCAAGCAAAGTGTACAGCCCCGTAAGATAATATACTGCTCTATCTACTTCCAAAGTCCGCTGACGATTCTCTGTAGCTTCCTGGGATCAACTTTGCCCTGCTTTCAGGGCTTTACCTACTCAAACTTTCCCAGCTCCTGCGAATTAGTTGTGTATAGTAAAAAAACTATAAATACGTATAACTACAAGTTAACAGCGTGCTATCAGACCTAAGAATTATTTACTATATGAAGAAGTTGTACCGTGCCGGGTAATAACGATATGCAAAGTTACCTCCACCAAGAGTTGCAAAATAGGGTCTAGAAGCATCATACTGCTGTGTAAAATCTCTTGTGACTGGTATGACATATGGTCTGGACTCTAAATAAATAAGTAGAGAGTTAAATAAAACTCTTCGAGTTCATTGCGACATCTCGTTTACTGGGACTCAAACCTCAAACCTTGGTACGTAGCTAGGGTACTGGGGTACGTACGAATGCCCGTTGATACGCGTGCGAAGACAAGGCGCTTCTAGCCGCAGTGTTGCCCCCGTATGTGTATATGGAATCGTTAATCACCGCTTCCCAAAAAAACGAAACTTCTCGCAAGGCACGAAGCACTAAGTACAAGGGTATAAAAATCGTTGTTGGTAGTATACAGTACAAAGAGCTAAACTACACATATCCTAAAAAGATACAAGTAGATACAATATCAAAAAGTGGGAGCATATGGCATATAAAAGTACATGATAGAAAAAAATCGAGGGCCAGCCAGCGAGTTGGGTCGTAAAGACGTAAACATCCAGCAAAAAATCAAAGGTAAAACATCGTATCCTTCAGCTTGGCCCCAACACCGGCCTTCCAAAGCTGGTTGGCTTCCCTGACGACAGCCTCCTCGTTCCCACCGCTCGCTGTCGAACCCGCGCTGCTGCTGATGCCCTGAAGCAATTTATGCAAGTAGCACCGACCACGCTCGCACGCTAAATCTGCATAATAGGCAGGCGAGGCCAAGCTGACCGCCTTGGTCGCACGCGCGAACATGTAGCTGATGGAGTTAGTAAGGACCTGAAGTTGATCAGCCTGAAATTTGATGTCGTCGTGCACGACGTAGTAGTGTGTCGGCTTGGTGGTGCCCTGCAATCCTCCATGGGCTGTTACCCGACAAATTTGTTAGAAAAAGATTCTCTTCATCAAATGCTAACTGACCTTGCAAGAAGAAATCAAAGTTGTACACAGCGGTGACTCCGCGATCGACAACTGTACCCGCGCGAGGATTGCCGTTGTGGTCGGCAGCAGCCTCGTCAGTAGGGTAGAAGCGAGTATGATGACGCTTGCCCTGCAGATAAATGTATCAGAGAAAAAATGCCAGAAGATACTACCGACACTTACACAAATAACGATAGTTATAGCAGGACGGTACTTCTTCTGCGGGGTATCGAACTTGGTACATGCCAACCGAATAGCGGGGAGCTCCTCTTGAACGACAATGTTGAACTGGCCCTCGGAAACACCATCACGATAAACAAGGATTCGCTGCGGCAATATTTTTTTGTTCCTGTTGCTGAATAGAGTGAGGCGCTCCCACATCATCTTGCCCAAGTTCGTAACCATCTAAAAAAATTTCAATAAATCATTGATTACCACCGTAGGAATATTCGTGCACACCTCTTTCTTGGTTTCCTGGATCTCCAAGCTGGCTGGATATTGGGCAAAAGTTGGTTCACAGCTGGCAACAACGGCAGCGATAGAAGGTGTCCCTTTGATGCTTCCCGGACCTGGATGGGTGACATCGATGCCAACCACCATGGTCGGAGCTTCCTTGAACCATGCCATACTCTTTGCATCAAGGGCATGGCTAACGAATATATCATTAGCGAAACAGATGTGAAACAGACGGACAGGACTTACTTCACACCCCCCAATTTCATATTCGCTTTCAATGCAACGTTCGCAAAGTATTGTAATTGTCCTAAATTTCAGTTAGCATACAGGTAAGTAGAGCCTAGCGAATTCTTTACCTTTTTCTTTACGAATTTTGGCGGCCTGAACACATACAGTGGCTACATTGGACGGTCAATACGCGCATCCATCACAGGCATTAAAAATACGCTTACCAACATCGAGAGTGCAGTCGCACAGATGCTTGATTCCAGAATAAACATGCTTGTCCCCGCCAGAGAGTATGACGAGGATCAACGAGGGTTTTCCAGGGAGAGTCTTGATCGTATTCATGATGACATTAATAGCAGCAGCGCGTGTCGGATCGCTCGGGTCCTTGCGAGGCAACTGGGCCCGAACAACAGGCGGAACACCCTGCTCAGGGACCGACATCCCGCTCGTCTTACACATTGCCAAGAACCCCCGAACGACGCTATTCAACTCATCTGGACCAGAGAACTCGTCTCTTCCTCCGTCTTGGATGACAAGCACGCCCAGTGCGGTCAACCTTGCTCCTTGAGCGAACTTGACGTTTCTTAAGTTCCAGCTAGCACGATCGTCCACATCAGGTTTGCCTTGCCCGTATTGAATTCCAGGTGGAGACAAAATACGTCCCGGAACCACAGTCATTTCGTTTCCGATACTGATGCCAAATGTGTTCAATTGCTGGGATCCGTTGGGTTTGAAACCAAGTTCGGTTAGTCCAGGCCCGACGATACTCTGAGCGTTCACGTTAGGTGGCTTTGCGGCAACTTTAATCATTTCAGCGGTGTGCTCGTCGGTTAATTTCCCCTTGAATGCTTGATTGGGAAGAATTTCGCATAATTCTGCGGGAAGGAAATTGGTCTTCGCGCCGCCAACATCGACAAGGGGCATGTCGGGATACTTCAATGTAATCTTATATTCTACACGGAGAGAAAAGAAAGGAATCAGCCAAAAGTAAAGGATATACAAAGTATCAAGGGCTTACTGTATTTGAAATATTCCTCTACCGACATTTCGCGCCCCGCCTCCGCCACCTGGAATCTGTATTGACGAGCAGTCATGTTGGAAAGAGTTTTGACCGTCTTCCTATAACCCAAATGTTTAGTCTGGACCCTAACACCCCTCACGAAGGCTGATGGCCTTGCTCCGAAGCTGTGATTACGGAACGCTGACATAGCGTCCGCCAAATTTCCCGGAGTATAAAAGGCGGTGGTGCAAGCTATACTCCCACATGAACAACCAAGAAAATGATACACAAAGAGAAATTCGTACCATTTACATTCACCATCAGCTGATTATGGGCCGGGCGGACTGACGAGTAGAACCCTTTCCAGGCTTCAAGCCCACCACCAAGACTAAAGGGTTGTGCGGCGGTGGGGAAGAAGAAACGGTTACGGCCTACCATTACACCAGAGCCACCCGAGCGATTGGGGTGTGCAGCAAGAATCAGGTTGAGGGCCGACAAAATGGGCATGATGTCGTAGTCACGATACTGAGGCTGCCCTTGAAGATGTCTAAAAGAGCCTCAATATCAAAAAATAACAATCTCAAGGAGTCTCACTTTATAATGGCCGTTGTATCAATAGTTTGAATAAATGTAATGTCAAGGGTGTATTCCTTTCCGCCCGGCTGAGGCCCATCTTGATCTTCTTCGTAGAATGGCACTCTGATAAGAAGAGGTTGGGGTAGTTGTCTTGCAGCAATAAGTTTTGCAGAGTGGTCGTGCGCGACGGCACCTCGCAGGCCATTAGCAGTCCAGTCAGGGGACTGTTCGGCAAGCTGGAAAATGCGTCGTCTCACTCTCTTAATGGCCGTTCCAGCCACCGGTGATATGGACACGTCATATTCGTACAGCGGGGCCTTAGAGATCTTCACAGGGAAGAAGTTTGCCCTGAGTTTGATTGCTTTCCCGACAGTGCCAAATCCAGGGCGAACGGGGAGATCATCACCCTTAATGGTCAGGGAGCGCATAGATGCCACAAGGGCGTCATCAGATCCATCTTGAAGACGAGCATCGATATTTGCCGGTGCTCCTGATTGGAATATACTGATAAAGACCAGGTTAGCCACATGAAGTAGTTAACTAAGAGAGAGACGTTTACCCTCCGCCGCCACCACCACCACCACGGCCACCACCAAATCCTCCTCTGGGAGGGCCACCACCTCGTCCACGGAATTCACCTCCACCAGGAGGGCCACCGCGAGGGCCGCCACGACCACGACCTCTACCGTCACCTCTGTTAGACATAGATATTGGATGTTGTTTTCAAGTTGTTTAGACTGAGGTCGAACAGAGCAAAGTTGAAACAAATTGTTCACAACGAGTTGTATATGAGCGATAAGACTGCTAGATAGACGTACGTGCTGAGATGACGATGTTACCTGGGGGAACAGGTTCACTGAAAGTATGAACGATGTGCCCGGAGGGAACGAAGTCAAAACGAGGCAAGAACTTGGTGAATTACTGCGCAATATCCAACCTTATATGTTCTTGGCCACCTGTCAAAATAGTTACAAACAAATCCCTGATCGTCCAATGTTGAATGAGTCATAACGTTCCTTTCTCGGTATCTATTTCTACTCGGTGTTGCTCTGGACCACAGTCTGCTAGAGTCTGTTGCAGTATCATTCTAACAAGCGCAGCCTCCATAGCACATGTAAGAGCTAGATTGAAGTTTGGAGCCAATCTAATGCACATGTTAAGCCTTGAGGTAACGTTGTACTAGTAGGACGTCCATGAACGAGGATCTTATTTTCGAAGGAATACAGAATCAAATTTCAAAAGGAACTCGAACGATTAACGCTCTTGGGAGCTGCTTGTCACAAACTAGGCACAGTAATCCCGGCACTATTCCGAATCCTGAAATAAATAGATTGGGGTTCTTTCCAAGCTCTTTTCCATGTTAGATCAACCTCTCGTTTATCCGTAGTCGACGGGCCAGGTGGTACTAGTTTTTCCCAGCTTCAATCTTCCGCAAAATTTGGTTCTGTACCACCAAAAGGAGTGCGTATAACGTCTCCACGCGCTATCAAAAAGGAAGGTATTTAACGAGAAGAATTAATCTTTATTCAACAGGTTACTCACAGGAACTTTAACATTACATTCCTTAGCCATGCGTACCACCTCCCCCAGAATAACTTCAACTTCAAGGGGCTGTCACTTCCGCGCGTCTAGCAACATACTTGGAACATGGCTACTATCTGGCTTTGCGTGAAGATCTCCTGTGGTTTTTAAAGTACTAGCTGGTAGCGAAGAAGGTACACCGTCAGGTGAGTCCGGGTATCCGAGTGCCCGTGCTTTTGAACACTCTAATATTAGTCTTTAGGAGTATATTGCAGCGTAAAACCTCACCCAGCGTAACGAGTTCATCCAATGATTCTTTCATCGCAGGAATGGTATATGTTGAAATCAATTCCGCAGTGTTGTCTGATACGTATGGTTCATATGAGCTACCGTCCACTGGAGGAGGACGGAAAATCGCCGGTAATGTGTATCTAATTAAAGTAGTTTATGAACCCTTTCAAGTGTGACGTTATGAATAAGACATACTGAGTAAGAGTTGCGAACGACGAAAATGCGACATTCCAAAAGTTTTTATTGAACTTGATTCTTTGGATTTCTGGAAGGATAGAGATTGTAGTGCCTCCAGTTCCGAATAACTTTCCAAGATCTTCCAGCAAAGCGCTTTCTTCAGGAGAGTTCACAGTTGTCGTCCTATCCTTATGGCGATAAACTCCGAGAGCCAATCGGTCCTTCTAGAATTGTATGAAACTCTTAAAGACCGATTGATGAAATTGATAACTCACAAAGTCGTTATGTTCAACAAGATTAGGAGACAACAAGTTGGCACCGATCCAGAGAGCTGTGCTGACTATGCTCGGTTCTCCATGGTCAAGTGCCTTGATAGAGTTATACAGGTCAACCTCCACGTTGAGACCATTCTGAATGAGCACATAAGTAGGTTGTGGAAACCTATTAATATACTCTTTTGAGAGAAGAGGAGCTAAAATCTGGGGAGTTTTGATAACATCCGGGACAGCTTTCGTGGTTACAACCACATACGAATACTTTTGATCTGCAGCCTCCGCTACTGACCTGCACACTGCACCTTGTCCGTGAGTATCGTACTGATCGGGACACAGATAAAAGCGCACAGCGATCAGGTCTCCATCCTTTTATATCCCCATACTTTCGACTTTGAAAATTCATGCCATGTTCTGTAAACTTGAAAGCGATAAGCAAGGTATAAATGTGAACATATTGAGTTTGGACAGCATTGAAACACAGTACGTACCCTTCACAGTATCATAGTTACTGCGCGCTACAGCGGTTATACGAGCCAGTCCACCTTGCTTCAAGATAAGAGAATCTGCACCCGTTATCCAAAGTGCAATGAAGGCACAATTGTGTATACCTACAGATCGCTCCTACGGCGCCAAATCCGACGAGAAGGACCTCTTTCAAAGGAGCAGACATCTTTCGGGCGTCCTTGGAATGGTATATGAACGCTTTTTCACGCTTGGTAGTGGTAGTGTGCTGTTATCTGAAAAGAAATAGGAGGATGCCAGGTGATGATGCGCCAATTACCGGGCCGTTTTACTTTTCGTCCCGGTAAGAAATCAACTCAATGGACTTGAGGGATACCCGAAAGAATGGTAAGATATTTCATTCGCCGAAATTTCTGAGCGTTGCACGCGCTAAATAATGGGATGGTGGAGGTAGTGGAAGAAACAAAACCGATCGGTGGGATGAGCGCGGCCGGCAACCTCCGATGGATGGTGCACACACGCCGCGACACTCCATATATTCCACTTGAAGCTTATAATGAAAGGAGGTACAATTTCTTAACACTTGGCTATAGTAGCACGCTTTTAAATGTAGCTACACACATTTATACCGTATAGCGTTTACTTAAGTAGTGCCCGGAAAAGTTTGCTCTGGTAGAGCTCTAAAAGCCGGGCAAAGTTTATCCCAAGATGCTAGAGAGGTTTATTAGCGGGCTTAGAAGTAGATAGAGTAACATCGTATCTCACGTGGCTGCACACTTTGCTTGATACCACCAAAATCTTCGACGAAGACGACAGCAAAACCTCTGTGAATAATGTTAGTTTGGGCATGAAAAGCAGGTAGAATTGCGCACAGTTCCAAATGCCAGTCAATGTGGCTGGTAAAATAAAGTAAATAATGCTATCCCTCGAGAAAAATTTAAGCTTGTAACAAACCAATGCAAAATCCACGGTCCTGCATTATCTGTCTTGAATCGGATTGTCGTCATATCCCCTCCACTTCCGATGTTCACGACATCGCGCCTAACTGGGTTATCATAGTTGTAAACACCGCTCCCTGCGCTTCTCACAACATCAAACACATGCTGTAAAAACTTTCAGAATATTTTAAAAACCAAGAAACATAGATTGGACTGACGCCGTGTAGATGGATTGGATGCTAAAAATAGAACAACAGTAAGCGCTTGATTCATCCTAATAGGCAAGGTTAAAAACGACGTACGAAATTTCCCGCAGTGCCTCCTGGGATTGTCAACTCGATGACCGAGTTGGGTGGCAACTCGTAGTATGAACCTTCTGGTACAAGATCTTGCACGGAAGCAGCACCGCTCATGATCTGTAAAAGAACCGGCAAATCATACAACTCATTTGTAGGGTCGAAGGTCACATTGTTGACAGTGAATCTATTATCTCCATTGCGGCCGATATTCAGTTGAAGATTGACGTCGGCGTTTCCTACTCCCGGAGTCCCCGGTGCGCCTGGGTTTTCGAGCGCATGAAGGTTTGTCTCTAACATCGGGTTGGTCAAGATAGGATTAGTCTTCGGGGGCTCTTGAGTCGCGTTTGCCCCTGCGTATCTCAAGATAGCAGAGTTGAGCCCCCCATCAGTACTTGTACTGCCTTGGTTTGGCTGTGCCCGGATCCAGTAGTTTGCATCGGGCTGATTGGTGTGCAGAACGAAAGAATATCTCTGTCCTGCGAAGATCTGGATGGAATCAACGGTGAGGGGTTCGACATTAACAGTATCAACCTCAATGATAGTCTGAAAGTAAAGTAAATCTTTCAGTTTAAATTCAAGTTGTGCAGGATCATCTAAACAAACCATGTTATGCCCATCGATTGAAAATTTAAAGTTGGGCTACACGAAATAGAAACAAGACGGAAGCGGTAGCGCTTGTTACCCAAGACATTGATAACAGCAAGAGGAGCATCTGTGGGTCCATTAGGGAAGCGACCAAGGCCATTGATCAAGGTGCCTGCCGGGGTCGGTGGAATTCCTCTAACCATTGCAGTAGGCGCAGGTGTATGATACCTGTGTAATACCTGGCCATCAGTTTAAAAGCCCCCGTCGAAGGGGAGAATATAGCGTTACCAGTCCGCAAGAGTTATGACAGTGGACTCTAAGAGATGAGTGATAATTAGCGGTAGTAACTGGAGAGAAAGATTACGAATAAACTACCATCGTCGATATCGTACAAGGGAAGATGCGGGTCCTGAGGGTCATAGACTACCAAGGCTCCCCTAAGTCCATCACAGTATTGCGTAGCTATGGCATAGTCAGCGACAATAAACTACTGTGTGTTACTAGTAACTTACAATAATGAGAATGATACCAAAAAGTTCCTGCCTGCGTGGTAGACGAGAACTGGTATAGATAGGACTCTCCGGGAACAATAGGACACTGTGTCACCCCAACCGGACCATCAGACCAGCTCGTATCATGTTGAAACATTCCGTGCCAATGCTTTTATAATAGTTATTGTTCTCACGTTTATTCCGAACGTTTGAGAGAAATCTTACGATGCTAGTGCTCAGCAACATAGTGTTGTCTGTCAACTCGTTGACAACGTTCAAGTTGAAACTATCGCCCTAGTTATAGTGTCGCGTCAGCAAGTATCTATCTCATTTAATAGTAGCTACTTGCCTTGTTTGCAGTGATGAGAGGACCAGGAAATGTGGCCGAGTCATGATCAGGACCTGCGAGAATAGTTCTATTATCCGGTCAGTAACACAGATACAACGCAAAAATGTATAGCGACATACGATCTAGTAAAACCATCTGGACTAATGTTCTTGTTGGTGATTACTAGGTTGGCTGTGGGGCCGATGGCGGCGAGAGCTCCAACCACGTACGGAAATAACTTGAATAAAGTAGCTGAGGGATACATCGACTTATTGGAGTTCTAGGAACCGATGAAAAAAGGCGCAGTCGATTCCGGGGTACTTATACTCTGGAGGTGAATGTCTTCTTCACCTTGATCTTCTTTCTTTGTTTTGGAAAATTGCGAAGTAAGTGTCAGCAGACGTACTATCCGATAACAGCTCATATGCAAATACATTGTTCTTTGGTAAGGAGATCACTGGAATTGACCTCATTGAAAAATACAATGTACACCAGAATGTGGACCATACTGCACGGACTATGTTTAGTGTGCCAACAGGATCATATTGCAGATTTCTCCTTCTAGCCGATGTGTGTTCTTCAAGAGTTCCTGTGCCCAGACAGTTTCATGTAATAGCAGACAACGTAGACACAAAAGGGAAATTCCGGCGCCAATTATATGGGGACCGTAGGAGCACCATGATTGTTTCATGTTGTTCTCTTACCCGCTTCCTCATACTAGCTGAGCTCACCATTGATATATATATAGTTTCTCTAAGCTCCAAGACTCGAACGTAAAGCAGAAGTTTTATATTATAATTCACTTTGACGATACAACTTCTCCCGCATATGCTGCAGTGTTTTCACGGCACTGGGAGATGCCGAAATTATTTGTCGCACGCTAAAATAAACGCCCACGTACCACGTGGCACATTGAAGTTAGCTTGGCGCTGGCTCTCGAACCTGTTTACTTACAGTTATTATCCCGATGAAAACGACTCTTTGAACTTCTCATACACGCGATATGCTCATGTGCTCTCTGCATTTTAAAGAGGCCCGAAAAGCCTCTGGCGATGCATAGGGCCAGGGTCAGAGTTCACCGGCTCCACTGCTTCAAACATAGTATATGCGCGTTAATTCGTTTATGGGGGCTGTAATTTTAAATCCATGTATAGGGCTTACTATGCAATCGAGGGCTATATTGTGACCAACTTCATTCCCGATGAGATACTATTTGAGTTTTTACAGGCATTAGTCTTGCTCCTTGAGCGGGTCGGTCCGGCTCTCCATCATCGATGTGCCTTCTAATACGGCTATACAAAAATATATTCTCCATATATAATTGCTTCGAGATTGGGATTACGGGGCATTGTTCCGAGAAGTTTTCTGTCCAAAGACAAAGAACTGCAGTACTTCCGTTACTCCAATTTAGGAGCAAAATGCAAGTACAGGCGATTTCCTCGACGTCTTCAATTTCAAATTGCTTAT
>Ga0247779_1001659_pt1 | contig 10542 bp, 9 predicted proteins | sample UWRJL221509R5_FD_179925 | JGI IMG/M metagenome (GOLD analysis project Ga0247779, IMG submission 179925) | Plant litter microbial communities from Arlington Agricultural Research Station in Wisconsin, United States - UWRJ-L221-509R-5 | ecosystem: Environmental > Terrestrial > Plant litter >...
TTCGGATTCGTGGTTTCTGGAATTTGACGGGAGCTTCGATGGTGAAGTTGCCAGGATGGAGATGACGACGGGTATGGATCTAGGCACGATGTGGTTTGAAAGCAGGTATGTTTTCGTTATGTTTTTCCATGACTTACTGATGCCGAGGCTGCGAAGCTCTCGGGGGCTTTGGGCGCTTAAATCTTGACGGGATATTTGAGATATATATGTGATTGAAATTTTGTTGTATATAATCAATAATGGCCGTTCTATTTATTCAATTGATTTTTGGATCCCGAGTTCGGCCCAAAGATATATTATTATGTCTAGCTGTAGTCCAGCGGTAGTAATGAGAACTGAGAAACACGGATTAATGCGTAATGGCAAAGAAGGTCATAAAATAGGTAGCTGAATTATAATTGTAGTAGCTTTATTATGCATGGATAACAAAGGTTGCGGTTTTTACCATCCACCGATTTCGAGGAAGCCTGTCGTCTTCCGACTCGGGAACGAGACCTCTCTGGTTGAAATCGGAGAATGGAGGCATTTCTCTTATCATGCTCTCAAATGAGGCAGGACAAGAGGAAAGATACAGCCTGAGGTAAGTAATGGCAACTTGTTGTCCTTGAGGTAGTTCAAAACGAAAACGGTTTCCGTGAAGGTCGCTAGAACCATAGCCGATGGTAAACTCTGACGAAGGCAGTAAGGGACTGTCTGTCTTTTTGGTTGATCCGTATTCACCGGCAGCAGTAGGCGGTTGGTATAGCGTCCCTTTACAAGAATCAGACTGTTGAGCCTCACGGAGGGTGCTGTCGAAATACGAGAAAGAGACTCACTGATAGTAAGATCCATCGGATCGAAACAGAAGAGGTATGGGTAGAAATGATCCATAGTGTGGTTACGCAAAGTCAGACCATACTTCTTTGTGCTACTGGCGGAGATGTATATCGGATCTTCGCCCAGTATACACGAATGGAGAGAAACGAAGTCGTTCCCCTTGCGCGCAAGCTCATTGAGTTCGATGCCAATTTCTCTGATATTGTGCGGGGAAATGAGTTCCAAACACGAATAGAAGTGGATATATCGCTTGACCACCTCACGAATTTTGTCTATCTCATCCTTTTTAACGATCCAAACGTGATCTGGGACATGAGTAGTAACGAAGCTAGTGCCTTGCCGAAAGTGAACTTGTTCACCCAAAAGGTTGAGTCGCAAATCATAGTTTTTGTCATCGTCTGCGATGTTCAGAGATAGCCGGGATTGAATATCAGGTGGGAAAACGGATTCCAACCAGAATTTGTCCGAACTATAGAGCAATGTGCTCTTCCTCGTAGAGCTATCATCAATCTTGCAGTAGAAAAGCGAAGGAAAGGTAATTGCGGAGTCCATGGTAGGCTCACAGACAAGTAAAGACGTAAATTCGTCCACAGACCACACGACAAGCTCTCCCAAGCAGGGATTCCTCACAGGATCGGCAAGGTTGTTTGCATACACAGATAGCTTGAGCCCTTCGACAATGCCATTAGACGAACCCGCATGGAAAATGATTGAACTATCCTCCGAGCGTTTTGTCATGACAAGTGAGGCATCACCGACCATGGAAGGATCCAAATCGTAAAGCTGACGATAAAAGCGACTCGGGCTTCCTTCGCAATGTGGCATCTGCCTAAGAGATTTTTTCATGAGCAACTTAGCGGTAGAGAAAAAAAGGAGAGCAATATACGTACCTGTCAGGCATATACATTCGAGCTCCAAGCTGATGAATGAGCGAGACATATGTTAGGTATTCTCCTTCGGGGGAGCTTAGGACGTCTATCAGCCGAGAAGTGAAAAATCCTGATTTTCGGGAACCACTTTCAAATGCTTGCATGTCTCTACCACAAGCAGTAATCACGATGTACCGTTCCAAATCCTCGACAAACATGACAGAAGCCTCGGACAGTGGATTGGCTTCATTCTCTGTTGAGCAGCTCCTGATTGTCGTTTGGGGTTTAATCATCCCAGTGGAGTGACAACAGTCGAGGAAAATCGTCTGAAAAGGAAATAACTTGAGTTTGTAATAATAAGGTTTGTTTATGACTATGGACACACGATGTTGCTTCCTTTGGCGTTCGACAGATCCGTGAAATGGTCTGCTAATAGACTGCCTGAAATCCCTTCTACTATCTTGGTGTGTCCATCACAAGTGGGGAGCTCTGTGCCGATATCGCTGGGACATATCATTTGGATATCCTTGTTTATGAGAGCTCCATGACCTGCGAAGTAGATGATAATTGCTGCTTCGTTTTTCTTGATTTCCGGGTGGCAGATTAACCAGGAGATAGAATCGAGGATTGCGCTTCGAGATGCATTCTCGTCCCTTAGATTACGAATATTGTCGCGAAAGACCGCCAAGTTCTGGGTCAGGTAGTTGCTAAACCTATCAGCGTCTTCTGCTGCTGCACGGAGATTGTCATAAGAAGGGGAGTCATATTTATTGATACCAATGACAACAGCAAATATTGGCCTTTTCACAGACTTGTCCTCAGATGAATGTATGCATAAACGGCCTGGCATGATGAAGTAGGGAACAGGTTAAATGATTTGAAGAAAGGAGGTTGGGTATCCATTTTATCAGCTCACCGCTATGATATAAAAGATATCCGAGCGCTTAGCTGTCATCCCCTGAATAAAACGTTAGCGCTTTAGCCTCGGCTCGATTTACAGCTGCTTTCATATCGTTAGACTATCGATCAGTTTTTTGTATATACAGGCGGAGTGGCGGAATTTTGCTGAACACCGCGTTTATGTTATTGTTGTCTTTTGCGTTCGGCATACTACCCGGAAGCCCTTAATTTTGCGGGCCTCCGACTGCCTGTAGCCGCCTCTATGTGAATTTTTGGTTTTTTCGGCCTAGCGATATAGAAAAAAAGGTGAATACGTTGACAAGTTGCCCAGTGGTTGATTGATGATGTGATGTGATGACATTGACATTTATACACAGTACTGTAGTGGTACTGTTCAATCCCTGAACGCCGCGTTCCGAGGGTATCCTTATACATGAAAAGCTAGTAGTATACGTAATTACTCCGACATACCGAACACTTGCATCATTGCATCGGAGACTAATGATCCCATAGTTGATGAGTTGAGCAATCTACTGAACGTAGATTAACTTGTTGTCATGAATGTTGAAAGTACTTTTGGTGGACATGATTTGTACTGTGAAGTAATGGCGTAGATTTGGAGGTCCACCCTTTCGGCATCGAGATCGAGATTTCGGAAGTTTGGTGCGATGGACCGATAGTATTCTTTATAACTGTCGTACGGAACTTCTTTTGTCTGAATTCCGACATATAAGCATTCAATAGCGCTTGTGAGAGTGTGTCGCCTATGAGAATGCCTATCATGACTTTACAAAGGGATGTCATTTCTGCTTTATGTCTAGCGGTATATGCAATTATTTCATGCAACATTCAAACCCAGTCGTAAAATACTAAACACCCAGTCCCCAACTTCTTGTAATCAAATTCAAAGTGTGGATTGCTCAGTCGATGGGAATGCATTACTGAAATCGGCAAATGTCACGAAGATTGTCTTATTAAGCGCCCGTGCCTTGTCAATTGCGCATCGTGTTATAAAATTCATTGTTATTCGTACAAAAAGTAGAGAAGAATCTGTCATGTGTACATCACGCTGTGAGGTTTAGATGTATAGTAAGAGGGTAAAACTTGACCAAGACAAAACCCCGGTCGTAATGAAAGGTACGGTGTCGAATTCACGGATCCTTCCGGCGGTAGCCGCGTTCAAGCTCTTTAGTTGGGGCGATGATCGGATTACTATCAGTAGGGTAACATGTTAGACGTGGTAAGCGACCCTATGCCAATAAACGGTTGCTTGATATAACACTGCTAGCGCTGACGCCTATTTGTACGACAAATAGGCACCATATAACATACTAATATTGTGTTAATTGTCATCCATTTGTAGCAGAAGTGGATGTGTAAATGGCTCAGGGATACTAGCCAGTGTAAGACGAAATGAACACAAGATATATTAAATGATAATGCCTATTTAACACAGGTCAGCGCCAGTCGTGTTAACATACGACAAACACACAATTAGATCTGATTAATTGTGTGTGGGTTGACAGATTGGGCACTCGGTTAATTGGTACCGGCATCAGGGTAACACTGCTAGCGTTGACCCATCCTTGAAAGTTAGTCCTATACTGTTAAGCAAATGCACAAATTTGTGTATACATGTTTTTCTTCCAGCCATTTTTGGTATTTCTTGTTGTTCTTTTCTGACTCTCTCCCGTTTTCCTGCATCTCTAATGTCGTATTTTTGTCTTCTCGCCCTTATTCCTTCCTTTTCCCGACATTCTCTCTGATTCTTCATTATGATATTTTCTGTGCTAAAATATTTGCACCTCTTATTGTCTTTCTTTCCATTTCTTCCTCTCCTTAACCTTTACATAATTACGCACCTGGTCACTCGGTCCTTCTGTTATGAGACCTTGGTTTCTAAAAACTCGTCTTACCCTGACGACGAAACTTCGATCTTATTCCTTCGACCACACGTGCTTATCGGCTATAATGTTAACCGATCCCGGTTGCTTACTGCGTAGTTTGCAACATGAAAACCTGAACCCTGAACTCAAGTGCAGAACGGAATGAGAGGCGACAAAGACAAGAAAAGAGAAGCACAGTGAACAAGTTACAGCACAAGATACAAATCAGTAAAAACAAGCCCACTAGACGAGGGAGAGAGAAGATCGGTGCTATAACCAAATTGCACTGTTATTGAGTAATTGAAGAAATTTTGTAAGGGAAAGAGACTCGTATTTGTTCCGAACCTCAACCCAAATAAAATTGTATACATTATTTATCATATGAACAACGTGGAAGGTCCCGTATACGCCAGGTCCGCTTGGTCCATGCCGTCAAGTTCTTGCTACATATATAGGTTTTTCCAGCGGTACTTGCCTCCTGATCTTCCTTTCTCTCCCGGCACCCCTTGCATACTCTCACTTCTTTCAGTAAAACTTCGATTCGTCAGTTTGAATTCTTGCTGTCCTCTGAAAGTATGTATATATTGGCATCTCTCAGCTCTGCATGCTCCGTTTGAATTCTATTCATTCCCACATTTTCTAATTCCGTTCTCATATTTCCTTACATCTCGTTTACTCATTACATTGAAGATTCCAAATTCTCTACCGTACCGATCACTCTGTATGTAATATTTGATGTAGAAGCGAAGCGAGGCTTGAAAGCTTGATTGAACCTTGTTAATATTAGATAAATATTAATGTCCGTTTTCCCTGGATCAAGACAAGAAAAAGCCTGAAAAAGCCTCAGGCCTTTGGGCTTGGCGTACTTAATATCGCTTCCCAAACCTTATCTCCGGAAAATAGGAGTACGTATTGTTTTTTTGTTTTTTTTTTTGTTTTTGATTCAAGTGTATCTTAATACACAAAATGGTGCGCGCTAGGAGTCTTGAGGGAGAGGTTGCACCTAAACGACCCCCTCATCAACTATCTGGACAAACTGCCTATCGGTCCTCGACTGCTAAGCCTCAGGATCTGGCACTTCGGGCTTTGATCGCTGTAGTTCTGACATACAGCTTGAAAAAATACAGGTTACCTATATTTTTTACCCTTCGGTTATACCAAATATAGCAAGGCCGATGCCTTTCAAATACAGGTTACGTGTTTTTTTTTTTAGCTGTATGTAGCAAATACAGTGATCAACGCCCGAAGTGTGGGGAGTGCCATAGGCGCCGGTACGGTACGCCGAAGCTCCCAAAACTGTGTAATTTGTCGGAGTTCGCAACTTGCACCCAATACGGACACTTCCAGCAGCGCCTCTGCACGCCGCCATGTGATATGTATTATGCGGGTTGTTCGAATGCAACCACTACCATTGCCGTTCATCACCATCACCACCGACCAGCACCACCCCTCCCTATTATAACCACCATGTCACAGCAACAACGGATACTATCACGAACCTAGCATACGACGAGATGGTCACGATGGGTTTAATCACCGCCGCCGAGGATGAACGTTAAACGTTAAACGTTCAACACCAGGACTGGGTGTGGATATGGGGGCCTGTGAGTTACCGTTGAGGATAACGCAATAAAGGCATGCGACAGCTCGGCCGTGCTGGGGTAGAGTTCTTTTTACCTATCCTAAGGGCACACTTCCTTCTCTCCTCTGTTCTCTGACCCATTATATTTCCATCGCTCCTCTATTTATTTACACAATTGTCTTGTGCATATCATACACATAAGGCCTAGACTACTAGGTAGATATACACATTTTCATGATATTTTATATAGGAGTTCAATTACGAGCGAAATGGCATGTAATTACACGTTGGATACGAGCTATGCATGGCGCTAGGCGGAGGATGAGATGATAGAGAAACGAAGATGGGGCTGAGGTGAAGAAAGAGAGTACTTAAACCATTAACACAGTACTTGCACAGTACGAGAATGTGTTTCCTTTCCGATACCGACCAAATATATGACGTCAGTGACGGCCTTTGCGCACGAAGTTCGGTCTCCGCGAACTCCGCCGGGTTCGCGTTTGCTATCTGAATTGTCACATGTCAAGTCGTCTTATTTCTTTCGCCTATCCTCGAAAGATCACGTATACAATACTCAAATCCGAACAGGCGTATTAATCTCTTCACAACAGATATTGAATAGATGGCTATTCCGGCATGTTTCGTTGATGATTGCTGCATACCTAAATGTCCGAACTCAACATATCGAGGCCAATTACCCTGTTCGTTTTCTGCATAAGTCTTTATGAAGTCATTCATATTAGAGATCTAACCTGACTTCCAAGGTTCATCATCATCTTGGTCTATCTCACTACCATATCTCTTTCTCTACTGATTCGTGTAGATGTGGGATATCATCCAACGCCAGGGGAATTACTACGGTGGAATGTTAAAATTCATGAAGGGGACACCGCAATTGCCAATATGGCTCTAAAGAAGTTCGATGACGGGAATATTGCAGCTGTGACTCTTACCACCGATTTAAGCAAGGCAAACGGTGAATTTATAATACCTCACGTTCTCCAGGGTTAGCATGTCTTTACTCCTGCTCTTCCAGCGGCGATACTCATGCTGTCATTGTTTTAGAACATACGTCCTTCAATTCACCCCAGTTTCGTGAGTAATATTCTAATTTGACACACTTGCAATCTTTATCTCTTTCACTGGTATAGAAATGTTACCACTGAAGCCTTCGAGACTTCGGCCCCGCACCCCTTGTTCATGAACCAGGCTACGCCGACTTTGTGAGATTCCATTTTGTCACTTCCTTGTATGAGCTTGATGACTAACGCGCATCTCCTGCTTTATCGTCGTCGAAGACTGCGCAAGAAAAGAACGGAGAAGGACACGGACATACCTTTTTGTTGGATCCGAGGATTCGTTCACCAACTCGCAATAACACTGGCAAGCATGTCGACAGATTCAGTCCACCTGTCGACCTCCTAACACCAGAGTAGATAAATCCAAAAGGGGTAGGAATTTTGCGGGGTTCCCTTGCAGGGAAAATGGTTGTGCACAAGTGTTTGTGAACTCAGGCCCCTCTGAATACATGTTTCAGAACACGCTAAATCTGCCAACTACCTCCTATCTAACAAATAGCGAAGTAGCAGACGAGCTTGCCTTGTTGCAAGAGCAAGTCAGGCTGTTAGAAGCAAGGCAGAAACAACAAGTATCTTTCAAAGGATCACTGGATTCTGGGGCTGTCGTTCCCTAACACCCGACCTATCTCTGACACCAACGGAGCGCTTCAGAGAATGGTGGCACCACCTCGTCTTCCGTGCGATCATGTTCCGACTCGACCTTACCTTCTGGAAGACTTAGTTCACAGCATGGCTGAGGAACCTACGGATCAAGCTACATCTTGGCCGCGCTGGTACGCGCGTTTATGGTGGGTTTGAGGAGGAGCCCGAGAAAAACTATGCGTGGGTTCGCAAAGGATAACTTGGACATAAAAGGGGACGCTAGTGTTTTCTCTGGTTAACAGAGGACTTCTACGGCCTGCGTGTTTAAACGCGTATCATGCCATCCTTTCCATGCCGCCACTTCACCGTCTCATTTTCCTTTGCTAGAGTCTAGATGATGCTACATGTATTGTGCGGATGTATGTATGTATAATGGCACTTATAGATATTTCATGATAATCTACATGAAGCTGCTCACTAGGGGCAGTTGTATACACAATAGATTGTATTCTAATCCTCCATAGCCCTGCCCGATACCCAGTCCAAAGATATGATATAGCAGTAGTAACGACCGTTGAGAAAACACAGGTTAATGCAGAATGGGGAGGAACGTTAAAATATACGTAGCTAAATGATAACGATAGCTTTATCTATATCTATGAATAACAAAAGTCGTAGTTTTGACCATCCACCAAACTGGGGGAAGGTTGTTATCTTCTGACTCGGTAACAATAGCTTTCTCGTTGAAATCAGAGAACGGAGGGGTTTCTCTTATCATGCTATCGAATGAGGCCGGAAAAGACGAAAGATACAGCCTGAGGTGGGCAATCGCGGCCTGTTCTTCTGCACGTAGGCAAAAGCTAAAGCGCCTTCCGTGCAGGATGTTAGACCCATAGCCGATGGTGAGCCCTGATGGTCTGCGCTGTCGATATACCCCAGCCCGTAGCTCGCGCCGGCGTTAAAGGACGTAGAGGGACATCTGAAGCCAAGGAAGGGCGGGCAGGTGCGGTCCGTAGAGTAAGTAGCATTGTTCGATGCATGGCAGGAGCTGGCGGTATGGTGTCGTGGGGGCGGGGAAGAATGGGTTACGAGGTGGATCTCGAGTTTCTTGGGGGAGCAGAGCTGATAGGGCTTACTGTGGTGATGATGACCCTTCGCTTTCTGTCCCAGTGAGAGACGCAGCGATGCCTGTGGCTGATGGAGGAGCAGGGACAGCGGTGAATGCGTTTGAACTTGAGAGGCTTGCTTCGCCGCATCTTGGGAAAGAGATAAAACAGAGCCATGCCCTGTTTTCCCGCTGGTAGTCATCGCACCCGACGATGGGCGAATTTTAGTCGCACCCACAGGCAAAGTCTTGAGCACCGTCGTAAAGTTCGCCATGTATAAGATCAACGGGGTCCTTATTGAGTCAGGGAGGTTGGCGCTGTCGTGTGCCTGCATTTGGTAGAGATGACAGCTGGACTGCGTATTCTATGGAGGGGCAGAAGGAAGAGTGTGGACTAGGGGACATGTAAATGCCTCTGAAATAACGAGATCCAGGGTTTAGTGGAGAAAATAGCAGAATATCCCAAAGAGGAGAAAAACTGACCGGATTTGATAGTGAAATAAATGGGACGGGTGACTTTTGTGCTGTCCTCGAGGACATATGCCGTGTAGATGGTTGACGGTGAGAGACCTTCCATGAGAAATTGAGACCTCCGGTTCGTGTCTCTAGCCCATACAGAACCCCTGATTTACGGTAGATGAGCTCGACAGAAAGCATCCCGTTCGAGGTATTTTCTGCGTGGTATTAAAAAAAGAACTTACAAAAGAGAAACATGAGAGACAAAATACCATTATCGTCGGTATTTAATATTTATGAGTTGTGCTTTACCAACTTTCTAATTTGGGTGGGCGCTCTCCACGAGAACAACATGCCGATCGAGATGATTGACATAGGAAGTGAGCAAGAGATCATCCTAAATCCGTAGTCGGAGCTTTACACGTGTACTAACTCTGCTGAAGAACGAAGAATTTGTCGTTGTGGATGGTTGACCCGGGTTTTACACACTGGCGGTATCGAGAGTTTCGCGAGGGTGCTAGCTGGGATTCGGGGAAAAGACTTTTTCTTTGTCATTTCTGCCAGATGAGGAGATCCGATGGAGACGGCAGAGTTTGAAGGACTGTGCGGATTTGTTGAAAGGTGACGGTATGAATGATTTCTGAAGAGGGAATAGGCAAAGGGAAATCATTGTGACCCTCGAGCACGAGTAATCTTGTTCGCGTCTGGCTGATTCGCGCGGGTGGCGGAGTTTTAATTTGAATGTACGGTCGTCGGTGAACGTTTGAACGGTGAACTCGCATTGCTTTTCTGCCAGATTTACTAATGCATTCCATCCTGCAAACAATGTTCGAACTATTCTCTGCTCAAACATTTCACTGAGAATGGGTACATTGCGATCCTCATCCATGGAAACGTCCCAGTTTCCATCTTATCCTCGACAACCACAGGTCGTCTTATTGGACCACGCTGTCTTATTAGACCACGCTTGTACTTCCGTGTGCACGAAGACTTCAAGCAGGGCTAGGTGAGGTTATGGCGCGCCATGCTTGAAGGCGACTACGCTGGAGTCGATGCTGTGACGAGAGGTTGGGGCTTCGGACTACCAGATTTGATGCATGATGGCCAGCTTCACGCTCATGAAGCCAACGATTCTAAAGAAGGGACGAAAGCCCAAGAAAAATGAGGATGGGACTGAGGTAAAGAAGGAGAGAAAACCACTAACACAGTACGAGATGAGCGTGAAGATGAAGCAAAAACTAAGAGAGTTCCTTTCCGATACCGACCG
>Ga0247779_1001660_pt1 | contig 10542 bp, 7 predicted proteins | sample UWRJL221509R5_FD_179925 | JGI IMG/M metagenome (GOLD analysis project Ga0247779, IMG submission 179925) | Plant litter microbial communities from Arlington Agricultural Research Station in Wisconsin, United States - UWRJ-L221-509R-5 | ecosystem: Environmental > Terrestrial > Plant litter >...
TCGGGTTCCTGGCTGTGGCGCTGCGCAACGCCATCAACACGCTGAACCCGAGGCTGGTCATCCTCGGCGGCTTCCTGAGTTCGCTGTATGCGGTCGCTCCCGACCACCTCGATTCGCTCGTCGGGTCGCAGCCGTTGCTCGCGCCCCGCGAATCCGTCTCGATCGTGCGCTCTGAGCTGGCCGAGAACCGGCTGATGATCGGGGCCGCCGAACTCGCGTTCGAGGCGATCATCGACGACCCGGCAAGCTTCTGACCGTGACCGGATGGGGTGGTGGCGCCCGCGCGTATCTGCAACGTTGTAATGTGCCAGTACCCGGCCGTGCGCCGCGACGACGAGGAGGCTCGGTGTGGCCGTAACCATGCACGATGTCGCCAGCCTCGCGGGAGTGTCGATCAAGACGGTCTCCAACGTCGTCAACGATTACCAGTACCTGAAACCGGAAACCCGGCAGCGAGTCCTCGACGCCATCGACCAGCTCGGGTATCGCCCGAACCTTTCCGCGCGCGGGCTGCGGTCCGGCCGCACCGGGGTGATCAGCCTGATCATTCCCGACATCCGAAACGCGTACTTCGCGGAGCTTGCCGACGAGGTGATCAGGGCAGCGGATGCCCGAAAACTGTCGGTCATCATCGAGCAGTCGAACGGTGACAAGGATCGAGAGCTCGGGCTCCTCTCCGGGCCGCGCACGAGCATGCTCGACGGCATCCTGTACTCCGTTCTCGGACTCGAGGAGCAGGATGCCTCCCTGCTCGAGAAGATCGAGACACCGCTGGTGCTGCTCGGCGATCGGATCTTCCACGGCCCGACCGATCACGTCGCGATGCGCAACTCGGAGTCGACCAAGGCGGCGACCGCCTACCTGCTCGCCAAAGGCAGGCGCCGTGTGGTCGCGCTCGGCGCTCACCCCGGCGAGGTCATCGGATCGGCAGGGTTACGCCTCTCGGGCTATCGCGAAGCGCTCGATGAGGCCGGCGTGGAATTCGATCCTGCGCTCGTGGTCGAGGTGCAGCAGTGGTTCCGCAAGAACGGAGCAGATGCCATGCACACGCTGGTTGAGAGCGGTGTTTCATTCGATGGGGTTGTCGCATTCAACGACCTCATCGGGCTCGGTGCCATGCGCGTGATGCAGGAGGCGGGCATCCGGATTCCCCAGGACGTCGCCGTGATCGGATTCGACGACATCGACGAGACCAGGTACTCGTTGCCGAGCCTGTCGACGATCGACCCGGGCAAGGGCGAGATCGCGCGGGTGGCCGTCGACTTCCTGCTCGACCGCATCGCGAAGGGCGCCCAGGCAATCCCTCCGCGCGAGCACCTGGCCGAATTCAGCATCGTCGAGCGCGAGTCGAGCGCCGTCTAGTAGCGAGTCGTGCGGGGCGGGTTCACCCGTTCGTCGAGTAGCGGCGCGAGGTACGAGCCAGCCCCTCGCTCGCTGGTCGAATAGGCGTGAGGTACGAGCCCGCCCCTCACTCACTCGTTGGTCGAGTAGTGGCGCGAGGTACGAGCCCGCACCTCACTCGTTGGTCGAGTAGCGGCGCGACGAAGGAGCCCGCGTTATCGAGACCATGGTTCCGCCATCCTCTCCTCCACTTCGCGCCCCAGTTATTGGGGCGCCCCAGTTATCCACAGATTACTCATTTTCACTAGACGAACATACGTTCGAAGGTCGATAATAGGGGTATGAACTTCGACACCGCCTCTCAGGCAGCAGACGTGAACGGCCAGCTGGCCGCAGCGTCTGCTGCGCTGTCTGCGGTGTCCCACGATTTGGCCGTCTATCGCGCTTTGGATGATGCGGCTCTCCTGGCCGTCAACACTCTCAACGCGACCGTGGTGAAGTCCGCCCTCGCCACCGCTTCCCTGATCGCCGGTGAAGTCGCCCGCCGCTCCGCACCCGAGCTCGGCAGCAAAGGTTTGGCACAGAGGCTTGGTCATCGCACGTCGGAGCAGTTCATCAAAACGTCTACCGGAGTCACCAGCCAGCAGGCTGTGACCGCGGTGCGGGTAGGTCGGATGATGCAAGACGTTTCTGCGGAACCTGTCGTGGATGTGACCACGGGTGAGCTCACCCAGCCCCAACCAACGCAGCCGTGGCTGAAGCGGGTTGCGGCCGGTGTCCTCGACGGATCCCTGTCGGCAGCGGCCGCCGAGTCGATCGACCGCGGACTCGGTGCTCCCTGTGCTGGGGTTAGCGAAGCCGATCTCGCGGTCGCCGCAGCCGCCCTCTGTGCGGAGGGCGTTGCGGGAACCGACCCGGATCGCCTGTTCAAGCGGGCACGGCAGCTGCGGGACGAAATTGATGCCGCCGGCATTGCGGAACGTGAGCAGCAGCGCCGCGAGCAGAGGTCGTTGTCGTACGTGCAACTGCCGAACGGGATGTCGCGGTTGGTGTGGGTGATGGACCCGGAGACCGCAGTGACGGTGAAAGATCTCTACGACCGTGCCACCTCGCCGAAGTTGGGTGGGGTGCGGTTCGTCGACAAAACCCAATCAGCACTCGCCGACAAGATCGCGGCGGATGAGAGAACCCCCGCCCAGTTGGCGTCGGACACGTTCGAGCACCTCCTGCGCGTTGGTGCTGACGCTCTCACTACTGCGCCGGCCGATGAGGGCCAGCTCCTGTTGGGTTCTGGTGCTCCGGTGATCCACATCGCCGCCACCCGTGACGCCGTCGAGAAGCGGGTGGGTGCGGCTCACCTTCGCGGGCAAGCCGACCCGGTCTCCATTGCGACCTTGGAGCGGCTGGCCTGCAGCGGTGGTCACCGGGAGACCGGGTTCGACCCTAATGGCATCCCGTTAGACCTCGGTCGTGACCAGCGCCTGTTCACCGCGAAACAGAAACAGGTGTTGGCATTGAAATGGGGTGGGTGTGTGCATCCCGGGTGTGACAGGCCACCCTCCTGGACCGAAGCGCACCATATTGAGCATTGGTGGCGGGATCACGGCAAAAGCGACATCGCCGACGGAGTACTGCTCTGCAAACACCACCACATGCTCCACCACAACACTGGATGGGAAATCGCCCGCGACACTCGCGGCCGGTACTGGCTGACCCCACCACCCACAGTCGACCCAGACCAGACACCGATCGAGCTCACCACCAGAAGTCGCGTCATGGCAGACCTCCAACGCGCCAGCTAACTGCGCACCGACCGGGCGCGGCACCAGCGCCAGTCGCGAGGCGGGCACCGGGTACTAGGCCGCTGCCACAGTTGCAAGCGGCCGTACCAGCATGGCTGTCAGGACCGCGAAACTTCACCAGCTGCATCGCCGGCAGCTTTAACCGCACCTGCACCCACAACTGCACCTGCACCCACAACCGCACCTGCACCCACAACCGCACCTGCACCTGCAACCGCACCTGCAGCTGCAACTGCAACTGACCTGCACCTGACCCGCAACCGCGACTGACCTGAACCTGCACCTGCAACCGCAACCGCAACCGCAGCAGCATCCGCAGCTGACCTGCACCTGCAAGCGGAACCGGAACTCACCACCGTCCACGACGGCGCTCGTGCCAGCCTCCGTATCGGCACAGGCCTTGTTGGAGCATCCGCAGCAGGGCGACGGTTCATAACGGCTGGAAGCTCCGCCCTGTCTCCGCCCCGCCTTCGCCCGATCACCGTTCGGTGAATTTCGACGAAGTTGCTTGACAGGGCTCGCGCGCCTCTGCATGATGTTCCTACAACGTTTACCTACAACGTTGTACACGAGAATCCCCCCAGCCCAGATCGGCACCGGGAGGACGCGAACGAATCAAGGAGGATTCGCCATGAGTCGACTCACCGGTCGCCACGACGTCCCTTCTCCCGCAGCCCACCGCGACATGGCTCGTTCGCCACTTCCCACAGGCACGGCGCTCTAACGCGCTGCGCACCCGCGCGCAGGCTGGCCTCGCAGCACCACAACCGACAACGAAGTCCACCCACATCGAAGGGAACCACAGTGAAGAAGAAAGCACTGGCCGCCGCCATCACAGCGGTCGCGCTCGCGAGCCTGCTTGCCGCCTGCAGTCCAGGCGGCGGAAGCTCGAGCAACAACGCGTCCGGCGGCACGAGCCCCAAGCTCACCAACTGCTCGAACAAATACGTGTACCCGAAGGCTCCGCAGGTTTCGGTGTGGGGCTGGTATCCCAACATGAAGCTCGTCGTCGACAACTTCAACAAGCTGCACAAGGATGTCCAGATCTGCTGGAACAACGTCGGCCAGGGCGGCGACGAATACACCAAGGTGCAGACGGCCATCACGGCCAAGAAGGGCCTTCCGGATGTGGTGATGCTTGAGGCAGATCACCTGGCAACTTACGAGATCCAGGGTGCGCTCGTCGACATCTCGAAGCTCGGAGCCGACAAGGTCAAGTCGAACTTCTCCGAGGGGGCATGGAACGACGTTTCCGGCGCCGGTGGCTCCGTCTACGCCGCACCAGTCGACGGCGGTCCGATCGCGCTGATCTACCGAACGGACATCTTCAAGAAGTACGGAATTACGACACCTCCCACAACGTGGGACGAGTATGCGGCAGACGCAGCGAAGGTCAAGGCGGCAGGTGGACCCCTGTTCGGCGACTTCGGCGCAAACGTCCCAGCACTGACGATGGCCCTGCAGATCCAGAAGGGCGCGGTGCCGTTCACGTACAGCTCGAAGGATCCGAAGAACATCAAGATCGACCTCAACGACCAGAACTCGGTCGACGTCCTCAACTATTGGGCCGGCCTCGTCAAGAACAAGGAGGTCGGTACAGCCGACCAGTTCACGACCGACTACATCTCGGGAGTTGTCGGCGGCAAGTACGCCACCTACGTCTCCGCTGCCTGGGCACCCGGGTACCTAACGGGAGCCGGCGTCGGCAAGGGCGCATCCAGCGGTGTCTGGGCGGTAGCCCCGATCCCGCAGTGGGACGCATCGAGTCCCGTGCAGACCAACTGGGGCGGTTCGGCTTTCGCCGTGACGAACCAGGCGACCGACAAGAAGCTGGCCGCAGAGGTTGCCCTCGGCATCTACGCGGACCCGGCTTCGCTGAAGGATGGCTGGACCAAGCAGATCATCTTCCCGCTCAACCAGTCGATCCTGAAGTCGAGCACGTTCAACGACAACAAGTCGGACTTCTTCAGCGGGCAGACCGCGAACAAGGATGTCTATGTTCCGGCGGAGAACGCATACAAGGGGATCAACTACAGCCCGCTGACCGTGTACTACTACGCACAGCTGCAGGCGGAGTCGACGAAGATCAACCAGGGCAAGGAGACGGGCACCCAGGCGGCCGCGAACGTCCAGGCGAGCCTGACCAAATATGCCCAGAGCCAGGGCTTCACGGTCACCAACTGATAGAGGTCACCAACTGATAGTTCGGTAACCATCACGATGGGGGCGGGCGGCCCACACCACGGGCTTCCCGCCTCCACCACCCATCACCTCATCCGGACCTGAACGACACGAGCAGAGGATCTATTCGTCATGGCCAATCCAGACGCGACACTGGCGGGAGCGCCACTCGCCCGCGAGACGCGACCGGCGCGCCCCAGGAGGAGCACGAAGTCGCGCGAACGGCGGCGCGGCAGGGTCGGCTGGCTGTTCATCGCCCCCTTCGCACTCGTCTTCATCGTCTTCCTCGTTGCACCGCTCCTCTATGCCTTCTACCTCAGCCTCTACACGAAGGGTCTGGCTACCGGCGGAGTGCCGGTCTTCAGTGGTATTGACAACTATGTTGAGGCTTTCACCGACCCGGTGTTCCTCGGCGGCCTGCTGTTCGTCATCCACTTCGCGGTCGTGCTGATCCCGGTGCAGATGATCATCTCGCTCGCGGTGGCACTCATCCTCGACGCGATCGTCACTCGGTTCAGCCGCTTCGCCCGACTAATGATCTTCCTGCCGTACGCGGTGCCCGCGGTGATCGGGGCACTGATGTGGGGCTTCCTCTACAGTCCGTCGTTCGGCCCGCTGCAGCAGCTGTTCGGGGCGGGCGCGCCATTCCCGCTGAGCCCGGACAACGTGTTCTACGGACTCATGAACGTGGTGACCTGGCAATGGGCGGGCTACTACATGATCATCATCTACGCGGCACTGCGCGGAATCGATCCGACGCTCTACGAGGCGGCGCGCATCGACGGAGCCAACGCCTGGCAGGTCGCATGGCGCATCAAGGTGCCGATGGTCGCATCCGCACTCGTCCTGATCCTCGTCTTCGCGCTGATCGGAACGCTGCAGTTCTTCACTGAGCCCTCCATCCTGGCGCCGGTCGCCAACGGATCGATCACGCTCGGGTTCACGCCGAACATCTACGCCTTCAACCAGGCGTTCCAATACTCGAACGTGAATTACGCATCGGCCTTGTCCTTCGCGCTCGGCATCGTCGTGTTCATCGCGGTGTACATCTTCCTGTTCGCCACTCGCAAGCGGGGGAGCTTCCTGAAATGACTACTGCACGCATCGCCGCACCCAAGACCGCGGCCAAGACGCCGGGCGCTCGGGCTCGCTCTCGCAGAGGGTCGAAGCCCGGCCCCCGCGCTCTCGCCTACATCTTCCTCGGTGCGCTCGTCGTCTACTTCCTGATCCCGATCTGGTGGCTGTTCGTTGCGAGCACCAAGGATGTCCAGGGACTGTTCCAGGGAACATCCGGCGCGCTGTGGTTCGACAAGACCTTCGCGCTAGGCCAGAACCTCGTCGACCTGTTCACCTACAACGACGGCATCTACCTGCACTGGCTCGGCAACTCCGTGTTCTACGCACTCGCTGGGGGCATCGGAGCGACGGTGCTCTCGGTCCTCGCCGGCTACGGGTTCTCGAAGTTCCGGTTCTTCGGGCGGCGCTTCTTCTTCTCCGTGCTCCTCGGCTCGGTGATGGTGCCGCTGACGGCGCTGGTCATCCCCGACTTCATCCTGCTGTCCGACCTGAACCTGACGGACACGATCTGGGCGGTCATCCTTCCGTCGTTGCTGAATCCGTTCGGCGTCTACCTCATGCAGGTGTACATCACGGATGCCGTGCCGGACGAGCTGCTCGAGGCCGCGCGCATCGACGGTGCGGGGGAGTTCCGCACGTTCATGCAGGTCGCCTTCCCGTTGATGCGACCCGCCTTCGTGACCGTTCTGCTGCTGTCGATCGTCGGAACGTGGAACAACTACTTCCTGCCGCTGGCGATGCTGCAGAACACGCAGCTCTATCCGATCACCGTCGGCATTGGGCTCTGGGAGGGACAGGCGTCCGCCAACAATGGCGGCGGCCATTCGCTCTGGGGACTCATCATCGTCGGGGCGCTGGTGTCGATCATCCCGCTCATCATCGCGTTCCTGTCACTCCAGAAGTACTGGCAGGGCGGCCTCTCTCTCGGTGCCGTCAAGTAACCGAAGACGTCGCCCGAAACCAGCACGCAACCCACCAGTCATCACGAAATCGAAAGCGAACCATGCCTGAAGCCCAGCTCACCCTCGACCCGCACTTCACCGTCGGGGTGGTCAATCGCCGCCTGTTCGGCTCGTTCGTCGAGCACCTCGGGCGATGCGTCTACGACGGAATCTACGAGCCTGCCCACCCAACGGCCGACTCTGACGGCTTCCGCGAGGACGTGCTCGAGCTTGTCCGTGAACTCGGCGTCTCGACCATCCGGTACCCCGGCGGTAACTTCGTCTCCGGGTTCCGCTGGGAGGACGCGATCGGTCCGAAGGACGAACGTCCGGCCCGGCTCGATCTCGCCTGGCACTCCATCGAGTCGAACGAGGTCGGAATCGACGAATTCGCAGGCTGGCTCGACAAGACCGGCAGCGAGCTGATGTACGCGGTCAACCTCGGCACGCGCGGGGTGCAGGAGGCGCTCGACGTACTCGAGTATGCGAACATCCGGTCTGGCACGAAGCTCTCGGATGCCCGCGTCGCGAACGGACGCACCGAGCCGTACGGCATCAAGATGTGGTGCCTCGGCAACGAGATGGATGGTCCGTGGCAGCTTGGTCACCGCTCTGCAGAGGACTACGGCAAGCTCGCATCCCAGACGGCCAAGGCGATGCGCCAGCTCGACCCATCGCTCGAGCTCGTCGCGTGCGGCTCGTCGAGCGCGCAGATGGCGACGTTCGGGGCATGGGAGCACACCGTGCTCAAGCACACGTATGACGACGTTGACTTCATCTCCTGCCACGCCTACTACGAGGAGGTCGACGGGGACACCGGCAGCTTCCTCGCGTCATCCGTCAACATGGACCACTTCATCGAGTCGGTGATCGCGACCGCCGACGGCGTCGGTGCTGAGCTCAAGAGCAGCAAGAAGATCAACATCTCCTTCGACGAGTGGAACGTCTGGTACATCAGCCGCTACCACAACGTCGACAAGATCACCGATATCGAGACGTGGCCGATCGCGCCCCGGCTGCTCGAAGACAGCTATTCCGTCGTCGACGCCGTGGTGGTCGGGAACCTGCTCATCTCGCTGCTGAAGCATGCAGACCGGGTGACCTCGGCATCCCTCGCGCAGCTCGTCAACGTGATCGCGCCGATCATGACGGAGCCGGGCGGCGCCACCTGGCGCCAGACGACCTTCTACCCGTTCGCGCTCACCTCGCGGCTCGCGGTCGGCTCGGCGCTCGAGGTCAAGCTGGAATCCGACACGTACACGACCGCCGTCTACGGCGAGGTCTCGACGGTCGACGCGGTCGCGACGCACGACGCGCAAGCCGGCAAGACCGCGATCTTCCTGGTCAACCGCGCACTGGATGCCCCGACCGAGGTCACCATCGACGTGAGCCACCTCGGTGCCGTTTCGATCGTCGAGACCCACACGCTGTCCGATGACGACATCTACGCCAGGAACACGCTCGACGACCAGGAGCGCGTCGTGCTTCACGCCAACGACTCCGCGGTCATTGTCGACGGAAGACTGACGATCACGCTGCCCGCCGTGTCGTGGACGGCAATCGCCCTCGCATGATTTCGCGCACGAGCGTGGCGGCAGCGGTGGTCGCCGCCGCGCTCGTCGTCGTCGCGATGCTGGGCGGGTGCACTGCTGCATCCGGAGGGCCCGGGGGGTCCGGGGCATCCGGTGCATCCGGGCCGAGCGGGTCGCCTCGGGCATCCGCGTCATCCGGATCGTCGACCTCGCCACGGATCGCCGTCAGCGGTGACCTCGCCGCACACGACCCGCAACTCGTCGCGGGACGCGGTGGCGCGCCATGGTACGTGTACTCGACCGGTGACCAGTCGATCGGCGACGGCAACATCGAGATCCGCACCTCACCCGACGGTCACACGTGGAAGCTCGCGGGAACGGTCTGGAAGACGAAGCCGGCCTGGCTGTCGAAGGCCGTGCCAGGGGTGGCCAACCTGTGGGCGCCGATGCTGTACCACCACGGATCGACCTGGTACCTCTACTACGCCGCGTCGACCTTCGGGTCCAATCGGTCGGTGATCGGACTGGCCACGAACACGACGCTCGACCTGAAGAGCTCTGCCTATCGCTGGGTCGACCGCGGCGAGGTGATCGGCTCGAACGCCACTGACGACTTCAACGCGATCGACCCGACTGTGATCGACGACGCCAGCGGCGCTCCGTGGATGGCGTTCGGCTCATTTTGGAGTGGCATCAGGATGGTCCGGCTGAGCTGGCCGACGGGGCTGCGCGCTCCGACGAAAGGGGGAGCGGATGCGGCGACACCGCTGAAGCTCGCGGACAGGGGAACTCCACCCAACGCCATCGAGGCCGCGACCATCCTCCGGCACGGAGGCTGGTACTACCTGATCGTCTCGCGCGACTCCTGCTGCCAGGGGTCGGCGAGCACGTACAACATGGCCTTCGGCCGATCGAGAGCCGTGACGGGCCCATACCTCGACGAAAAGGGCAATTCCCTGCTCTTCGATGGTGGCAGCCCGCTCCTGGCAAGCAAGGGCAACGAGGCCGGCCCGGGTGGCGAATCGTATTCGCACGGATACCTGGCCTGGCATTTCTACAACGTCGACGTCGGGGGAGCGACGACCCTGGCCATCCAGAAGCTCGGCTGGACCGCGGCTGGATGGCCGACTCTCGCGCTCCCTCCTCGCTGAGGGGCGGCAAGACGCCCTTCCCCGAGCCCGGGAAGGGCTATTCGCCGCCCCTCAGGGAGGGTAAATAGCGTTAGCGTGTAGCAATGAGGATCCTGCTGGTCGGCGCCGGCGGCGTCGGCAACGCCATTGCCAAAATCGCTGCCCGCCGCGACTTCTTCGAGCTGATGGTGGTGAGCGACTACGACCTCGGTCGGGCCGAGCGCACCGTGGAGTGGGTCGAGGGAAATACGCCGAGCGGTCCCGGAATCCCCGGCCTTGAAAACGGACGCTTCGTTGCGGCGCAGGTGGACGCATCCGACCCTGACAGCGTCGCAGAACTGGCACGCGAGCACGGGATCACGCACGTCATGAACGCCGTCGAGCCGAAGTTCGTGCCGACGATCTTCGCCGGCGCGCTCGCGGCGGGAGCGGACTACCTCGACATGGCGATGAGCCTGTCCGAGCCGCATCCGACCAACCCGCACGAGGAGACCGGCGTCAAGCTCGGCGACGACCAGTTTGCGCAGGCTCCGGACTG
>Ga0247779_1001661_pt1 | contig 10537 bp, 12 predicted proteins | sample UWRJL221509R5_FD_179925 | JGI IMG/M metagenome (GOLD analysis project Ga0247779, IMG submission 179925) | Plant litter microbial communities from Arlington Agricultural Research Station in Wisconsin, United States - UWRJ-L221-509R-5 | ecosystem: Environmental > Terrestrial > Plant litter >...
TCTTAATCTACCTTGGTTAAAAATTTCAACCAGTTTGGATCAGCCAGTCCAGAGTTATTCAAGTAACTGTCCAAATTCAAAAAACATTTGAACGGTTTTGTCCCTCACTGTATATCTCAATACACTTAGTTACTCACTCTGGACTTCAGCTCTTCATAGCTCCTCAGTCCTTTGTCTTGGGTGTACCATATGGAAAGCAGGACTATCACGCTCATTTGTAACTGATGGCATCTGATCTGAAGCCTCTGCTGAGCACGTGAATATGGCAGGACCTTAAAAACCTCGTCAGGGTCGTTGTGACACATCAAAGGACATGTCAATGGCACATTCGGCATGGAATTTAACCATGAAAACTGACTTCACCTCTGGTAAGTAATGTCGAGTCTTCTACATCCCATAGTGTATTGTGTATATTATACAAGCATCCAATAAATCAATTATGTTGCTGCTCGTTTGATTTCAATGTTCATTCGGTCATAATAAATATTTAATACCGTCTCTTCACTGTTGTCTGCAATGCTTCCAAGTCTTATGGGGGTTCAGAAATCTTGAGACAATTCTGACTTGTATTTTATCTACTGCGTTAATTGGGCTGTTTCTCGGCGGATATGAAAATAAAAAATAAAGAAAGTTATACTCATATTTGCACAATTTCTGTGACTCCGAGAAAACCATGTGAAATGGATTGTTAACACAACAATTTATTGTGAAGGAGAAGGACGTATACCAACACAACTCTGCAAGAATATCATTGGACAAGAGTGACCATGCAAGTACGGAACGATCGACGAGAAATAAAACAATAACATCTTTCTCTATAATTATCATTTGGCAACTGCTAACCAAAAAAAAAAAAAAAGACCTGTATGCATGAAATGACTGCTTAAAGGGATATCTACAAGGTCTCATATAAAAAATCTTTCGTAATGGTAGAACTCTGTCTTCAGTGGAGTCAGGACAATCTGAGCCTTTATTCAACATTTATTGTTTGTATTTTAAAATCTATGTGGAAGACAATTTTTATTGTGTTCAAGCGCATGCAATCTTTCAATTTCTTCCTGCAGTAATATACGTCTAACCAAGGACGAACATAAAATTTCATTCGCGCAAGTTTTGTTTGCCAAATATGCCGTTGATGTGCCAAATGATGACCCCGATGCAGTTTTCAAGGTCCTGCCGTCCTGAAACATTCAGCAGAAACTCCAGATTGGACGCTACCAATCAAAATTGAGCATGATAGTCCTGCTTTCTATAGTACCATACTAGGTCACCAGGTAGCTCACAGTGTCCCGCACTCTTTACCTTTAACAGGTTATGAGCCCCACGCTCCATGCGCTCTAAATCTTGTTTGACCTCTTTGCTTCTGTTTACAATTGTTGCAAACTTTGCATCGCTCTGCTTGAACACTTTGGTCGTTTGCTCTGCAACTCTGGGAAACCGTCTATCACACATTATCACACATTCCTTCACATTTCTACGTCTCTGTGCACCATCATTCTGCTACAATCATCACATTTATGGACATGTCTAAACTCATTCAACTAGGTTCAATCTCACAAACTTCTCCTTTACTCTGCTCCTTCTGTGGCATTTTCAATCATGTCCAGACCACCTGCAAAAACTTCATTAAAGTGCAACAGGACACGCAGGACAGTGTCAAAGCCAACCAAAATGCGAACAGGCAACACCAGTAAATGCATGAATATGCTAGAAATGCAAGTGCACTCGAATCAGATTCTGACTCAACCAACACAGACTTTGACTGGCTTGCAGACACAGGTGCTACTATTCATATGACACCTCATCGTCAATGGCTACGGAATTACTCCCCCCTTTGCCTTCCTATCAAGCTAGCTGATCATACCATTGTCTACTCAGCAGGTGTTGGCACTGTTGTGTTCTATCCAGTTGTTAATGGCAAGGAATTTCGCTCTGTGGAGTTAACTTGTGTTTTGCGTGTTCCCCAACTTCGCAACAACCTATTGGCCTGTTTGTACCTCACAAAGCGCAAAGGGATTAGATTGGAGGTGGATGCAGACACTATGCACTTCAAATCTCATGACAGCACGCTTTTCCAAGCCAGAGTCACTCCTCAGAACATTGGCATTCTCAATGCAGTTACTGAGCCACTTGAGCATGCAAATGCAACTTCCTCCACTCTTCCCATGGATATCAGCCTCTGGCACCAGCACTTTTGCCACCATAGCATTCCCAATGTGCAGAAACTCATCAAAGATGACTTGGTCATTGGTCTCATCATCACATCTGATTCCAAACCTGATCTTATCTGTGAACCTTGCTTAGCTGGCAAGATGGTTTCCAATCCATTCCCTTCCTCATCTCGCATTTCTAGTTCTCCCCTTGAACTCATCCACTCTGACCTTCATGGTCCACCCCCTGTTCAATCTTCTGAAGGCTATTGCTACAGGATCACTTTCATCGATGACTGCACCAAGCTCAAAGCCCTCATGTTCTTCAAATGCAAGAGTGACACTTTTGATGCCTTTAAAATGTTCAAGGCTTATGCAGAGAACCAGATAAATGCAAAAATCAAAGCTTTACAGGATAACAAGGCTGGGGAATACATGTCAGCTGCTTTTCTCAAGTTTACTGATGATTGTGGCATTGTTAGGCGCCATAGCACTAGGAATCGTTCTCAGCAGAATGGTGTTGCACGTCGTCATCTCTTCTTGACCTCTTACCACTACCATTGATTTTCAAAAATTCATCGTTTTAACTGTCTACTTGTTCTATGATTATCTAGTGGTGTTCATACTTGTATGAAACAAAGGTTACACTACTCTACTATGGCAAATCAGCTAGGCAAGGGTGGTGCAGTGTCTTGCCACGCTGCAGCACCGTCAAACCCAGGGCAAGGCTCCTCAGCTCCTCCTGGAGCTCAAGACACTTCCACTCCTGACCCTAACCCGGGTGGCATTATCCATATGACACCTGAGGCATACTTCACTCGTTATGGCCCCCCAGCGGCTCCATCGCCAGCACCATCAGTCCAATTGCTTCCATCTCAGCATAAGTGTACCCCATCCCCAGAACACCCTTCTCCAGCGAAGTTTTTTCTCAACACAGCTCTCCTATCAGCAGCAGGGCCACCACTCCTACCCCCCAGCCATCGGTTAGGGATATCTCCATGGGGCCACCGCCTGGGGATGCACCAACCAATGCTGTGCCGTCCAGTTCAAACCCTACATCCCCATCCCGTTTCTATCAGGTGCTGACCAGTCACCCAGATTGTCTGCTTAGAGAATCAGAGTTAGTCCAGGACATGGTTCAACACATCACCACTTGGTTCACCAAAGTTGACGAGGTTAAACTCTCTGATACTGCGCTAACCTGCAAAGATCTTGAAGATCTCAGTAATGATATGCAGAAGCTGGCTCAGGCCAGCTTTGATTCAGAACACTACTTGCACAACGGGCAGAAGACTATGCCCCTGCTGAAGATGGGGATAACAACAAAGAACCCTCTTCCCAACCGTTCGATGATGCCACTGGCAACGACGACATGTACATTCCCACAGGTCCCATGACCCCCCCTTGGGCTGGCCAATCAACTGACGTTGATATGTCAGCCACTCCCAAGGCTTCCCATTGGAAGCCTGCTAAACCGGCTCAGCCTAGTGGCCCATCACGTGCTGACAAAGGCAAGCAGTCTGTTCACACCAATCCAGTGGCAGTGCAACCCTGGCCTCAACCTAAGAAGCCTGTGGTTCTCTTCCAATGTATGGGTGTGCCCCTGCCCATTAATCGTGCAACCAAGCCTACTAGGAAATCCTACTCCTCTGTGGCCAAGTTAGCAGCACTTTCTTAGCCTGTGACCGTGGCCGAACTGGCCAGGGTTGCACCACACTTGCCTGTCAATAACATCACACCGGCATCCACTAACCGGGCTGGAGGAAAGTTGGCGCGAAAGCGCAAGACCCCTACTCCCAACTTCACTACTATGGGTCTGTCTTGCAAGCAGATCCTTATCACCTTCTCTGGCTCATTTGTCCCTTACGACTTGGGCCTCTTTCTCACCAGGGCTTGTGATGCCCTAGAACAAGTTAAAACCAAGCTTACTCTACTCGCCATGACTACTGCTTATGGTGGGTATTCCATCTCCACTGCTGGGGTCCCACACCCAGGTGCTCTTGACAACATTCATGGCTTTGCCATTAAGATCTTCAAGACTGACACTATCTATGTTGGCCTTCCCACTTCCACGTCGTACATTAAAATCATTGACGTTCCTTTCTTTGAGGACAATGCTGCCACTCAAAGAGTCTCTTTGGACCGCATCAAGGGGGTGTTGGCTCGTAGCCCGCTCCACGAGCATTTTATTGTTGCTCGTGACCCTCGACTTGTCCGAAACTCTCCCAACAGTACCAATTGTACTGTTAATATCGACCTCTGGGATTCTCAAACAGGTGCCTGTGCAAAGGCCCCACCGATCGGCGAAGATCTGCATTGTGAGATATGAAAGTCAGACCCGGGTTGGACGGTTCAGTCCTTTCCAAGTCCAGGTCTGCTGCTATTTCTAGCAGGGTGATAGCGGCCCACCAATGATGTGTGACCTCAGGGTCCCACACGCTCGAATGAACATGAAGTCGCCACCCATATAATGAAATGATCAGAGCTCATCAACGTGATCGTGTAAATATGAGATTGCTGTTTTATCATCGTCAGAATAGACATTCATCAGATTATAAGTTTCGTTTCCCTGAAATAGGGAAAGAACAAAGATGTTGCAATGATTGATGAGATCAGTTTGCATAGAACACCAAAGTTTCTCGAGTTGCTTTGACATGAATGCCATGACTCGAGGAGCTTGGTCGTCTTGAGGTGGACGCACCAAGCCAATACAAGTTGGAGAAATCCCACGAGAGTTGGCTTTTATTTAGACGAGCTGTTAAAGCTGCCAAACGCAAGTTCTTTGATCTTCGGATTGATGAGATTGCTGGATCGAATAAGCGCCCTTGGGACCTAATAGAATGGGTCAAGCAGCGCAAACTCCCTGCCTGTGAGGCTATCCAATACAACGGACAGCCTTGCCATGAGATGGATGATCTTTGGAACGCCCGTCACAATACATACAACTCGGCTTCTGGCCGAGAAGTTGATCTGTCAGTCCTGGATCCCCTTTCCACTCTTCAAGAGAGGGATTGGCCACTGTTCTCTGCACTCGAACTTACAGATACTCTGTCTTCCTGTTCGAGTCGGTCCTCTCCAGGGCCAGACCACATTACATGGGTACATCTGAAAGCAGTGCTGGAAAACAAGAAATCAATCCAGCTGCCTGTTACATTGGCTGATGTTTGCATTCATGTGGGACATTGGCCGAAACATTTCAAGGATTCCGTTTTGGTCATTATACCAAAGCCTGGAAAGCCTACTTATTCCACCCGCAAGTCGTTCAGACCTATTGTGCTTCTGAACACTGTGGGGAAACTCATTGAGAAGATGATCTCCAATTGCCTTCAATTAGACATGATCAAGTATGATCTTGTTCATCCTAACCAAATTGGTGGTGTGCGTCATCGCTCCACTGAGGACACTGGGCTGTTCCTTACTCACTTAGTTCGTACTGGGTGGGCCAAAGGAAAGAAGATGAGTGTGTTGGCTTTTGACATTGCACAATTCTTTCTCTCTCTCAATCATGCCATGCTTTGGCAATTCTTTGCAAGCAGGGATTCTTGTCCATTGTGGCGAGATTCTTTGCTTCCTATCTAGTAGATCGGTTCACCTCATATTTGTGGGGTTCGTTTTGATCTGGTCCTTGTCAAGCAGACATGGGGGTCAGCCAAGGCTTGGCCCTCTCACCTGTCTTGCCATCTTTGTATATCGCTCCAGTAATGAAGCTGTACCACATGCAGGCAGTGGCACTCAAAACGTCGCTGCTCTTATATGTTGATGATGGGACTGTAATGGCACAGTCCAAGTCTCTCGACAAAAATAGGGAAACCTTAAAGGACGCTTATGCTGTCCTTCTTTGTCTTTTTGTTGCTATTGGTCTGGTGCTTGAGCACTCCAAGACTGAGTACTTTGTTTTTGATCGCTCTCACAGTGATTATTCTCCCCCCATTGATTTAGGGTACGCCCCATACACTGGAGAGAACCTCCTTAAACCCAATCTCTACTGGGGATATTTGGGTTTCTACTTCGACTGCAAGCTGCTCACTCTTTCATGAGCATGTTCGCTACTACTCTACAAAGTCTCTCTCATCGGTGAAAGCCATGAAGATGCTGGGTATTTCAACCCGAGGCCTTCCCCCTAGGGAGACACGCCTTCTTTATCGTGCACGTGTCCTTCCTATAGCAACATATGGATATCGTCTTTGGTATTACGAGGGGGCTCGATGCAAAAAGGCCCTCTCTCTACTCAACACCATGCAGCAAAAGGCTGGTTTGTGGATAACTGGTGCCTTTAGCACCTCTCCAACAGGCAGGATTGAGTCCCGCAAGGGCCTCATCCCTGTTCATCTCCATCTTCAGAAGATGGCTGGTCGTGCCAACTTCAGGGCGGCCACCCTATCTGTTGAATATATGCACAGTGGGTAAGGTAAATACAATGATATTCCAGTAGTCTACCTCTGTATTATATACATGTATCTACAGAAGTGTGTAGAATATTGTAGATTACAGACCCTAGATTTCTATCATATTCTATCTAGTTCAGATATCAAGATAAAGATATAATATAATACTATCTACAAGATAATGATATTGGCGAGATGAGCGACTACCTAATAAGGTAATCGCATTAACGATTCCAACACTCCCCCTTAGTCGCCCAGAACGCCAATTTCTGCTGTAAAATTTTGATGATCGCCTCGAGGAAGTCCCTTTGTAAATAGGTCCACCAAGTTACACTCTGTACTGATGTAGATCATGTTGATCATTCCATTTTCGACTAAGTCACGCAAGAAATGATATGCAATGTCAATATGCTTGGTCCGAGCGTGAAATTTCGGGTGTCAAGCTATTGCGAATGCAGCCTGGTTGTCTGACAAGATGGTAGATGTGTCAGGTAAGGGAAAATCAAGTTCGCGCAAAAGAGAATGATGCCAGAGTACTTGTTTCGCAACATGTGTTGCAGCAATGTACTCAGCCTCCCCTGTAGATAATGCGACAGTATTCTGTTTCTTGGAACTCCAAGCAACAGCGCCTCCTGCAATTGTTATGACGTAGCCGCTGATTGACTTCCTATCTCCCTCCGAAGCCCAATCAGCGTTGCAATAGATGCTGAGTTTGTCGTTTAATAAATGGTCAAGCCCACCATAGGTAAGCTTGTGGTTCCTGGTGCCTTTAAGGTATTGTAGCACGTGCTTCACAGCCGTCCAATGCTTTGGTTTGGGATTCTTTGTGAACTGAGCAAGTCGGTTGACAGTGTACGCAATTTCTGGGCATCTTACAAGTGAAGGAAACATAAGAGATCCAATAATGGTCGCATAACCAAAGCTCCCCCTCAAATCCTGTTCCCCTTCTCCAATTAATTCATTGTTCAATGGTTCTTCATTGTCCAGCTTAATGTTAGGGTCCATCGGAGTTGATACTGAGTTCGCATCTTGCATACAAAATTTATCTAAGAGTTTATCGATGTAGTGAGCTTGGGATAGAGTAATGCTATGATCCCCTTGCTTGATCTTCGCACCCAGTAACATCGACGGTCGTCCCAATGATTTTACTTCAAATTTGGTCCCAAGTTCTCGCTCTATGCGGTCGTTTAAATCGTCTGAAGTTGATATTGAAAGGAAGTCATCGACCCAGACAAGTAGGATGGTAAATTCGTCACCAATGCGTCGAATAAAACAGCAATAATCTCTTTTTAATTGAGTAAGACCGAGTTCCTTCAATGATTGAGTGAGTTCTTGATTCCAAACGTTCCCGGCCTGTTTGAGACCATAAAGCGACCGTAGAAGTATGCAGACGTCCCCTGTACCATCGTTATAGCAAGGTGGTTGTGCCATATAAATTTCTTCATCCAATTTTCCGTGTAGATAGGCTCCCTTGATGTCGAATTGACGTAGTTTCAAGTTGTGGACAGCGGAAAAAGCGAGCAAGGTGCGCAGAGTTTTGAAGCGCATAACCGGTGCAAAGGTCGCATCCTCACTGTAGTCCACACCTGGTTTCTGAGAGAAACCTTGGACGACGAGGCGAGCCTTGAATTTAATTACCTTGCCATGTTCATCTCGCTTCTTCGTAAAGACCCATCTACATCCAACAACCTTTCGTCCCTCAGGTAACATTCCTTTCTTCCAAGTTCCCATTCCCATTAAGGTCGCATGTTCTTCGTCCATAGCAGCCTTCCATTCCTTTGCTTCGGGTCCACCAAGTGCTTCTTCAGGTGTTCGGGGTATGTCGCTTTCTTGGGCCGAGAAACAGAGCTGTGTCTCTTTGAATAATGTCTCCCATAAGTGAGCTACTGCAAGGTTTGCTCGTTTGTTCTGGATTGACTTAGCGCGTGAGGATTCAGTCGATCGAGTTGGATCTAATGGTGTAGAGAATGTAGAACTTAATCGAGTAGATGGCTTTCGAGCGTCGGGATTTCCGGAAAGCTTATAGTCTACAGGTTGTGTAGATCGTGTTGAGCGCCTAAGCGGTTCGGGGGTTAATTTTGTAGGTGTAGATTGATTTTGCGGCTCATTAAAATGTATTTGAGGTGTATTTGACGTTGGTGAAGCCTCCAGACTTGCTGGGATTATTTCTGGAGAGGTTTGCGCAGATGTAGATGTGTTCCTCTCCCCCTCTCAGACGGCAAACCCAGAATATTGACTTCTTTTGGCTCCTCATTTTTGTTAAACGCAACATTTCGAGACGTTTTGATGTTCCTATGTTGGGGATCGTAATAGCGAACAATTTTTGAGCCTTCATTGAATCCTACAAAGACCATCTTCTTTGACCGTGGGTGTAGCTTCGTTTTGTTTGACTCATCGAGTACCCAAACATTGCAGCCAAATTCCCTAAGATTTGAGACATCTGGTTTCTTGGAATGCCATCCTTTGTAGGGTGTCATGTTCTCGAGAGCTCTGGTAGGTACCCTATTACAAATAAAATTCGCATAAGATACTGCTTCGTCCCAGAGATATGAGGGTAGATTCTTCGAGATTAACATAGCCCTAGCAAGCTCCAATAATGTGCGGTTATAGCGCTCTGCTACTCCGTTCTGTGATGGTGAATAAGGTGCTGTAGTCTCTATTTTGATGCCGTTCTTTGCTGCCCAATTTTTAATGCATTGGTTGACAAGTTCTTTCCCATTATTGAATCGCATGTACCTAGGGTACTTCCCAAATTGTTGCTTAATTTTCTCAGCATGTTGCTTGATACAATCCGCCGCTTCCGTCTTGTTGTGTAGAAAGATGACTGTGTTATATCTCTTTGCATCATTGAGGAAGGTAATGAAATAATAAAATCCCCCGATCGATTTGATGCCTATGGGACCCCATACGTCGCTCATGACACGTTCCCCTGGAGTCTCCAAACAATTTTGGGCCTCAGATGGAAAGGATTTGTGTGTTAGCTTCGCCTGGATGCAGGCCTCGCATGTGTTCGATGGGATTGAGCTTGGATTGACTGAGAAACCTTCTACAAGATTCTGGCACTCGAGACGTTGAAGAGAAGCAATGGATACATGCCCAAAACAACGATGCCACTGGTCCCATGTGAGATGCTTTGATGCAGCAATATTTGCTCGCTCTTGCCCTCCAAGTTGCGCACGAGCGCTTAGCAAAAATAGACCGCCCTGCTTCGTACCCATTCCAACAATATTCCCCTTCTTCCCATACAATGTACACTTCCTATCCTTGAAGACAACATGTCCATCGCCTTCGTTGAAGCGACCCAGAGAGAGGAGACAATTTTTGGCCTCTGGCACATATAGAACATTCTTGAGTTGGTGTGTGATTATCTTCCCATTGACATCGAAATTGACTGAAATAGTACCGCACCCTAATGCGACTGCTGGCGCCGTTCCAATGCCACAAATGGTGGAGTTTGTGAGGGGATGGTACTCAGTGAATGCCTCTCGTATCGTGCAGATGTGAGATGTAGATGCAGAATCCAAGAACCAGTCATACTTCGAAATTTGAGTTGTATTGTTGAGGGAATAAGCCATGTAAGCAACATCATTGAGTGTGCTCTCTATATTGTCTCGAGCCTGGTTTGTGTGGTTCAATCTATGTGGCCCTTTCCTTCCCTTTGGTCCTTGTGTTCGTTTTAGTGATTGTAGTGATCAAACACTTTGAAATTGGACTTGTAGATATAGATTTGTATATAGATTTTGCAGTTTTTTGTGTTTTTGGACAGTATTTCGTAAATAACTTTTCGTATGAAATAGCTATCAACATAATCATTGCGGATTCGTTTTTTTCCTCAATGAGACAAATCTGGCAGTATATAATATGTAGCGTAGAACGTAGTTTGGTGCACCAGCAATTTTGAACGCGATATTGTGGGCGCCTAAAGTCACACCTAGGCAAATTTAGTACAAATAGAGCCAAACAACTGGGTTTTCCTACTATGTCTGGGGAAACACAGACAAG
>Ga0247779_1001662_pt1 | contig 10532 bp, 8 predicted proteins | sample UWRJL221509R5_FD_179925 | JGI IMG/M metagenome (GOLD analysis project Ga0247779, IMG submission 179925) | Plant litter microbial communities from Arlington Agricultural Research Station in Wisconsin, United States - UWRJ-L221-509R-5 | ecosystem: Environmental > Terrestrial > Plant litter >...
TCCGAGTCCGGTGTCAATTTATAGCTCACACGTTGATATTGAAGTAACAAGAATGGTATGTATGTCGCTCCTACCACATCATTCTCTTCCTTCTCATTAATTCTCACCTATTCTCGTGTTCTTTCTACCTGGCTCATGAGGCAACGTCCGATAACATCTTGACGGTGTAGGTGGCTGAAGGATAGAGCTCGATAGAGGGCCAAAGTTTAAAATGGTTTCATTTCACGTGAGAGTAATAACATCGTGAGAGATGGAGCGAAAGGGGTCAGAGAGGAGGAGGGGCGCTGGGTTTTTTGCGTGCCATCGTGTGGGAGCGTGGCACGCTCGACACGCTTGACGAATCAGAAAGATTCTGTTGACCCCAGGAGGAAACAGGTGCATGACCTAGAGGCACCGAAGGAATTCTCGAGCGGCGTTGAGTGTTGGTAACGCTTCAACGATTTTTGTGTCAAATTATGGTGTTCTCTATACGTGTCAAAGTGATGTTAAGCGTATCGGGGATGCGTTCGGGCTGGGCTCGGGATGACTCACCACAATACAATAGATGGTCGTTTCAAGTAACATAGTATGTCCAAACTTCCAATGAAAAATACGATTCGCTTCTTAGACGATATACTGCCAAACGTATAAAGAGCGACTGAGAAACGTACACATAGAACCTCAATTCCATCATTCTTCCGAGCTCGCGAGTAGTGCTTCACTGAAATGTCGACAGGCGTCATCTGTGAAATAATCAAACTGACCATTGATCGATCCACGTTCGGTCGTGATGTATCGTCCAGCAATGCATTCGAATACGCAAGGAATGTCGCTGCTACATGCGGTGTTCGCGAGCAATACTATGGCGAAGATGCGGACGACAAAGACTTGATATTCTGGGTTCTTGGTAGGCGTTCACGACGAAATATGAGATGTATGAAATGAACTTACTTAATTCTCCCGTAATATAGTGTGGGGCCAGGAAAAGGGACCCTGTGCTTCAAGCACCTTGAGAGATGTGGTCAAACCCTTGGACCGAAACAGTGCGCCACAGTCATGGCACATCCCATTTCGCAACGATAGCGTTCTCGTGCCTGCTTTGACAGCACCTATCACCGAACTGGTACGTGTTGATATCGCATTGGGGGGCGTACGAAGTTGATATGCAACCCTTTTAATACATTCAGTGTTACCTCCATCTGCGTCAAGAGACACCAAGAAGCGAAATAGCAGAGTCGCTCCAGAAGAGCTTCATGGATTGCTACCAGGCAGAAGGATTCCTCGGGGGCGCTTCGGACACGGCGAAGAATGATGACAGCATGTACTGGTATGTCTTGGGGTGGAAAACGCGAAAGGTAGTGAAATATCTGTTGTACGATGAAGAAAGCGAGTGCTGATGGGTTTAACATGATAGCATTATGGGACGTACGCCAAAAGCGCATTGTTTTTTGAAGAAGTTGACAAGTTGCGGCCGCATATGCACAGTGGAAAGGGCCATTTTATGACGCTGATCCAACATATTGTCTAAAGTTGCTTGAATCAGTCAAAAATGACGAATTAAATTAAACCACAAGCTGTCTATGAATAGAATGTTCGATAGTTCTGATAACAAAGAGAAAGAAAAGACGGGTGTGATATAAGTATGAAACAATAAGAACAAACCAGAAGAAAGGAAGAAATAAATATTGTATGATGGAGAGAAAAAAATCAACTTGGGTCTGCGCGACGATCCTCTGAGTGATTCTGGTCAAGTTATAGCCGTCCTCAGAATCAGAGTAGACGAAATATGTTGAAGAAACAAAGTTCTGGGGGGTTATTCACGAGCACCTCGTGATCTTCCGCGCAAATTCTTCGCTACACGCTGAGAGCGGACCATACACGAGCGCTGGAGAGTGACATAAAGGGCAGCACGCAAAAATGGTTTGGATCGTTAAAGGGAAATAAAGGGATGATGCGAAAGAGGTACTGCTCGATAGAACAAATGACGAGGGACAGACAGGTAAGGGTGGAGAGAAAGACTCACAGAATCTACAATCTACTGCTCCTTATCTCCTCCCATCCATGGGATCTTTCTCTCCGCATAAGCGCCATATCCAACGTGAAATCATGCCAACCCGCTATCGCGGCATAGGCCTTCATTCGTGGGTATAACATTTTAGAGAACTTCCCGTGTAACCTTCGGATGGACTAGAGCAGCATCCAAGGACAGGGCATGTCATGAAACCTCCAGCTCGCCGTGTTATGTCCTTTTGGGATCCGCGTTTTGTGGTTGTTGTACGTCGTGGCAATGAGAAAATTAAAAGACGCGATTTGTCACATTGTTACTGTGTGACGTAACAAGGAAATTGTGTGCCTGTCCGGCGATTAGATTAGATTAGATTAGAGTGCGAATAGGACAGCGCGAGCGTCCTTGGATGAATAGTTCTGCACTTGATTGCCACCGCAATTATCGTGCGAGGCTGCTCGACGCGCGCTCGAGCTTGGAGACACCGGTCTGAGGTAGACTGAACTGGTCCAACGTCACGCTTTCGTCAATCGATGGAGCAGTCCGATCTGGCTTGCACTGGGGTAGCTATGCTCGGGAACACATCGAGCAGACTCGCCCAATGGCGGTAGTGGTAAAGGAGCGATGTATTACGCTACGGTACGCGTCGTGCTGCTACAAATATATGCTATCTAATCTAATCGGCGAATAGGCCACTGCCATACCGAACGAGAAAAATGTACCGTTTCGTGTTCTTTGGCGGAGCTGCTTACTACCTCCTTGCAAATCTCCACCGGTGTTTTTGATATTGCTACTATTTAAGGCTTTCAAATATGCTCGTTAGCTGCCTTCAACCTCTTGAGCCGGGTGTCATGATGGTAACGTTTGGCGCACAGTGGAAAAAATAATAAATATACAATATTTTCCAAATATTTTCCTTTAATAGTTTTTTCACTTCAGACGAAACGGTCTCCAGTCCTCTCAAAGATGTCTGCTTCATCAGAGTTATTTCTTTCTACATCGGCGGTATGTACCTGATCTTCTCTACATCCGAGCTGCAATTCCTCCGCTAAGGAAGTTAAGTTGGTAGTGTTTGTGTCTCCCACATCATCGTCGGGCGAGGCTGAGATTAAACGAGCAACCATCAAAGTAGGGGCAGCGGCCTGACGTTTGGTATACACATATTAGCTCCAAGGATAGCATTTATAGCGGAGAGAGATATTGGCTTGGGGACTGGGGAAGACATCACATAAATTAAATAGCTTCATATACCCAATAGAACCGACTTAAATATGTTTCAATAACGAGTTATTTACATGAAGATCCCACGTAACTATATTTACTTCTACAATTCCACAACCGTCGCTGATGAAAGCGTGATTGATTTCCACGATTGATAGTTCCAGAGAGCACAGAATCAGTGATGCTAACCGGTGTGAGGATGTATTGCATCCAAGTCCTATCACCGTATCTGTCATACCTCTGCCATAAATTTATCATCACAGACGAAACTCTACAAACGTCACGTTGTTCCCATTCCATATCTTGTATCCTTGTTCCTGTTATGTGATATATATATCCTGAATTAGTAGCTTCCTTTATCGTAGACTTGTGCCACTTGTGCTCATGGTAGGCCATGGTTGCGGCAAGATTTACGGTCTTTTTCGGGATTCCTTTTTACGACCACAGGGAAACAGGATTTGCACCCGTGCGAACTGCATCACCATATGAGGACTAACGCTAAATATATATGGCTCTGGAATGATGTGATATCATTGAAAAAGAGCAGCATTTCACTCATAAACATCACTGTACAGTAGGTTTCCAAGTGGAGTAGTATTTATACAGTGGCGAAGGTCTGAATTCATCAGACAGGTCCATCCAATTTAAGGCGTTCCCAACGACAGGCCCTCGGAAACAAGAGGGAACGCAAAACAAATTTCAGTTCCTGGTGACGTAACGACTAAACGGTCATGTGAGGACAGTCCGAACGCGTCCGTGACGCGTCAAGGCGACACTTGTGCAACACTAGTACTAATGAGGAGAATAGGATGGAATGTCGTACCGACTGTAGCATCCATCCTGGCATCACGAAATTTTACATTTATATAATTTAAATGTTGACAGCAATGTAGGAATAATTAGTGACATGGATTACCTGACAAGAAATGAAGAAAATCGACAAAGATTTGATATTTAAGTTCATCCAAGTTCAAACTCCGCCAGTCACACCAATAATTTTGTCGTTCCGCCATCCTTCTCACTGGGACTGTCAGTGTTCATCTCCCCTGAGCCTATCAATCCAAATGTGGCACCGCAATCTGTTCGCCTGCTTTAGATTAGATCATATCATATCCATAACACCCAGATATCCTAATCCAGGTAGCTTTCTCAACAAAGTTTGGTGGTATCTTGAAGTCCTTAAATCGTTATCAAAACATGTTATATATGGGATTTATATATTTATACAAGAAAAGCAGCGACCAAGCACGGAAGGTAACTATGTATCGCTCCAAGTGGTCGCAGCCAGTGAGCTATTGAGAAAACAGTGGCCAGCAGCTTATTAAAAAGCCCCGTTCAAGAGGTTATAGTGACAGGAACAATGACACCCCCAGACGTCAAAACAGGACTCCCATCTGTGCCGTTGATGTTGTGTATATTGGTTACGACAAGACTGTATGGCGCCCCGGCGACGAAGAACGCATGCGGGATCTAGCGCAGTGATATCAGTATCAATATTCAATCTGACATAGGTTTTGCGTACCGTGGTGGTGATGGAGTCCGACAGGGCTCCAGCTGGAATAGCATGGCGCGCAAGAATTATGGGATTCTCGAACCCATTGTTGTTGGGTGGAAGAACTTCAAGCGAGTAGTCGAGGAACTGTGGGATTAAGCCAAAGTTCTGTACTCCACAGGTTAAATCAACCTTGACGTTGATAGTCTGCTCAACCATGGTAAAGTCATTTCTTTTCATTCCTTATATCGTGGTGGACGCTCACATCTCCTGCCTTGAAAGTAGATGGTGTGACAGTGGGGTCACCAAACCGATCGGCCTCTGCACAACTGACGCGGGAGACAATGTTGACCGATGCCACCAAGCTGGCAAGGGAGACGAATACAGTGGTAATAGCTAGCTTCATTCTTAGAATGTGAATTAAAGCTGTGGATGTGGGATGCTGTATTCTGGAGATGTTTTTGTAGCTTTATATACACGCATCTCCTGCTGAGAATATTGGTCGAGCTATGAATATCTTACTTCACGGACAGGATATACCGTGCTGGAACTATCCAGGGCCTCAGAAAGGCACACCGACTACATCCGATACTGATTTCTAATCCACTTGAGCAACTTCAGTCACTCAATTCATTGGTTTCCGAAAGTTGCGAGATTTGTAAATATGTACGCTGCTCTGTCGCTCGCTAAAAGTGTTGGAAGGCGGTCATTCGAAACCGTCTGCCTACGAGCCTTGCTGTAATGTATGAAATCATTGTCTTTTTATGTTTTCAAAGCTGTCCAGCCCACAAGAGTGATGCAATGTATCCAGTCCCGGACAGACTATGCTTGATACATTAATCTCTCTGCATTTAACTTAAGTTCCCATTGACGTATTGATTCTCCTACACATAGATTACTAGAAGTATAGAATGAGCTCCAGAGTAGACAATACCTGGTTTCACTCTCCGCCTATGGATCGACTTACTTACAAAAGTCAAGATCACCTCTGTCATCTTGTCCTAAAATTAAGTATATCTGCACAAACACCGCAATTTCCCATGCAGTGTGTCGATGAAACGCTGAATTCGTTGCTTGTCACGGATATCTCGGTGAAAAGCTCGTCTTGTGAATAGGATCAGTTCACTCAATAGAGAAATTCTTAGGGTGTATTATCAGATAGGCAACATGAGAAATAAAATATAATTATATTACCCTAATTACGCATGACTATATTCATTGATTCCGCAGAACGGCTACTCACCACGTCTATTGTACACGGTTTGCAGTTGTAGTGACTGTCCAGAAATAACAGAATATCGACCGAAACCACTGGACGACGCTTCCAGCGAAATGACTAACTGCTGTCACCAGCAGTGTTATCTACCTCGCGCCTCGCTCGCATCTTTCGCATTTTGTAACCTGTAACCGTCTTTTCGGTGATATCAAGGAACTACTAAGCGACCGGGATCCTTGCTAAGCGTAACGGCGTCAATATGGTTCGGCATCTGGTGGAGGGAACTGTTCGCACGGCATATCGATATCTGCGGTGGGGTTCACCTTAGCGCTGGCTACACATGATCTTCGATGATCGACATTAAGCGACGTTCCCGGTCGTCGGACGCTAAGAAGCGGATATTCTCGCTGAGGGTCAGTGTCTCTGTTTGTTTTTCGATGAATGGTGATTGAGTCTCTTCGACCACTACGGCCCCAGAACCAAGTGCTGAAACGGTGGTGCAAGCAAACGTGCTACCAACATCAACTGGTTCAACTCACCTTATGGACGCTCAATTGCCATCTCCGAGAGGGTGGATGAAGATGGTGTGAACTGCACGGAGCCTGCGGCATTCCAGTACGAGACGCCTGAGGGTACTTCGAGGACCATCAAGGTTCCCACCGAGAAGGGATCCGGCGAGAAGGTTGCTGCGGCTGTATCTCGAGAAGAATTTCGCCGCTCTTGCTGCCTACGAGAGCCTTTAGGTAAGTTGCAATTTTATATCTCAAGATAAAGTCTAACATTATTGACATTTTCCGTTACTCAAGGTCTGTGATACAGCATGTTATCCATCTATTGGGCTTTCGCTCCCGTTTCGCGCGGTTGGAAGTACAAGGGTTTACCAGACATTGTCAGATATTACTATAAGATAACGAAAATTGATTTGTATGGTTCTAGAACGTAAATCAATATTCACACGCATATTCTTCCATTACTGTACCTTTCTTTAGCATTATCGTGTTTGAAGTTCCTATGCAATAAGAATCACACCATAAGATGAGTACATTTAGTTGGAGAGAACAGTTACTTGACATCTTTTTTCTTTTTTTTCAATTATCAAGCGTTTTTCTGTTTTAAGATTCAGTGATAGGGACCCTGATTCTGACAACTTTTCTTTCATATTTATAAAAATATTACGAATATTAATAAAGATCGAAATCTGAATATGGATATACTCTAAGCGTTGAGTGTGATAGGGGTGAGAACGCCTCCCTGAACGAGCACGGGGCTTCCATCGGTACCAGCGATTGAGTATGTGTTGGTAAGAACAATGTTGTAGGGAGCTCCAGCGAAGAAGAAACCGTGAGGGATCTTTAGGATACATGAGTTAGCTGTAGAAGCCGATGAAATTATTCAGTTCTTACCGTGGTGGTCAAAGTGTCAGAAAGCGCGCCCTGAGCAATTGAGTGACGCGCAAGGACGATGGGCTGTTCATGGCCGTTGTTCGAAGCAGCTGGAACTTCGATGGTGTAATCGAGGAACTGTGCATTAATTCCAAAGTTCTGCACGGCGCAGTGCAAGTCAACATTGATTGTAATGCTCTGTGAATGTCGTTAGTATCCGTTGAATTCAATGTCGAGATATGCTATTTGTGCACGTACATCACCTGCGCTGACTGTAGTGGGTGAGACAGTGACGACCCCAAATCTTGTTGCCTGCGGGCAGCTCTGACGTGCGACATTGGCTGCAGATGCAATGCCAGCGAGAGCGAGAACGGCGGAGATGGTGAACTTCATGACTACTAGATTATTGAGTGAGAAAACGGCGTTCTGGTTGAGAGCTAAAGCGCTGGATATCTGTGTTGGAATACTGAAGTTCATAAATTCGAAGCAGGCATTTTTATACTCTCTCAAATTCGCTTATTCTCTATTCAGTCTCACCTCCGACGGGCATGAAGCCCTTGCAAAAGAAATAAAGCGATGTCTATCAAAGGTCCATCCCACTCGGGATGTTTTGATCCGGTCACAAAATAGGATCCCATCAATGATCTCGGCGTATGATTGGCCTGTTGATTTGCTTTAGACAGTATTTGTACGACATTGCACGCCTCGATGGGCATACCTGCCCATCCCGGACAAGATTCGCGAACAGCGCTTCGGAAAGGCACTTAAAAAAGACTTTTCTTCATTCTGGCCGGATACGCATCTGATGTTTCGCGCATGAGAACGGCGCGGACATAGGCATACATGGAGGGTTTCATGGTTCTGGGCTATGTCAATGTAATGCTTAAAAGTCATCCACATGTCCATTCTCTCATACACTCTCTGAGGCCTGACGACTCACAAAGAGATGTCCTTCTCCTGCCACTAACCAGTGAAACTTATAATTCACTACTTGCTTACATATGTCAATGTCTAAAAATAGCAACGGGATTGGCGTTAATAAACGGATCCTTATTTTATGATGGTACTTTGTCAATGCGTCGCCCCAACCAAATAACACCCACCTAGGATCCAGACAGTACCATAAAATCTATCACTTTGGGGAATAGATGATACACTAAATGAAGATGTACGTATTCTATGTGCTGCTGCTGTCCGGAAAATTTCACAGGGAAGGGTCTGGAGTCTGGAGGGTGAGTTCCCTAAATTAAATCAAGAGCTTAGTTAGGTAATATTCTTCTCTTTAATTGTTTTTCTGCGTTTTCTACACGTTGCACCTTTCAAAGGACCAAATGCTATATCAATGGGCTAGTGTGATTCGTCCCTTCCGTAACCCGTTTTGGATGTGTGTCGTATTGCCGGTGATTCCGTCATTCGGAGTTTAAATTCAGCCAACTTTGCCGCGCTCATCATGCAGTGCGTAGCGCTTAGCGGTGAGCAGGAATACGTTGGACAATTTTCCATTCTAATATATGTTTACCTGTAATTATAATGCTGAAGCAATAAGTTCCCCCAATAAGCTATTTATCGTGTGCATTATTCCTCACTTGAAAAACACCTTTTCCACCAAATATTAGACTCGTAACTGCTTCAATTGACTAAATAGCCCAATCAAATACGCACGCTTGATGCACGCTCGTGGCACGCTTCACGCAGTTGTGTGCACGCACCGGCACGCTTGCCTTAAAATCATGCACGCTCGTGGCACGCTTACCTGGAAAGGTCGTATAATTTAAAGTTCATGAATATGTATCACATATGTCCGTTTTACATTGAACTTCATTGAAAAAAATGTTTCAAAGTCTAAGTATCTTTATTTACGGATATTATGTATGCACAACTCAGTCCTAAAATAACAGGAAATGATAATTATTGTGTCACGGAAAAAAGGGACTCTTTCAAAATCATGCAATCCACTAGTAAAATATAGTATGCACACCAAGAAAACATCTATTTGATATTTGATAGTACATAGATATCTACAAAAATTGTTTATTACTGGTAAATTTTGCAGGGGTATTTATTTTGTGCACGCTTCGCACGCTAAAAGTCGTAAGCGTGCATAAGCGTGGCACGCTTCGGCACGCTTGTGCACGCTCACGGCACGCTCTGGCACGCACATTTCTGTTGGCCCTCAATATTATGGGGAAAATGTACACGAAGAGACGATGTTATTTTGGATTATTGGTATTTCTTGAATGACGGGGTGAAGCCATAAATTTGACAAGTCTTTCCTAGTGTGGGACAAGGAGCAAGGTGTTTGTGACTCGACCACGTTCAGAGATGCCGTCAAAGCGCTGGACCAGAACGGCTCACCACAGTCATGGCTCATCACATTCAGTGACGAGAGTATCCTAGCACCAGCTGTTACCGCACCAATAACTGAATTGGTAAGCAACCTCGGACACAGCTACAAACGATGTCAACATGTACTGGTATATTTTGGGATAGAAAACGCGACAGGTAAATACGAATCTGTTCCATGGAAAGGAAGCATGATGTTGACAGGATCGTATTCGTAGCATCACACAGCCTACTCGAAAACAGCGTTGTTTTTTGAGGAAGTCAACAAGTTAAAGCCTCATATCGTTGATAGCAAGCCGCATTTCATAACGTTGATTCCCCACGGAGTTCACAACGAGATTTGAACTGCATATCATTCTCGTCGTAGTAAAATCAGATATAGTATTCCTTTGTTATCCTCTCGTAGCACAGAAACCTAAAGAAATTTTTGAATACAATTGTCCAGCTAGTTCTCAGCTCTTTAATATTTAATCCCTACTCACAGAAGCGGTTCCCAGAGTGTGAAATTCGAGTCCGTATGGGCACCGAAATAGCAGGAAATGTGGGAATTAGGAGTCTTTACTGATTTATGCTAACGGGAGCGCGACTCTCAAAACGCGGCGGCGCAGGGGTGAGGATGGTAGTGGTAGTTATCTGAAACTTAAAGAGGTAACCATTATTTTTCCTAATTACGTTGAACCAATTTGGACCGTCTCGCGTGCTCGATTAGTGTTATTGTACTAGTTTTTCGTTTTTCGTTCGAGGGGTGGGTCACCGTGTTTGTAAGACGACGTCAAGGGAGCCATGAGCAGAATTTAAAAATGTAAGGCATTTTTTTAGTATTTTATGAGGTATATATGTCGGCGGAGACAAATCTAATGCGACTATCCTATTAGGATGTTCATTCCACATCCA
>Ga0247779_1001663_pt1 | contig 10531 bp, 5 predicted proteins | sample UWRJL221509R5_FD_179925 | JGI IMG/M metagenome (GOLD analysis project Ga0247779, IMG submission 179925) | Plant litter microbial communities from Arlington Agricultural Research Station in Wisconsin, United States - UWRJ-L221-509R-5 | ecosystem: Environmental > Terrestrial > Plant litter >...
CCCAGGCGCGCACGTCTGCGCTGGTGCTGCGAGCGTTGCTCAGTGTCAATGCCGCTCATCCGCTGGCGGCCGAGCTCGCGCGAGGGCTGCTGATTCAGCGCGTCGATGGCACCTGGCGCAGTACGCAAGAAACCGCCTATGCCCTGCTGGCACTCGATGCCTACCGCAAGGCCCGAGAGAAGGTGGTGCCTGATTTCCAAGTCAAGGTGTTACTCGGTCAACAATCGCTGCTGGACGCGGAGTTTCGTGGCAGGAGCCTGAGCGCGCAGCAGGCCCGCGTGCAGATCGGCAAAGTCGCCGGCTCGAACGGCGCGCCGCTGTTGTTCGAGAAGCGCGGCTCGGGCACCTTGTTCTACCAAGCCCGGCTGCGCTACGCGCGCCGCACGTTGCCCACTGATAGCCTCGATCAAGGGTTTTTCGTGCAAAAGGGCCTGCGCTCGGTGACACCCGAAGGGCTGCCGCAGGCCTTGGCCAGCATTGCGGACAGCGCTTCCGCGCGCTTTCGAGGCGGTGACTTGGTGCTCGCTGATCTGGTGATCGTGACCCCCAGCCCGCGCGACTTCGTTGTCGTCGATGACCCGCTGCCCGCCGGCTTCGAAGCGGTCGACAGCCATCTGTCGACGACCTCGAGCGCCCTCGACGTTGGACAGTCCAATGGTTACGGCTCCTGCTCTGACTGTGACTCCGAGGAAACGCGCGACGAGCGAGCCGCGGGGCACAGCTATTTCGAAGGCTATTCGCAACGTGAGCTACGCGACGATCGCGTGCTGTTCTTCGTCGATCACATGGCGGCGGGCATGTACCACTACCGGTATCTCGCGCGCGCCACCACGCTCGGGAAATTCGTGCTGCCCTCGACGCGTGTCGAGGAGATGTATACGCCCGAAACCTTCGGTCGCAACGGTGCCGGCCTGGTGAACGTCGAATGACCCGCAAAAAGTCAGTGCTTCTGGCGCTAGCGCTTTTGACCGTGCTGCCGCCGCTCGCGCTCGTGCTGTGCGCCGCTGGTGAGGAATTGCCGCGCTCGCTCGGCGATTCGAGCGCGGCGGTCAGCACGCAGATCGTCGACCGCGACGGCCAAGCGATCCGCGAGCTGCGTTCCAAAGACGGCAAGTTGTCGTCGCGGGTCCCGCTGACCGAGCTGTCAGCTCAGGTCGTCCCGGCGCTGCTGGCCGCGGAGGACGCGCGCTTTTATCGTCACCCGGGCGTCGATCCGGTCGCCATGTTGCGCGCGTTGGCGCAGGCCGTGCGCGAACGTCGGCTGGTTTCGGGTGCGAGCACCTTGACGCAACAGTTGGCGCGCACGCTCGTCCCGCGCCCACGCACCCTGTTCGGGAAGTGGCGAGAGCTGGCGATTGCGCTGCGCATCGAGCACAGCCTGAGTAAACGGCAGGTCCTGGAAGAGTACCTCAATCGCGTGGAATTCGGCCCGAATTTACGCGGCATCGACGCGGCCAGTCGGCGCTACTTCGACAAGCCCGCGGCGGAGCTCGACCTGGCTGAAGCCGCGGCGCTCGTGTCGATTCCGCGCGGCCCCACGTTGTATGACCCCGCGCGCGGTACGCGCGCGCTGCTGCTGCGGCGTGATCGCGTGTTGCAGCGCATGCTGAAGCAGGGCCTAGCCAGCGCGGACGCGGTGCACACGGCTCGCCTCGAGCCGCTGCGGCTGACGCGCGGTCTGGCCCAAGGTGGCAGCGAGCATCTGTTGCCGGGCTTACTGTCGGGGGCGCTCGCCCCGGAATTGCGCGGCGAGCGCGTACAACGCTTGGAGCTCGGCATCGACTCGAGCTTGCAGCGTGAGGTGGCCGAGCTGTCGCAGCGTGCGGCGCGCAACGGTGCCGAGCTCGGCCTGAGCGCGGTCTCGGTCGTGGTGGTTGAAAACGCCACGGCGGAGGTGCTGGCTTACCTCGGTTCGCCCGACTTTCATGCACAAAAGGCGCTGGGACAGAACGACGGCGCGCGAGCGCTGCGCCAGCCCGGCTCCGCGCTCAAACCCTTCGTGTACGCCGCAGCCATGACCCGCCTGGGCATGACTGCGGCGACTCGCCTGCCTGATCTCGAGCTCCAGCTGCCGACCTCCGGAGGGGTGTATTCTCCTCGTAACTACGACGGTCGTTTTCACGGTCCGGTGCTGGTACGCGACGCGCTGGCCAACTCCCTGAACGTTCCCGCCGTGTACACGGCGGCGCGCGTCGGCCCCGAGCAAGTGCTCGAGCTACTGCACCGAGCCGGCTTCAGCTCGCTCAGCGAGAGCGCGGAGCACTACGGTGCGGCCTTGGCGCTCGGTGACGGCGAAGTGAAGCTCACTGAGCTGGCGCAGGCGTACTCCATGCTTGCGCGCGATGGTGCGTTCTTACCCCTTCGCTTCTATCGTCGTGCGCTGCTCGCCAGCGGTGCCCAGTTGTCGCGCGCGCTGCCCCGTGCACGCCAGGTGATCGATCCGCGCATCGCGCATATTTTGAGCGATGTGTTGGCCGACGATCTGGCGCGCGCGCCAGAGTTCGGGCAGGGGGGGCCGCTCGCGTTTTCGTTTCAAGTGGCGGCGAAAACCGGCACTTCCAAGGGCTTTCGTGACAATTGGACCGTGGGCTTCACGCGTGAAGTGACGGTGGCCGTGTGGGCGGGCAACTTCGATGGCACGCCCATGACCGGTTCGACCGGGATCAGCGGGGCAGGTCCATTGTTCCACGAGGTGATGCTGGCGGCCATGCGCGGCCGGACTCCCGCGCCGTTGCTCGATCACGCGGGGCTCTCGAGCGTGGAGGTGTGTGAGCTGAGCGGGCAGCGCGCCAGTGACTCGTGTCCGCATCGGCGGCGCGAATGGTTCACACCCGGCAGCGAGCCGCGCGTGAGCTGCGACATGCACGAGGTCGTGAGCATCGACGCGCACAGCTCACTGCGCGCTGGGCCAGCCTGTCGCGAGCGCGTGGCGCGCGTGTTCGAACGCTATCCGCCGGAGTATCAGAACTTTGCGCGAAAGGCCGGTCGCCCACTTTCGCCCCGTGAGTTCGCGCCGCGCTGTCCCGGGCCTGCCGGCGCGCTCGAACACTCGGCTCCGGAGCTGCTATTTCCGGGCGTAGAAGCGGAGTTTTTCATCGATCCGGGGGCGCGCAGCGAGCAAGAAATCGTGCTCGAGGCCCGCGCTCCCGGCGAACGGCTCACGTTCTTCGTCGACGATCGGCCGCTGGCCACGCTGCGCGCACCCTTTCGCCTGCCGTGGCGGCTGCAACCGGGCATGCACCGCGCGCGTGTGGCCACCCCCGAGGGGCAACAGAGCGAGCAGGTCGCGTTTCAGGTCAGATGAAAGCGCTCGCTTACGGCGCTTGCTGCGCGCTGCCCGAGCTGCCGTGCGCGCGGGCTTGAGTGATCCAAGCCCCGCCCAGTAGGGCACTCAGCGCGAGGATGATCAGCAGCACGACCACGGCGCCTTTCGGGACCGCGCGCTCCTGGGGCAGCTCGGGCGCCGGTGGCGCCGCTTTTGCGGGCCTGGCGACGGAGACTGGCGCGGGCGTGAACGCGGGGTTTTCGCCGGATTGCGCCCGGCGGCGTGTCAGGCGTCCGAGCTCACCCAAGCGCTCGTGTGCCTCGCGCCAAACTCCGCTGATGGGCGAGTCCGCGGGGTCGACCTCGGGTGGCGGTGTCGGTGGAGGCGCAGGGATGGTGACCGTGGGCGTGGGATTGATGGACGGCGAGGTGATGGGGCGGGGCGGCTTCGGAGGCGGCACGGTGCTCGCACGTGCGCGGCGGGCGGCAGCCAGGTCCGGAGGGAACGCGCTGGTCGCTACTGCCTTCGGAAACTCGGGGAGCGCGGGCGCGGGCGCCACGCGAAAGACGCGTGTGGTGTCGGTGTCAGCCGTGCGCTCCTGCATCGCTGCGAGCTGCTCGCGGCGATGCCGTTGCTCCGGACCCATCAAGCGATCGAGCTCTGCTTGCACGGCTTCAGGCTCGGCGATCAAGCGCGGATCGAGCGCCGCCAGCGCGCGCGCAAACGCGGCCAGCGTGTCGGCGCCGGTGCCCCGATTGATGGCTCTCGTCAGCAGCTCGCTGAGCTCTTGGGGAAGCTCGGGCGTTTGCCAGGAAGCCGGGTTGCCGTTCATCAGCCGGCCGCACGCCAAGCGCGCCAGCTCCACCGCAGCCGCGCGCACGTCGGTGGCTTGCGCGCTCATGCCGGGTGTCACCGTGACGTAGGAAGCGCCGATCGAGATGCGCGCAAGCACTGGAGCCACCACGAGCTCGGAGACGAAGACATTGCCCGAGTCCGAGATCCAAATGCTTTCAGGGTACAGGCAGCGCGAAGCACGCACATGCTCGCCGAGCTGCTGCTCTGCTTCCGCGGTCACGGTCAGCGCGTCGAGCATGATTCGCACAGCAACCGATGTAGCGACGGGTGTGCGCCGGCGCACCGCGGTCTGCCCGAGCTCGAACAGCGTGACGCCGGAGACGTATTCGCTCGCGAGATACCAGGCGTCTTCGTGTTGATAGCTGCCGAGCACTTTGCTCAATCGCGGGTGTACGACGCGCTGCCCGAGCGCGATCGCGGCCTCGAGCTCGCGCGTCGGCAGATTCGCGAGCCGACGCAATGCGACGAGCTGCGGCGCGTGCCCACCGTCCCGCAAGCGCCCGAGGAGCACGGCGCCAGCACCGCCGCGGAACAGCTCGAACAGCGGCTCACACTTCACCGGCGCGGGCGCAGGTAGCGTTTTGGAGCCAGCCGGAGCCGACGTGCGACGCGGACGTGCGCCTACATCGTCTTCTTGCACGTCCTTGCTCCGAACCATTTCATTCTTCACTCGTTACTCGCTGCAAACTACTGAACGGCCAACGGCGGGCCGAGCTTAGTGTCCATAAGAGTGCTTGATCGTCGCGCGCCAAGCGGGCAAACTACGCGATTAATCATGCTCGTGAACTTCGCTCGTGTCAGTGGCTTGGGTGTTGGGTTGTGCTTGGCGCTTTCGGCTGGGAGCGCTTGGGCCCAGGCTGAATCGCCCGCACCGGCAAGCGCGCCGAGCGCGCCTGTCTCAGCAGAGGTCTTGAAAGAGGCTGGCGAACGCTACGCCCGCGGCCTCACGCTGTACGGAGACGGCGAGTTCTTGTTGGCCTTGGTGGAGTTCGAGCGCGCCTATCAGTTGTCCAATAACTACAAGGTTTTGTACAATATCGGCCAAGTTCGCATGCAACTCGCTCGCTACGCGAAGGCCAAGGAAGCGCTCGAAGAGTACTTGAAGTTGGGCGGCACGAGCCTCAGCGCCGAGCGCACGCAAGCGGTGAACAAGGACTTGGCGACGTTGGCCGAACGCACCGCCAGCTTGAGCATCGTGAGCAGCGAAGTCGGCGCAGACATTTCGCTCGACGGCAAAGTGATCGCCACTTCTCCGTTGACGGCGCCGCTGATCGTCGATGCGGGCGAGCACAACTTGGTGCTGCACAAGTCCGGCTTCTACGACGCGACGCAATCGGTCACGCTCGCTGGACACGATCAGCTCGAGCTCAAGGTCGAGTTGAAGCCGATCCCTCTGGCGATGCAGCCCAAGGCCGGGGACGTGCGGACCGACGTCGCTCCGGCCAAGCCAGCGCGCACCGCGATGTGGGCGGCCTGGGCGGGCACGGGCGCGTTCGCGGCCACCGCCGGTGTGGTCGGCTACTTCGGCATTTCCAAGGCCAATGAGCTGGAGTCGATGCGCACGGATTCGCCGGCCGACGCCGCCGAGCTAGAGAAGGCCAAGAAGTCCGCGCGCACGCTGCTCGCGATCTCCGACGTCGCCGCGGGCCTAGCTGTCGTCACGGGTGGCGTGGCTCTGTACCTCACGCTGAGCCACCCGAGTGAGAAGCCCGCGCCGTCGGTTGCGCTGGGCATCGCGCCCAACGGCTTGCGGCTACGCGGCTCGTTCTAAGCTCGCGTACAACAACTCGAGCACCCGACGCAGCGCACCGAATCGCTAGATTCGGTGCGCTGTTTGCGTCTCGATTACTCTCAGGGGCAAACGCAGCGGGCGGTGACGTTGTCGTCCACGCTGGCGGTGCTGTCGGCGTCGTCGCAGGTCCACGCGCAAAGCTCGTCTTCGCAAACCGTACCCGCAACCGGGGACCAGCCATTGACGGCCGGACCTGCGGCGCAGGCGTACTGAGCCGTGTTGGGGAGATGAGCCGCCATGCAGCTGATCGACGTCAGATATTTAGAGTTCAAGCCCGCCGCCTCGGCGGCGTCGGTGACAAAGACTTCCACCAGGTCGGTATAGCCCTCGCAGGCCGTGATACAGGCCGCCAATGTGGTCCCACAGGTGGCTAGACTGTGCGCGGGATTGCAAGCCGCAGTGCACGCTTCAGCGAGGGTTAGCGTCGGCGGCGGGCTCGCCGCGCCACCCTCGCCGCCGGCACCGGGTCCAGTGTCGCCGCCGCTTCCGCCGGGACCGGGTCCAGTATCGCCGCCGACTCCGCCGCTATCACCGGCTCCGGCTTCGCCGAGCGCGCCGCCCTCGCCCGCCGTGATGCCGCCGCCGGCCGTACCGCCCTTGCCGGCCGTGCCGCCCTTGCCGGCCGTGCCGCCGCTGCTGCCGCCGCTGCCGCCTTTACCGGCGCCGCCGCCTTTGCCGCTGCCACCGGCCGCGCCGGCTCCGCCACCTGGGTTGCTGTCGTCGTCGTCTCCGCATGCGTAAAGAGAAGCGGAGAGTCCCAAAACCATTGCGATCGCCAGTAGTTTATTTCTGTTCATGTAAAATTTCCCTCAGTCTGCCCGCGACGTTACGCGAGGCCGGTTAGAGCATCAAGCATGTGCGGGACATTCGATGCGTGAATGTATGCGCGAGTGGGTATCTTCACGCCAGCGCACCGACATCGCGACCGAGCCACCAGGTCACCGATAACAAGGTGACTTTGAAGTCGACCGCCGTGTGCGTCAAAAACAACTGCGCCAACACCAAGCCAATCCTCGGTCAGCAGGACTTCACCGCTGACCAGAACGTCTTTCAAAAATTCTTCCTACTGCGGCGATCTCGAGGCCTCCTTCGGTCGCCAACAAAATCTGTACACCAACCATCGCGAACTCCCTGTGTTACTTCGGGTTCAACGCGCTCGGCGTGGGCTGTGGCTCGAACCCCTTCATCAACCCGGGAACGGTGTAACCCCGCAGGCTTACGCTGCTCGCATACAAGGTAGCTCCGTGTGGTCGCAAGGAAGGAAAGATCACACCTCGCGAGCGAGACGAACGAGACGAGCGAGACGAGCAGCTCTAAAATCGCCGTGACTCGTGCCGTACCAGAAGCAATGCAGTTTGCGAGCGCCGGCGTGTGGTGGGCAGGCAGAGCGCCTTGGCAAGCGGCACCGATTGCGGTCGGACGGCTGACGGAGCCGAGCGCTCAGTGCGCGTTGCACGACCTTGGCACGCGGCCCCGTGTCGCACCAAAAGCAGCTGGCTCTCCGAATGAGAAGTCGAGCATGCTAGGCTCAAAGATCTTCCACCAGAGTATCTCATGAAGCCGCACTTCACTTGGTCACGCGCTCTAGCTGGGCTCACCTTCTCGGGCCTGCTGCTTTCGCTCAATGGTTGTTCGTTTCTGTACAATCTGAACACGAACCAATGCAACAGCGACACTGACTGCCAGAAATTTGGCACCACGTGCTCGATTGAAGAACACGTGTGCAAGGCGGTCGCTGTCAGCGGTGGCGGGAGCGCTGGCCTGGATGGCTCCGGCGGCGCGAGTGCCAGCAGCGGCGCGGATGCCCACGGCGGTAGCAAGCCCAATGGCGGCGCGAGCGCCAACGGCGGCAGCGCGGCGGAAGGCGGCGAAGCCGGCAGCGGTGCTTGTTCGACCAATGCCGATTGCATCGCCCAGGCGCTCGATCAGCCGGCCATCTGCCGGATCAAGTCGACCGGCAACGAGTGCGTCGTGCTGACCAGCGATCAGTGCCCGATACTGCTGCCAACCTCGGTCTCCGGCACGAGCACGCTCGAGCTGCTCAAGACGAACTCACCGGTGATTCTGGGTGGCTTCGCCAGCATGTTGAACGCCGGTGATCCGCACGACACTCTGGCCGTCATCAACTGGGACATGGCGTTCCAAGAGTTCAACGAGGGCGCTGCCAAGAACTCGAACAAGTCGGCGTTTCAACCGATGCTGGGCGTGATCTGCAACGGCCTGTTTCCGAAGGCGGGCGATTTCCAGGCAGCGATCTCCCACCTCACCGAAGAAATCGGCACTCCTGGCATCCTGAGCACGCTCTCCTCTACGAACCTGCTTGCCGCCTGGGACTATACCCAGTCGGAATCGTACAACGGCGACTCGGTGATGTTCCTGAGCACGAGCAGCGCCACGTTGCAGCTCGCGAACCTGGATGATTCCGGTTACGTGTGGCATCTGCTCGGCGATCCCCGATTGCTCGCCGCAACCGTGGCCGGCATCGTGCAGCACATGGAACCGTACGTTACCGCCAAGCAGCCCGACACGGCGGCTCCGCTCAAGCTGGCGCTCGTATTCAACGAGAACCAAACGTTGAGCGACATCGCGACCGTGCTCACCAATGCGCCGCCGGTGGACCAAGCCGAAGACGACCCGCATCGCTTCGATTACCTGAGCATCAACGGCGATCTGGCGATTCATCAGAGCGCCAACTTCTATCAAGTGCAGATCGAGTCGGACAATCTGCCGGCCAACCAATCGCCGGTGCGGACTTCTGCGCAAAAGGCCGGTGAAGCGATCCTGCTGAACCCGCCACAATTCATCATCGGCCTCGCAGGCAACGAGTTCGTCGAGCTGATCAAGGAAGTCGAGTCGAACTGGGGCAAGAGCGAAACGCCTTCGGCTGGCTTGCCTCGGCCGTACTACGTGCTTTCCCAGTACTTGGCGACGTCGCACGACGCGCTGACTGCCCCTCTCGCCACTTACGGGACGTCGACGACCGTGCCGACGCTCGACAAGCGCCTCGTGGGCGTCAACTACGCGCTCGCGCAAGACACACACTCGAAGAATCTGTACGATTCCTATCTCAATCGTCTGAAGCGCTTTTATGGCAGCGGCGCGCTGACGCTCGACGGTACCGAGAATTACTACGACGGCGCGTATTCGATGCTGTACGCCAGCAGCGTGACCAATCGCAAGGCGCCGATCGGCGCAGACGTGCGCGATGCGCTCGAAAATCGCGTGCTCAACCCGGATGGCACCGGCATCGACATCGGGCCGACACCGGTGGAGACCGAGGTGCCGCGTCTGATCTCGAACTCCAAGGCGAAGGTCTCGCTCTGGGGCACGGATGGGCCGCCGAATTTCGATCGCGTGAGCGGCACCCGGCTCAGCCCCACATCGGCGTGGTGTATGACCGACGCCGGGAACTTCGTTTACAAATTCGCGCCCGACGGCTTGCTCTACGACGCCAACGCCGGCACGTTCTCCGCGCCGGGCGGGGGAGCACCGGATTGCCTGTCCAAGTTCAAGCCATGAGCTTCGTCCGCGCGCTTTCATGCGCTGTATTTTTGGCCGGCGCAGCCGGCTGTGGGCAAGCCGGGCCGGAATGGGTGGCTCAGGATTCGCAGGCGATTTACGACGGTTATGCGTCGGGAATCGAAGACGACGGCGTCGTCAAGGTGACGAACGTCGACGCCAATGGCGTGATGAACTCTTGTACCGGCGCGCTGGTCGCACCGAACGTGGTGTTGACCGCGCGCCACTGCGTCGCGAACCTAATCCGAGGCGCGTTCACCTGCACCGACGCGGGTGAGCTCACTCCGGAAAGCAAGGGCGGACGCTTCGGGCCGCTGATCGATCCAGCCAACCTCAAGATCTACGTGGGCGCCGCTTTCAACGAGCCGCTGGCAGCGCTCGGCGCCAAGGTGTTCGCCACTCAGACGCCATCGATCTGTCGCAACGACATGGCCGCCATCGTGCTCGATCGCGAGATCAGCGGAGCGCCCCTGATGCCGATCCGAATCGACCGCGGCGACGAGCACGGCGAGGTGCTGAGGGTGGTCGGTTTCGGTGAAACGGAGCTGGCGATGAGCGGCGTTCGTCGCGCCAAGGACGGTCTGCGCGTCAGTCTGGTCGGAGCCAGCCAATTTCGCGCAGACGGCGATCCCATCCCGCCGCGCACCTTTCTGACCTTGGGCCCCGCGCTCTGTATCGGCGACAGCGGCGGTCCGGCGCTGACTCCGGATGGTGCAGTGACCGGCATTTACTCGCAGTTGGTCGGTGCTTGCGACTCGCCGAATGCGCGCCAGTACTTCACGCAGGTCGCGCCTTTCGTGGCTGAGGTGGTGATGCCGGCCTTCGAGCTCGCTGGCTATCAGCCGATCAGCGAAGGCGCGGCGCCCAGCGATGGCGGCGCGGGCAGCGACGGCACGGGTGCGGCCGGGGATGCAAACGCGGGCGCGAAAGCTAGCTCGGCCGGAGGCAGCGACAACGGAGCGGCCGGCTCGCCCACGTACCACGCCCCACCGGGCAAGGGCGGTTGCGCGTGCTCGAGCAGCGCGACCCCGCGAGCGGGCTGGGTCGGTCGGCTGGCGATGGCCCTGGTCTTCGGCGCAGCCGCCGCCGGCGTATCCCGG
>Ga0247779_1001664_pt1 | contig 10530 bp, 9 predicted proteins | sample UWRJL221509R5_FD_179925 | JGI IMG/M metagenome (GOLD analysis project Ga0247779, IMG submission 179925) | Plant litter microbial communities from Arlington Agricultural Research Station in Wisconsin, United States - UWRJ-L221-509R-5 | ecosystem: Environmental > Terrestrial > Plant litter >...
CCGCCGCGAACGGGCCGCGCACGTTGGTGGCCAGGATCTGGTCGATCAGCGCATCGTCCAGGGCATCCAGATCGGCGTGTTCGACGTAGCGCGTCATGCCTGCGCAGTTCACGAGCACGTCGCAGTGGCCGAACCGCTCGGCGACCTCGCTCGCCATCGCCTTCAATCCTGGCGAATCGGTGACGGCCGCGCGGATGGCCGCATGACCCCCGGGCACACCGGGCAGCGACGCACAGAGGCTGCTCGCTGCATCCGGCGAGCTGTTGAATCCCACGACGACGTTGGCCCCCTCGGCCGCCAGCGCGCGGCAGATGGCGGAGCCCAGGCCACCCGCGCCGCCAGTCACGACGGCTACGCGTCCGTGCAGCGCATCGCCTTTCACGTCAAGCCTCGACCTTGAAGCGGCGAACACGGATGTCGGCCTGTTCCTTGTGGCCCGACATGTGTTCCAGAGCGCACAGCCGCGAGCAATACTCGCCGACGAGGACCGAGGCTTCGTCCGTCAGGACGCGTTGGTAGGTATGCGTCTTGATGAACTTCCCCACCCACAGGCCGCCGGTGTAGCGGCCCGCCCGCATCGTCGGCAGCGTGTGGTTGGTGCCGATCACCTTGTCGCCATACGCGACGTTGGTTCGCGGCCCGAGAAACAGGGCGCCATAACTGCGAAGGTTGCTCAGGAACCAGTCGGGATCGCGGGTCATCACCTGCACGTGTTCGGACGCGATGCGTTCGGCCTCGGAAAGCATCTCTTCATCGGTGTCGCAGAGGATGATCTCGCCGTAGTCCTGCCACGCGACGCTGGCGATGGGGGCGGTGTCGAGGCGACTCAGCACCGCGTCGATGGCGGCCGGCAGCGCCGACGCGATCTTGCGGCTCGTCGTGATGCACACGGCCGGCGAGGTCGGGCCGTGCTCCGCCTGGCCCAGCAGATCGACCGCGACGAGCTCGGCGTCCACGCTGTCGTCGCAGATCACCATCGTTTCCGTCGGCCCGGCAAGGAGGTCGATGCCGACGCGGCCGAAGAGCTGGCGCTTCGCCTCGGCGACGTACGCGTTGCCCGGGCCGACGATCATGTCCACCGGGGCCATGGAGTCGGTGCCGATGGCCATCGCAGCGATCGCCTGCACGCCGCCGAGCACGTAGATCTCGTCGGCGCCGGCCAGGGCCATGGCGGCGACGATCTCGGGGGAAGCCTTGCCGTCGAAAGGCGGAGCGCAGGCAACCACGCGGTCGACGCCCGCCACCTTGGCAGTGAGCACGCTCATGTGAGCCGATGCGAGCAACGGGTACTTGCCGCCCGGGATGTAGCAGCCTACCGACTTCATCGGCAGGTTGCGATGGCCGAGCACGACGCCGGGAAGCGTCTCGACTTCGACGTCGTGCATGGACGAGCGCTGGATCTCCGCGAACTTCCTGATCTGGTCCTGCGCGAACTCGATGTCCGCGCGGGCTCGCGGAGTGAGGGAGTCGATGCAGGCCTGGATGTCCGCCTTGCCGAGGCGAAACGCTGCGGGATCCCACTTGTCGAACTTGCGCGAATACTCGCGCACGGCGTCGTCGCCTCGGTTTTCGATGTCGGCGATGATGTTGGCGACAGTCGCCTGCACCACGGCGCTCGCTTCGAGCTTCGTCTGGGCGGGCTTGCCTGCTTTGAGATAGTTGATCATGAGGGTCTCTTCTGGATGGCGCGCCGACTGAGGGCGTGCCGGGTCGAATCGATGGCGAGGCCGGAGCCGCGCGCCTACTTGATGGCCATCGGGTTGATGGGCGAGCCGACGGCCCGGGTGATCGGCAGCGGCGGCGCCGCGAACATGAACTCGTAGACCCTGTCGTCCGCGCAGTCCGCCGCGAGGTCCCGCAGGAAGAAGATCTCGCCCATCGTGATGCCGATCTTCGGGATCACCACCCAGTGCCACGGTTGCGTGCAGTCGTCGGTCTCGTTGGGGCGCACCTCGCAGCCCCAGGTGTCGGTGCAGATCGCCGCGATCTCGGACTTGTGGATCCACTCTGCCGTCTCGAACGACAGGCCCGGGGCCGCGCCGCCGGCATAGCCGCCCCACTCTTTCGCGGCCAGGCAGCGTTCCATGTGCCCGGTGCGCACGATCAGGAAATCTCCACGGCGCACCTGGACACCCTGATGTTCTGCCGTGGCCTCCAGATCGGCGACCGTGATCGCATCGCCATCGGCGAGCGACTCGACGCCCAGGAAGCGGGCGACGTCCAGGAGCACGCCGCGGCCGACCATCCTGTCCTTGACCTTTTCGATGCCGTTCTTCTGCGCCCCGCCCGAATCCACGAGGCGCGCGTCGTAGCCATTCCACATCTTGTCGTCGAAGAAGATGTGCCCGAGCGCGTCCCACTGGGTGCCGCACTGGAGCGGCATCGACACCGCGTCGTCGGCGTAGCGCAGCCCGCCGGCGTCCTGGTTGCCGGCGACGGCGTCCGTGCCGGTCGCAAGCATCACGTGGATCGGGTTGTAGCGGTTTCCCCAGAATCCCTTCTGCGGGCCGTTGCGGTCGAAATCGAGCCCGAGCGAGAAGACCTTGCCGCGTCGCACCAGGCCGGCCGCGGCGATCACTTCGGCGGGGCCGATGAAGTTGAGCGTTCCGGCCTCGTCGTCAGGTCCCCAGCGGCCCCAGTTGCTGCACCTTTCCGCCACAGCGCGAAGGTGAGCCATGTCGAACTTCTCGTGGTCAAAGCGTCTCGTCATCGTCGTCTCCGAGCAGGTCGGCCGTCCGGCGGCAGCCACCTGCGAAATTGATTGATAAGTGACAGTCTGCTCATCAACTATCGATCGGCTACCGCCTTCTTAGCAGGCATCCGATCTTTAAATAAGCAGATGCTCATTTGTAAGGCGGCGAGATTGCCTTGTCAAGCGGGTTTTTTGGGTAAAGTGGCCTGCATGAGTACAGATGAGAAGAACGCCGCCGGACGAGCCAGGGTCCCGCGCGGGCGCGAGCGAAGCGCGCGCGCGCCGGCGGAGCCCGTGCGCCAGAGGCGCCTGCCGCCAAACGAACGGCAGGTGCTGATCGTCGAAGGCGCGGTCTCGTACTTCGCCGAAGTCGGATTCGAGGGTCAGGTGCGGGAACTGGCATCACGGCTCGGCGTCACCAATGCGCTGCTCTTCCGCTACTTCCCGACGAAGGAAGACCTTGTCGAACGCGTGTACCAACAGGTCTATCTCGGCCGCTGGCGGCCGGAATGGGAGGACTGGCTCAAAGACCGGTCGCAACCCCTCGAAGCGCGCCTGAAGAAGTTCTACAGGAGCTACCTGACGATGATCTTCACCTACGAGTGGATCCGGATCTTCTTTTTCGCCGGCCTTCGTGGCGTCAACATCAATGAGCGCTATCTTCACATGCTCGAGACGCGGGTGGTAATGCCCATCTGCGAGGAGGTACGAGACTGCTACCGGCTTCCCGAGAAGTCGTTAGTCCCGATCACCGACGTCGAACGCGACGCGGTGTGGGGTCTTCAAGGACAGATCCTCTACATCAGCATCCGCCGATACATTTACAACCAGGACGTCGGTGCGCCGGAGGTCATCGCTGACAACGCTGTAGACGTCTTCCTGTCCGGAATCTCGGCCGTCGCCCTGGCTGCATCGGGCGGAGGTCGCGTTGCGTGAAGCAGAATTCAATTCGCGCTTGGCTGCTTTAGGCGAGTAAGCAGTCGCGAGGCAATCGTGCGACGAGGTCTGCGGCCGCTGCTTGGCGGTCCTCGCGGTCCGCGTCGGAGATGTCCGGTGAGGCGATCGACGCGCGCGAACCAGGAATGGGAAAACGTACTCTAGCGAATATCTGCAAAGCCACGACTGGCGCGAGCGCTGACGGTGCCCCATTGGATACACGGCGCAAGGCGACAAGGTTAAATGGATGCCAGTGAAGAAGAGCCTGGCGAAGTCTGGCCTATGGCCGCATGCCTTTCAGCAGCCGATCACGTCCGGCGAGTCCGCATCCGGGGCGTCAGCGCCTGTCGCGGACCGTGGCCACGCATTCGACCTCGAGCGGGGCATTCATCGCCAACATGACACCGCCAAAGGCACTGCGTGCCGGCAGCTTGCCGACGGCGAAATAGCGGACGTAGACATCGTTGAAGCGGTCCCATTTGCTCATGTCCTTCAACATGACCGTGCACTTGACCACGTCGCCGAAATCGCGTCCGTTCGCCGCGAGTACCCGGCCGAGCGAGTCCATCGCGTCGTGCACGGCGGCCTCGAAGCCGGGGCCATCCGGGTCCTGGCCAGGCGGAGTCTCGCCGAGTTGACCCGACAGGAACAGCAGTCCACCTCCCTCGACAGCAGGCCGAAACGGCGCGCGGCTCCCGGTGGCGGCAGGAAGGGCGTCGGCCCATAGACAGCACAGCAGCACAGCTGGGAACAGCCATTTGCGATTCATTTGGCCACCGTTCGTGAACTGGATCCCGAAGACGAGCGGTCCGCGAGACGAGCGGTCCTCAGAAGGCACCGGAGAAGGCGCCGCCATCGATCAGGAAATTCTGGCCGGTGATGAAGCCCGAGTAGGCGCTCGAAATGAAAGCGCAGAGCTTTCCGAATTCCGCCGGCTCGCCGTAGCGTTTAGCGGGGATGGCGGCCGCTCGCGCAGCCCAGACCTCGTCGAAGCTCTTTCCCGTCCTCAGCGCAGCGCTGTTCGCGATGGCGTGCTGCCGCTCGGTGTCGAAGGCACCGGGCAGGATCTGGTTGATGGTGACGTTCGAGCCTGCGATCTCGCGCGCGATACCGGCGACGAAGCCCGTGAGACCGGCGCGCGCACCGGAGGACAGGTCCAGTCCGGGCAACGGCGACTTCACGGATCCCGACGTGATGTTGACGATCCGCCCGAACCTGCGCGCGATCATGCCGTCGATCAGCGCCTGGATCAGCAAGATGGGCGCGATCATGTTGGCCTCGACGCCCGCCACGAGCGCTGCATGATCGAGTTCGCGGAAGTCTTTCGCGGGCGGGCCCGCATTGTTGTTGACCAGGATGTCCGCGGAAGGACACGCCGCAACCAGCGCACGTCGTCCTTCGTCCGTTCCGACGTCCGCAGCGACGGGGATGACGGTCGCGCCCGTCACGTCGCGAATCTCCTTCGCCGCGATATCGAGCGATGCCGCGTTGCGCCCGTTGATGACCACCGTGCAACCGGCTTCGGCCAGCGCAATCGCGCAAGCCTTGCCGAGACCCCTGCTCGATGCGCAGACGATGGCCTTGCGGCCGCTGATTCCCAGATCCATCCGTGTCTCTCCGTGATCGTCAACCGTGCCCTCGCCGGCGGGCTCAGACAGCCTCGCTCAGGCGCTCGGCAGCCCTGTCTTCCGCCGCGCCGCTCGCACGAACCAGTAAAGAAGACCAAGCAGGAGCCAGGCACCCAGCAGAGCATAGGGCGTCCAGTCGATGCCGAAACCGACGACCGCGATGAGCGCCGCACACCCCATGCCGACAATGGCGAGGAACCGCACCGCTCCGGCAGGAAGGCGCAGCCGAGCGGCCGAATGGAGGTCGGGCCGACCTCTGACCATCAGGAGGGCCGCCAGGCAGGTGCTGAAGTACTTGAGCATGTTGGGAACGGTGGTCGCCAGAAACAGGAAAACGACACCGTTCGGAAGCAGCAGGCAGGCGCCTGCACACGCATAGGCGGCCATGATCGCGACGGTCGGCGTGCCGAAGAGCGGGTGGATGTACGCGAAAGCCTGCGGAAACACGCCGGCTCGCCCCATGGCGAACAGCAGTCTCGAGAAGACGAGAAAGATCGCGTTCATCGATTTCGTCAGGGCCAGGACCGCCGCCACGCCGATCAGCGTGGACGCCCAGCGACCGATGCCTGCCTGGGCCGCAGTCAGCAACGGCGCCTTGCTGGCCGCAAGGGCCGCAGGTCCGACCAGCCCGAGCGCGGTGAAGGCGACGGCGAGGTAGACCACTGCGCAAAGCAGCAGCGCAAAGGCGAGCCCGAGCGGGATCGTGCGCTTCGCGTCCTCGACTTCGTCGCCCACCTCCGTGCAGGCTTCGATTCCCATGAACAGATGGATCATCAGCGGCAGCGCCGCGACGATGGGCACAATGCCGCCGCCGAAGGGCGCTCCGACGCGCGCGAGAGAAACCTGTGGCGCGCTGAGCACCACGAACAGCGTCAGGCTGGCCAGCAGCAACGCCATGACCAGCGTCTGTGCCCGTGCCGCGACGCCGACACCGATGAAGTTGATCGCGAAAACGGCGGTAAAGATCGCGAACACGATCGACTTGCCCGGCATCGGCAAGCCAGTCATCTCCGAAAGATAGCTGATCAGCACCTTGCCCATCACGTTGAGGATCAGCGAGGTCCCCAGGATCCTCAGCCACATGACGACAAAGGCGAGAAAGGGGTGCACAAATGTGCGCTGCCACTCGTAGGACGCCCCGGAACGGGGCCACGCGGATGACATGAACGCATACACGGTACCGAACACCGACATCGGCAGCGCCGCCAGAAGCGTGGCGACGAGCACCCCGGAGCCCGCCACCTTCGAGGCGGGTCCGAGGATGGAGAAGATCGACGCACCGATCGCCGTTCCTGCCCCGAGGGTGACGAGATCGAGCAAGCGCACGGATCGCTTGAGTTCCGCGGGTGCGACTCGCATGTCGCTCATGGCACGGTCATCGACACGCCGCGGCCGCGAGGGTCTGAGGCCGGCAGGAGCACGCCGTCCCGGACCTGGATCGCCTCGACATCGCCGTTGAAATCCTGCGCCTCCGTCACATAGCCGCGCTCTGCGAGCGATTTGACGAGCGCCGGCGAAAATGGAGCGTACGGCTCGGAGAAGATGGTGTTCTCCGGCAGGAGCTGATGATGGAACCGCGGCAGGGCGAGCGCATCCTTCAGCGGCAGCCCAAAGTCGTAGACGTCCACGAGAACCTGGAAGATCGAGGTTGGAATGCGCGATCCGCCCGGCGTGCCGAGCACCATCTCCACGCGGCCGTCACGCGTGAGAATGGTCGGGCTCATCGACGAAAGCGGCCGCTTGTGCGGCGCGATCCCGTTGGCGGATCCTCCGACCACACCGAGCTGGTTGGGTGAGCCGGGCTTGGACGAGAAGTCGTCCATCTCGTCGTTGAGGAGAAAGCCCGCGCCCTCCACGACCACGCCGGATCCGAACCAGCCATTGAGGGTGTAGGTGTTGGAGACCGCGTTGCCCCACTTGTCGACGATCGAGAAGTGCGTGGTCTGCGGCCTTTCCAGGCCAGGCTCGATCGCCGCGGTCGGCGATGGCTTGGCGGGGTCGATCCGGGAGGCCCGGCGGGCGAGATAGGACGGATCGGTCAAGGCCGCTGCAGGTACCGTCACGAAGTCCGGATCGCCCATGTATCGGGCGCGATCCGCGAAGACGAGCTTCTCGATCTCGGAAACGAGATGCATGTACTGGGGACTGTCGAGGGCGACGCCCTCGAACAGTGGCGCCGCGTCCTCCTTCATCCGCAACAGCTGCAGCAGCGCAACGCCGCCGGAACTGGGCGCCGCGGCGGTGATGACCTGGAAGCCGCCCCAGCTTCCGACCATCGGTGTCCGCCAGACTGCCCGGTAATCGCGCAGGTCGGCCTTCGTGACGATACCGCTGGTCGGCCCGCGGTTCATCTGCGCGACGATCATGTCGGCGGTCGCCCCTTCATAGAACTCCCTGTCGCCGTCCCGGGCGATGCGCCGGAGCGTCTTCGCGAGCACGGGCTGGCGAAAGGGACGGCCTCGAGCGAGCGAGCCGAAATACCGTGCGTAGTTCGTGACGCCCGTGAAGCGCGGCGTGAACACGTCGCGAACGCCGATCAGGTGTTGCGAGACGACGAATCCGTCCTCGGCGAGCCGGATGGCAGGGGCCAGATCGCGTGCCCAGCTCAGCTTGCCGAAGCGCCGGTGAGCCGCCGCGAAGCCACGGACGGTGCCGGGCACGCCGACCGACAGGTTGCCGAGGGTGCTGCGCGCGCGCACCGGATCGCCCTGGGCGTCGAGATACATGGCAGCACTCGCGGCGGCAGGGGCCGTCTCGCGATAGTCGAGGAAGTAAGGCTTGCCCTCGACGAAGAGCGTCATGAACCCACCGCCACCGATGTTGCCGGCCTCGGGATAAGTCACCGCCAGGGCGAACGCCTCCGCGACCGCCGCATCGACGGCATTGCCGCCCGCGCGCAAGGCCTCGCGCGCCGCCTCTGCGCCGTAGCGATCCGGGGAGGCGATCGCCGCGCGCTCGAAGAGCGGCAAGGGTGCGGCCGTTGCCGGCGCAGCGAGGCTCGTGCCGATCAGCGCAAGGCCGCAGCGCAGCAGCAAGGCGACACGCCGGCGCACTCAACGATCTCCTTGCAAAATGGCCTTCGCGAACATCGGGGCCTGGACGTTGCCGCCCGAACACATCACCACGACCGTCTTGCCGGCGGTGTCGATCGTGCGCGCCAGCAAGGCGGCGAGCGCTGCGGCGCCACCGGGCTCGATGACCAGCTTCAGATGCAGGAAGGCGAAGCGCATCGCCTGCATGACTGCCTGGTCGCTGACCGTCAGCGCCTGCACGTTCAGCGCGCGGTTGACCGCGAATGTCAGAGGCGCCGGGGTTCGCGCCGTCAGCGCATCGCAGATGGTCGATCGCCCCGCAGCGATGGCCACTCGTTCACCGGCCGCGAGCGATCGCCCGGTATCGTCGAAATGCTCCGGTTCGACGGCAAAGACCGCAGTGAGCGGCGATCGGGCAGACAGCGCGATGGCGGCGCCCGCCGTGAGGCCGCCCGAACCGCAAGGCACCAGCAGGACGTCCGGCAGGCCCGCACCGCACGCCGCCAGCTGTTCGACGACTTCGAGCGTGGCGGTGCCCTGCCCCGCGATGATGTCCGGGTCGTTGGCGGGCGGCACCACCGTCGCACCGCGCGCCGCGGCGACATCGCGTGCGCGCTCGGCGGCATCCACCGAGCTGCGCTCGAAGAATTCGATCTCGGCGCCCTGCGCACGGGTCAGGCTCACCTTCGTCGCCACGGAGTCGTGCGGCATCAGCACGATCGCAGGCATGCCGATCCGCCTCGCGGCGGCGGCGATCGCCTGGCCATGGTTGCCCGACGACCAGGTCACTACGCCACCGGCCCGCTGGGCAGCGCTGAATTGGCGCAGGCGGTTGTAGGCGCCGCGTACCTTGAAGGCACCGGTCACCTGCAGGCATTCGGCCTTGACGAAGACCCGTGCGCCCGTCTCTTCATCCAGCCGTTCGCTATGGATCAAGGGCGTCATGCAGATGTCCTGAGCGATGCGCCGACGCGCTCTCTCGATATCCTGGATCGATGGCACCATACGCATTGCCCTGCCCGGTCCGGATCGACGGCTCAGCGGATCGCGACGACCAGCTCGAGCTCGGCGAGGCCGCCGCCGGGAATGCTCGCCACGCCGAGGGCGGTGCGGACATGGTTGCCCCGCTCGCCGAACGTCTCGCGAAGAAGCTCGGAGGCGGCGTCCAGCACCTGGGGGTGCCGCGCGAAATCCGGGGCTGCGCTGATGTAGCCCTTCAGCGTCAGCACCTGCGCGACACGCTCGAAGCTTCCGAGCCGGTCCTTCAAGATCGCGAGCGCGCGAAGCGTCGCCACGCGCACCGCCGTCCTCGCGTCGTCGATATCGTCGTCCCTGGCGAGATGTCCCGCGATGATGCCGCCATCTGGCGTGCGCGACACCTGGCCCGACAGATACGCGATATTGTCGTGGATCACGATGAGCTCGTACTGATCGGGCTTCGCGGGCACCGCGGGAAGCTGGAGGTCGGTCATCGTGTTCTCGCTTTCGAAGCTGCAGTTGCTGTCGATTATTGGAGAAGGTCGCGCCCGCAGCGATGCGAGTTGCGCGTGCAGGGATGCGGGCTTCGCATGATGCCCTCGTGCCGCCTGGCTTAGCATCGAAGCGTTGCCCACGTAACCGCCGCCGCTCCCAAGGATTCCATCATGCTCGACGTCCGCTGGCTTGAAGATTTCCTCGCGATCGCCAACACCCGCAATTTCAGGAAGGCAGCCGAGTTGCGCAACGTCACGCAATCCGGGCTCAGTCGACGCGTGCAGTCGCTCGAGCACTGGGCCGGCACGCCACTGATCGATCGCGCCGCCATGCCGCTGGCCCTCACCGAGGCCGGGCGCGACCTCCATCCCGTCGCCACCCAGGTCGTCCATGGCCTCGCGCAGCTTCGCCAGCAACTCGGAGAGCGCGCGACGCGCGACGCGCGAATCGTCAGGTTCACCGCACCTCACTTGCTCTCCACGATCTTCTTTCCCGACTGGCTGCCCCGCGTCAACCGGATCAGCGATAACACCGACATCGTGGTCGTGTCGCAGAATCTGCTGGATTGCTTCGAGGCGCTCGACCGAGCCGACGCGCACTTCGTCGTCTGCCTTGCCGACCCAGCGCGCTCGATCATGGGACGGATTCCGGAGCAGTTCCGTGTGGACGCCGAGATGATGGCCAAAGTCGGCGAGGAACGCCTGATTCCCGTGTCGGCGCCCGACGGGGCTGGACGTCCGCGCCATGCGCTGGGCGCAGGCCCCGCGGC
>Ga0247779_1001665_pt1 | contig 10529 bp, 11 predicted proteins | sample UWRJL221509R5_FD_179925 | JGI IMG/M metagenome (GOLD analysis project Ga0247779, IMG submission 179925) | Plant litter microbial communities from Arlington Agricultural Research Station in Wisconsin, United States - UWRJ-L221-509R-5 | ecosystem: Environmental > Terrestrial > Plant litter >...
CCCGACCAGGCGCGGCGTCGGCATCGCCTCGTGCAGCAGAAGCACCCCGATCACGAATTGCAGGAGCGGCGTGAGGTACTGCGTCAGCCCGATGACCGTGAGCGGGATGCGGCGGGCGGCACCCGCGAACATGAGCAGCGGCACGGCCGTGACCACTCCGGCCAACAGCAGCAGGATGGTGTGCCACACGCTGATGGTGCCGATCGTCAGCCCGGTCGTCGCGCCGACGAAAACCAGCTGCAGCGCCGCGATGGGCGAGAGCCAGAGCGTCTCGATGGTCAATCCCGACAGGGCGTCGACCCTGCCGCCGACTCGCTTCTTGAGCAGTCCGTACAGCCCGAACGAAAACGCCAGGGCGAGGGCGATCCAGGGGAATGCGCCGTAGCCGATCGCGATGACGAGAACGGCGATCACGCTCACGCCGACCGCGACCCACTGCCATGGTCGCAACCGCTCACGCAGCACGACCACGCCGAGAAGCACGGTCACGATGGGGTTGGTGAAGTAGCCGAGAGCCGCCTGCACCACTTCGCCGTTCAGCGTCGCGAAGACGTACACCAGCCAGTTGATCAGGATCATGATGCCCGCAAACAGCAGCGTGAGCATCACCCGCCTGTCGCGCAGAAGTGCGATCAGCCGCGCCCAGCCGCGTGTGACGGTGAGGAGTATCGCGCAGAAAACGACGGAGAACAACACCCGCCACGCCACGATCTCCAGCGCGTTGGAGGGCGAGAGAAGGAGAAAGTAGAGCGGGAGGATCCCCCACAGCACATACGCGCCGACGGCGAGGAGCACGCCGCGACCGGAGGTGGCTCCTGCGGGCTTCGCCTGGTCTACAGGCTCGCTCCGGTCATCCACCATCCAAGCCTAGGGCGAGGCGGAGACAGCGAAGGACCCCGTGGCGGTGCCACGGGGTCCTTCGGCAGAAACGGGTCGAAGCCCGTCAGTAGTTAGCGGACGACGACTGCGAGGACGTCGCGAGCCGAGAGCACGAGGAGGTCTTCTCCGCCGTACTTGACCTCGGTTCCGCCGTACTTCGAGTAGATCACCTTGTCGCCGATGGCGATGTCGAGAGGAACGCGGTTGCCGTTGTCGTCGATGCGACCGGGGCCCACTGCGACGACCTCGCCCTCCTGCGGCTTCTCCTTCGCGGTGTCAGGGATGACCAGACCGGATGCGGTGGTCTGCTCTGCCTCGACCTGGCGAATGACGATGCGATCCTCGAGCGGCTTGATGGAAACCGACACGGTTCACCTCTACTTTCTTACAAATCTTGGGGTTGGCACACTCGACGCGAGAGTGCCAGAACAACTATAGAGGGTGGCTGGCACTCGTTCAATCCGAGTGCCAGTTGCGTCGAACAGATTGTCGGTGGTTGAGCCTGTCGAAACCGGGGCTGCCGGGTTTCGACAGGCTCAACCAACGGCAAGAACCGCAATGAGGGAGGATGTGGGGATGGAGACCGCGGAGCTGATGGAACTGCTGTCGCCCGAGGGCCTCCGGCTGCTCGACTCGCTGCCGCCGTACCAGTCGACGGATGACGTTGTGCGGTCGGTAGCCGAGCTCCGCAAGGCGGGCCACGGCCCCGGCCTCGTCGCCGCCGTGCTCAGCCAGTCGAAGCTTCGTGCGCGGGCACGCCTCAAGTTCGGCCCGTTCGCCGACCGGATGCTCTTCACGGAAGCCGGCCTAGAACAGGCGACCCGTCTCTCTGTCGCCGCGCGTCATGCCGGCCGCTTTCAGGCCGCCGGCATCAAGTGGGTCGCCGATCTCGGCTGCGGCATCGGCGCCGACGCTCTCGCGATCGCCGGACTCGACATCGAGGTCACGGCCGTCGAACGCGACGAGGTCACCGCCGCGATCGCCGCGTTCAACCTCGCACCGTGGTCGAACGCCCGCGTCGAGCACGCGGACGCGACCGGGTTCGACCTGACGGGCATGGATGCCGCATACCTCGATCCCGCCCGCCGATCGAACTCCCGCAGGCTCAGCAACCCGGCGGACTGGACGCCGTCGCTCGACTTCGCGTTCGGCCTGGCCGAGCGCATGCCGACCGGAATCAAGCTCGGCCCCGGAATCGATCGCGACCTGATCCCGGAGGGCGCCGAGGCGCAGTGGGTGTCGGCGGGGCACGACGTCGTCGAGCTCGGGCTCTGGTTCGGCAGCCTCGCGCGCCCGGGAATCGGCCGCGCGGCTCTCGTGATCGGCGACCACGGCAGCGCAGAGCTGACCGCGGCATCCGACTCGGAGGATGCCGGCCTCGGCAGCCTCGGCGACTACGTGTACGAACCCGACGGCGCCGTCATCCGCGCGCGCCTCATCGGCGACCTCGTGCGGAGCCTGGGCGGCCGGATGCTCGACCGCTCGATCGCGTACTTCACCACTGACACCGCCGTCGATACGCCATTCGCGGTGCGCTTCCGTGTGACGGAATCGTTCCCGTTCGACGAGAAGCTCCTGAAGCGCGAGCTCGCCGCTCGCCACATCGGAACGCTCGAGATCAAGAAGCGCGGAATGGATGTCGACCCCGCGAAGCTGCGCACCCGGCTGAACCCGAAGGGCGACGCCGCGGCCACGCTCATCCTCACGAGGATCGCGGGCAAACGCGTCGCCCTCCTGGCCGAGCGGGACTAACCGCCGACACCTCGCGCCGGCCGGCCGCTATCAGTAGTCGCTGTAGTTGTACGCCCCTGCCGTGGTCGCGAAGATGATGACGAAAACCAGGATGACACCGAAGATCACCGAGATACCGATGCCGATGTATCCCGTGATGAGGCCGGCGAGCCAGAAGCCCCTGGCGTGCGGCTGCTTCTTGCGTGCGATGTGCCCGGTAATCACGGCGGCGATCGACGGAAACAGTCCAAACCCATAGGCGAACCCGAACAGGATGCCGGCGATGCCGAGGATCATCGACGCGATCGACAATCCCTGCGGCGGCGTGGGCGGCGCGTAGTAGGGATATTGCGGGTACGCGCCGTACTGCGGCATACCTGCACCGTATTGCGGGGCACCCTGCTGCGGGGCGCCGTACTGCGGGGTACCTGCGCCATACTGCGGAGCGCCGGGCTGGCCGGCGCCGGGACCGTACTGGGGAACGCCCGGCCCATACTGCGCGGGCGGGGATGCCTGCGCGGCGGGGTTGTAATACCCGGGCGGGGCAACGGGAGGCACCGGCGGGGCAACCGGCGGAGCCGGCGGGGCAACGGGAGGGGCAGGAGGCGCGGTCGGAGGAGCCGTCGGCGGTGCGACCGGCGGAGTCGGCTCGATCGGCGGGACGGAGTTCTGGTCAGACACGAAGGTGACTCTCTTTCATGGGCGGTCGTTCCATAGTGGCACCGATTGCGGCCGTGATATCAGCGAAACGAGCTGTGGCCCGCTCTCTATGAGCGGGCCACAGGCGACGATGACAACTGTTTCGTTAGTTGTACGGCACCGAGCTGAGCAGCGCGGCGTTGGCGATGATGCCGATGATGAAGAAGGCAACCACGATGATGCTGATGACGATTGCGACGAAACCGGTGATGATTCCGACGAGCCACATCCAGTGCGGCGCCGCCGGCTCCTTGCCCTTTGCGATGAAGCCAATGATGATGGCCGCGAGCGAAGCAAGGAAGCCAAGGAACGGGACCCAGCTGAACACGAGCCCGGCAAGACCGAGGATGAACGACGTGAGGCTAAGGCCCTGCTTCACGCCGGTTGGCGCTGGCGCGTATACGGGAGCCGCAGGTGCAGCCGGGGCGACTGGCGTGGCCTCTGGCGTTGAATCTGGGTTGACTGGATCAGTCATTGGAATGGTTCTCCTTATAGTTTGCTGAAAAGCCGTAGCGCTTGACATAGTGGCATCCCCCACTACAGGTGTCAACGGAGCGCGCGCAGCCCCCCGAAGGTCTATTTACGCCTGAATGACCGTGACGGGCAGGGTCGAGTCCGCCCCGAAGGCGAGATCGGATGGCGCCTGACCGGCCATTACGAGCTGGGCACCGAGGGCCGCGATCATCGCTCCGTTGTCGGTGCAGAGGGCCAGCGGAGGAATCCGCAACTCGATCCCGGCGGCCGCCGTGCGCTCCGCCGCAACCTCGCGGACGCGCGCATTGGCGACGACTCCGCCACCCAGCAGCAGCCGTGGCACACCGAGATCGATGCATGCGGCAACCGCCTTGGTCAGCAGCACATCGACGACGGCTTCGCGGAAGCTCGCGGCGACATCCGCGATCGGGATCTCTTCCCCGGCATCCGCCCGCTGCTCAACCCAGCGTGCCACTGCGGTCTTCAGCCCTGAGAAGGAGAAGTCGTACCGGTGCTTCTCCATGTCTTTCGGCAGGCTGAGGCCGCGCGGAAAGCGGATGGCGCGCGGATCGCCGTCGGCGGCAACCCGATCGATGTGCGGACCGCCCGGGTATGGCAATCCGAGCAGCCGGGCGACCTTGTCAAAGGCCTCGCCCGCCGCATCGTCGATGGTCTCGCCGAGCAGCTCGACGTCCGACACGAGGTCGCGCACGAGCAGCAGCGAGGTGTGGCCGCCCGAGACGAGAAGGGCGATGGTCGGCAGCTCGATCTGCGTGCCGTCGTCCCGCAGCACATCAGCCCCGACGTGCCCGACGAGATGATTCACGGCGTAGATCGGCTTGTCCAGGGCGATCGCCAGCGCCTTGGCGGCTCCAACCCCCACCATGAGTGCTCCCCCGAGCCCCGGGCCGGAGGTGACGGCGATCGCGTCCAGGTCGGCCAGCTCGACGTCCGCCTCCGCGAGCGCCGCCGTAAGTGCCGGGGTCAGTGCCTCGAGATGCGCCCGTGCCGCGATCTCCGGCACGACCCCGCCGTAGCGCGCGTGCTCATCCATGGATGACGAGATCACGTTGGCAAGCAGCCTGCTGCCGCGCACGATGCCGATCCCTGTCTCGTCGCAGCTGGTCTCGATGCCGAGCACGAGTGGCTCGGCGCTGCGGATCACGTTCTCGCTCACAGGGTCAGCCTCATGATCTGCGCGTCCACTCCGTCCGGCTGGTAGTACCGGGCGCGCACGGCGATCTGCTCGAATCCCAGCGAGTCGTACAGGGTGCGCGCCGACGGGTTGTCCGCCCGCACCTCGAGGAAGACGTGCGTTGCCGCCCGCCTGCGCGACTCCTCGATCAACGCAAGCATGAGCATCCTGCCGAGTCCGCGGCGTCGAGCCGTCGGCGCGACCGCGATGGTCTGGATGTCTGCGTCCCCACTGTCGTGCGGAGCGAGGAGTCCCGCGTAGCCGGCGAGCACTCCTGTGTCATCGTCATCGATGGCAACGAGATACAGGGTGTGCCTGCTCGCGACCTCGCCGCGCATGGAGTCGATCGACCACGCATCCGTACCGAAGGTCGACGTCTCGATCGCCATGATCGCGTCAACGTCGTCTGGGGTCGCCTCTCGGAGGGTGAACGCCATCAGCTGACCCGCTTCGGGCCGAGCGACACGGTGACATCCGGCGAGCGCAGGTACAAGGCCTCCGAGCTCGCGAATGGACGCTTGTGCATGTAAAGCAGTTCGGCGACGAGACCGAGGGATGCCGCGGACACCTCCGCGGCGTCGACGCGGTCGAAATCGGCGTAGCCGGGCACCGTGAGCGGCAGGCGAGCTGGAGCGTCGAGGCCGGGACCCGCGACCCGCACGGGGAGACCGGCATCGTCGCTGCCTGAGTACGCGGACCAGTACACCTCGCGGCGGCGCGCATCCGTCACCACGAGCGTCGGCCCTGTCCTGCCGAAGGCGACGGCGTCGTGACTGACCACGGGCACCACGGGCTTTCCGGCCCCGAACGCGAAGGCGCGCGCGGCCGCGATGCCGACCCGAAGGCCGGTGAACGGGCCCGGGCCCATGCCGACCGCGACACCGCTCAGGTCGGCAATGGCGATACCGGACTGGCGAAGAACCTCGTCAATGAGCGTGCCGATGATCTCGGCGTGCCTGCGGGTGTCCGCCTCTGCGCCCTCCGCGATGATGCCGGCGTCGCGGTCGACCACGGCGACGCTGGTTCCCGCCGAGGTATCAATCGCGAGGAGCACCGACCCACCCTAAGTCTTTCCAGCGTTCGCCGTGGCCGGTGATCGCGACCGCGCGCGGCTCCGCGACATCGGCGTCGCCGTCCGCGCCGCCGTCTGCTCCACCGTCCGAGCTGTCGACGAGGTCGGCCGCCCCTCCGGTCGGACGCACGATGTCGACCTCGAGCCAGTCATCCGTGAGGCCGTCGAGAAGTCCGGCACCCCACTCGACCACGACGATCGACGCCTCGTAGTCGATGTCGAGATCGTCGAGTTCCGCGGCGCTCGAGAGGCGGTAGGCATCGACGTGGACGAGCGGTGCGCCGCCCTCCCGCGGATGCGTGCGAGCGAGCACGAATGTCGGGCTGGTCACCGCGCCGCGCACTTCGAGACGCGCGCCGAGCCCTCGCGTGAGCGTCGTCTTTCCCGCCCCGAGCTCACCATTGAGGGCGACCAGGTCTCCCGCCTGCAGCCGGTCCGCGATGCGAGCCCCCAGCTCGCCCATCGCCTCGGGCGTCGCGATCGTCAGCGCTATGGCGTTCGGCGCGGTCATCGCTCGAAGATCCTTGTGACCCTCGGACCGATCCTGGTCACGATCTCGTAGTTGATGGTGTCCGTCGCGGTCGCCCAGTCGTCGGCGCTCGGCACGCCCGTGGCCGGGTCACCGAACGCGATGGCGCGGTCGCCGAGCTTCACGTCGGCGTCACCAACATCCACGACGAACTGGTCCATGGCCACGCGCCCGGCGATCGGATACGTAACTCCGTTGATCGAGACCGGCGCAACATTCGACGCATCCCGCGGGATGCCGTCTGCGTAGCCGAGGGGCACGAGCGCCAGCGTCGTCTCCCGCGGTGTGCGGTAGGTGTATCCATACGACACGCCGCTACCGCCCGGCACGCGCTTGACCGAGACGACCTCGGCGCTCAGCTCCATTGCGGGCTTCAGGCCGAGCGCGCGCGAATTCGCATCGTCGAAGGGTGAGAGTCCGTAGACGCCGACGCCGAGGCGCACCAGGTCGTAGCGAGACGTCGGCACACGAAGCGCACCCGCCGTCGCAGCAAGGTGACGGATCTCCGGGGAAAGCCCGGCATCCGCTGCCGCCGCAAGGAAGGCGTCGAAGCGCCGCACCTGCTCGAGGTCCTCCGCCTCCCCCGCGTTCGCGAGGTGGCTCCAGATGCCGCGCACGTGAATGCGTCCACCGCGCTCGAGCTCGGCGGCACGGGCGAACACCGCGCCGCACTCGCGTTCCTCGACGCCGTTTCTGCTGAGGCCGGTGTCGACCTTGACCTGCACCTGGGCCTTGCCCGAGGTCGCGGCCGCGCGTTCGAGCTGGTCGAGGGTCGACACACCGATGTCGATCTTCTTCGTCACGGCGGCCTCGAAGTCGGCGTCGCGTCCGTGCAGCCAGGCGAGGATCGGCGCGGGGATGCCCGCGGAACGCAGCTCCAGCGCTTCCGTGATGTCCGCGACGCCGATCCAGTCGACGCCGGCGCCGACCGCCGCCTTCGCGGTCTCGATCGCGCCGTGGCCGTACCCATCGGCCTTCACGACGACCATCGTCTTGGCGGGTGCGACGGCGCGACGGAGTGTGTCGATGTTGGAGCGGATGGCGCCGAGGTCGATGCGGGCCTCACGAAGCGGACGCGTCATCCCTCAACCACCACATACGCGATCGCGATGCCGGCGTCGTGCGACATGGAGAGATGGATGCTGCGGATGCCGCGCGCCTCGGTGATGGCGGCCACGGCGTTGTGCAGCACGAAGCCCGGGTTGCCGAGGTCGTCCGAGACGACCTCCATGTCGTGCCAGCGCACGCCCGTCGAGTCGCCGATGGCCTTGATCAGGGCCTCCTTCGCGGCGAACCTGCCCGCGAGCGAGCGCAGCGGAAGGTCGCGCTCCGCCGGCGTGAAGACGCGCTCGCGCAGGGCAGGGGTGCGACCGACCGCACGCTCGAAGCGGGCGAGGTCGACGACATCCACGCCGATCCCGATGATCACGGCATCACTCGACCGTGACCGACTTGGCGAGGTTGCGCGGCTGGTCGACGTCGAGGCCCTTCGCTGTGGCGAGCTCGAGGGCGAAGATGTGCAGCGGAACCACGGCAAGCAGCGGCTCGAACATGGAAGAGGCGAGCGGAATCGGGATGACCTCGTCGGCGAACGGGAGAACGGCGGCGTCCCCCTTCTCCGCGATCGCGATCACGCGCGCACCACGGGCGCGGATCTCCTGGATGTTCGAGACCACCTTCGGGTGCAGGGAGTTCGGGTCGCGCGGGCTCGGCACGATGACGAACACGATCTGGCCTGGCTCGATCAGCGCGATCGGGCCGTGCTTCAGCTCACCTGCGGCAAATCCCTCAGCATGGATGTACGCGAGCTCCTTGAGCTTCAGCGCACCCTCGAGCGCGACCGGGTAGCCGACGTGTCGACCGAGGAACAGCACCGAGCGGGTGTCAGCCATCCACCCTGCCAGCTGGCCGATGTCTTCGCTCGCGACCAGGACATCCGCGAGCTTCGCGGGGATCGCCAGCAGCTCGTCTACGTTGTGCGCGATCTCGTCCGCGCTCTGCGTCCCGCGCACGGCGGCGAGGTGCAGCCCGAAAAGATAGAGCGCCGTGATCTGCGCGACGAACGCCTTGGTCGAGGCGACCGCGACCTCGGGGCCGGCGTGCGTGTAGACGACAGCCTCGGACTCCCGCGGGATCGACGAGCCCTGGGTGTTGCAGATCGACAGCGTCTTCGCGCCCTCATTGCGGGCGTAGCGAACGGCGAGCAGGGTGTCCATGGTCTCGCCGGACTGGCTGATCGAGATGACGAGCGTGCGGTCATTGATGACGGGAGCGCTATAACGGAACTCGTGCGAGAGCTCGACCTCGACCGGGATGCGGGCCCACGCCTCGATCGCGTACTTGCCGAGCATCCCGGCGTACGCCGCGGTTCCGCAGGCGATGATGACGATGCGATCGATCGTCTTCAGTACCGCGTCGTCGAGGACGCCGAGTTCGCCGAGCGTGACGCGGCCGTCCGCGACGCGGCCGCGCAGGGTGTTGGCGACGGCATCCGGTTCCTCGCTGATCTCCTTGCGCATGAAGCTCGACCAGCCGCCCTTCTCTGATGCGGAGGCATCCCATGCGACCTCGTACTCTCGGGTCTCGACGGAGTTGCCGTCGAAGTCGGTGACCTCGACGGAATCCGGGCGGATCGTGACGATCTGGTCCTGGCCGATCTCGACGGCGCGACGGGTGAACTCGACGAAGGCCGCGACATCCGATCCGAGGAAGTTCTCGCCGTCGCCGAGGCCGATCACGAGAGGCGAGTTTCGGCGGGCGCCGACGACCTCGCCCGGCTTCGACTCGTGGACGATGAGCAGCGTGAACGCTCCCTCGAGTCGACCGACGACCTTGCGCATCGCGAGGGTCAGGTCACCCGTCTCCCGGAACGCCCGGCCGGCCATGATGGCGGCGACCTCGGAGTCGGTGTCACTGGTGAAGGTCTCGCCGTCATCCAGCAGCTCCTGCTTGAGCTCGGAGAAGTTCTCGATGATGCCGTTGTGGATGAGCGCGAGCTTGCCGTCGTCACCCAGGTGAGGATGCGCGTTGCCATCCGTTGGTCCACCGTGGGTCGCCCAGCGGGTGTGGCCGATGCCGGTCTGGCCATCTTGAATGGGCGCGGCCGCGAGCTCATCGAGGAGCACCTTCAGCTTGCCTGCGTGCTTGCGTGTGCGCAGGTGCGCGTCCGCGCCGATGACGGCGACGCCCGCGGAGTCGTAGCCCCGATATTCGAGCCGGCCGAGCCCCCCGACCAGAACGTCGATGGTGCTGTTAGGCCCGACGTACCCCACGATTCCGCACATGGCCCCAATTGTAAGGTGGCGACCCGTGGGACTGCCCCGGGGCGGCCGCTGCGCCCTGTCGTTGGGTGAGCTGCCCGTTGTTGGTTGAGCTTGTCGAAACCCCTATGCGTCCGGGTTTCGACAGGCTCAACCAACAACGGTCAGTTCCGCACTAGTTGTTCGTTGAGCCTGTCGAAACCCTCACGACATGACAGTTGTTGTCGCCCGCTTCCCCTGCGATCCGACAACGACTGTCATCTCGGCTGGCAGCACCCCGCGCTAGTTGTTGTTGGTTGAGCTTGTCGAAACCCGATTCGATGGGTTTCGACAAGCTCAACCGACAACACTCCCTTCGCGGGTCGAGTGGGCGCGGCGGCGCACACCGCAGGGGCCGATAGCCTTGGGGGGATGCACGATCACGCGCCAGCACAGCCAACCCCGTTCGTGGAGATCGACCGCGACGACTGGGCGGAGCTGGCGCCCTCGACCCGCAATCCCCTGACCGAGACCGAGCTCGTGCAGCTCCGCGGCCTCGGCGATCGCCTCGACCTGCGCGAGGTCAGCGATGTCTACCTGCCGCTGTCTCGGCTCATCAACCTCTACGCCGCCGGGGCACGGGCACTGCACCGCTCGACCAACGAGTTCCTGCACGGGCGCACCCCCGCCACGCCATTCGTGATCGGTGTC
>Ga0247779_1001666_pt1 | contig 10525 bp, 11 predicted proteins | sample UWRJL221509R5_FD_179925 | JGI IMG/M metagenome (GOLD analysis project Ga0247779, IMG submission 179925) | Plant litter microbial communities from Arlington Agricultural Research Station in Wisconsin, United States - UWRJ-L221-509R-5 | ecosystem: Environmental > Terrestrial > Plant litter >...
CATACTAAATATTAATCATATATTATATACGAGACATATATATCTACATGACCTGATAATTTTGAATTTTAATGAGCAATGGTTCATTAGTTATACCTAAAACGAGAATGAGGAAGACGTGCCCAGTGACGCGTCAGTCACGTGTGTCCGGTTACTTTTTTTGGTCACGAGTACAGTAACTTGCTTGGAAAGGAAACCCCTGAAAACAAATTTTTTGAGTTGCAGGTGTCAAAGACGGCCATCGATTTCTTGGAGAGCTTATGTTCTGCAGACAGAAAGCCACCAGAGGATGTTTGGGACATATATAAAGCGTGCAGATTTCCATTAGCCAGAGCTTGGTGCATAAAAAACATAGAGAAAATAGAGGCAGCCAGAACAACTGTATTTATGTTTGACACGGGACATTTATCAACTCTTCCTTGGAACATAGGGGTGCAAACGGCAGGGGCAGCGTTGATGATATGTAGATAGGAAAGGGACATGAGTGACTACGAAATATGCAGGCAGCTACTTCAAAAGGGCATGGAATTTAAGGTCCTTGTACCGATAAGCACCAAGGAAGGCAAAGAACCAAACCACACACGTTGTACGCCCTTGCCTGTGAGGACGGCTGGCTACATGTTCAACAAAGGGGACTATGTCGCATACTGCTATGACAGACTCTCAATGTTGAGTGACAACCATCTAGCAAAAAGGGCACTGAAGACAGGAGGAATCATGTGGAGGCTCTCTGTGGAGTGTAGCTTCAACATTGTGCTGTCCGAGGAATGGTGCTATACCGACACAGCCACCATCTATACGACAAAAGACGGGAAGAAGTACTTTGACGATAAATGTACAGAAGAAGAATCAGATGCTATATGTGGGGCATACAGATGTGCACAAGGTATGTACGACCCACTCTCCCAAAAAGCATGTTTTCTTATTTCTTGCACTTGCTGTCAAGCAAATAAGCCTGAGATTCAAGTCAAATTGTGGTAGTTTACGGACAAAACCTGGAAGGCATGTGTAGCCTATCCTTCCTGGACAGAGTATGTGGAAGCATGGTACAAAAAACGAAAGAAGCAGATACGAGACGGAAGCGCGCAGCCGATGACACAGCGCGAATGGAGAAACCACATCCGGAAGAATGGCAAGCAGAACAGGCTAGGGAAGGCATTGGAAGTCAATTCAATGATGTTCTTGGATCGGTTAGAAGAGGGAGGACTGTAGGTGTCCGACCAAAGGTAAGTTACTTCAAACAAACTAAACAATAACATAGCATTAACGGACAGCGTAGATTCGACTTGTATTAAATTCGACATCTATCTTATTTTTTTTTCGAATAAAGTAAAAACATCTGATTTGCATTGTATATGTACATAAGTCCACACATACAAATATACAACATTGCTGATATTATAGATACAGACGTAGCACAACCTGTACATGTTGCACAAGTACATGTGGCACATTTGGCTAAAAGATACAAATAAATGCCAAATGTGCTACTTTATACAACACAGCATAAGTAAAACACAAAAATGTATGAAGAATATACTGCTTAGAAATAAATACATGCAAAATGCAGCGCTTAGTGCAGCACACTTAGGGCAAAATGTACAAATAAATGCAAAATGTGGCACCTAATGCAGCGTGTCTGGGCCAAGATACATAAATATATGAACAATCTGCCACTTAAGGTGGCGCATTATAGGTAAAACACATCAATACATGCACAATGTGCCATTGTATGTCTCACGTGTAGACCAGAATGTAATAATAAACGCAAAGTGGTGCATTTTGGCTCAGCAATACATAATCCATGGTTTAATGTGGCGCACCTTTGCTAAAACACGTAGTGACATGCAGAATATGCAATATATCGCGGCACAATTTACATAAAATGCATAACACAGCGCACTTGAGCTAAAAACACAGATACACGCAGAATTTACTACCTAATCATTGAAAAAATGTATCAGTATACATAGAATGCGCCATTCGAAGCACCATATTTGAGCTAATAATAAAAAAGAAACATACATGCAGGACATGCTATTATGTGCACTGTGCTAAGGCTAAACTGCTAGAATATACACAGAGTATGCTGTTTCACCTGCTGTACTGACTTATATCTATGTTTTGAATGGCATTTATATTTTTATTTGCAATAAAAGAGTTAACCTTCAGTGTTTCATTATAGCGTGTCTCATATTTAAGACAAATTATCATGTATTTCCTACTTATAGTACCACATTTTGCGGCACATTTAAGCAACAAAAGTGAGCCATCTGCTAGGAACAACATTGTAATTCTTGGGCGCTTAATTTTGCCTTTGGAGCAACTTATTGTTTGACAGGGTGTATCAACCCGTCAGACACAGATCTCTTGTTTACCTTGCTGTACATTGGATTAAATTCTTGTATAGCATCCATTGGTCCTGTACTTTTATTAGAGTCTCAACAAATACAAGGTCTACATGGAGCAAGCATCAGGTTTCATTACTGCAGGGGAGGAGAACTAAGTCTATTGTGCTAATAAAATGTGCAACATTGGGTAATTGATGGGGAATACACACTGCACATCACATATACTGATAATGTTATTGGCAGGTCAACAACCAAGAAGGAGAAACTCAAGGCAATAAGGGAGTTGGAGAGTGCATACAGCATCAAGCAGATCAAAGAAGAGGGGAAAGGCAGACATATTCTAGGGATGAGCTTGACAAAGGATGAAGAAACAGGCACTATTACAATTTCAAAATGTCCATATTTTGAAAGAATACTCAAGAGATTCGGAATGGAAGACTGTAACCCAAAATATACCCCACTGCCAGCCGGAATTGTATTCACTCCCAAAGACTGTGCCATTACCCTGGAACAAATCAAATTCATGAAGGACAAACCTTTTCAACCTAGTCTGGGTTCTATCATGTGGGGAGAAGCTGGTACATGACCAGACCTAGCCCAAGCCATAAACCTGCTTGCTCAACACCAACTTAACCCAGGACCCGCACACTGGAAGGCACTCATGCATGTATTTGCATACGTAAAGGGTACATTGGACTACAAAATCATATATAGCCTGGAAACATCCACAGGATTGAATCCTATTGGGTATGTTAATGCCAATTACGCTGGAGACCTAGTAGAGACAGGCCACTCAACAGGTGCGTACATATTTATGATGGCAGGTGGGGCAGTTTCATGGAGCTCGAAATGGCAAGCAACTGTCGCCCTCTTGACAACAGAAGCGGAGTATATGGCAACAACAAGGATGTGTCAACAATCCGTGTGGATGCATTCCTTCATGGACAAGGTTGGACTGTCACAACAAAGGCCAGGATCACTGCACAACAACAACAATAGCTCAATTTCAATCACCACGAGCACAAAAGGACATAAACAAGCAAAGCACATCCAAGTATGATACCACTATGTCCACAAGTGAGTCAGTAACAAGACATTAAGGTTGTACATGTCCTATCGGAGGACAACCTGGTGAACCTATTGACAAAACCACATCTTCGAGAAACAACTTTCCGACTTACAAAAATGATAGGGCTGCACAGCTAGGCACTAGGATCTCAGGTTAAGGGGAGTGTTGGTGATAACCCAACATCTGTGCCAAGGATATATTTTGGTTATTTCATTATGCATATTCCTTTTATATATATTCACTTTCCTTCTATATGTTTTTACTTCCGCTATGGTACTGCACAGTACCTACAGATTATTCCATTTGCAGTATGGGAAGCAATCCACAATACCCTGTAACTTCCATTAGCAAAAGGTACAAGTTGCTGTATGACATTGGAGGCCTTCCATGGCCAGCTGATCATGCTGTGACCATCCCGGCACCATCCAAGCTGCATCTATTATTAGCGTAACCTTGGAAGGTTTGCGCAATATTGGATATACCTTGGATTCTCATATAGAATTGTTTTACCTTGAAATTATACACTAATAATGTCTATACATTACCATGTAGAAAAAAATTATCAATATATTCCAATGGTTTCTGAAACTTGTGAAAAACATACATTGTGACTCAATTATTGGCTGGTACAGGGAAGGAGAAATTATAATTCTCTATCCTTATATGTTTGGTCATAAATAATTTATTATCTATCATCGGGAAAAAAATGTATCCTCCCCTGGTTGGACCAAGGCACCTGTCACCTTGGCCCCAGAGCCGTAGTGGCCTTGTAATTATTTGCATAATACATGTCAGTTTAGTCTAGTGGTTTTTTGTGTGTGGATCGCTCATGTAGATTAGTAGTTATGTCACTCAGTGTTCAAATCCTGTACTATGCAGTAATTTCAATAACAGTAACTTACAAATAAATCCCTTACCAATACAAACAGAATTAATTACCTTCAATAGTAACTGAAAATAATGAAGAAATAAAAAAATTAATTGGGTGATGTGTTCAGTTTTTGGGTTGTTATTCAATAGGTACTGTAGACTACTATACAAGGTTATATAAAAATAGTTGCCAATGGAAGGTAATACAAGGTTGTCCGACCCATCCAAGATTATCTAATATTGATGTCGTAGACAATTTTATATGACATTAGGTTTTTTTGATGTCTCCACAATGTCAATGGAAGGTTCGTCCAAATTTGGGGTACCTTGTCCCCTTTTGGACCTTGGATAGTCCTTCCATTGCCAGGTAAGGACCTGCACCTTTTGCTGATGTCAGTCATTTACTATTGTATTCCGCCTGAGGTTAGTTACCATTCATATCTTACATTTTATTATCTTTTCTTACATTTGGCTACCTACAGACTTATTGTACATACATTTATATATATATATATATTTAATTCAAATGCAACACTTAAAGCAGCACATTTTATGTATACTGATACATGTTTTTAATGACACAACATATTAGGTAGTAAATCCTGTGTGTATCTGTATTTTTAGCTCAAGTGCACTGTGTTATGCTTTTATGCAAATTATGCTGCTATATATTGCATTTATTCTATATTAGGACATTTATTTACAACAGTTCAATGAACACATTGGTCCCGCATAATATGGTACACTGCACATGGCTGCTATATCGTACATATATTATGGTACAGTGTTATATCTATATGTGTAGGATGGATGGGTAGGACTAGGATGGTGTATGGGTGGGGTCCAGGATGGTACGGTACACAGATAGGGACAGGCATTACACAGTATAGGTAGGTACCAGGATGGTAGGGCAAATGGGATCAATACCAATGGTAGGGACCAGCCTTGCACAGTGGGGGTAGATACAGAATGGCAGGGTGAATGGAATGAATACTGATAGTAAGGACCAGCCTTGTACAATGAGGGTAGGTGGTACAGTGAATGGATGGGTGCTGGCATTGTACAGCACTTGGGTAGGACCAGCCTTGCATGGTAGGGGTAGGGATGGTAGGATATATAGATGTACTGTATGAAATTAGCATATACAAGTGTATTGTGTACATATTCTTTTTATGACTCACCTCAAATATGTTATACCAATGTAAAGTACATGGACCTTTCATTTTGCAGCAGAAATTCTTTTTATAAATGCTAAAAATAGCTCTGCACATGCGCTGCAATTTACTGCCTACTGCAAGGAATTTTGCACTACAAATTCCTTTTAAAAATGCTAAAAATGCTCAAAATAATGCTCCACTAACGCCACAATTTGTTGCCAACCATCCTAAATTCTATGACGCCAAATCCTCTGACATGTATAATGTTATCTGTATAATTGAATCAGATTGTGCCACATTCAATATTTCACACATATCAGTTTGGCTTAACCAGATCCAGCAGTCCAAAGTGTTCTTTGGAGCCGTATTATGTGACACAGTGCATAGGCCCATTGAATCACATTATTTGGCACACTGTAGCCTCCTTAGCTGTCCCAAAATATGTGGAATGTGTACCAGTCATTCTTCTAAGATCCCGGCATGGATAATCAGTATAAAAATTGTGAAATGAAGAGCAAAAAAAAATGGCAACATCTACAATAAATAAGTATCAGCAACCAACTTGTGAGACACGTGCAATTCACACTTTTCTTGGGATAGAGCAATTTCCAGGGAAAATTATTTCTGTTCAAATTATTGGCAGAGATTATCAGCCTCAATACCCAATCTTTTTCTTTCTTCCAGACATCTATCATTCTTTAGCATTGCCCTAATTCCATCACAAACATCTTAATCTTTTATCCATCTCAGAATATCATGGAGTAATTTTGTGTTCCAAACGTCTTGCATCAATGATGGCTCTTTTTTAAATAAAAATGGTGAGAAGGGCAAAAATTCAGGCAGTGGAATAGCCTATGAAGGATTGTATAATTTTTCTGTCTGCACAATATGTGTTGTACTTTTTAATGGAGCTCATAAGAGGGCCTATTCAGTTTTGGATAGCCTTTTTTGTAATTTGCTGAAGGGTTATTCCTAGTCAAAAAATAATGAGAATGGCTAACTACTATGAAAGCAGAGTAAAAACTACCTAAATTTATGTATTTTTCTGCTGATGCTCTGTTGAGCTTGTCCCATTCAAAGAAATTCTCAATTGCCTGTTTTCTGATATTAATTTTGAGGGTACAGGCCAGAAAAAGTTTAATGAACTCCAAATTGACTCCATCCAAGTCAGGTTGTAGACCAAGTAGAGCATTTATATCCTTTTTTAGCTTGGCGGGAGCATCTGTAGAAGAATAAATCCATTTTGGATGATCATATGGCAAGCACTCATTAAGTGCTAATACAATGAATGAACGTACGAGCTCTGATAGACAGATGATTGGCCTTTTGCAGCTCATATTGCTCAGTTTGGATAGCAGGATACCACACTTTTTTAAAATTTTATTGGAGACCATTTTCATGAGCCAATATGCCTTTATTGAACCTCCTTTAATCTATTTTCTGAGATCATTGTGCAACTTGGACCCCACAAGAAAAGTGTGTCTATCAAGAAGCCAAATCCATTATGACTTCTATTAATGTTTAGTCTTAGTATATAGTACTATTTTTGAAGGAAGAAATATTTTCATGCAATATCTTGTAATTCCAATCAATTTGCATAATCATGACCACATTTGTTCCATACCTTTGCCATTGGATAGCCCCAGTTTTTTAATCATTAGCATTTTATATAGGAAAAGAATAGACAAATGTACTTACAAACTACATACTACGATCAAATACACAGCCAATATTGTAGAAAATGATTAAATTTGTATTTTTTGGAAATAAGTGAAAATATATGTTGAATCAAAGCAACAGTGTACTTCTGCTGTTCTCCTGGTGTATTTATATTAGTCAATAGGAGAGGGATATTATGTCCACAGCAAGCTCCAATTACTCCTCCAGCATTGAATTTGTCCATAGGTGTTTTGATATTAGAGCCATTGCTTGTGGTATGTCTATTTTAACACTTGTCAATGGCTTTGTCTAGAATTTCTGGTATTTTCTTTGATCTTTGTTTCTTATCAGGCTTTTTCTGTTGCACCAATTTTATGTGCTCTCCAACAATGTCAACCTCCTCTTTGGAAAGAAAGTAGTCAGGGGTATAAAACGGAGGACAGTTGCCAGCCAATTTGAGATGGCAATGTTAGAAATTGACAATAATATAAGTCAATAGTCAATAGTCAATAGACTAATGAATTGACTAGTCTGAGTGAAAATAGTATATTGCTTCTATAGATGCCAAAACCTGTTCACTTGTCTGTGTTTCCTCAGACATAGTAGAAAAACCCAGTTGTTTGGCTCTATTTGTATTAAATTTACATAGATGTGACTTTAGATGCCCGCAATATTGTGTTCAAAATTGCTGGTGCACCAAACTACTTTCTAGGCTATATATATATACTGCCAGATTTGTCTCGTTGAGGAGAAAACAAATATGCAATGTTTGTGTTGATAGCTATTTTCTATAAAATCTACTTCTTACTTTATTACTATCTATTTCTATTAATTAACAGGTTATGAGCCCCAGCATTAGCCAACTTTAAAAAAAGAATTCAGCTACCTATTGACTTGATCAAAATTTTATTTTTCTATCAATATCTGACAAATTACACCTGAAACTCTACCTGCACCAAAACTTCTCTAATTTTGATTCTGCCAACATGTCTTCCTTATTGAATCCATTTTTATTACCTGCCAATGAACAGTTTGATGGATCCAACTGGATATGTTTCAAGGCAAAAATTTGAGCTGTAGCTAAACAGCGAGGAACACTAGGCTACCTGGATGGTAAAATTCTGAAACCACTAGACTTTGACTCTAGTGACCCGTTGTCTATCTAACTCCTTACCACATACTGAGGATTCCCACTCCCTACCATCAATGAATGGGAACAACACAATGCCTGGACACAAGGTCTCATCATGTTGAATGTCAAAAATGCCATAAGCCTTGGAGTGCTCCTTAATAGAACAGTGACAGACACATACAACTTGCTCACTTCTAATCAAGACTTGAAGACTAATATTGGATGCATTACAGCTGAGAACAAACTGAATGACATTAAATTTTGCTGGAGGAGGAGATATGCAGGATCATATTGTGAAAATGCAAACAGCATAGGAAAAGGCAAATGCCCAAGGTGCTGAAATATCCGAGTTGAATCCATCCATGCCTGCAAGCAGGTAATGACAAGGAATTGATAACATTACTTCTGATTTGTTCACTGGTTGTCTAAAATTGCCCATTTTATCAATAAACAACCTAATCAAAACTCTAAGGTTTGCCCACAGCACTGCATTGGCCTTTTTTCTGAGTGACACTTGAACAAATCATATTAACAGCTAGTTAATATTAACTCAAGCAAAACTCAGAAAATAGAATACATTGCTCACTAAATGTAGAAGGCCAGTCAGGATACTAACCCAGAGTGTTTTTTCAAATTTCTTGCCAAGTATTTCCCCTGTGGTGATGAGCGCATCAGTGCTTCTAGGCACTCCAAAGATGATTAGATTACCAAACCATGACAATCACCACCAGCTGTCAAACAATGGAGCAATAATGCAGCAACCCAACACCATCCAAGACCACAACCACTTTATCCACTCCCTCCCCTGACTTCCTTGCCTTAAACTACTGCACATTTCTCTTTTCTTTAGCATTGCACATGCTTGCTTTTGCATTCTTGGACAGTTTGGTAATTACACCACTTCTTTTTTGATTCCTTTTAAGGAGAGAATGTAAAATAGAACAATTACTTCATTTATTTGTACTTGAGATTACATTACAAAATACATGGAGACAGATTTTCCCCACTCGTACCACGCAGCTTAGCTTTTATTCTAGGTGACTCATTGCCACTATTGTCTCTTGCCCCTCGTCTTTCGTATTTGCAGCTCAGCCCTTGTTCTTACTCCCTGTTTTTGACCCAAACAGTTTTGTTAGACCGCCCGAACTGGATCCTGTTGCCAACCAAGTGTCATGATTGTTCTTGGTTGTGTGTTGGCACAGCCATTTCCCTCACAAGCTCATCATTTCTGGAGCCCACCTCAAGGGGTTCAAGATTCTACCATCCAACGAGCCTCAGCTTTGTAGCCAACAACATTGACTAGAAGAAATTGAAGAATTTTGAAAACTGTGCTCTCAAACTGACCTATTTAAAGGTTTCAAAGTACCCGAAAACCTCGCCAGACACCAAACTTCCAACATTTTCCTACCATCGCATTTGTTCACTCACCCCAATTATCTTTTGTTCCACTAGGAGTCGCCCAAACAATCTCGACTTCTCAATAACTCATTGCCTTTAAGTGACATCTTGACCACTAAAAATTCAACACATTCAAGCTTGAAAGATCAATCAATAACAAAGAACCTACCAATTAACAATAATACAAGCACCTTGGCACATCTATTGACCTCGCAAATGGCTACAGTTTCTACTTTAACGCCTTATATGCTCTTAAAAGGGGATCAAGGAGTCCCGATCTTTGACCTGCTCCATCCTACTGACATTACCAGGTATTTCCGAAAACTAGTGTTTCTATATGTGAGGTACAACATCATCTTGCACAAAGACAAGAAAGCCTATGCAGTCTGATATCTCATTTACAAAACTGCCGACTTATGGGAAGCCATTCTAGAATACAACAATGTCAACACTGACTATGATGTGTTCAAAAAGGTTGTTGGGCTCAGTCTCTGACCTGGACCAACTTATTGGCAAACGACAATGCTTAGGTATCATTTCTGTGTTCGATTTAAATGACTATCACCTTTGTTTTCAGGCAATTGTTTCACACCTTATTGAGAAGAAACATATTGGCAATGTTGATCATGATAGAAATTGTCTCCCCAAGTCCCCATATCTTTCATCACATTTCTGTCGTTTGTCAGGGCAACACTATAATCAGTGTGACAAGGCCACCAACAAGGATCAAGCAAGAGAGAAAGATGAGAGAGAGAGAGAGAGATAGAGAGAAGAGAGGTTTGGCTCAATGGTTCTAAGAGATCACACCAATGATAGTGGAAATCCTAAGAGATTGAAGCTGGGGCTACAGCTACCTACAGGAACAGTATTTATACTCTACAGGTATTCT
>Ga0247779_1001668_pt1 | contig 10507 bp, 9 predicted proteins | sample UWRJL221509R5_FD_179925 | JGI IMG/M metagenome (GOLD analysis project Ga0247779, IMG submission 179925) | Plant litter microbial communities from Arlington Agricultural Research Station in Wisconsin, United States - UWRJ-L221-509R-5 | ecosystem: Environmental > Terrestrial > Plant litter >...
CTCTCTTCAATCGTCAAACAATGTAACTTCAAATCCTTCCAACTTGACGTCCAGTGTTTCTTCTCCAGTTCCTTCAGGGACAGTGGGTCTGGCGCCATAGATCCCAATGAGCAGGTTTCTTGGCTTTTCGCCCTCGAGTTCCTCGCCTCCAAGAACGTCATGCCTAAACCACCAGGTAATCTCTCGAATTCCCAACTTTTCTCCAGTCTCTTCGTTGACGATATAAATCCACAGGCTTTCCACTCTCTCCTCGCCTTTGACTTCTCTTTCGACCTGGATGGTAACCTTTCCGTTGGCGCTTTCGGGTAAAGGAACGAGAGACCAGTCACTCCATCTGCTTGTTGCGACTGTGCCGACGAATGGCTTTCCCCAGACATATTCTATGCCGGTTTTAACCCATTTCTTGATGTCTTCGTCAGGGATGAACAGCGCGAGTCCACCTTGATCGTATTGTGTGCTCCAATCTGCGCTGACTGTGACGCGAGCAGTGTGGAATTTATGAAGGTCGATGGGTGTGGAAATGAGGTAGATAGGGACATTGTCGATGTCGGTGTGAGGAGGTTTCCTCCATAAATCGGTTTTAGGAGGAACATGGATCGTTATAGGGTCGTAGCTCAACTTCTTGGCTATATTACAGTCGGGTTCAGCTTGCGAGATAGCCATCGCTGATGAACCATGGTGCAGTCTGAGCTTGGGTACGAATGATTCTGACATGGTGAGCTAGTCTCGTCGATGGTATAAAGCTTGACGATGCTAAATGTTGATGGATCTGATAAAGGAACGTACTACGCAATTTGTACTTGGCTGTTGCTCGATTCGCTCACTGCGTCATGTTTCCCGAATTATTCCCGAATCCGATAGGGGCATTTCTGATGGAACCAGGTCCAAAAACGGGCACTAGAGCCCACGCCTCGAACTGGCTCGATGGTGCACGGGAGTGAGTTGACTTTGTATGTTTTATTACATAAATATATTAAATATATTATAAGATAGGGGACGAGAGCTGTCAACGATAAATATCGGAGACAAAGCAAAGGACCCATCTGCTTGATCATAGCCTCTCGTTTTGCTTGTCCAGCAAAACTTTGACGATCTCCCAGGCCGTCGTATTCTTTCCGTCATGTTTGCGGACAGCTGATCCATTTCGGATCATCTCTTTCCAATGGCCCTCTAGCTCGTTCTTTCGTTTTTCAACCACATGTGGCTTTGCGATTTCTGACATCGTCGCCACTAGGAGGACCCGTGGATGGAACCTGTCTCCTACCAGCCTCTGGAACATCTGGAAATTTGGGTAGGGTGGGTCTGTCAATCGATTATCGGTAATACGATGGAGATATAGGATGCCTGCTACCCGAATGCGTTTTCCAAACCTGCATTCGTGAATTTGACGCAACGGTCAGTTACAGTATGGTGTAGTCATAACGCAGTAAAACTTACGCTTTCTTCAACCAGTCGTTGATCCTCCGTTCTATCTTTTTCTCCGAATTTATTCTGTTCTCGTCTGGATCAAATAACGGAGGAGTATCGATGAAAACGATATTCTGGCGTCCCTTCCCTTGATTCGTCGTCCATCGAACATGCGCGATTTCTTTGGTACACGTAGAAAGACCTCGACCGACTGGGAGAAGGTCTTTCCCGACCACTGTATTTATGAACTTCAGACAACCACGGCTTCAATATCTTACATGACACGTGGATAAAAATCACACTTACTGTGCTCTTTCCAGCTCCTGTTGGGCCGATAATGCTGTTGTAGCGATATCTATTAATTTACGTTCTTCGTGGAACGAAGAAAGGAACTCACAGGATAACAATGTCATCCGCCGATAACCCTTCAAATCCTATGCGCTTTGAAAAGAATCCACCCATTTCTTCGTACGAGAAGATGCTGGCTTGCGCTTCGTAAAGATGTCTGTCTAGTCTGGATACATCCTCGCATTTTATATATAATGCGTATTAGGCCTCGCTGCATGGATCCTTTTCCGATTAGCCCACGAAATCCGAATCCGCATCCCAATGTCCATGGATGAATCATAGATCAACATGCTTCAGATTATATGGTATCTCGTTATCTGGCATTCCCGCCCTTGCGGAAGCGGTACTGGAGCACCTTTTCGTCCATCATTATCTAATTCTTCGTAGCGCTAAACTGCGTTAATCTTCCATCTTCGCGCTAAACAACACTACTAAATTTTTCCATCTAAACGATTCTGGCGCCGATGGGAATATCACGGAGGTTTATTGTCTGCCTCATTTTGTGATATGAAACGTGGATGGCCAACTCTAGCTTCCAACGTCCGACCTCCTGTCATCACGCAGCTCTGTTAAATTGGCCTCGTGTCGATTCCAATGGATTGGAATCCAAAAATAGATCTTCGCAACATGCGTTTTTCATCCTTTGGAAACCCAGACCACCTCCTGCAACGGTTCCTCGGGATAATTCATACAGTTGAATTGTATCACATCGATCATTTTCAACACAGCTGTAGCAATATCATCACCTTGCCATGCGGAAGTCTGTTTGCAGACGATGGTTATCTTGTGTCTTGTCTGTCTGCTCAACACGCACTTGCTGCCTGACTGGGCAGCCATAAATCATGGTTTAGTTCATTGCTAGTCGTACTTTTCTCCATTGAAACCATTTGCTACTAAGAAACGATGTTTTCTTCCTCGTCTTCAAACGCTGCGTCTGAGCCATACGAAACTATTACTAGGGCCAGCAAGCTCAGGAGCGACGACATCGTCATCGCGTGAGGCATTTTTCCTCATGATCCAAGCCTAGACTTTCTGACAGCTTCTTATAGGCTTATGGGTCCTACTGGCTCCGGTAAAAGCAATGTTCGTATTTTGCTTCGTTTTCGTCTATACCATTGACTCAAACAATGTTCTTGCGTTTAGATCATTGATACCCTTTGTGGGAGCAAGCGCGCTGGCTCAAACTTAGCGTCATGCACCGTTGACGTGGAGGCCATCAGGATAAAGAATCACCCAGTTTACGAGGATCGACTTATCCTCCTCGACACCCCGGGATTCGATGACACAAAAAAAACTGATTTTGAGATTCTGCAGTTGATAAGTGATTGGCTGGTCCAAATGTACGAAGACGTTCTCCTAACATGTTTAATTGCATAATTCATCCCCCCGCCCTCCTTTTTTTTGCTTGCAGGTACAAAGAAGATACGAAACTGACTGCTATCCTTTATTTACATCGAATCACCGACAACCGCATGAGCGGTACACCCAATCGTAACCTTCAGATGTTCGGCAAGTTGACTGGGGACAAGGCTGCACGAAACGTTGTTTTCGTCACGACCGCGTGGGATAGGCTCTCGAAGCACGAAATAGGCGAGAAACGAGAAGGCGAACTCAAGGGCACCTTCTGGGACGTCATGCTTAAATATGGAGCGACCACAGCACGTTTCAACAACAGCAAAGATGCCGCTTGGAAAATCATCGACGATGTGGTCGCGAGAAACACCGAGGGAGTTACGCTCCTGATCCAAGAAGAACTAGTGGAGCTGAGGTTACGCTTAAAGGAGACGGCTGCTGGACAGGCACTCTACGTCAAGTTAAACATTCTTGTGGATCAGCAAAAGGACACCGTAGAGAAACTTTTTGAGCAAATTCAGTTACAGAGCGACCCTGCCAGAAAGAAGACCCTGCTCGAGGAGTACCTCAAGATCCAGAATGATCTTCAAAAGACCATGGAAGAGGCAAATCAATTACACGTCACGTTTCTTCAAAAACTTGGAAGGCTTTTTTCCTGGAAGAAAGCCAAAGCGGTGTGTCTGATTTGTTTTCATATCAGATCTTTTGAGTATTTATTTAGTTATTTTTCAGCATGCTGTGAACATGGGCTGATCCCGCCAACACATTTCTCGTATCCGCTGTGCGGTCTTTCGATTTGTATATCTTTCGCTCATTCCATGAATGTATTACTAGATTTGTATACGTATACTGATAGTGTTTGCTCGGATGATGCCAGTCGCTGGCGGCAAGATCATAGAATATGCTTGTATTATATAGCGCATACAAAACAATAAATCTTCGTAGGGTTCGTTAGAGCCTGTGCTGTGGATGACCTCTGCATGTTACCTCTGTAACTTTCTTCTGTAAGTGCTCAACAGGCTCGGCGCACCTTGTTTCGGTCACAAATTCAGAATTCTTCGTGCTGGCAACGATATTCTCCAGATAGTTTCACAAGTAGTGGTAGACTCGTAGTAGGGGAATAAACTGGAAGTATACTGTGGCTCTATAATATCACGGAATGCGGCTTGTACAGGGCAGTGCCCCACATAACCACAAACCTCGACTCCTTGCAAAAAGCTTCCGATTAAGGAAGGTCTTTAAGCCCCTGGGCGCTTGCGATACTATTTATAGCATAAGCCTCAGCGATTGAATAGGTAGCGTATTACGAAGGAACCACGACAAGATTTCGTCGATGCAGAAGAAAATGGTTATCCTGATTTTACACGGAATTGAAAGACAAGAACTTTGGTAAATAATATCAACCCAATAACGCCATATATAACTAAGCATACCGTTACCAGAAAAAACCCTATTGTGCCGTACCGTTGACGTTTTTACTTAAGACCCGCGAGAATAAAACCCAAAAAAAAACCTCTAAAAAAGGAATATCACAGATAAATATCCAACAACCCAAAAAATATGAGAGATTGCATCCAAAAAATATAGACCACCCGATCGCCTCTTCGTCAAGACCATTCCTAAGGTGTCGCTTTCTTATACCGTTTTGAGCATGCCGAACCAATCGATTTCGCCAGGGTTACCCCCCATTTTCTTAGACTTCCAGCATTCCACGAACAGGGACTTTAGATGCACATAATCAGGCTTCTCACCGAACGCCAAACTTTTCACGTCTTTCCAATATTGAAGGAAAGAGGGGTCCATATCTCGAAAAAGGACGGATCCTGGGGTTGCCATTTTGATACACCAAGTATGAGCTACCGGTGAAGATGGTGTGCTAGCTGGCGTTTTACTGGTTCCTGCCCGAGATTTAGAGTTTGTTGACTTTGTAGTACTAGACGTGCGGTCCCATGGCAGAAAGCCATGATACAGAAAGGAGAAGAGATACCCAAGCGATTCCAAGTCGTCTCGCTGAGATTGACCTTAGTATCACCTATCTCAGTACCGGGTAAGTCTGATACAAATCGTATCCAACTTACTAATTCCATGGTGCCCATATACACTCAGAAATTGACGATTTCCTACCGCATCAATTTTTTCGGGAGCTGGAAGGGTATTGCCGGTGTCCAAGTCATGGAAATAGGATAAGCCAAAGTCAATTAAATTCAGAGTCGTTTGAGTGTCTGGAGCAGTATCTGAGGACAGGCATATGTTTCCCGGTTTGACGCCATTGTGGATGATGCCTGCTGCGTGCAAACCGGCGTAACAGTCAATCTATGTTTAAAACGACATTTAGATTTATTCTAGTGATTAGACACAAAAAAAAACAGAGTCACCATTTGAATGGCGACGGCGAGAACGGACTTCTCGTCGAGGGTTTGCCCCTGTGATTGCAGTAAATCTTCGAGTGTTGGACCTAGCTTCTTAATGACTAGCGCATGGACTTTCGTATCCTCGTCGAAAGCGTAAGCGAGCAGAGCTGGAACCTGCTTTACTGATTTCGACTGTAGAGTTTCATACGCGCGCCCTTCTGTTACGCAATCTCCATCAGTCGAATTCAGCCAGCCTTTAATTATGACTGTTCTTCCCCCAAAGCATCCATACTGAGATGCTTTGAAGTCGAACGCTTGAAATACGCCTCGTTCACCTGACGATTGGTTTCAATCCCATCAAAAATTCTTCTTTGCATGAGGCACTCACCGTCCTCAGTATCTATGGTGTTGAAAATTCTGTATCGACCAAGAAGCACAGCCTTCCGGATCTTGGTATTGATATGCCACGCGTGAGGATAGTACGCATCCTCTACCCGGCGAAAGAACCTATTTTCGCTGCTTGAGCAGAAGAGAAAAAAGCAAAAATTCCAATCTCTCGAGACGAGTCTGAGCTTGTAAACTTGAGAGAACAAAGAATAGGCCACAGTACAAGGACGTTGCAGAGAGCAGTAATGAACATTTTCAGGTTTCCCATCCGCCTTATTCGCGGACGATGAATCCGATTCCACAGACTGGAGAAGAATAGCGTACAGGCCAGAGAAAATTTGAAAAATGACCTTGGGTGATAGGCTAGTGGGAAAGGCCCTTATACCCATTTCTAGATATTTACCCTATAGGCTGCGTAGAGATATGGGCATGATGAAGGTCAAGGTGAAGATGCGAAGGTCATAAATAAAAGGTTTATGCGATACCCGGTTCCCGCTTAAGTGTAGTTTTCGCACGCTGCCTCACCATAAATTAACAAATTCGTTATCTTAGCGAACGAGTCCGAGTCTCTCAAAGGTTGAAGATTTGATATAGTGGATGATGATTGGTATCGCAAGTGACAAAATAAAGCGTAAAAGAAAGTGATGATATGCAAATGCAATGCTAGGATGGAGATGCAGAGATGGTGCAAAAGAGTGTGGTTTGGTGTTCGTAAATATTAGTGTTTGTCATGAATGGTCGTCAATGCAAGAAATAACAATTCCCAGAGCGTTGGACCAGCCAACACAAGGGCGATCTAGCTAAGAAAGTTCAGTAACAGTCGAAGCTGGTTGTGTGGACGAGCGGTGATGACTTCCTAGGCTTGAAGGTGGCATTTCCGGAAGAGAAATTTTGCTGGGATCGATTGATGTTACTACGCTGAAGCTGACGCCGCATGTGAATGGCAGGGATGAGTTGCTGATACGAGAGAATAGAGTGTGTAGTCGATGCATGGATATGTGGATGTAAAAATGGTGTAATGCTTGAATGAGATAAGGATGATGTTACATATGGTTTTAAATTCGATGAATGACTCGAGTCGATAGTATCGACGTCCATGGGATCAAAGTCTACTGGCAGGTTGGTACATTCGGACGGGCTTTGACCCTCTTGGGAAATAGCATCCAAATCAACGACTAATTGCAGAGGATTAGTTCCGTGCCGCAGCAGGTAGTCTTTAAGATGTTGTGCAAGGCAGGCATCTTGTACGTCAAGGTATGATCTTGCCGTTATCCCAACTATGGGCAGTAAGCTCACTTCAACAAGCTCACAATATTGCCAGAAGCACCGGATAACATACCTTGAGAATCTGATGGTGGCCCGACAGCTCCGCCCGACCCGGCATACCTGACTTCTAGACCATATACCAAAGTCCGGTATAGGTACAGAATCACTTTCATGTCAGTTGAATTGTACCGCCTGCGATACCAAAATAGGCGTGGAGTCACTGGGGGAAGAGCTGATGTCTCCGAGCATGGAAAAGGCGCCGAAGCTACGATGACCGACGAAGACGCCTCAGACTCTACTGCAGACGAGGGCACCAAGGCGGTCAAAATGGGCGGTGTATAAACCCGTTGGATGGCGGCAATAGGAGAAGTCAAACGACGGGTTCTCCGAGTTGTCGAGAGAGCTGTTGTCCTCGTGCGCTTGCGCGGGGGCGCCCCTGAGTCCTGACACGACGAAATCGTCTCCTCTTCTTGCCCTTGCTCTGAAGTATCCTCATTTCCCGCAAGTCGTCTTCCATTCCCTATTGGTTCCGAGCTTACTGTTGTCCCTCGAAGCAGAGAATGAGGTCGTTTTGGAAAAGCGACGGTACCTGACGCTATCTTATCCAGCTGGGGCACAGCAACCAAAACCGTTGGGGTTGTCTCCAATTCCATGTTCATCGTCGAAATACCACCCCCGCTGTTACAACCCACAGAAACGTTGGCGAGAGACAACGAGCATGTAGGGTTCGCTCTCTGCTGCATTGTGGTGAGTTCAGCAGGCAGGTTGAGCGAACGTGAACGCAGAGGAGCTCTTGACTGATAACGCATTACGAAGAATTCAACCAATTCGACGACTGGTGGATGTTGAAGGAAGAAAGGTAAGCCTAAGCTGCCCTTTGGTTATTGTGTCGACCACAGATGTGGGAATGAGGAATGAAAACGTTGTACTAGTGTCTTTGTTGAAATGTACCTGGTGACCGGCCGACCCTTGTGGTAATTAAACAATCGGTCCGGATCCGATTGTGTCGCAACACGCTTTCAATAAAGGACGCGTCTATCACGTGTACCGCGTTTTATACCGAATGGAGGATAAGAGTGGCTGGCTTGCGTCCCTTCCATATATCAATTAAGCTCTGGCGAAAGATTGGAAGTCCATTTGAGAACAAAGACCAAACGTCCTCGATGGAAGATGACATATGATGTTGAGTTACCTTCGACGTCATGAACACAAGCATAAGGTCAATGTGATGGTGAGTTGAGAACAAGTTATTTTGAAACCTAGCAGGGTCGAAACTTAGTCTGTCCAGCAAAGTCGAGAAGCAGATACATAATTTATTCTTTTCCGTATTTGTACCCGCAACATGAAACGTCTACAGGTTTTCTGCAGCAAATAAAGCGTCCACGGAGTTGACACCCGAGGAAAAGGACCTTACCATCTTGCAAACAAGTATTACACGCTATCAATTATAACGATGAATACACTGCCTAGAAAGAAGAAAGTCAGATTGGGTATGTATGTTCGTGAATCATTTTCCGGCTGAACGTACTGCGATTTCCTTCTGGAATGCCAACGCGACTGTAATTCTCTGAATTTTCTGCGCAGCCGTGACGAGACCAGTCTCCGGGGTCCATTCTTCAGGCGTCATAATTACACCTACTAGGACCTCGGCACCCTTTAATCCATTCTTCGCCCCAGTTTCATTGCAATCCTTCAGCACCAGATGCTTTACATACGGATGAGCACACAACAATGCCAAATCCGCATCCTGGATATGAGCCAGTGCCGGATCAGTAGAAAGTGAAAGAGCATAGCGAAGATTGACTTCATGTGGAAAAAGCACTGCAATAGGAGATGCGGCTCCCGGAGGCACGTGTACACAAAGGTTAGAAACCAAGTCGCATGATTTGTATATGGACTCCAGCTTTTCAAGGGCAATGTACTGAGAGTAAGAAAGTATCGTAAACGTCATGGTCCTAAAAAAGTAAAAAGATGACCTGCTTACTTCTCCATTTTGCATCTTAACGAGATTCTTCACCCTTGAAAATGGAACTTTAATCAGATACATGATAGGTATCTGGGAGGCGCGAAGCGCTTACCTGTCGATTAAGCTCAGAGTACCATCTTCGTTCCACTGGCCTACATCTCCGGTCCTAAACCAACCATCTTCAGTCCAAATATTGCTATCTGAATTCAGGTCGGGTCGTTTATAGTAGCTTGTGAACACTGATGGTCCACGAATGCAGACTTCGCCTTGAGGTGGGTTGTTGGAATAGGCGTATCCTAGAGCAGGAATGTCAAGTAATTTGACTTCTATTGAAGGCACCGGGAGACCAACAGCACCGAATCTAATACGTTCTGGAGGGAGTAGTGTGCACATGCCACATGATTCAGTCATACCATAACCTACGAAACAAGTTGAGTTAGAATCCAACGTATCAATGTGAAATGTGTATGGACCTTGCATGATAGGCATTAATACGGTACTGAGAAAGTGTTGAGTGTCCTCGTTCAGTGGTGCACCCCCGCTCATTGCAAACTTGAGATTCCCACCCGTCGCCTCTCGGACTTTGCTTAGTACGATGCTCTCTCCTAAGGCAGAAAAGAATGGTGTTTTTCTTTTCTTCGCGGCGAGGGCACCATAAAATAAGGCCTTCTTCAAAGCTCCTCCTTCATTAATCTTTCCAACGATGCCCTTCCGAATAGTCTCCCATACGCTAGGCACACCAAACATGATCTGAGCCTTCAATTCGAACAGATCCCCACGACAATTTTTCACCCCTGCATCTGTCAATGTCTTTGGTCTGGCATACCCAAGGGTCACACCGACAAAGAGTGCACATAACTCGACGATGAATTCCATGACGTGGGCTAGAGGCAAATATGCGACGAAGGTATCCCCAGCAGGAACATGAGGGCCATAACTGATGGTGACGGAGCTAATGGATGCGATGAGATTGCCGTGCGTTATGCAGACTCCTTTAGGAGCACCCGTCGATCCACTAGTGTACATGATACAGGCGAGAGTGTCTGCAGTCGGCCTTCGTTGTTCAAGCGTGGCAGATAGATGTGCATCTTGTGGAAGTGTACGTCCCAGAGATCGTACTTCATCCAAATGTATGTATTGGATGTCATCCCTGACGTTCTTCATCTTTTCCAGTATATTTGGACTCGGAGATCCGTCATAGATCACAAACTTGAGTTTTGGTGTGTTGGGAATCGCTTGAGCAAGTGTCGACAGCAAGTCTGCGTTGGTAAATATCGCCAGGCAATCAGGCTCGTTGAGTGAATGAGTAAGACCTTCGACCCCGAGCGTATCATACGCAGTAGCTATGGTCGTAGAGATAGAGGCGCATGCATGAGCCATAAGCTGCCAATTTACACTGAAAGTAATTATCAAAACAAGAAGAAAGAAA
>Ga0247779_1001669_pt1 | contig 10506 bp, 11 predicted proteins | sample UWRJL221509R5_FD_179925 | JGI IMG/M metagenome (GOLD analysis project Ga0247779, IMG submission 179925) | Plant litter microbial communities from Arlington Agricultural Research Station in Wisconsin, United States - UWRJ-L221-509R-5 | ecosystem: Environmental > Terrestrial > Plant litter >...
TATCGAGCGAACTTTGAGAGCGAAGAGAGAGGAAGAGGAAACTAGTAGATTCTCAAGAACTAGCTACAGAACAAAGGAGTAACTACGAGTGTTTATATAGGAAGAAACAGCCTTCTTTAGTGCGTGTATAAAGGAGGCTTTCGTGCAGTCATGAAACGTGTACAGAAAAAGGGTGTCGAGTAGGAGTCAAAAGCGCAGTGAAAACAGGAGGCGATGCGCAGCCTAGCTGCGCATAATTCATATGGTAAAACAAGTATCAGGAAAATGAAAAAGAGTCGGTCAAAGGGGTCGAATTGTAACAGCGTCCAGACATTGCCTGGATTGTCATGTACTTAGCACAGTTCCTGGCAATGCCTGCCTGTTTGCATTTTGCTCTTGCTACGCACATTCTGAGATACTTAGCTGGAACAAAACATCTTGCTCTAATGTTTGGCACTCCTTCAGATAATGTCCCAGAGTCTCTTACCGCATTTATGCAGGCAAGTGCATGTTCCGACGCTGATTGGGCTTCTGATGCGCATGATAGGAAGAGTATTTCAGGATTTGGTTTCTTTTACATGGGTTCTTTGGTCTCTTGGTCTGCCGTCAAACAAAAGTCAGTAGCACTATCTTCGACAGAATCTGAGTATTATGCCATGTCCCATGCATTTAAGGAGGCTTTGTGGTTGCGTGTCTTCCTCCAATCATTGGATCTACCTGTACCAATGCCTTTCCCTATGTTGACTGATAATCAAGCAGCCTGCGCCTTGTCAGAGTCCCCTGCAATTTCAAAACGTTCAAAACATATCAACGTACACCATCATTTCATCAGAGAACATGTTCGCAAAGGATCTTTTTCAACAATTTGGATCCCTACACATGATATGCCCACGGATATCTTCACCAAGCCACTAAAACCCACCCTTTTCACGTGACACTGAGATGTATTAGGTCTGCAAGTACCTCCAAAATATGCTTAATTGTTTTGTTTTATCTTATTTTTGTTCTTCTCAATTTGCGATTATGGTCAATTAAAGTACTATCCCGATTCCTTTAACATTTCCTTTCATTGATTTCTGTACTACATTTTTCTGCCTTTCTTCTTTTTGTTTCTTCCTTTACTTTCTTAGATTTTATTCCTTTCTTTTATTTTATTTTTCTACATTCTCTCATGATTTTTGTCCTGTGGGGGTGTGTCAGACGACGTCCATAGCAGGACTCGATCATGACTCACGTGGTTTATGTGTACCCTTATAAATCACGCAAAACCTTCTTCCCACCTCAGTTGTCATTATCCTCTCAACACTGAGTACACTCTTACGAGGTGTTCTAGTCTCTGTCTAATAGGATCAAATCAGGTTTGTATGTACTGTATTTTTATGTGTGAAAGTAGCGAACCCTCAAATATTGAGCTTGATTGAGTTACAATTATTTTTGTTACAAGTATTCACTGAAGTTCAATACATATGCATCAGAATATTCCAATTACTTCTCAAATTTTCAAGTTGAAAAGATAAAAAATATTTGTAGAAAAAAAGAAATCACAGTATTGTACTAGTAGATGGGCCACATTGCGCAGCTGCATCATAGCGCTCACATACTACAGGCTAGTGGATTGTGATAGCCTAACTTGTAAGAGTGCCCTGGTACCTGCGGCACAGCTTCAATTACTGTAATCACTCTGACGTGAGAAAAATGCAAGCGTCTACCTAGTCAGCTGCTCCAAATTCAATATTCCAGCAAGCGCTACATCTGTAAAGTTGACAACATGAGTACCAATAAAGCACATGGTACTGCAAGCGTTAGAAGTGCAAAATACAAAGCAAACATCTGCGGGCGCAGTCCTGTCTGGTGTCATTCATTGGGCACCAATTTGCCACAAATCAGAGAGCTACAAAGAAAATATCCCAGCCAATCCCAACTGCGTTATATGATCCATGGGTGTAAACACTAGAGATTGTGAGAGTATGGTAATGAAAAACAAAAATTGGTGCATATAGGGCGGGAAAAAACAAATTAGCCCACTGCAAGGGTTGAACTCTCAGCCTTGATCTGTCACAGCCATTCAAACCTCTCAACTGATTGGTTTCTCAAAATGGAAATCTAAAAATAACAACATCATTGTGCCAACGTCCCGAGGCTGTCCAAGATCACGTTTATGTGTTGATTATGCATGGCGTCGCTTCTCATCTGTTGTTTGTCTTCTTACCTCTTACCCTCTTACCCTCTTACTGCTACCATGCATCAGCACTTGCCACGCCACTGCTGTTTACTACCTCCTGGACCAGTACGCCTCTACTCTACGCATTTGGGAGGCAAAAACATAGGAGTTCCCAAAAAGGAAATCCAAATGATGTGGCGGGATGCACTGGCAGAATCTCTTTCTCACTCTTACCACCACCTGTCTTCGTATAGCCAACTATCCGTGTCATCCGCATGTGTCTCTACGTCTCTAACAACCACTCAACTACTTCTGAAGACACTCTCTACTCTCCCCCTCTGGACTCTCAACTCTAGCCAGCCACAGGATCTACTGCCTATACACCACTCAAGCCGGAACTACAAAGACCTCTGGCCATTCCTGTGCCAACATCATAATGATATGTCGAGGTCAAACTACTCCTCGAAGGCATAATTCCACGACAACTGGCTGACCACGTGATTATCTTTGCTGGTCCTTGGTCCTGCAGGTATAATATATTATTGTCATTGTCTGACATCTGACAGTCTGACAGGATTGTATTATTAGCATTAGGCCCGGTCTTTATACCTGTCATTGGTGGCCTGGCATAGGAAGCTCTTGATCTTTGAAATTCTCTGGGAGGGCTGTGAGGCATGTTTCTTGGTGGGAGCTGAAGCAAGGGGCATGAAAGGAGTCTTAACGGGCAGTGGTAAGAGTTTCTTTTTTTTTTTTTTTGATGCTCTGCTGGTAATTATTCTATAAAATTTAGGTCAGTTTGAGGTATATTCTCAACCTTCATCTTCAAGGTTTCTATCTTTATCACACAAGACATACAGTCACATCAAATTTGGTTTAAATCACATGTTGTAAAACGTCTGAGTTAAAATCATGGCCCTTCTAAAAGGTATGTACACTATGTAGACACTCAATATTTAAGGCCTCATTCTTTCAGTAACAGGATTTTACATTTACAACCAGCTATAGATAGATTGTTGCAAGGCAAACCCTCTCTTAGTAGTACAACCAACATGTGTATGGATGCTGGGTCTGTCCACGTGAGTGCAAACATGGATCATGAATCATTAACCTCCAATTTTTCTCAGAGCTTCGCAATGTGATGAGCACTTGTGATTAGGATATTGGTAGAGGTCAATGAGTCGCAAGGACTCATTACAACTTGCCCGACGCTTTGAGGTTCTCTTCTTGAGTTCTTGTTTAAACCAAGGAAGTTGAGATTTGTATACGCATTTCTTCTTGTTTGATCTCCCATTAAAATCGGCCCCAGACTCGTGTTCTCCTCCCTCGTTGGCATAACTTTGGTGTAACTCTGAGTCTGACTCATCTGAACTGCTGCTGGATCCACTGAAAGAGATTGATTGTCTCGCCTCTTCAGCAACTTGTTCGAGGAGCTCCTTGACCTCTTTATTGGAATTGACTCGTTTGGAATACTCCATTCAGGCGATTCAGATCCTCGATGTCTCTTCATAGATTCATTTGTTCCGCCAGTGTTAATCTGACTTCATTTTTGTCCACGTTCATTTGCTCGAGTAACATTTGATTCGATTTGGTCCAATGTTTGTCCATACCGTTCAAGTGCGTCTTTCCTGATACCGAACTCAATTGTTGATTCAGTTGATAAGGATTGGTGGATCAATAATATTGCCTCAACCTTAGTGAGATTTCCGGTTCTAAAGAGCTTGACGGCGCTTTCAATTTCCTGAACGACATCTTTGCTGAAACCACTTTCAGGATGCTGTTTTTTGGACAAGGACCCTGCATTCGTTCCAGCAACTTTGGGCGCATTGACATTTTGACTTGATTCATTCGTGACTCCTGGATTCTGTCTGTCGGACAAGGATTCTGAAATCGTTTCAGTAGCGCTGGTTCCTTGATTTGGTCCTTCTCCATTGTTAGTTGCAAAAGACTCTAGGATATCGGCACCTTGCATTAAATTGAACAAAGTGATCAAATTTATTCAAACAATCTGAAAAACCACTGAATAGATATCCTAGACAGTGTGCAGGAAAGATGAAAGGATAATGCTAAGTAAACATCTGATTTGACATACCTAGACGATGTGTGGGAAATATGAGAGGACAAAGTTCACTTAACATGTCCTGCACGTCTTCTAGGTTCCGATGTCTCACATAACAATGGACAGATATTTTGACTTCACAAGTTTATGGGTCAATGATTTCATTGACTCCACTCAGTCATCGTCTACAGCTCTATCGTTTAGATCGAGCAGACGGCGCGCCGGCGGGCAATGTATGTCAGAGGTTTTTCAGCCCATTGAGTAATATTGGACTGGAGTAAATACATTTAAACTTGACAAAATCGCGAAGATTTTGCCCCGTGGCTGTGACCACATTTGCAGTTCGCTCCGAACGCTCATTCCCCAGCTTCTAAATCCCTGATGGTGAATCAGAAGGCAAGCTGAATGATAGTAACCAGATTCCCATAAATGATAATCTGGTATTTCCGTATTCATGCCATCCCATCAAGGCTTTTTTTTGCTTTCCATTCATACAATCCCTTGGTTTAGTACCATCCCATCCAATGCCTCCTTTTACCTCAGAGGACAGTCTCACAAGGCTTGTTGGCCTTGTTGGTGCTAGCCTTGCTGGTGCTTCCACTGCTGCCCTCCCAGAGTCAATGGCTCAGAACAAAAGGATTTGAGCCCAATTCACATTAACTGTTGATGATCCTGGAGCATTTGCCCTGGTTACAAAAGAAATCGAAACAATACTCCAGAACATAGTTTCATGTGCATCGTTATCTTCCATTTGTAAACAAAGAGTTGCTGAGCTCAAATTCCAACTACTCGTAGAGGCATATGCTCTAGCAAGTGATCCCAACAAGCTATGGGATAAGGCAACAGTGTTGGCATATTATAAGTATATGTTGCCTTTCTTGGTAAGCACATTCTTTGTTATCCTGTCTTACTTTAACACTTATTATTGCTGCTTTTAGGCTCATATTTCAAAGGCACCCGTGGTTGAGACAAAATCAAACCATCTACATTGAATGAAATGATGTTGTTGTTTGCATGGGCTATAGCTCGCAATACTAGAGACGAAGAGGGAAAATCAGTAGGAACCTCATTGTTATCCAAAGGCATCCTCAATGAACTAAGAGATCAAGTACATACTTGTGAGTTTCCCACTCTTAGGTTTTTTGTTCTTTATTTAATGTTTTTTCTAGTTATCATCCACCATGGTTTAGATTGTCATCAAGATGAAAAGGCTGTATTTAGAGAGATGAAGCTCAAACTAATGGTTGAAGAAGCCCTCAAAGGAACTCAAAAGACAGGACGTAAAGTCAGCCTTCAACGACTTCTTGTAGTTAATGTTTTATTCTTTACTGGTGCATGTCCTGGCTCCTTAGGGTCTAGTGAGGCAGAGTATGCAAGTTCAAAACTGGCAAGTATTTATTCATATTTTATATTTACTCATTTTAGTTGCTTATTTCGCCAACAGTACCCTATGTTAAAGGACATCAAGATACATGTCCTCGGTTGCTTTATTTTCAAGGTCAAATTAAACATCAAGAATTTCAAAGCATTAGGGCGTTTCACAGCTGGTTTTTCCGGCCGTTTTTCAAGTGGTTTTTGAGCTTATTTTTGTGATTTGTTTTCCAAAAACCGACCGAAAAACACATCTAAAAACAACCTACTGTGAAACCCTCAAGTTCGAGTCTTCCTGTCGCCACTTTTCTGTATTATGTACTTATGTAACCTGTAAGACATTTTTGGTAATTACACATATTTTCATATTTTGTTACTCTCGTACTTCTATGCCCGAGGCGCCTATTCATCATTCACAAAAATATCTTCGGTGAGTTCCCCATATAGAATAGTCTTTCCTTCCTTTGCCTGCACCTTCTTGCGATCCACAGATTTTGCTTTGCTGGTCGAGTCACTGAAGAGTTTGATTCAGAAATTTGGGTTTCCTAGCAGAAATTCAATTGCACGGTGTGTCCAGTGCTTGTTGGAATCCTATAATATGGGATTCTGACGAGCCATAATTGCGCAAACTTTATGTAGTGGGGCAACAAACGTGCACACCAGGAGCTTGGATGGTAGAGTATTAGGTAGAACCAAAAAGAGACATATTTTATTAGTAATACAGATGATTATATTTTTATTATAATTAAAGTATTAAGCGAAAAGCAGACTCGAAAACAACACAAAAACCAGTGCAAAAGCAGGGGAGGAGCTGCTTTTGCATACTTGCTTGTTTTTGCAAAAACCGTTTTTCTGGAATTTGCTGGTTCAAAAACACCAAGAAAAACATAACAAAAAACAACTCAAAAACGGCCGGAAAACCTAACTGTGAAATGCCCTATTCAATAATTCTCTAGAAGGCATGTCTCAAAAGTTCAAATTTGAACCTGTAAGGCAATGGTACAATGTGCCATTTGACATTGCAATGTATTTTGTTCTTTATCTTTTTATGAGAAAGGCTCTCAAAGGCATCAAGGTATTGTTATTTTATATATTTTTATGTTCATAACACTGTCACTTATGTAGCTTATTTATATATTGCAGACCTTCAAAGATATTTGCAACTGGAACCATGTTTCGATTGAGATTGAAGATACTATATTAGATGAGCCTCTGTACATTCTTTCTATACTTTTTCAATTTGAGATTTTTTTTCACTTCTCTCAAACAGATTCATAGTCGTTAAAAAAGGAGGTTTTTATTTCCTTAAAGATGACAAAGGGGCTTTTATTCCCATGGTTTCTAAAGGAATCAGTAACTTATGTCGTACACTGTCGGCAAACTCAGGTCTTTCTTTCACCAGTGCATATGCATATAGGAGAAATGCAGGCAGAAAAGTGAGTCTCCTAATACATTGTTAATCAATCATGAGATTTATTTCCAAGCCTTAGTTTCAAAAAATGTATGGAAATTGTGCAGCTAAACAGGCCCTTGTGCATAAGGAGCCAGGAGCTCTTCATCATTACTCAGACAACATATCTGGTTATGATATTGTGGCGACCATGTTAAATGAAATGCCTGTTTCACTCGATGCAGATAAAATCGTAAGTTTTACTTTTTGCCGACTTATTTTTATATATTCACCGTGACTGTGCAGCATCTCCTTACCAAAGATCGTGCACAGTCCCCTGCGGTACAGGCTGCCCGTTGTCAGGCATGCATTTTGTTTGGTATCAAAATGAGCATGTTTAATGCAAGAACATAAGAACTTATACCATAGAACTACAATTAACTACAGGACATTTTTTTCTTACATGTTATGCCAACTGTTGCCTTGACGTATTGGCATAGTAACACACTGCCTTTACATAGCCAAGCACAGCCAAGCACAGCATTTTACAAATTCTACACAGCATTTTGTAGCCTTGTATAGCCTTGCATAGCCTTTAACAAACAAAACACTATCCTCATAGCAACGCACAGCAGCTACTGCCTACCATTACCTTATAAGGATGTATAACTCTCGCATTCCAGACATTCTATGGTCATGGAAACCAACGAGGCTGTGCTATGCAAAGGTATAAAAGACCTCCAAAATCCTGAACAAAAAAAAAAAGAGCAATTTATTTTTCCCCTCTCTTTCTCTCTTTCTCTCTCTCAAACACTAGGCAGCGTTGCCAGTGTAGTTCTGTCTCTATCTTCAAGTTGTACTGAATGCAAGCTTGAAATATATACTGAATTTATCTCAGTTTACCGTACCGTACTGAAGCTATCTACGTCCGTCAAGTTATCTACGTCCACCATACCAAGTTATCTACGTCAGTTATACCAAAACTATCTACGCCGCCAAGTTATCTACGTCCATTGTACCAAAGCCATCTACACTTGCCTTAATGCACCCAACACTATTACACACCAAGTAAGTACAAATCAACCACTGTTTATATTTACAAGATTCCTACCCACAGATATCAGATGTTCCAACACAACTTTCCATACAATACTACTGAATCACGCATAGCACTACCTCTACAATTACGATATCGTATTCATCGTCAGATTGTTAGAGTAGTTAATATCATAATATTTGTTGATCTACGATATCCGTTCAGCAGAGAACATTTGTCGTTTACATCATATTTCACAGATTACCGACTGTAATTGGAACCTCCCAAACAAACTGGAATATCCCGAAGTAGATTCCTTCCGGAGAAACCCAGGTGAAACATAATTCACGTTGACATTGTGTGCTTCTGATTGACTGCAATACAGTTGAACAGAGTGTTGCTGCAAGAAACATGCGTTCAAACAGAGTAACACTATCACCTGAAGAGAAGTTGCATACTGCTATAGTAAGTACTTACTACTTATTTGAGCATTTTCTATTTAGTACACTAAAACTTTCTACAGAACAATAAAGAACTCAATACCATTATCAAAAGGTTGAATGAAGAATGGATTGCTCTGACATCATGTCACATGAATCCAAAAGGTCGACCTCCTTATAAGCTCAAAATTCAAAACATTTGCTTGATTCAGAAGCAAGCTTTGATTCCAAGTTTCACAATTGAGCAGTCTCATGAGGTATGATTGTTTCTTTTTTATTATTACATACAAAGTTATCATCATTTTTATTGATTTTATAATAGGCGGCAATAAAACTATGTGCTACCTCCTAGCTATATGTAGATAGGAAGCGCAAAGTGTTGAAGCAGGCCAGTTCCAATTTATGACAGGCCATTAACATGAAGAGAAGGGAAGCAAACGAAGGGACCATTCAAGAAATCAAGGAAACACTCCAAGAGCTTGACAAGCCTTCAATGGCTTTACTTCCTCCACCTGTTCAATACCCTGCTATACTCCAGGCAAATACCACATTCAGCAGCCTGAAATCATCCTCTGCAACCCTCAATACGACTTATACATCACGTCCCATTCTAGGTCTGTTTTCAGCCAGCACTAGTAATCCATTTTTGGTCAGCACCAGTAGTCATCCCACTCCGTCTGCCAGCACTAGTCATTGGTTGTCGGGTGCTACTGTTCCCTTCGCCACAGAGTCAAATATTGATATTGATATCGGCCACTCTCAGGCTGGTCAGTCGACAATGACAATGACAAACTTAGGCCTGATGGCTGCCAACTTTGCCGATAGCAGCCCTGGCATCAACGAGTCATCTCAAGTTCTACAAGATCCCACGAAGACAGCGACAGCTCTTGAAGCTATCCTCAACGACCCTACTCTTTTGACCATCTCCGATGATCTCTCGAAGGACTTTGAAGGAAGGCAGTTGACTGTCATTGACAATGAAGAAGAAATCCAAGACCGCGAACTAGTTAGCTTTATCACCAAAGTCTCCAACCTTGCAGCGAATACAGCTAAAGCAAACAATAATCTGCTCGACACAGCAGCTCCACTTATGGTTACTGATCTGGAAGATATTATACCAGATAGTACGTTTGATACCGTGGACATTTAGATAGCCTATGCACAGGAGATCTTGAAACCTATTTTTATTCAGAGAGTCATAGAAAACATACCTTCAGTATGTGTTCTTTAAACTTATGCTTTATCAATCTCTAATTTGTATGATTTCCAGAACGAAGATGGCACCTTTAGTTGCCCTCGATGTGTGAAGTTCTATCACCATGATAGCACCGCAGTTAAAGCGACTTTTATAAGAATCAAGGAAAAAGACAAAGTAGCCCACCGCGAGGGTCGAACTCGCAGCCTTCAGATCACACCGTGACCGATCACCCGGACCTTTGTAAAAGTCTGACGCTCTATCCGATTGAGCTAGGCGGGCGATATTAGCAATTTTGTGGAGCGCTACAATACGCGTAGCGACTTGCCAATCCGGGGTTTTTAAGTCAATTTTCCACTTCGCAGTCAACTCAATTCAACAAAGAAGTCAAGGAGTTATTATTTCAATACAATACATGTCCCTAATGATAATAGTATACAAGAAAACAGAAAGCAACAATACATACATGAAAAGCACAGTGATATATCTAACAACTAAACTCCAACGCGCTGAACAATTTTTTTCTGTACGAGGATATGAGTATTATTGATCTTAAGATGCTAATTTTCCTCATACCTGGCCAGAGAAACGAATCACTTCACGTTTCTCAAGAATAAAGAGGGTTCTCTCTAAAGCATGGCTTGAATAACCTTGTTGTGTGACGAATTCGCGAACCAGACTTTGGTAGCTGGTGCTCCAGCCAACAGGCAACCGTCTGCGGAGCTCCCGTTCTATGCGTGACATCTCTTCGTTGAGCTCGCCTCGCGACAGACCGTCTGCTGATCCGGCTGAAACTGCATCCATAGTAGAGAACTTGAACAGGCGGATAGCTTCTTCAACGTGATGGTTCTTCACTACTGGTGACAGAGTCATTTTGG
>Ga0247779_1001670_pt1 | contig 10501 bp, 10 predicted proteins | sample UWRJL221509R5_FD_179925 | JGI IMG/M metagenome (GOLD analysis project Ga0247779, IMG submission 179925) | Plant litter microbial communities from Arlington Agricultural Research Station in Wisconsin, United States - UWRJ-L221-509R-5 | ecosystem: Environmental > Terrestrial > Plant litter >...
CGTAGAAGGCTGACTTTTTTTGGTCCACCGGGAAGCGCCTTGCGGCGAGGTTTCTTGTTAGTAGTCTTGGTCGGGCTAGAAGGTTGTTTGCTATTCGGGAGCGACGTCTTCGGTCGACCAGTCTTCCTGCTAGTACCAGGCTGCTTTGAACTCGGACGGTTTTGCTTGCTCTGTTGAGTCGAGTGTATAGAAGGTCCTTTGCTACCAGGTCCATTGGTTTTCGGCGAATGAGTATCAGGTCGACTTGTCTTTGGATTTCCTGTCTTTGTCTGTGTGGAAGGATTCTGGGTACCGGGTCGATTGATTTTCGGCGCCTTCGTACCAGACTGATTAGTATTAGGTCGCCCATTCTTCGTCTGCTTGGAAGGCGATTGTGTACCAGATCGATCTGTGCCCGGTTGGCCACCCTTAGTCCCAGGTGAAGGCTGTTTAGTGGATGAATGTGTAGAACCTGGTCTGCCTATCTTAGGAAGACCAATATCGGGAAATTTTGGTAGGCCAATCTTCGGCAGGCCAAGACCTGGAGAGCCGGATTGTGGTTTGGGAGCTTTCCCTGGTTTTCTGCCTTGCATCGAAGGCTGCTGAGTGTTAGGACGAGCCATTTTAGGCTTAGGTTTTCCTGTGTTCGTATTCGGGCGAGTCTGCTTTGAAGGAGGCTGCTTTGAATTAGGTCGCGATTTATTTGGTTTCCCGGAGTTCGTCTTAGGCGCAGGCCCAGAGTTTTTTGTCTTTGGTTTAGACGTCTTATGCGGACCTGTCTTAGCAGGTTGACCTTGTTTCTTCGTAGACGGTTGCTTAGTTTTTGGACGACCGTTTGTCTTCACCTTGGGGACAGGTTTCTTCGTGTTCGGCTGAGTCGCCTTGGGCTTAGACGGTTGTTTGGGACTTGGTGGCTTCGGAGGCAGGTTCTTAGGTTGATTCGCCGGAGGAGAAGGCGGTGAAGGAGGTTGTGGGGAGGCTGAAGGAGGTGTTCTGTGAAGTGGGTGTTTTCTACCCCCTCTTGGCCCAAAAAATGGAATGTCCGGTCGAACAGTGGGCCTCGTCCCAAACGGAGAGAGTGGACTGCCGTTCCTCGTAAAAGGCCTTCTGAACAAGCCACGCTTCACCTTTGTTGAAGATTCTGACAAACCACTGGAATACGCCTATAAATATACGCAGAATTAGGCAACAGATACCATACGCACACAGCTTGACTGAATGATAATTCGTCGTGTTCAAGAGACCTATAAAAATGATGATCGTCAATTGGAACATAATCTCAAGCGGATATTTCGAACTTACTTTAATGACGATTTTGTCGCGACCAAAGGAATAGCGAATACCGGAAGAATAGCCACAAGAAACATAAAAACTCTGGAGATGTAAACCATGACGTAACACTATTAAGATCACAGAGAGCAGAAGGATATCGCCCAGCGGTCAACGCTAAGCTTAGTTGAGAGTAAGGTTACGCGAGATTGAGACCAGCTGAAGAATTGAATTCTTTTTTTCGTCTTTTTATACAGCAGCGCCCGTCCAGCCATTATCTGTATGGCAACTCTAAAGATCCTTTACCCATGGGGTAGGGCCCATAGCTTGAGCTTCGTTAAGACGCTTTAGAGGCCTATCGCTGTGAATCAAAGATGTTAGTGACAGTGTAAAACACGGAAGTCAACCAGTAGTGTTGAGGCTGTCCATGGAGGGAAGTTCCCATATAGGTGTTTTGACAGGACATGTCATTGTCGTTAATTGCGTAAATGTAGGCAAGTGAAGAACTCCATCTAACCCGTACGAGTCAACGAAAAACGGGTTGGTTTGACATACCGTGTCTTTTATGAGGTAGGTCCTTGAAACTGCGCATATTTGAACAATGGTCCGAGAGAAAGGCGACAGGGATGCACGGCGGGAATCTCACATATGCTATCTGCGAGCTTGAGTGTATAATGAAAGTGTTTGGTTGATCAATGGTGATGTGTTCCAATTCTGAGGAGGTAGCCAGCGTGGTAGTTCTGGAAATGAGGCATTAAATGAATGGATAAAACGTAAATGCTCAAGACTTGATGAGAAGGGACACTGAGTGGGTATACAATCCATGATACGATAAGGAGAAAGAATGAACGAAAGTGAAGAAAAGCGTAAGCGTCAGACCAAAACCTAACCCTTTGTCACATGTGAGTAAGCCTTAACCCCCCCGGGGCGCTTCAGTTCTTGACCATGATCTCAAAACATTTCAGGAGACGATTGCAGAGGACGAGGGAACGCCTTTCGACCGGCGAAATTTCATTGGATGGTACTCGTATAGAGTGTTTGGTCTTGGTGATTAGACCTGCAAGTTCTCAGGCTGTCTATCATTAGGCTCCATCATTTCGTTCATGCCCATGGTGAAAGTGCACTCGTAAAGCCTATAAACGGTTCGTAGGGGAGTGTCGCGCCGCTTTATTCTGCCGTTCCAGGATGAAATCGAATTTTCCAATTGTGTCGATTAACTCCTCAGGAGGCAGTTGAGGAGGTATCCTAAAGTGCCATGGAATAGGCCAGAGCAACCAGAAGAGGCAATGCCACGGGCGGGGACACTTGTAAACGTTGGACCATTCACATGTGAGCTACTATCCATAGAGCAACGAAAGGAACTCACTGAAGCCACGCAAAGAAAGATCTCACCACCGCACCCCACTTTCTTCGCCCTTCGCCTCTATCTAATAAACCGTTCGTACCTAGTTCTTCGAGGTGGTGGAGGAGGTTCCCAAAGTTTCTGTGGTCACACTGGGTCGTCCCCGACTAGACTTGAGTCCGAAACCTACTCTAACATGGAAAACCCAGGCGCGAATTGAGCTACTACTCGCTATATGGAAAACACATTGGCATTCGACGTTGTAACGATCAAAGACAAACCTGGTCGGATATTTCGACGTCCGAGGCCCAGCGTGTGGCACATGGGAGAAGGTAGTCAACAAAGTCAAAGCAGTTGCTCATAGATGCCAGTTTATCCGGGACGACGAGACGAACGAGGTTTACGTGCGAGCCGATTTTGATGATGCGGAGATGTTAGACGCCCGTGATTCACAGCAAGCAAAATCACTTCTCGGTAAAGTGATCAAAGGCGCGAAAGAGCTGGCGCAGCGATGCCATTCTATGCGGGACGTTGACGAAGAGGAAATGGTGCTGCTCAGTAGGGACCCAGCGATTGCGTTTGGTGAAGCGCTCAAGCAGGTGGAGGGTTTGGCACATAGGCGCCATTTTATCAGAGACAATGCCCACTGATTGTTTTCTTGCTCGGCTTGGCCTCGATATGTGAATGAATTGTGGGTAGCTTATAAATGTCATTCTGCGGGAAGTTTGACTCCGATATCGACCTTGATCCATTAAATGCGATAATTATATTAGATATATAGTATTCTATATGCTTGTGTACCGGTAAGTAGGGAATAATAAGAATATGTAGCGAGAACCTAGACATCACAATGTTATCTTCCGACCTACAAAGAAATATGAAGCTATTGCGTGTCGAAATGCGGATATACATGCAAAACAACGGCGGATTCGAGCCACATTATTTGCAATGAAGTCATACTTGCAAATCCTGCGTAGGAATTTCGTGCTCCAAGACAAAGGGGGCTCCCTATAATGTGCCCACTTTTTAGCGAACTCGGGGGGTACGGCAGCCCATCTGTCATATTTGTAGTAGACTGCAGACTCTTCCACAGACTTTTTCCAAGTCGGTTTCTGTAATTCTTCTTCTGTCAATTGCGGATAGAATTCTTCAAAAAACGAAAGAGCCTCCGAACTTGTGAAACGTTCATTTAGGCGATGAGTCGTAAGTTTGTCAAGGAAGGGAGCCAGTATAGGAAGACCCGGAATGAGGTGCTAGAGGTTGGTTAATAGGATGAAATACCACTAAACATAATTTAAATTCTACCTGGTAGTGATGTGAGAACATCACACCTAATGCCCCGACGTCCATGATGAATGGATTGTAGTCATACTCTCCCTGAGCGAAATCCATGGTGACATTGAAGCTTCCCCAAGCCGGTTCATTTGGAATCCAATAGTTCCTGCGGTCGATTTCTTCTGGCAGTTTTGTGGAGAAATCGAAATCGAATATTGCATATGAAGCACTTCCTTCGGCACGCCGGCGTACTCGAAGGATGTTTTCTGGGGCCAGGAAATCGCCAAAGTCGTCTATCAGGCAATTACTCTCTTTGATGTCCTAATAAAAATGCGATTAGTACAAGTAAGTTAGTGGATCGTGGCGGGCCTACTCCATGGACGATATTATTCCGGTGAAGAAAATCAAGGCCCTTTTAATACGGCATATAAATAAACTGTTTTTTATTGATTCTGAATCGCGTAATCTTACTTTAAGCAAAGCATGCATCATTTGAAGTACTTCGCCCATCGTTCTAGGCTGTGGAAGGTGGATCATTGAACCCCACCTGGATCATTTATGTGAGCCATAATCAGAGGGTTACATGACGCAAAGTACCTTGGCATTACAGCGAAGTAAAACCCATGAATTGGAAGAATCTCTAAGACCGGAATGACACAGTTTTCCTGGAGAATCTCCAACGGTTGTTGTCTCAAAAACTCCAGGATACGGTGTTCATCGGTATCTGCGCGCACGAGCTTGATTGCGACGTGTCTGTTTTGCGAGTCCTGTGCATATGCAACTTTTCCCTCCGTATCGTGTGCATGAAGCGGCGCACTAAAGGGTTGGGATACTTGTTTGCTGTCGTATACGCCATATGGATACACATTTTCTCCGTTGTCTGAGAAAGGCAGGCTTGGAACGGTGGAGTTGCTCATATCTCCATGGTCATAACGTCTCTTGTACAAGGTGTATCCCCGACTTTTAAACCATTGAATGGTACTTGGAGATTCCCAGAATGATACTCTCTCGTTATAATGGGCTCCAAGGTCACCTCGTTCAAACGGAAAATCTATTGTTATATCTGGGCATTGCTTTTGAAAAAAGTTTGAGGGAGATTCTTATATCAAAAGAACTACTCACCATTGCCGACAACGCTTTGGTTCAACAACTATTGGAATGCAAGAAATATATGCCGTTCAAAATTCAAAGAGATTATAGAAGATTCACAGTTGGCCCACGGTCGACTCCCACGCCAAGCAACGCTGTATAATCACATGACCAGTAGCTAATCAGTTATCAGGATTCAGTATTACGAGATCTTATGTAATATGTGGTGTCGTTTTTACCTGGTGAGAAGAATGTGTGAAATTCTATGGTTCATTACCCGGTTTGTTTGTCGTTGCTTTGGCAAAGGCAGCTATAAAGATGTCCGTACCGGTCACGTTGTAATTTCGTGGACATGGTTCCGCGATAAGGAAAAGGTCCGAAGGGCCCCTTATTATAGGATCCTCGATTTTGTAAGGCTCCTGTTTCATTTATGGTAAAATTTAGATTTCATTATATAATGAAAATCCTAGGTACGAAAGCTTCTTTCTTTCGCTCTCTCTGCTCCTCTCCGGCCTCGAGTGCAAAAAAAGTCTTTCCCCACACTCGCTGACTTTCACTCGAGTTATCTTTCTCGCGAATTTTTTCACTCCCATCCACCCTCTCCTCTTCAGTGTTTGGTATAGCCACTGGGCAGCCGCATCGGTTCGCCTTGGGCATCCCAAACACTCAGGCTTTTGGCGGATCACTCCAAACGATGCACTTCATTTTCAGTCGCGTCGTTTGGAACGCGATTTCGAGGAGTCACGTGATCTCTCAAACACACATTTTTGAACACCACCACTAAGACCTCCGCAACTCCCCATTTATCCAGTAACACGGATTTATGGTTCTTTACTTTTATTTGATGTAAAAAAATCTCAATAAACCAAACTGACCAAAAACATCTTATTGAATATATTAAAATGTAAAATTCAAATGTTCGCCGCAGGGAAGACTCAAGAGGAAGGCTTGTTTGAATTCGCCATCTTAGTAGGTATCCCGTAAGTCAAATCTTGCTTGAGTTACGTCATTTTTTTTCTGTAGACTTATTTTATATCACATAAACTCAGTAAGTATTTTTCAAGGTCTCGTATCCGCCATGCGTCAGCGCTGGCCCTCTCACCCGCACGTTCCGCTAAATGACCCTATGGGCAATGCCTGGACTCAGCGCGCGGATCCAATGCATCTTCAAACTTCAAGTTGGATCCATCATAATGTTTTTAGAGTTTGTATGCGAAGGAACAAAAATAATACCAAATCGTCATGAATACTATAATAAATGTAATAAGACAATTGTTCTTGCTGATGTTTGCAGGCAGTTGTTCACAGCTCAAATCGCTTGCTACTCATTGGCATGACTTTTGTCTAATAGAAGTCACATAATTGCAGCGATCAGCCTCAAAAATTGCTGATGACCAGATTGTCACCATCAGAGCTGATGCTCCATGAGTTACAGGCTACAGCCTGAGTACTATATGAGTTAAAGTTTCGTGTGATAAGAATTTCTGTAGATAGGCGCTGCTTTTATTAAGGAAAAAGATAATGAATTAGTTACTTGAAAGCCTGACCGTTGATAGCAACAACTAACATCTTGATTTATTCCAACGGGTTTTTGACTCTTTCGTAAAATAACGATTCCTTTTGCACTAGTGTGATACTGACACTATCTTATAGAATTACATCCCTTCACCAGTTGCAGATATTCAATGTGTTTACTCCAGGCTCCAGCACTCAACAAATGCAGCTAATTCAGCCCTTTCAACGACACGGTGATCTCCATTCCAGCTCACACCAAGTTTCCAACCGAGGTTCGCCCTTGCCATCGCAGCTCGCCAAGATCAACATCCCGTACCCATTTCGCGCGTCCGCCGCCTGGAACCAACACAGGAGAAGCAAAATCACCAGCACCTATGGCTCCAACATTCGAAATTGTGACTCATTGAGAGTTCCTCCACATTTAGGCATTTCCTTTGGCGTTAACGCGCATGGGACTCAACGGCTTAGATGCAAAAGGTTCTTGAGCTGGGCAGCTCAGCTAGCGAATAATTTGGAAATTTGACCATTTGACCATGGCTTTTGAGAGTGTCTTGACGAGGATTCGCAGGTAGGTTAGCTTGGTATATAAATGACCACCCATTCACAATTCATTACGTAGTTTGAGTGACAGATTTATGTTTAAACTCATTTATCATTATTACTGTATACATATTTACTTTGTTATTTACAAAGGCGCCGGTCAACATTTGCATGGCGCGGTCCTCGTTCACAATAAAACCTGGACCTAGAGTCCAGGCACATATGTAGGCTCGTCCTCAGCCGATAAGATTACAAAATATCTTACCTCCAATACCACAGAAATTAGAATTGTGAGCATAGGATATGAAAAGGACAAGTGTTTTTTGGTGACGCAAATCAGACTCTATATTTAATTTTGCATGTCACTCGATATATGTAAGTATGTATAGAAACAAGTTGTGAAATATTTGTAGCCAGCGGTAGTAACCAAATTGAAATGGTACTAGGACTCGGGAGCTAGACTGTAAGTTAAACATTGGCAGTTGTGAACTTGTTGCGCGGTAATAGTATACTGGCTTTCCACATGTAGTAGACTGGTTTTACTTCGACAAGACAAAAGTGGTAAAACGCGGCAACAGCAGTCGTACGTACACCACCCTGCTCACCAACAAGTTATTATTTCACGGAAAAGGAACAATTTTTGGGGGCTTACTGTGTAACTGACGGGCGGACCGAATATACTAACTCTGGTACCTTTAGCAACGGTGTAGGACCTACCGCCTTCACGGCAAGTAAAAGAGTCATTTCCATTGTAAATAACAATTGCAGAATCCTAGCAAAAACCAATCAGAACTGTGTACAAGCTGCTTGATCTATCAAAAAAATGTCTCACAGTATATGGTTCGTTGCTGGGCGAGTTCCTGCCCGCAATGTTTGTTTTTTCATTGACAGGAAGGAGGAGCGCGTGGGAGATTGTCCTGGCAAACGAGGAGGTCACGACAGGGTAGAAGTAGCAACAAACCTCCCCAATAGTACCAGCGAGTCTATAATGTTGCTTGTCCGTCGTCCCATTAAGTTCAGGATCCTAGAAAATGATGTTAGAAATGACATAATATAAAGGTGTCAATGTATTACTCACAGAGAACGTTACAGGTTCTGTACGAGAGAGTATCTGTAGGGAAACGCCCATGTCGGATGCCATGATGGTGTGTGGAAACTTCAAAGGGTGTTGTTGGGTGGGGTCGTATTTTTTCCCTGGCACTATAACCTCGGCGTTAAGTTGGACTAGGGTCCCGATCTATATTTTGATTACCACAAAACAAGGTGAAGTACAAACAGAGAAAATTAGAACATACTTTTAGGCCACGAGACTCATCAGAGCCTTGGTTAGGGGTGTTATTGGTAGTGTTGGTGGAAGACATTCTGGAGGGAAGAAGTATGCAAAAGCTGGGGGCTCTCTGTCTAGAGTATTAAGAGTCAAAAGCAACTGGTATTTATACTCTTCACGGATGCCTTGCTGGTCAGAAACCAGTTCTGAGCTGGTCTGGAATCTGCGACTTTGAAATTTCGGTTCATAATATTATGTTATAAACCAACGCTGATCATTCTGCTTGCCCTGAGTCAGAAAACTCCAAAGCCCCTCTGTTCGTATGCGTTAGGGTTAGAATGAGGTTGATTTCCATTGTACCATCTAACAGGCCGCTATTTCCTCAAGAAATATGTGGCTTCATCAATGATGATATTTTGTACACCCCTAATCAAACGGAATAGACTAGAGGACTCGTTAACCTGTTTTTCGTTTTGAAGTCTTTCCGTGATCGGGCACAGAAATACCTGTTAGCATCTGTAGAAAGTAACAGGGACAATTCACATACATCAAGGACAGTACACCAACTTTGCAGATTGATCCAAGCGGATCCCTTTCGGAGAGGCATAGTTTAGCTTTCAGGATCACTTTGTTTACCTACTTTCTCCAGCCGACATACTTTAAAACCGCTGGCTATTGTCTTCAAAAATTATTGAAGGACCAAGATGACGATATGACACACCCAGCTCCATGTAAACTGTCTCTTTATCTCAGGAGCCGGAACTCGCAAGGTTAAGCCAGTGGAAGGCATACATTTTCTTCACAGAGCCGGTTTCTTATTCTAACTACCTCAACACAATCAAGCCAAGCTAGCGTCGTACACAGCATATACTATCATTCTCACCTTCAAGCTTCTCACTCAACAATGGTCCAAATTTTGAACATTCTTCTCGCCGCTGCGATCCTCACTACCGCTATTGCCACTCCTGTGCATGAGTGTGTGTTTTGACTGCCACATTATAATCCACATGGTACTCAATAAAACAGGACCCGCATTCCATTCAGTGGTGGTCTTAGAGCGGTAGAGAAACACTACGTACCCACTTTGACAAGGTACACATCATGTCCACCCTTGTGGGAAAAGTCACTAATGGCGTCGAGAAATACACCAAACAGTGCCATTTCATTCAAGATAAAGAAAGCGAGAACATATTCGTTCGTGAGCTCAGCGCTGACGACATCGAATATCTCGATGCCAGAGACCCAGCGGGCGGCACATGGGGGAAGGTAGTCGACAAAGTCAAAGCAGTTGCTCATAGATGCCAGTTTATCCGAGACGACCAGACGAACGAGGTTTACATGCGTGCCGATTTTGATGATACAGAGATGTTAGATGCCCGTGATTCACAGCAGGCCAAGTCCCTTCTCGCTAGGGTGATCAAAGGCGCGAAAGGGCTGGTGGAGCGATGCCACTTCATGCGGGACGTTGATAAGTCAGAGATGGAGCTGCTCAGTAGGGACCCAGTGATCGCACCTGGTGAAGCGCTCAAGAAGGTGAAGGGTTTGGCACATAGGTGTCATTTCATCAGAGACGATACCGACGACTACTTCAATTGAGTATGTAACATGTGTCCAGTCAATGCGGCCCTGTACAGATAGTCCAGCCGTATGGTGTGCAGCCTCCCCCACCTAGGTCGCTGTAGATCAAAGCCGACACATTGACTGGTATTTAATTCGTGCCTAGTCCATCCATTTATTATGAGTAAGTTACAGTAGAAGAAGATTGATCTGGAGGGACAAGACACTTGGATGCTAATCAGACAGACTCAATATTTCACATTAGCACTCATGTTTCTACTACAAGATATATGTAGAAGCGTATTGTATAATGATTTTTGACTAATGGGAAGTTCAAGCGTCGACGACAGGCGAGATCATGTGGCTATAGGTCTCTTCTGATGCTGTCCAGCGATAATAAACTGGCTCTGCCTTGAGGAGCCAGAAGTAATAGAACACGCCTGCTACTGTCGGGCTTTTACCATCCTATGCACGAATACTAGTTGTTTATCTCGCGGCGAAGAAGAAACAATTCTTTGGTGCTCACCGTGTAGCTGCCAGGTTTTCCAGCAATAGCAAGCTTCGTCCCTTTCGTGATCGTGTAGATTCACCCCCCACGTGAAAAGGGATAGGCTCGTTTCCATAGGCTGTCAACTTCTCGTCAGAACTAGTCGATAACTCTTGATATA
>Ga0247779_1001671_pt1 | contig 10501 bp, 7 predicted proteins | sample UWRJL221509R5_FD_179925 | JGI IMG/M metagenome (GOLD analysis project Ga0247779, IMG submission 179925) | Plant litter microbial communities from Arlington Agricultural Research Station in Wisconsin, United States - UWRJ-L221-509R-5 | ecosystem: Environmental > Terrestrial > Plant litter >...
CTGGTGGAGCTTGCGCGGCGTGCTGCGGCGGCCGGTGGTGCAGACGCTGCGCGAGGCGAACGTCGAGTGAGCGCGCTCAGGCGCTGACGAAGGGGCGCGTTCGCGCCCACTTCGTTGCCACCCATTTCTCGCCGGCCGTCACCGGCAGGCTGTGGTGCACGGAGACCGGGTACAGCTCGCCCGCCGGATCGCAGGATTCGAAGTAGACCGCACTGCCGCGCTGCGGCGCGACGTTCCAGCCGAGTTCGGGAAAGGCCGTCTCGCCGCCGGCAGGCACGTCGTTGAGGTAGCTCACCAGGGTGCTGATGCGCTGGCCGCTGCGGGCGATCGAGGCGCGGTTGGCCTCGTTGGACGGCTGGATCCAGTCGTAGTGCGGCGCGCTGCCAGCGCCTTCTGGATAGTGCAGGATCTGCAGGCCCTCGCCGTGCTCCACCGGCAGGTGGGTCAGCTCGGCCAGGCGGCGGTCGATGCGGGCGACCAGTTCGTTCTCGCCGGGGCGAAAGAACATGCCCTGGCTCTGGCGCTCGCTGCTGACGAGGTCGCGGCCGGTCTTGGGGTCCACCAGCGTGGAGGGCCGCAGCCGCGGCCGCGCCATCTCGATCAGCGCCGCGCATTCGTCGGCGCTCAGCACTTCGTTCAGCACGGCCAGCATGGAGATCACGCCGGGCAGGTGCAGCCGCGCGGCCACGCGCACCTGGCGGTCGCCGGTGTCGATCGCAGGGCCTTCGCGCAGCAGCGAGACGATGCTCATTTCGCCTCCAGCGTCGTGTCGGCCACCCAGGCTTCGCCGTCGAGGTGGAAGCCTTGCTGCATCTCCATCTTGCCCTGGCCCTGCAGCAGCGTGTCCAGCATCGGGAACACGCGGCGCACCTCGTCCGGCGTCACCCAGGGCTCGGCCTTGAAGCGGTACTGGTAGGCGACGCTCACATGCGTCGCGCCCTCGGCCTGGGGCGCATTCACGCGCACGATGCGCTCCAGCTCCAGCTGGCCCGCGCAGAGGTCGCGGTGGTGCGTGGCGCCGTCGCCGCCGCCGGGCGCGTGCAAGGTGACGTCGTGCGCCTTGTAGAAGCGCTCGCCGGCCTCGGTCAGGACGTAGCGCTTGGTCGGCACGCTTTCCTCGCCCTTGTCGTCGCGGTAGACCACGTAGCCGTCGCGCGAGCTCACCAGGCCCTGGCGTTCGAGCACCGGCATCTGGATCGAATCGCGCGTGCGTGACGCGATGTCCCGCGCGCTGACGTCGATCGGCCAGTCGTACTTGGCCACGCAGATCTCGCCGTGCGTGGCGAGGTAGCGGTCCAGCGCCGGGGCGAGTGCTTCGGCGGAGGGCGCCGCCAGCTTCGGCGGCTCGGGCGGCACGTAGCCGTCGGTCAGCGTGTTGAGGAAGGCGAGCACGTCCTGGATGTCCTGCTCGTTCATCGGCGGCGTGCTGCCGGCCGCGCGGCCGTCCAGCGGCATCTGCGTGTCGATGTTGCCGTGGTACTTCCTGGGCAGGTCGTTGAACTTCTGCACCTTGCCGTTGACGGTCGGGTACCAGCGCTCGGGGTTGCTGTCGCGCGTGGCGTAGAAGCGCACGGCTTCTTCCAGCGAGCGGATCTGGCCGTTGTGGAAGAAGGACTTGCGCGTGGCCACGTTGCGCAGCGTCGGCGTCTTGAACATGCCGCAGAACTCGGCGCTGTCGGGGCGCGGATGGTCGGCACGGCTGCAGATGCCCATGTCGAAGTGCTTCGGGTCCTTGTTCGCGGCGATCGCCCTGGTGTTGCGCGGCACGCCGATGGCCGAGAACGAGTAGTCGGTGAACTGCGCGACGCTGCCGCCGACGCCGGCGCCGCTGAAGTGGCAGGCGGCACAGTTGCCGCGGTTCGGATCCTGGAACACGGCGAAGCCGCGCACCTCGGCCGGGCTCAGCTCGCCGCCGATCTTGTTGCTCGAGTAGAGGTCGTACTTGCTGCTGTAGGGGTGGAAGCTCGGGTCCTCCAGCTGGTAGGCCTGCAGCGCGTCCATCGCGCGGGCGAAGGCCAGGGCCGGCTTGTCGAAGGCATGCGGGCCGAAGGCCTGGACGAACAGCGGGGCATAGCTCGACTTCTTCAGCTTGGCGACGACGTCGGCCACGCTCTTGTTGGCCATCTCCACCGGCGAGAGCAGTGGGATCCTGGCCTGCTCGGCCAGGGTGCCGGCACCGCCATCCCAGGTGAAGCCGCCGCCGGGGCCGGGGGCGCTGACGCCGTCGGGGTTGTCGGCCAGGTCGGCGTAGGCGGTCGTGTAGTCCTTGTAGGTCAGCGTCGGCACGGCGCGCACGCCGGGCTTGTTCAGCCTCGGGCCGCCGAGCTGCACCGAAAGATCGTTGGCCGGCGCGTAGTGGTTGGCCGGATCGTGGCAGGAGGCGCAGGACAGGCGGCCCGAGCCGGAGAGGGTCTTGTCGACGAACATCTGCTTGCCGACCTGGGCGGGCAGGCTCAGCGCGGTCTGGGGACTCTGGGCATTGGCGGACACCACGAACAGCAGCGTTGCGGCGGAAACGAGGAGGGCGCGGATCATCATCTTTCCTGAAACGGCAAGGCCGGCCCACGAGGGGCCGGCCGGTCAGTTCAAATAACTAACGATTTACTTCAGCGACCAGAGGTTGATCTGGTTCGCGTCAGGACCGGTCTGCGCCGGCGTGTTGACGTCGTTGGACTGCTTCTGCGTGTAGTTCGACGGGAACACATAGCTGTGGTTCATCGGTCGGACCGAGTCGAAGTGACCATCGGCGCTGCCGGCGTACTCGGGTAGCAGCGTCAGGTTCGAGGCGATGAAGGCCTGCGTGTACTTCGAGCGGTTCATGTACGAGAACGGATCCGCCGGATCGGCCAGGCCGAACATGTCCTGCAGCGTGCGTACGAACGAGAAGTGGCTGTAGTAGTCGCTGTCGACCAGTTGCTTCGGCGCGGCAGCCTGGTTCGTCAGCAGGCCGAAGATCGACTCGCCGTGACCCTTGTTGCCCGAGCCGTAGCCGGCCACCGTGGCGTCGCGCGAGGCCGCGCCGTTGCTGGCGACCAGCGGGGCGTCGACGTTCGTGCTGACCGGGTTCCAGCCGCAGCAGGAGTTGAAGCCCGAGGTCGCGTTGCCTTCGTCGAACATGATGACGATGGCGGCGCGCTTGTTCGGGTTGCGCCACAGCGGCGAAGCCTCGATCTTCTCTACCACGTAGCGTACGTAGTTGTCGCCGCGCGTGATGATCGGCGAAACGGCGCTGGCCGAGACGGCGTTCGACACGCTGGAGCAGTCGCTGGCGGTGCCGCTCTTCTTGGTGGAGAGGTCGGTGCCGCTGACGCTGATGCCGTGCATGTCGTCGCACTGGTCGGGCACCACGAAGTTCAACTGGCCGACGTCGCCGCTTTCCAGGTCGGTGCCGAACTGGTCGATGTCGTAGCCGGCCGGCACCGCGTACGCGCTGCTGGCCACCATCGCGGCATCCCACTGGCCGCCGCCGAGCGTGCGGTTGTTGGCCTTAAACTCGGGTGCGCTGCGCACGTTCTGGTAGGCCATGCCCGGGTGGTGCTTGGTCTTGTACAGACCGGCGGGCATCGGGAGCTGCAGGTTCGGGTTGCCGATCGCCGACGCGTTCGGGCCGACGGTGCCGGGCGCGTAGACGTGGTCCATCGCCTTGACGGCGTTGTCGGTAGCCGAGTCCGTGCGGAAGTCCTGGCCCGGGTTCATCGACTCGCTGTACGTGCGCCACTTCAGGCCGGCGCTGGAGAGCGCGTTGAAGATGTTCGCGCGGCCGACGATGTTGTGGTTGGTCGCCTGTGCGCAGGTTGCGTTGAACGGCGAGCTGCCCAGGCCCGGCTGGCTCTTGTCCGGCGTCGGCAGATCCTGGACCGCATTGGCGCCGGTGGCGCCGCAGTTCCACTGGTTGTCGTCGGTGATGCCCCAGTCGTCAGCGCCGCCCAGTGCCGTGTAGTTCGGCTCGCTCGGGTTGCCGGTGGCGAAGTAGCTGGTGAACTGGTTGCCCTGGCTCAGGTAGCGGTTGATGTTGGGCGCGTAGGCCGAGCCCTTGATCGACAGCGTGGCCTTGTTCTCCAGCATGATCACGAAGATGTGGTCGTAGCGCGGGATGCCTTCGACGTTCATCGCGGCCTGCTCGGCGGCGACGACGCTGGCGACGTCGCCACGGTCGGCGATCTTGGAGGCGTAGGCCCAGCGGTTCGTCAGCGCAACCGATTCGGTCATCACCGCCGTCTTGGCGTTGCCCGACAGCGTGTTCGGATCGGCCAGCGTCTCGCTGACGGTCAGGCCCAGGCGGCCGGCCAGCGCGGCGCTCTCGGTCGCGTAGTTCGTGCCGTTCGCTTCGATCATGCGGACGACTTCGGTGGAGACCGGCGTCACGGCCAGGCTCACCGGCAGCGCCGGGCTCTTGATGGCGGACGTGATCTGTTCCTGGGCGACGCGCAGCACCAGATGCTGGACGACCGGCTTGCCGCCGTTCGTGGCCTTGGTCGAGATGTCGGCGATCAGCGGCGCGGGAGCGCGGCCGGTGATCAGGAAGCTGCCGTCGGCCTTGCTGACGGTGCTGGTTTCACCGGCGTCGCAGACGCCGTTGTTGTTGGCGTCGAAGCAGACGGTAGCGCCAGCATAGACCGAGGCGGCGGTTTGCGAGGCCTTGGCCAGGCTCGGCGTGTCGGAGATCACCGGGGCGGTGAACAGCGTGCCGGCGACGACACCCTTGACGGTGACGGGCGTGGCGATCGTCACGGCCTGGGCGGGCGCGTAGGCGGCGAACAGGGCGGCGCCGACGGCGGCCGACAGAACGCCCAGGGTGGCGGGCTTGCGAAGAGTCTTGTTCATGGCTGGGTCCTGTGAGTTCGATCAGGCCTGGCGGCGGCGGCGCGAGACGAAGCCGATGGCGGCGAGACCGCCGGCCATAAGCAGGTAGGTGGCGGGTTCGGGAACGGCGGCGGCGCTCAGGGTCCAGTGCGCGTTCGTGGCGTCTTCGAAGCCGATCGTGCCGTTGTTGTTCACGTCCAGCAGGTCGTACTTCACCGCGAAGGCCGTGCCGTCGGCAACCCAGAACAGGTTGTTGGGCGAGCTGGTGTTGTCGGTGAAGATGAAGTTTGACTTGCCCAGGTCAGCGGAGATCACCGCGTTGCTGGAGACCTCGCCGGTCGACGAGTTGAAGCCGCCGATCGTCAGCGGGCCGCTGAAGGCCGTGCCGTTCACGAACAGGCTGGCGTTGGTGATGCTGGAGATCAGGTCGCCGACCTCGACGCCGTCGAAGGTGCCGGTGATCGTGACGGCTTCGCCGTTGCCGGTGTTGGCCGGGTCGAAGCTGTAGCTGAAGTTGAAGGTGGTGGCGTGGGCGCTGCCGACGAGTGCGGCGAAGGCGCTGCCCAACAGCGCGGCTTTGAGGAAATGCATGGAACGACCTTTCTGGGTGTTCGAGTCGAGGTTTTCGTGGGGCCGGGATGCCTTGGCACCCGACCGGACCGAAGGCTAGGTTTGGCCCATGTCAGTGCCGTGACCGTGAGATCCATCACGAATCTCATGGGCGTCGAGCGAACGCTTGATCATTTGGAAACAAACAGACACGCAATTGGTCCGGTTCCAGTCAGGAAGTAACTTGAAAGGTATTTGCCTGCAGGGCGCATGCAGCCCAATAGCCCCCGGCCGCGGAAGGCCGTTCGATGGTGTCGCGCCACGTCCGCGCACGCGCGGGCAAGATGGCGGCCTTTTGTCCCCGCCCATGCGACAAGACGACACGCAGCAACGGCAGGCCGAGCGCCATCTGCCGCCGGCGCCCGGCCTGGACTCCCGCGAGCGCAGCGCGCTGCTTGCCGTGCTGATGGGCGTGGTGCTGGCCACCCTGGACACGGCGATCGCCAACACCGCGCTGCCGACCATCGCCGCGGACCTGCATTCGCCCGCGGCGGCCGCCATCTGGATCATCAACGCCTACCAGCTCGCGGTCGTGGCGACGATGCTGCCCTTCGCGGCGCTGGGCGACGTGATCGGCCCGCGGCGCGTCTTCCTCGGCGGCATCGCGCTGTTCACCGTGGCGTCGCTGGTCTGCACCTTGGCCGGTAACGTGCCGCTGCTGGCGGCGGCGCGTGCGCTGCAGGGCATCGGCGCGGGGGCGATGATGAGCGTCAACATCGCGCTGATCCGGCTGATCTACCCGGCCGAGCGGCTGGGGCGCGGCGTGGGCATGAACGCGCTGGTCGTCGGCGTCGCGTTCGCGGTGGGGCCGACGGTGGCCTCGCTGCTGCTGGCCGTGGCCGACTGGCCCTGGCTGTTCGGCATCAACGTGCCGCTGGGCCTGCTGGCGATCGCGTTCGCGTGGCCGGCGATCCCGCGCAGCGTGCCGCGCCCGCATCGTTTCGACCCGGTTACGGCGGGGCTCACCGCAGTCAGCTTCGCGGCGCTGATCTTCGCGCTCGGCTCGGTCGCGCAGCTGGCCGGCTGGGGCCAGGTCTTGCCTGCGGCCGCGCTGGCGCTGGTGGCGGGTGCGGCGCTGCTGTGGCGCCAGCGCGGGCATCCGGCGCCGATGCTGCCCGTGGACCTGCTGCGCCGGCCGATGTTCGCGCTGTCCGCCGTCACGGCGGTGACAGCCTTCGCCACCCAGGGCCTGGCCTTCGTCTCGCTGCCCTTCTACTTCGAGCAGGTGCTGCACCGCGATGCCGTGCACACCGGCTTCCTGATGACGGCCTGGCCGGTGGTCGTGGCAATGGCGGCGCCGGTGGCCGGGCGCCTGTCCGATCGCCATCCGCCCGGCCTGCTCGGCGGCCTGGGCCTGGCGCTGCTGAGCGCGGGCATGGTCGCGCTGGCGTTGCTTCCGGCCGCGCCGTCGGTCGTCGACATCGTGTGGCGGATGGCGCTGTGCGGCGCCGGCTTCGGCCTCTTCCAGGCGCCGAACCTGAAGGCGCTGATGTCCAGCGCGCCGCCCGAGCGCAGCGGCGGTGCCAGTGGCGTCGTCGGCGTCGCGCGCCTGCTCGGCCAGACCAGCGGCGCCGCGCTGGTGGCGCTGTGCTTCCACTTGGCCGGCATAGCGGGATCGACGGCGGCGCTGTGGCTGGGCGCGGTATCGGCTGGACTGGCCGCGGTGGCGAGCTTCGCGCGGCTCTGGGTCTGAATCTGAACCCTTAGAACGTTTCCCAGTCGCCTTCCGCGGCCGCGGGCTGGGCGGCGGCCGGCGGTGCGGCGCGGACGGCGGGAGCGGGCCGGCTGGGCTTGGCCGGGGCCGCGGCGGCGCGCTTGACGACCGCCGCGGCCTTGGGTTTTGGTGACGGTGTGGAGATCGCAGCCTTCGGTGCGGCCGCGATGTGCGGAGCCGCAACCGGCGCCGCTGCGGCACCGGCCTGCGTCTGCACCCGGAACACGGCCACCGCCTGCACCAGCCGCTGCGCCTGGTCCTTGAGGCTCTCGGCCGCGGCGGCGGATTCTTCCACCAGCGCCGCGTTCTGCTGCGTCATCTGGTCCAGCTTGCCGACCGACTGGTTGACCTGCCCGATGCCCTCGCTCTGCTCGCTGGCGGCGCTGCTGATCTCGCCGATGATGTCCTGCACGCGCTGCACGCTGGCGACGATGTCGCTCATCGAGCTGCCGGCCTCCTGCACCAGGCGCGAGCCCGCCTCCACGCGCTCCACGCTGGCGCCGATCAGGGCCTTGATCTCGCGCGCCGCCTCGGCCGAGCGGCCGGCGAGGCTGCGCACCTCGCCCGCGACGACGGCGAAGCCCCGGCCCTGCTCGCCGGCGCGCGCCGCTTCCACCGCGGCGTTCAAGGCGAGGATGTTGGTCTGGAAGGCGATACCGTCGATCGTGCCGATGATGTCGTTGATGCGGCGCGAGCTGGCATTGATCTCGTCCATCGTGCTGACCACCTGGCCCACCACCTCGCCGCCGCGCGCCGCGGCGCTGGAGGCGGTGCTGACCAACTGGTTCGCGGTGCGCGCCGAATCGGCCGTCTGACGCACCGTGACGGTGAGCTGCGTCATCGCCGAGGCGGTGCTCTGCAGGTTCTGCGCGGTCTGCTCGGTGCGCTGGCTCAGGTCCTGGTTGCCGGTGGCGATCTCGCTGCTGGCGGTGCCGATCGAGTCGACCGAGTGCCGCACGGTGCCGATGGTGTCGGCCAGGCGCTGGCGCATCGCCTCGGTCTGGTTGATCAAGGTGCCGATCTCGTCGCGGCGCGGGCTTTCGACAGCGCGGGTCAGGTCACCCTCGGAGATCGAGCCGATCGCCCGGGTCAGCTCCGCCAGCGGCGCGGCGACCCAGCGTCGCATCATCCACGCAAGGCCCAGGCCCAGGCCCACCGTCGTCAGCGCCAGCATGCCCCAGAAGGGCAGCATCGTCGCCCAGTGCGAAGCCATCGACTCGCCCTTGGAGACCTGCGCGACGACCCAGTAGCCGGTATCGCTGTTCTTGCGCACGATCGCGAAATCGTCGCTCCTGCCGCCGCCCAATACGTCGGGCACCTCGGCCACATAACCCCGATCGTCAGCGGCGGCCAGCGCCTTCAGCAGGTCCGGCGCGGCGTCCTTCAGCAGCTTGCCCTTGAGCGTCGGGTGCGCGGAGAAGAAGGCCCTCTCCGGGTCCTTGGCGGCGCCGATGACGTAGGTGCCCCCGGTGTCGAAGAACTTCGCGTCGGCGGCCATCTTGTCCATCGCCTTGTCGAAGGCGTCGAGGTCGAAGCCGACGAACAGCAGGCCGATCTGCTTGCCGGCATCGTTCTTGATCGGCTCGTAGTAGGTCATATAGGGCCGGCCGAACAGCACGGCGCGGCCGGCGTAGGACTTGCCGGCGGAGAGGGTGGCGAAGGCCGGATGGGCGGAGCCGAGCTTGGTGCCCAGCACCCGTTCGCCCTTGGCGTTCTTCAGCGAGGTGGTGATGCGCTCGAAGTCGCCGTCCTTGGCGGCGAACACGGTGGCCACGCCGCCGGTCACCGCGGCGAACTTGTCCACCTGCGTGAAGTTGCCGTTGAGCTTCGGTCCCCAGTCGCGCAGGTCGCCGGTCGCCTCGTCGAGCGTGAAGACCGGGCCGAACTCCTGGCGGAAGGAGCCGAAGTTGCGTTCGACGAGCACGCGCGAGGTGTCGTCCATTGCGTGCATCGCGTCGACCATCGACTGCGTTTTGTCCTCCACCCAGGTGCGCACGCGCTGGTTGGCGCTGCGCGTCAGCATCACGCTGACGATGCCCGTGACGATGAAGAGCACGAGGGCGAGGGCGATGACGCCGGTCAGCGAGACGCGGCGGGCGAGCGATTCGGTGCGCATGGCGTGTCCCTTCAAAAGCGAAAAGAGCTCACCGGGGCGTATTGCGCCGGTGAGCTCTTGTGATGAGTGTGTGGCGTCTTGTTGTCGCTCAAGCTGCGATGGTGTCCATCAAGCCCATGTCGGCGCTGCTCATCAGCCCCTCGATGTCCATCAGGATCAGCATGCGGTCGCTGACGGCGCCGATGCCGGTGATGAAGCTGGTGTCGACCGTGGCCGAGCTGAGTTCGGGGGCGGGGCGGATCGAATCGCGGTTCAGCTCGAGCACGTCCGAAACCGAATCGACCACGGCGCCGACGACGCGGTTGCGCACGTTCAGCACGATGACGACGGTGAAACTGTTGTATTCGATCGTCGGGCAGCCGAGCTTCACGCGCAGATCGACGATCGGCACGATCACACCGCGCAGATTGACCACGCCCTTGATGAACTCCGGCGCATTGGCGATGCGCGTGGGCGGTTCGTAGGAGCGGATTTCCTGGACCTTCAGGATGTCGATGCCGTATTCCTCGGCGCCCAGGCGGAAGGTCAGGTACTCGCCGCCAGCCGGGCCGGTGGCCGCGACGGCCTTGCCGTGGCCCTGGACCTGCAACTGACCCGCGGGACGGACGGCTGGCACTTGGGTGGATTCCATGATCGGTGATTTCCTTGGGTTAGCGGGACAGGAAAGTAGTTCAGTGACGCGAGCGGCGCACCAGGCTGCCGACGTCGAGGATCAGCGCCACGCGGCCATCGCCCATGATGGTGGCCCCGGACACGTCGTTGACCTTGCGGTAGTTGGCCTCGAGGTTCTTGACGACGACCTGCTGCTGGCCGAGCAGCTCGTCCACCAGCAGCGCGACGCGGCCGCCCTCGGCCTCGATGACGACCATGATGTTGCTGCTCTTCTCGAAGTCGAAGCGCGGCACGTGGAAGATGTCCTCCAGCGAGATGACCGGCATGTACTCGTCGCGCACCTCGACGACGCGGCCCGAGCCGGCCACCGTCTTGACCGTGTCCTTCTGCACCTGGAAGGATTCCACGACCGAGGACAGCGGGAGGATGTAGCACTCCTCGCCGACGCCCACGCTCATGCCGTCCATGATCGCCAGGGTCAGCGGCAGGCGCACCGAGACCTTCATGCCGTAACCTTCGGCCGAATCGATCTCGACGGTACCGCCCAGCGAGGTGATGTTCTTCTTGACCACGTCCATGCCCACGCCGCGGCCGGACACGTCCGTGACCTGGTCGGCGGTGGAGAAGCCGGGCGCGAAGATCAGGTT
>Ga0247779_1001672_pt1 | contig 10499 bp, 5 predicted proteins | sample UWRJL221509R5_FD_179925 | JGI IMG/M metagenome (GOLD analysis project Ga0247779, IMG submission 179925) | Plant litter microbial communities from Arlington Agricultural Research Station in Wisconsin, United States - UWRJ-L221-509R-5 | ecosystem: Environmental > Terrestrial > Plant litter >...
GACGAACCGCCGGCTATCCTCCACCACATCCACCAAGGTGATGTTGGGCAGGAATCCCACAAGCTCGACCGGGTCGATATCCGCACGGCTTGGCATGAGGCGGCCCCGGCACTTGTCCTGCCAGTAAGTGAGAATTTTGAGGACTTGCGGGTGACACTTTTGTTGCCAATCCTGCATCATTACCCTGTTGATCGCCTGCCAATCTGAAGTTGTGCATCCGAGCTCGCAACTGTCAATCGGTCCCGACGATTTCGGGGTCTTTTCTGGTGGCATTGGCGGGCACTAGGCGCCGTCTGTGTTGCTGATCACAAACAGGGCGAGAAGCAGGTCATTCTGTGTATTTATGTAGCATCGAGCCACGAAATGACGCATGAAATTCCGGGGACTTGAACGGGCATATGAAAAATGATCTGGCAAGTGCGCCTGCTCGCCTGGCTTCATATTGTTATCGGAGGCCTTGGGCTGTTGGCGGGGATCATCCTCTGCACCAGCCTCGCTCTCACGCCCACACACGAATCGCAAGAAGCACTGGCTTATGTCGGGGGATTTTTTGGCTTCCTGGTGATTCCGCTTCTCGTCCCGGCGCTGGCGGGCGGCATCGGCCTGCTGCGGCGGGAAACGGGTGGGCGCGTCCTCATCCTCATTCTCGCTGCTCTCTATCTTCTGTTGTTCCCGATCGGTACGGCGCTGGGCATTTTCAGCTTCTGGACGCTGTTATCGGCTGAGGGTCGCCGCTGTTTTCAGCGCCGCGATAAGACAGCGGTCGATCAACCGAATGCGCCTGCCATTGCATGGCAAGGTGCCTTATCCCTGGTCAGCCGGGCAATCGCCGCCAATCCTATCCTCGGCCTCTTGCTGGCAATGATACTGGTCGCTGCCGGCTTCATCCTGGTCCTGGCTATTGGCTTCAGGCGATCTGGCCAGCCAGCACCGGAGATGATCGATGATGCGGTGCCAGCGGCCGTCATTGTCCTCGCGCTGGCGATCATCCTCGGTGGCCTGGCAATCGTGGGACGCTGGCATCGGCAAGGCCAACGCAAAGATCTCGGCGCGCAAGCGGTACCTGCATGGAAGGCGCGTCGCGATAAGCGGATTGCGGAACTCGGCACCGATCCCGTGAAGCAGAAATACATTCCCTTCATCGCAGGTGGCGAAGACTGGAGCGACGCTCAGATCGCTTATAATGAAGACCCCGACATGACGGTGACCTGCCGGCATCTTCAGCCGATCGAACGTGACCTGCGTCGCTCCGGCATTCGGGTGCGCTGGCTCCACAGCATGACGGTGAGTGCCAAATGCGGTATCGACCGGGCAGCGATTGAGCGACGCTACCATCTGGTGCCGCCGACATATTACGTCGAGGACTATCAGGGCGACCGGGATGCTCGGGATTATCCAACGGCGTTTTTTACCTGCAAAACCTGCCTGTCGGCGATCTCGGTGATGCATCCCGATCAAACAAGGTCAGATACGCCGATCTTTCCGCCATCAAGCGCAGCGAACGGATAACAGCGGCCGGCCAAGAGCCGGCACGCTCTGTCAGTTCTCGGCCACCTTGTCCCGGCTGGGTAGCTGTCCGGCGTCCCAACCACCGCCCAGGGCCTCGATCAAGGCGACACTGGCGGTCAGCTGGTTCTGGCGCAGGGAGATGGCTGTGCGCTGATTGGAGAGCTCCGCGGTCTGTGCCGTGATGACCGTGGTATAGACGGTGATGCCGGCCTCGTATTCGTTAAGCGCCAGTTGTGCTGCCTCCCGCGACGATTTCACCGCCGCATCCTGAACGACGGCTTCCTGTTCCAGGATACGCAAGGTTGAGAGCTGATCTTCGACCTGCTGGAAGCCGGTGAGAACCGTTTGCCGATAATCGGCAACGCTTTCATCATAGGTGGCACGTGCGGCACCCACTTGGGCACTCCGCAATCCACCATCGAAAACGGTTTCCGCCAGATTGGCGCCAAGCGACCAGGCCTGACTCGATGCCGTAAAAAGCTGTCCCATGGCGGTGCTGCTATAACCGATGACGGCTGACAAGGTGATATCGGGATAATAAGCCGCCTCGGCAACACCGATCTGTGCGTTTGCTGCCGCCATCTTGCGCTCTGCCTCGGCGATGTCGGGCCGCCGTTGCAGCAGGGTCGAGGGCAGGCCGGTTGGCACGATGGGTATCTCTTTTGCAAATGGCGCTGGCTCAAGCGAAAGATCGGCTGGTGCCTTGCCGACCAACAACGCAATGGCATGTTCCAACGCCGCCCGCTGGACGCCGATGTCGATCCCTTGTGCCTGCGACTGCTGCAATTGTGTTTCGGCCGCCGCAACATCCGACTTCGCGGCAACACCGGCAGCATATTGGTTACGGACGATCTCCAGTGAACGCGTGAAATCGGCGATGGTGGCATCAAACAGCCGTTTGGTCTCATCAGCGGCGCGCAGGTCGAAGTAATCGGTGGCGAGTGTTGACTGGGCCGAGAGACGGGCGACTGCCAGGTCGGCGGCCGTCGCCTGGGCATTGGCCACATCGCTTTCCACGGTGCGGCGAATACGACCCCAGATGTCGAGATCCCAATCAAGCTCCGCTTGCGCGCTATATTCGCCATGCTCGACCGCATTGGGGCCGATGGTACCGCTTTTGGCCAGCTGCGCGCTGGGATTGAGGGTGAGTGTTGGCAGATAGCCGGACCGGCCCTCTTGGACAACGGCCAGCGCCTGGCGATAAGCTGCTTCCGACGCCTTGAGCGTCTGGTTGGAAATATCGATCTGGCGCTCCAGACCATCCAGCACCGGGTCGTTGTAGATAGACCACCAGGCCCCGCGATCGATGCCATCTGCAGGATGTGCGACCTTCCAACCGTCGGCTTCCTTGTAGGAAGCGGGTGTCACGGCCGATGGGCGCTGATAATCCGGTCCGACACTGCAGGCCGCGGTGCCAATCGCCAGGACGCTGGTCAGCAGGATGTTGAGGCGCTGAGATTTCATACGGCGCTCCGGCCCTTAATAATGATCTTCGCGGTCAGCTTGACCATTGTCAGTTCCCCTCCGCGGATCGCTGCTGCAAATCATTGTGATAGTGTTTCCGCCAGAAGCGCTGACCCCAGAGGCGGAAACTGTCGAGATAGAGATAAACGACCGGTGTCGTATAGAGCGTCAATACCTGGCTGACGAGCAGGCCACCGATGATCGATATGCCCAGCGGCTGACGCAGTTCCGCCCCATCACCGACGCCGAGTGCCAGGGGCAGCGCACCCAGCAAGGCCACCATGGTGGTCATCAGAATGGGCCGCAACCGCAGCAGGCAAGCGCGATAGATCGCCACACTGGCATCGAGTTTTTGCCGCCGTTCCAGATCCAGCGCCACATCGATCATCATGATGGCGTTCTTCTTGACGATACCGATCAGCAGGATGATGCCGATCAAGGCAATGACGCTGAAATCCAGCTTGAACAGCATCAAGGCCAGCAGGGCACCGATTCCCGCCGAGGGCAGCGTCGACAGAATGGTGATCGGATGGACATAGCTTTCATAGAGAATGCCAAGGACCAGATAGACAGCGACCAGGGCCGCGACAATCAGCAAGGGCTCATTGGCCACCGACTGACCAAAGGCACTTGCCGTGCCAGCGAAGGTGCCATGGATGGTTGGCGGTACATGCAGTTGCGCCATGGTTGCGTTGATGATGTCCGTCGCTTCGCCAAGTGAGACACCTTCCGGCAGACTGAAGGAGATGGTCGTGGCAACGAAATGGCCCTGATGGTTGACGGAGGTCGGCGTGTGACCCGGATCGAAACGACTGACGGCGGAAAGCGGAATCATGATCGAAGCGCCGGTGCTGACCGCAGAGCCTGTCGAGGTACCGCCATGGGTCGAATTGGCAATCTGATTGGTGGCTTGATTGCGCACCGCATCTTGGGAAATCGCGCTGCTGCCCACGGCCGATGAGGTCGCTGTGCCGGTGCTGTTCCCCGCAACGACATTCCCGGCAAGCGCATTGGTTGCCTGGCTGCCGGAAATGGCGCCACCCGAGGTACTGACATAGATGTCGTTCAACGAATCCGGGCTCTGCCAGTATTGCGGCGCCACCTCCATGATGACGTGATACTGATTGAGCGGGTTATAGATTGTCGATACCTGACGCTGGCCGAAGGCGTCATACAGCGTGTTGTCGATCTGGTTGGCCTTGAGGCCAAGGCGTGCCGCGGTATCGCGATCGATCGTCAGGTCGATCTCCAAGCCGCCATCCTGCTGGTCGGAACTCACGTCGACCAATTTGGCTTCATGCTGCAAGGCCTGGGTGATCTTCGGTGCCCAATTGCGCAGTTCGGTCAGGTCGTCGGACTGCAGGGTATACTGGTAATCGGCATTGCTCTGTCGGCCACCGATGTGAATATCTTGCGGGGATGTGAGGAAAAGCGACGCACCCGGCATGCGGCTTGTCTTCTGGCGCAGCCGGGCAATGATTTCGGTCGCTGAGGCCTGCCGCTGCGAGAGCGGCTTCAGTTGCACGAAGACAAAGCCGGAATTGGTCTGTGACCCGCCGGTGAATCCGACCACGGTATCGACGGCCGGGTCGGCCTGAACGATCGACATGAAACCGGACAGCTTGTCGCGCATGAGCTGGAACGAAATGCCCTGGTCAGCGCTGATCCGTCCAACCAGCCGGCCGGTATCCTCCGTCGGAAAGAAGCCCTTGGGAACGATGATGAAGAGATAGACGTTCAGGCACAGGGCGCCGGCCAGAATCAACATCACGATCCGGCCATGACGTAGCGCCCAGCCAAGGGTGACCTCATAACCGCGCAGCAGATACCGAAAGACCGGGCCACCAATGTCTTCTATCCGCTCAGTTTCGGTTTCTCCCTTGCCCCTTTTATCCTTGTCCCGGCGCTTCAGCAGGTAAGCGCACATCATCGGTGTGGTGGTCAGTGAGATGGCCAGGGAAATGATGATGGAAATGGAAATTGTCACCGCGAATTCGCGGAACAGCCGGCCGACGATCCCGCCCATCAGCAGGATCGGCAGGAAGACGGCGATCAAGGACAGGCTCATCGACAAGACGGTAAAGCCCACTTCGGTGGCACCTTTCCGGGCGGCCTGCAGCGGCGACATGCCGTCTTCGATGTGACGGGAAATGTTCTCCAGGACGACGATGGCATCGTCGACCACGAAACCTGTGGCGACTGTCAGGGCCATCAGTGAAAGATTGTCCAGGCTGTAGCCCAGCAGATACATCACACCGAAAGTACCGATCAGGGAGACCGGCACGGCAATGCCGGGAATCAAGGTGGCGCGTGCACGCCGCAGGAACAGGAAAACCACCATCACGACCAAGGCGATGGCGATCAGCAGGCTGCGCTCCACGTCATCCAGGGAGGCCCGGATTGTCGTCGACCGATCGGCGGCAACGGCGATATTGACGCCCTGCGGCATTGACGCCTGCAATTCCGGCAGCAAGTTTTTGATGCGATCGACGGTGTCGATGATATTTGCCGCCGGTTCGCGGTAGAGCAGAACCAGCACCGACGGCGCGCCGTTGGCGATGCCTTGATTTCGGACATTCTCGACCGAATCTTCAACATCGGCGATATCGGAGAGCCGCACCGCAGAGCCGTTACGATAGGCAACCACCAGCGGCTTGTATTGCTCCGCTTTCCGGGCTTGGTCATTGGTATAGATCTGAAAGCGCTGATCACCCTGCTCGATGACACCCTTCGGGCTGTTGGCATTGGCGGCGGCCAAGGCTGCCCGGATGTCCTCGAGGCCGATGCCGTATTTGAACAAGGCCGTCGGCTGCAATTCCACCCGCACTGCCGGTAAGGAACTGCCACCAAGATCGACTTCACCGATACCCGACACCTGGGACAGCTTCTGCTGCAGGATGGTGGCCGCCGAATCGTAAAGCTCGCCCTGGCTCAAGGTATGCGAGGTCAGCGCCAGAATCATGATCGGCGCGTCGGCGGGGTTTACCTTACGATAGGTCGGATTGCTGTGCAGGCTGGTCGGCAGATCAACCCGCGCCGCGTTGATCGCCGCCTGAACATCGCGGGCGGCGCCATCGATATCACGATCAAGGCCGAACTGCAGGGTGATGCGGGTTGAGCCAAGCGAACTGCTCGAGGTCATTTCCGTCACGTCGGAAATCGCCCCGAGATGGCGCTCCAAGGGCGTGGCAACGCTGGTCGCCATGGTCTCGGGACTGGCGCCCGGTTGCGAGGCCGTAACGGAAATCGTCGGATAATCGACCTGCGGCAGTGGCGAAACGGGTAGTTTGAAATACCCCATCGCACCGGCAATCGCGATGCCTGCGGTCAGCAATGTCGTGGCGACCGGTCGCCGGATGAAAAGGAAAGACAGTCTCACGCCGATGTCCTCGGATCGACCGTTTCATCGGCTTCTCCGTCACCCGGTTCCCGCGGACGTTGCCATCCCAGCCATCGGCCGAGGCGATCGAAGGCGAGATAAATGACCGGCGTGGTGAACAGCGTCAGCATCTGACTGACGATCAGGCCGCCGACAATCGTGACGCCCAACGGATAGCGCAGCTCGGCGCCGGTCCCGCCACCAAGCATCAATGGCAAGGCACCCAGGAGTGCCGCCATGGTTGTCATCAGGATGGGTCTAAAGCGCAACAGGCAGGCCTGATAGATCGCTTCGGCCGGCGGCTTGCCATCGATACGCTCCGCATCCAGGGCGAAGTCGATCATCATGATGGCATTCTTCTTGACGATACCGATCAGCAGAATGATGCCGATGATCGCGATAATGCCGAGGTCCTGTTTCGAGACCAACAATGCCAGCAAGGCGCCGATACCAGCCGAGGGCAGGGTGGAGAGAATGGTGATCGGATGAATGAAGCTCTCATACAGCACGCCAAGGACGATATAGACGGTGACGATTGCCGCGATGATCAGCAGCAGCTCATTGCTGAGTGAGCTTTGGAAGGCGAGGGCCGATCCCTGGAAATCAGACAGGATGTCTTTCGGCAGGCCGATCTCCTTTTCCACCTGATTGATGGCGTCGACCGCTTGGCCCAGCGCCACGCCCGAGGCCAAGTTGAAGGAGATGGTCACGGCGGGGAATTGGCCGAGGTGATTGACCTGCAGCGGTGTTGGTTGCTGATGTACCTGGACGATTGCCGATAACGGTACCTGGCCGGTACTTGAAGCGGAGGACGGCAGATACATGGACGACAGGGACGTCAGCGTCTGCTGCATGTCTGGCGTTACTTCCAGGATGACCCGGTACTGATTCGATTGAGTGAAGACGGTCGAAACGATGCGCTGGCCGAAAGCGTCATAGAGCGCGTTGTCGATAGTTGCAGGTGTAATGCCGAACCGTGCGGCCGTCGCCCGGTCGATATCGATATAGGCCGCGAGGCCGTTATCTTGATAATCGCTGGCCACATCGGTGATTTGCGGCAATTGGCTCAGTCGATCGGTCAGTTTCGGTACCCATTCGGCGAATTCCGTTGCATTGGCATCACGTAAAACGAATTGGTACTGGGTCCGGCTGGCGGTGGTGTCGATCGTCAGATCCTGAACTGGCTGCATGTAAAGGCGAATGCCCTCGACCTCCGCTGTTTCCCGCGTCAATCGCCGGACGATATCCTCCGCCGAGGCCTTGCGGTCACTGCGGGGCTTGAGATTGATCAGAAAGCGTCCGTTATTGAGCGTCATATTGCTGCCATCGGCACCGATGAAAGATGACAGGCTGACGACGTCCGGATCTTTGAGAATGGCGGCGGCCAATCGTTGCTGACGCTCGGCCATGGCGGCGAAGGAGACCGATTGCGGTCCTTCGGAGACAGCCTGGATCAAGCCTGTATCCTGGACCGGGAAGAACCCTTTTGGCACCACCACATAGAGATAGGCCGTCAAAGCGAAGGTGCCGAGGGCGACCAGCAGTGTCAGGAACTGATGGTCGAGCACCCAGCGCAGGCTCGATGCGTAGAGGCCCAATAGGGCGGTAAACCAGCGACCGTCGCGGGCTTCGGCCTTTTCCTTGTCACTTTTGTCAGCGTCGCTGGGTGGCCGGTGTTTCAGCAGCTTCGAACACAGCATCGGCACCAGGGTGAGCGAGACAATGGCCGAAATGACGATGGTGACAGCAAGGGTGATGGCGAATTCATGAAACAGCCGGCCGACCACATCGCCCATGAAGAGAAGCGGGATGAGAACGGCGATCAACGAGATGGTCAGCGAAATGATCGTAAAGCCGATCTGTCGCGCACCCTTCAAGGCAGCATCCATCGGCGTATCGCCCGCTTCGATATAGCGGACGATGTTTTCGATCATGACGATCGCGTCATCGACAACGAAGCCTGTGGCGATGGTCAATGCCATCAGGGACAAATTGTTGAGGCTGAAGCCGGTCAGGTACATCACGCCGAAAGTGCCGACCAGGGAGAGCGGCATGGCAAGGCTTGGAATGATGGTTGCCGGTATATTGCGTAGAAAGACGAAGATGACCACCACAACCAGCCCAACTGACAAGGCCAGCTCGAATTCGACATCATTCACCGAGGCCCGGATGGTTGTGGTGCGATCCGTCAGCGGTGTTACCTCGATATTGGGTGGCAGGCTGGCGGTCAGCTGCGGCAGCATATTTTTTATCGAATCGACGACGGCAATGGTATTGGCGCTGGGTTGGCGCTGGACATTGAGGATGAGGGCCGGCGTCGTATTCATCCAGGCGGCAAGCTGCTTGTTCTCCGGTCCTTCAATGATCTTCGCGACGTCTGACAATCGGACGGGAGCGCCATTTTTATAAGCGACGATGATGGCGCCATAAGCACCGGCATCTTCCAGCTGATCATTGGCATTGATCGTATAAGAGCGCATCGGGCCGTCGAAATTGCCCTTCGGCGTGTTGACATTGGCATTGCTGATGGTGGTGCGCAGATCATCGATGTTGAGGCCATAGGCGGCCAGCGACCTCATATCCGCCTGAATGCGAATTGCCGGGCGCTGGCCGCCATTGATGTTGACGACACCGACACCAGGCAGTTGCGAGATCTTCTGGGCGATCTGCGTATCGGCGATCTCCTGCACCTCGGTCAGCGGTCTGGTCTTCGAGGTAACAGCCAAGGTGAGAACCGGCGCATCGGCGGGATTGATCTTCAAATATATCGGTGGCGCCGGCAGATCTGATGGCAAGAGGTTGCCAGCACCATTGATGGCGGCCTGGACTTCCTGTTCGGCGATATCGAGATTGAGATCGAGATTGAATTGCAGATTAAGGACCGAGGCACCCGCGGCACTGATCGACGACATCTGCTTCAGGCCTGGCATCTGCCCGAACTGGCGCTCGAGTGGTGCGGTGACCGATGAGGTCATGACATCGGGACTGGCGCCGGGATAGAAGGTCTGAACCTGGATGGTGGGGTAATCGACCTCAGGCAAGGCCGAGAGCGGCAAAAAGCGATAGGCGCCAATGCCAGCCAGCAGAATCGCCAGCATCAACAGGGATGTCGCCACCGGCCGTTCGATAAACACGCGTGACGGGTTCATCCGGTCACCATCATCGGGAAACCCTTATTCATGTGATCACGCTTCCCGTCGCATATCTTCTTGTGCACATTTGCCGTTGCACAATTAATTCGTCGTCCCGACATTTGCCGGGAGGACCGGCTTGGCATCACCTGTTGCCTCGGACGTCTTATCGGCATCGGTCACGAGAACCTTGCTGCCGTCGCGCAACTGATCGACGCCGTCTATGACGACCTGGTCACCAGCCTTGAGGCCCGAGGTAACGGAGACGTCATCGCCGCTGGTTGTCCCGGTTGTTACGGGCTGCGCAGCAACGGTCTTATCGGCTTTGACGAGATAGACGAAGGTGTTGGATGCGCCATGCTGGATCGCCGCCATCGGCACGATGGCTTGTGCATGCTCAGTGCGCACCAGCAGGTTGACGTTCACGAACTGGTTGGGAAAGAGCGCACTGTCAGTGTTGTCGAATTGGGCGCGTAGTTTGACGCTCCCGGTTGCCGTGTCGATCTGGTTGTCGAGTGTTCCCAGATTGCCGGTGGCCAGTTTGATCGCGCCACTGCGATCATAGGCAACGACGCTGAGTGTGTGGCCGGCTTGAACTTCCTGCTGCACAATCGGGATGTTGTCCTCCGGAATGGTGAAGATAACGGTGATCGGCTGAATCTGCGTGATGACCACGAGACCGTTGGTATCGCCCGTCTGCACGTAATTGCCCTGGTCGACCTGACGCAGACCGACGCGGCCCGTTACCGGCGCGGTGATATGGCAGTAATCGAGATCAAGATTGGCGGTGTCGACCTGCGCCTGATCAGAGAGAATGGTGCCCTTATATTGCTGCACCAGCGATTGCTGGGTATCGACCTGCTGGCGTGCAATCGAATCCTGCGAGGAAAGCTTCTGATAGCGGGCAAGGTCCAGATAGGCATTTTTCAGCAAGGCCTGATCGCGCGCCAATTGCCCTTGCGCCTGTTCCAGCGCGATCTGATAAGGACGCGGATCGATCTGTGCCAGGAAATCGC
>Ga0247779_1001673_pt1 | contig 10496 bp, 11 predicted proteins | sample UWRJL221509R5_FD_179925 | JGI IMG/M metagenome (GOLD analysis project Ga0247779, IMG submission 179925) | Plant litter microbial communities from Arlington Agricultural Research Station in Wisconsin, United States - UWRJ-L221-509R-5 | ecosystem: Environmental > Terrestrial > Plant litter >...
CGCGGCCGCCATTGCGGCGCTGATGGACGATCGTCAGAGTGGGGATATTGGCTTTCGGCGATGACGCCAATCGTGCGTCAGTTCTACCGTCGATTTTCGATCTCTGGGCCGGCTGCATGATCTGGGCCGGCATGGTATTGTGCGCCGCGACTCCGCCAGTTTTATTGACCTGCCTGGCGTAAACACCCATCATGACCAGCTCTATTTCTGGCATTGGGGCGCGACTGGGTTGGGCTGGCGAGTCGTTCATGGATGAGGGAGACATCGTTTCGGCTGCGGTCAATGCCGCCACCGGACAACCAGGCATACCGGATCATCCGGACCTGCAGCGTCTGCTTGCCTATTGGTGCAGGCAGCGCGGTGATCGGGCTTTTCCGCGCCGTCAGGACATCGATCCGGTCGATCTCTGCTTCATGCTGAACCGCATCGCGCTGACCGAAATACATGATCATGATCCGCGGGTTGGCGCCGACACCAGCGAGCCGCGACCGGTCGGTGCGACACCTATCTATCGCTTTCGCGTCGTCGGCACTTGGTGGCGGGAATTGACCGGGCAGGAACTGACCGGCTTCTGGTCCGACCGCATGCCGAGTCAGAGTGTCTCCGATATCACCGTCAGCTTCTATCGGACCATGACGACCTTGCGCCGGCCCCTGTTTGATCGGCGCAATGCCTGGATTGATGAGCGGCGATTCGATTATCAAATCATGATCATGCCGCTTTCGGAGGACGGACAGCGCATCTCGATGATCATGACCGGCATCGGCCCGCGCGACGCATAAGCCCCGTGGCTTCGCCACGTATAGGCCTTGGCCTCGCCACGTATGAGCCCGGGCTTCGCCGGCCCTCACCATCAACTCAATTTCAACGCTCAAGCCTCGCCGATGCTCGTTTGCAATTCCGCCAGAAGGCGGTGAAAGGCCGGCAGTTCCTGATTGTGCAAACTGGTAAAGAGCTTGTTGATGCGATCGATTTCGATCTGCAGCAGCGCCACCCGGTTGGCGGCATCGATAATGTCACTGGCCGAACCGCCATGGGCGGTACCGCGCGGATCGGGGCGACCGGCGCGTTTCGCATCATGGGCCGCTGAGGTCAGCCGGACGGCATTACGGCCATCGACGGCCAAAATGATGCGGGCACCATGGGCCACCAGATTGCGGGTTTCGCGGAAGGTCACCAGCTGGCGCGAGGCTGCCTGCCAGATCGCCGGAAACTCTTCCAGCTCGCGCTGCTCGGTCGCCAATTGCTCGAAGACTTCGGTCAATAGTTTCAACCGTGCCTCGAAGCCGGGCGCGCTGTAATAGATTGCGTAGGCAAGGCGGCTGCTGCGCGGCCTGATATCGAGCACCTCATACAGCAGCGTGCTGAGGCTGGTTTCCAGATTGCTCCAGGATTTCAGGAAATGCACGATGGCGGCATCCAGGGCCTCGCCATCGGCGGTAATTTCCTGCTGCTCTCGCTCCATGCGCCGCATTTCGGTCGTGGAGGGCATCTGCGAGGGCCATTCGGTCGCCCCCATTTGATCGCGGATGGCGACCACTTCGGGATGCTCCTCGGCGACATATTCCTCGGCGAGGCCAGATTGCGGATTGGCGAACAGGCCGATGATTTCCAGTTTCGAGTTGCGCTGCACATAGGGCATGGCTGACCTCCCTCTTGTGACGAAATATTGTGACGAGACTGGGTGATGACTTGGCGCAGCTCATGATGCTGGCCAGTCATCGCATCCCGTCAGGGTGATGAGGTATGCGCCGGATTGCAATCAAAATGCGGCGCGGTGCTATCCAGGCTGCACATCCTTGCCTGGATATCGGTACGGACTGGGGCAGCTTGATGGCCGACGTCGAATGACGCGCTGGCTAGAATTGCATCCCGACGGTGACACCGGCACCGAGCAAAGCGCCAGGCGGATGCATATAGGAGACAAAATATCCATCCGGGCTGCTGAAGCCCGGTTTCTCGTCCTGATCGGCTGACTGCTGGCCATGGGCAAGCTCGCCGTCGAGGCTGGTCAGGAGCGGTTCCGGGTAAGCCGGTTTCTTGGTAGCGACGGTGGTGTCGCCGCCGGCCTGGTTGACAGTCTGGGGTGACGCTGCCTGCTGTTGTTGCATCTTCCGGGGCTGCGCTGCCGTCGATGGTTTGCCGGCTGCCGTTGTCATATTGGCGGCAGCCTCGATGTCCTTGGCCTCGGCCATCTTGGGTGATGGCTGGTTATGGGCCATAGCCTGTTGGAAATTTGCTGTGCTGGCTGCCTGAAGATCGATGATCAGATGCGTTTTGGCGCTGGCCTTATCGGCATGATAGTGCGCCGTGGCGATCCGGGCCGGTGCTGCCAGGTCAAGGACCAGACGTGAGCTGCCTGTCTTTTGGACGCCATAGCGCAAATCCGTCACCAGCCTGTCTTTGCTGCCGCTGCTGATTGGTGCGGCTCGCCAGTCGAGCGCATCCATGTCGATGACGATGCGATAGGGATTGGCAAGGTAGAGAACATGAAACTGTGGTGCGCCGGTCAGTACCAGCTCGACACGGGCGCGGTCGATGGTACCCGACAAATCGGCTTCGCTGACCATGGGTTTGGCAAGCGCCGACCCCGGGAACAACAGCAGGAGAACCGCCAACAGACGCTTCATCATGACCCCCAGGCGCTTTGCCGGAAGGTCTGGTCAGACGGTGGATCATCCACCGATGAACGCAGGCCCAGGCAAGGCTCAGATACAAGATCCACTGCGATTCTATTTTAAAGTGCAACGCCCGGCAAGGGTCTATTCAACATGTCACATTAGAAATATATGACAATCCATTGGAATCAGAGGAAATTAATAAATGACATGGTGCGGCATGTGTGTCCTTTCGCCACGCCTCTGGCAGGGCTGGGTTTTCCAGTACAACCATTTGCGGGCCCGCGCGCTATCCTCCCGTTGATCCGCTTGGAGAAATTCGTCAAATCGCCCGCGGCCGGTCTCATAAAAACTCTGCCGAACCGGCGGTGGGTGTGGCCGCTGGTCGTGCCGGGCCAACCGCCACTTCGTGGCCTGCGGAAACCAGCACCTTTATCGGCCGTGGCTGGTGATCGTCGATGCTGCACCAGCGCCGAAGAGCAACCTTGCGGCGGATACATTTACCTGGCGCACCGCTTTCGCCTATCGTGCCACCGATAGCCGAATCAGCGGCGACGACCTGTCCATGAGGATCACAGCATGAGTACCAATCCCGTTCTGCAGCAGCTCAAGGCCGGACATTGTGTCGGCTCTCATTGGTTGGCCCTGGGCTCGCCGTCGATTGCGGAACTGATGGCGCTGGGACGGCCCGATGCCATGGTTTTCGATCTGCAGCATGGTCTGTGGACACGCCAGAGCCTGGAGACGGGGATTGGCCAGGTTCGGCACCTGACGACAGTGCTGTGCCGGGTTGCGGAGAATTCACCCTATGCGATCGGCAGTGCGCTCGATGCCGGTGCCAGCGGCGTCATCGTTCCCTATATCGAAACAGCGGCCGAAGCAGAGGCTGCCGTGGTTGCCGCCAAATATCCACCACGTGGCAATCGCTCTTTCGGCAACGTGCGGCCGGTCTACGACCCGGTCAAATATGTCACCGAAGCTAATGAAAACACCTTCGTTGCCGTGATGATCGAAACGGCCAAGGGCATGGAGAATGCGGCTGCCATCGCTGCCGTCCCCGGCGTCGACATGATCTTCATCGGCCCCTTCGATCTGGCGGTCTCTCTCGGTGTCTTTCCAGATTTTGGTGCGCGCCACCAGCAGGCAATCGAGACGATCAAAACGGCAACGCTCGCGGCCGGCAAATTCATCGGTATCTTCACGCCGCATGGCGCGATTGCGGCGGATCGGCGCGCCCAAGGCTTTCATCTGGTGATCCTCGCCAATGATCAGGACCTGTTGCAGGGCCCGTCTAAGGCGCAGATCGATCGCTTCCGGCCGGGTGTTGGTCGCGATCCGGTGCCAGGTGCCGTTGCTCTGGTGACCGGCGCCAATCGCGGGACCGGCCGTGAAATCGTCCAGTCGCTATTGCAGGCCGGCGCCGGCAAGGTCTATTGCGCAGCGCGGGACCGCGCCAGCCTGGCATCGCTGCTGACGACGGCGCCCGATCGCCTGGTCGGCGTCGAACTCGACATCACCAAAAGCGAAGATGTGGCAGCGGTAGCGCGAGCCTGTGCGGATGTGACGTTGCTGGTCAATAATGCCGGCGACAATCACCTGACGCCGCTGATCGCCAGCAATGACACCCAGGCGGCGCGCGGCGAGATGGAGGTCAATTATTTCGGCACCCTGGCGATGTGCCGTGCCTTCGCGCCGGTGCTGCGGGCCAATGGCGGTGGGGCGATCGCCAATCTGGTGGCTGGCCATGCGCAGGCGAGCCTGCCGCTGATGGGATCGTTCTGTGCCTCCAAGGCGGCCGTGCTCAGCCTGACCCAAGCCTTGCGCGCTGAACTGGCCGGGCAGGGGACGCATGTGCTGGCTGTTTTGCCGGGGCTGGTCGATACCGAGACGATGCGCTCTCTCGGCTTGCCGAAGACAGCGGCATCTTATGTTGCCCGCACCTTGGTCCAGGGCCTGCGGTTGCGGCTGGAAGAGGTCTATCCCGGTGACATGGCAGGCGGCATCGCCTATGGCGCCGTCAACGATCCGAAGGCGGCGGAGAAGCGTTTTGCCGGCCATCTGGCAAAACCGGCGGAGCGCTCCTGAGGCTGGCTCTTCAAGCCGTTAGATCGCGCTCTAAAGGAGAGTCTGCGCCAGCACGGACAGATCGGTGACGATGGTGGCAACCTGGTCGAGTTGATACTCGATCGGCTGCCCCGTCCGATTGACCCAGAAGACCTGCAGGCCGGCTTGCGCGGCGCCGGCGGCATCCCAGGCATTCGAGGAAACGAAAGCGCAGCGCGCTGCCGTCTCGATGCCGAGCCGATCGAGCCCCAGCCGATAGATGCGCTGGTCGGGTTTGAAAATGCCCGCCTCGGCAACCGAGATATTGCGCGGCAGAAACGGCCGCAGCTGCGCATGGTCGACAAGGTCGTCGAGCAGGTCCGGGTCGCCGTTCGACAGCAAGGCCAGGCGCAAGCCGGCTTGCTGAAGCTGCCGCAGCAAATCCGGCACCTCGCGATAGGTGGCGAGCTGCCGGTAATCCCGCAGCAGCGTATCGCGGAGCGTGGTGTCAGCGGCCAGGCCATGGGCCTGCAGGGCATGTTCCAGCGCCTCGGTGGTCAACGCCCAGAAGCTGCGGTAGCGGCCACGCAGGCTGAGCGTCCAGCTGTATTCAAGCTGCTTCTGCCGCCACAGCCGCGAGATATCGCCAGCGACCGGCCCCAGCCGCGCGGTCAGCGCAGCGGCCGGCGCATGCACATCGAACAAGGTGCCATAGGCATCGAACATGACGGCATCGACACGGGGCATGGTCCCTCCCGATGGATGATCTCAGGTAAAGGCGTTGAAGGTGATGATGGTCTGCGTGTCGGTGACATGGGCCAGCATCTGGATCTGGCTGGTCACGAAACGGCCGACATCCATCTCCGAGGGCAGGTTGCATTTGATAAGCAGGTCATACTGGCCGGAGATCGAATAGACCTCGCTGACCTGTTCGACGGTGTCGAGCGCCGTGGCGGCGACGTCGTAAGCAGTGCCGGGCGCACATTTGACCATGATGAAGATCGGTCGCATGGCTGGTTACTTTCATGCTGGGGTGTTCGGTACAAGCGGGCTGATCATGTCATGACTGAAAGCTGACCGCTGCCAACCTGTGGCTTCCAGTCACGATCATGGCACGCCCGGCTATGTTGCCTAGCTGGACCTGGAAATGCCAGCCCGGCTTACGGGAGCGGGGTGACAAAAATTTGACGATTGGGAATTTGTCGGCCGGGAATCCGCCGATTGAAATGACGTAGCAATCCGGCAAGCTGCCGGGTCGGTGATTGCCGGCCAATCTTTGGCGGGGCGATCATTGGCCAAGCAAAACACGGTCGTTGCTCGTTGCCGAACGACTATCGCAGGCACAGCGTGAAGCTTCAGCGGCCGGCCCCGGCTGCTGTCAGCGCGCCATCATTGCTGAAGATAAATGTAACCGGCCAACCCGCCAAGCACGACCACGGCCAATATCCACAGCCAGATCGACAACTTGGCCACAGTGCTCATTTTCGGCTTTGGCGCTTCTGCCTTGGCCCCGCGGCCGGCGACGATATCCAGCGCCTGCTTTTCCAATTGTTGACGGTTCATCTGCCAGCCCACCTAACCCCCGAGGCCGCCATTATAACACACTTGGACGTTGAAGTAATCTTTTATGTTTAGGGGGTAATTAGCTGAATTTCTTGGGATCGGCGGCAACCGACTTGATCAAGGCCACGACCGGATCGCCCACCTGGAACTGCAGATGCTCGGCCGATTTACGGGTGATCCGGGCCCAGATGACCGTACCGACATCGATCTGAAAATCAACGAATGGCCCCGTCCCCGGAAGGATCTGCCGAACAATACCGGGTAATTGATTTAGGATACTTATCCCATCTATCGGATGACGGGCCAGGGCGACGTCACGCGCCAGCAGCCGCAGATGCACCGGCTGACCGAAACTGAGCGGCAGGCGACCAATGCGAATCTCCCGTGTTTCGCCGGTTGCTGTCTCAGCGCCGCCAGCTAGGCCGAGCACCGTGAGACCAGTCCCGTCATCCACCTGCAAGACGGTGGTGGTGATGACGGCGCCCGGTTCCGCATCGTCGGAAACATTGGGCAAATCGAGCCGGCCGAGCACGGTTTCCATACTGCCCAGCGTCACCAGCTTGCCATCGACGATCAGGGCAACCTGATCGGCGATCCGCAGGATTTCATCGGCATCATGGCTGACATAGACGATTGGGATCGACAATTCGGCATGCAGGCTTTCGATGAAGGGCAGGATTTCCGATTTGCGGCGGGCATCCACCGCCGCCAGCGGCTCATCCATCAGCAGCAGGCGTGGCTGGGCCAGCAAAGCGCGGCCGATCGACACGCGTTGCTGTTCGCCACCGCTGAGCCCGCCGATCCGCCGCCCCAGCAGATGTTCGATACCCAACAGATGCACCACCTGGTCGAAGGTGATTTCCGGGCGGTGATCGGTGCGGCGCCGCAGATACCGGCCATACAGCAGATTGGCCCGCACGCCGAGATGGGGAAACAGGCGAGGCTCCTGAAAGACATAGCCGAGATCGCGCTGTTCCGGCGGCAGATTGATCCCGGCGGCGGCATCGAACAGGACACGACCATCGATGGTGATGCTGCCGCTATCCGGCCGGTAGAGACCGGCCAGCCAGTTGAGGATCGAGGTCTTGCCGGCACCCGAGGGGCCGAACAGCGCCAGCACGCCGGTGGTGGCGGTCTGCAGGCTGATATCCATCTGGGTGCTGCCGAGGCGCTGCTTGGCGCGGATATCGATCATTGCCTGTTCCGTCATGCGCGCTGCATCCGGCGGCGCAGCCAGAGATCGATCCGGTCGGCGAAGACCAGTGCCAGGAAACCGATGACCAGCGAGATCCCCGTCAGGCGCAAGGCAGCGGGCTCGCCATCAGGTACCTGGATCAGGGTGTTGATCGCCAGCGGCAGCGTCTGCGTCTCGCCGGGCACATTGGACACGAAGGTGATGGTGGCGCCGAATTCGCTGAGCGAGCGGGCAAAGCCGAGGATGGCACCGGCGATGATGCCGGGCAGGCTGAGTGGCAGGATGACGCTGAGGAAGACCCGCAGGCGTGACGCACCCAGGCAGCGCGCCGCGGCTTCCAGCCTGGGATCGGCCGTCTCAAAGGAAATGCGGATGGCGCGTACGAAAAGCGGCAACGCCATCAAGGCCGAGGCGATGACGGCGCCTTTCCAGTCGAAGATCAACGTGATGCCAAGGTAATGCTGTAAAAACGCGCCCAGCGGTCGATTTGCCCCAAAGGTCAGCAGCAGGGCGTAACCGACGACAACCGGCGGCAGCACCAGCGGCAGATGGACGAGGCTGTCCAGCAATACCTTGCCAGGGAACTGCCAGCGCGCCAGAATCCAGGCCAGGGCAATGGCCATCGGCAGGGTCAACAGCGAGCTCCACAACGCCACCTTGAGGCTGAGCAAAGTCGCCGCCATTTCCACATCGCTAAATCCCATGCGGCGACTGCCCCCTCATGGCTGGCCGGTCTCAGGCGCCGTAAAGCTTGTCGGGGTCGACCTCGACAGCGGCGATGATCTCGGCCTTGCCGTCGCGTAGCGCGGTATAGAAGCAGCTGCGCCGGCCGGTATGGCAGGCGACACCGACCTGGTCGACCAGCAACAGCAGGCAGTCCTGGTCACAATCGACACGGCACTCGATCAGCTTCTGGATCTGGCCGGAGGTATCGCCCTTCCGCCACAGCTGTTTGCGCGAGCGCGACCAATAAACGACGCGGCCGCTGGTCAGGGTTTCGCGCAGGCTGTCGGGCGTCATCCAGGCCAGCATCAGCACTTCGCCGGTATCATGCTGCTGGGCGATGGCGGGGATCAATCCGTCGGCCGTCAAGGTGAGCTGTTGCAGGAGAGACTCGATCTCACCGTTCAGCGCTGCCGATGCTGCTGTCATGGTGATCAGTTCCCGCGCAGCCTGGCAAAGCCGGCATCGAGATCGGCCAGCAGATCATCCGGATCTTCCAGCCCGGCATGCAGGCGCAAGGTCGGCCCCTTGGCGGTCCAGGGGGATACGGTCCGCGCCGTGTTGAGATGCGAGGGGATGATCAGGCTTTCATAACCGCCCCAGCTGAAGCCCTTGCCGAAAATCTCCATGCCATCGAGCATGGCGGCGACCCGGTCATCGCTGAAAGGTTTCAGGATGACGCTGAACAGGCCGCTGGCGCCCTTGAAATCGCGCTGCCACAGCTTATGGCCGGGATGCTCGGGCAAAGCTGGATGCAGCACGGTGTCAACCTCCGGCCGCGCCTGCAGCCAACGGGCCAAAGCGAGGCCGGTCTGCTGATGCTGCGCCAGCCGGACACTCAGGGTCCGCATGCCGCGCAAGGCAAGCCAGCAATCCTCTGGCGAAACAGCCATGCCGAGGCCGTGAACCGCTGTCTTCACCCGCTTGTAATGGGCCTCACCCATGGTGATGACACCCATCATCACATCGGAATGACCAGCGATATACTTGGTCGCCGCATGGATCGACAGATCGATGCCATGGTCGAAAGGTTTGAAATAAAGCGGAGTCGCCCAGGTGTTGTCGATCATGGTCGTACAGCCGCGGGTGCGGGCCGCGGCGGTGATCGCGGGAACGTCCTGGATCTCAAATGTATGTGAGCCAGGACTCTCCATATAGACCACTTTGGTGTTGGGCTGGATCAGCTTGGCAATATCGGCGCCGATCAAGGGATCGTAATAGGTTGTGCTGATACCAAAGCGCGTCAGTTGCTGGTCGCAAAAGGCGCGGGTTGGCTCATAGGTACTGTCCACCATCAGCAGGTGATCGCCGGATTGCAGGAAAGACAACAGGGCGCCGGTGCAGGCTGCCAGGCCTGACGGTAAGGCTACCGCCCGATCGGCCCCTTCCAGTTCAGCCACCGCCGCTTCGAAGGCAAAGGTGGTTGGCGTGCCATAGCGGCCATAATAAACGGCGTCGAACTTCTTTCGGCCGCGTTCCTGCATATCCCGTAAGGTTGGGTACAGGATCGTGGAAGCACGATAAATCGGCGGGTTAACCACGCCAAAATTTGCCTCCGGGTCGTTTCCGCCATGGGTGACAATGGTGCGATCTTTGCGGGGTGCTTTCGCCATAATCTCTGATGTCTCTGTTGTCCAAGTTTACTTGTAGCATCCGGGTCCTTTCTGTTAAAGACTAGGATATCCGCATCTGTAACTGGCAAAGATCAGTGCAGATCTGGGCCTGGAGGGGTGCCGCGGATCAAAAAATATAAAAGCAAGTCATCCATAAAAACAGGAAGGGCTTCACTATGCGACGGATGAATACAGTATTGGGCTTGGCGTTCAGCGGCTTGCTGCTGACTGGCCTTGCTGCTTGCGGGGAAAAGAAGACGGAGCAGGCGGCCTCGACGGCAACACCGGCGGCTTCGACTCCCGCGGCCGCACCGGCAGCGCCGGCCGGTGGCAAGACGCTGGATAACGTCAAATCCTACGGCAAGCTGAAATGCGGCGTGAATACCGGTCTTGCCGGCTTCGGCGCGCCGGATGACAAGGGCAGTTGGACCGGCCTCGACATCGACCTGTGCCGTGCGGTTGCGGCTGCCGTCTTTGGCGATGCCACCAAGGTCGAATACAAGCCGCTAAACGCGGAGCAGCGATTTACGGCGCTGCAATCTGGCGAAGTCGACTTGCTGGCGCGCAATTCCACCTGGACGCTGAGCCGCGATACGCAGCTCGGTTTGGATTTCGTCGGTGTCAATTACTACGACGGCCAGGGCTTCATGGTGCGTAAGGCCTCCGGCATCAAGAGTGCCTTGCAGTTGAAGGGCGCCACGGTCTGCGTGCAGGAAGGCACCACCACCGAGAAGAATCTCG
>Ga0247779_1001674_pt1 | contig 10476 bp, 9 predicted proteins | sample UWRJL221509R5_FD_179925 | JGI IMG/M metagenome (GOLD analysis project Ga0247779, IMG submission 179925) | Plant litter microbial communities from Arlington Agricultural Research Station in Wisconsin, United States - UWRJ-L221-509R-5 | ecosystem: Environmental > Terrestrial > Plant litter >...
CGAAGTTCAAGATAAGCGAAAACGGGTGAATACAATCAGTACAGGAAGCAAGTCGGTAGACGGTATCTTGGGTGGTATGTGTGTCGTTCCCAACAGTATTAACTCAACTGAAATGGCACCCAGGTGGCTTAATGTCCCAATCGATTTCCGAAGGTGGGTATATGCTAATTGATTTTTTTTCCTTTTCAATTTACAAAACGTGAGATAGTCTATGGAGAGTTTCGAACTGGAAAAACTCAACTTGCCCATACTATGAGCGTCGTTGCGCAGCTTCCTACGGAAATGGGGGGTGCTTCTGGAAAGGTACGCGTCTCATGTTTTCTGGACGACACAACCACTACATATGTATTCATTCAGGTCGCATACATCGACACAGAAGGTTTAGTCTATGCCTGCCTCTATTTGCTACGTTCACTCAAGTCACGATAGGGACCTTCCGTCCAGACAGAATTCGGTCTATTGCTGATAGATTCGGGGTGGATGGTAATATGGCGTTGGAGAATATTCTTTATGGTGACAAATTTCGTTTTGAACCCATAGACCCCTTTTTATAAATACTAATTTGATACCTGCAACCATTATCTTCAGCACGCGCGTTCAATAGCGAACATCAGGTAATTTACCTTCCCAAAAACAATTGTACTTCTGGTCTCATCAATAGCATAGATGGAGCTCATTAACGAATGCTCGCTGCGATTCGCGGAAGATAAAGATTTTCGACTGCTTGTAATATGATCTTTTGTTCCTACAGATCATTTCTCCTTTTCCTAATCACACGGTCGACTGCCAGATAATTGACAGTATTATGGCTCTTTTCCGGGTTGATTACTCCGGAAGAGGGGAACTGAGCGAACGCCAGCAAAAGGTAAGACAAGTTCTGCAAGGTCAACAATGATGGTGTTCAAATATAAATGAATATCACAGCTTGCCCAGGTTTGTATTATTCCTGGCTCAGTTGCGTACACGCCATTAACGACCAGCTATAGATGCTTTCAAAACTAACCAAACTTTCGGAGGAGTATAATGTCCATTTTTGTTTATATTTCCTCCTCCTTGCACCATGATGTTAACACGATAACGCGTAGATTGCAATTCTTCTCACCAATCAGGTACAATGTGGGTTATTATTCAAAATGTTTTTTTTCAACTTCAAATTACTAATCCTACTTTAACAGCGGACCCAGGAGCTACAATGACATTTGTGGCCGGAGGCGCGTTAAAGCCAATCGGAGGGCATATCCTATCTCACGCGTCTGCTACGAGGATGTTTCTCCGTAAAGGTAAGCGTTTCCTCGCTGTCTTTCTCTCTCATTTATATTGAGTTATTTGAAGGCCGGGCAGAGGAACGTGTAGCGAAGTTGGTTGATAGCCCTGACAGACCTGAGAGCGAGGCGTCTTATAAACTCGACGAGGGTGGGTGGGCCGATGTTTAGCGCCCTTTATTTGCCAATGATTCTTACTGTTTCCGAATTCGATTGTGTACTGACTTCGATATGCTCTGAAATTCAAATTGAGACTTACCACGTTCGTGATGGGACTTAACCAAAGTATCCACATCGGGTGCGACATAGAGCGGCCTAAAAATGGAACGTTTCCACGTCAGATTCGATACTCGTGAGTTGCACGCATGGACATTAGAGATTGTGCACATGGCTTCACCCAACTCCTCTTCAGATGCGGTGCATAAAAGGCGGTCAGGCCATTGTAAAAGATGCTGCCCCCCTTAAACCGTGCCGACGCGATATGTTGTACCTCACTCAGATTGTTCTGTTGACTGGCCTTGTGGCCCAAGGACAAGCCGGTTTGTCAGGACTCTTGTCCGTCCCTGACACATTTCCGGACTTGAAAGGGTGTCTCACTGAACCCTCATTTTTCTCCTGCGAAAATACGACGGCAATCAAGAACACTTGTTGTTCGCCAACCCCTGGAGGTCTCGTTCTCCAGACTCAATTTTGGGATACTTACACTGGACTTGAAAAGAGGGGCCAGAAACTTCCAAAGGGAAGCTGGACGATTCATGGATTATGGCCAGATAACTGTGACGGGTAAGAGTATAACTCTCCTTTGGCTTACCTGCTGGTTTTTGACAATTTATCTAGGTCATTTGAACAGTATTGCGATCTGTCCAGGCAATTTGATCCATCTCCATCTCCTGCTATTCTACCGGATGGCACTGTTGTCCCGGCATACAAAGGGCCAGGTATTGACACTTTCGTAAAAGCTTTCGGACGAGATGACTTGCTTGATTATAGTGCGTTGAACATCTCTAAAGCATTCATTCCACTTAACACCTGATATATCGTGATTCAAGTGAACAAATACTGGGTTAGCCAAGGACAGCCAAATACTGATTTCTGGGGGCATGAGGTGAGCAAAAAGCATCATTTTTAACTCTGCCACACATTAAGGAAACGAATTAGTTTTCGAAACACGCTACCTGCACCTCTACTTTCGATGTCGCGTGTTATGGCCCGAAATATCGCAAAAACCAAGACGTGGTAGACTTTTTCGATGCTGTTGTTCGCGCTTTCCGTCAATACCCGACTTTTGATATGCTTGCAGCGTATGTAGAATTAGATTTGATAAAAAGTGACTTTCATCATTTTTTCTGTAGAGCTGGAATAGTCCCTTCAAACAAGACGACTTACACCCTTGATCAAATTCAAACCGCCATTAAATCACAAACTGGAAGCGTGCCGTTCTTTGGGTGCTCGGCGAATGGAACTGTTCTCTCGGAAGTTTGGTATTTCAGTCATGTTCATGGAACGGTACGTTTCTTTCGATTTATAGCGACACAAGAACCTAGAGGTATTGATTGACTTTGATGGAATCCATAGGAGCAGTTTGGAAGCTATAAAACAATGGACTCCACGACCCAATCGACCTGTTCCTCAACGGGTCCCATTAGATATCTTGAACGTACTCCAACCTCGGAACACGAGGTTAGGAGGTGAATCAAGTTCAATTTGTAATTGTAAATGTGACGCGCAACCGACGCGACGCGTTCTGTAGCACTGTGAACCTTTAATTAGAGTAAACGCGCTGCACGTGACTAACGCGACCGCGCTTTAAAACAAATAAAGAATAACAATTGATGATCCTCATGTTGGATTTCGGTTGAGTTTTCAGTCTCCATCATTGCCCCCTCCCTTGTCCGTCCGTCGAAATGACAGTTACTCTCGACCTCAATGCCTCAAGTACAAACTCTCACACAAGAAGGGTTTTGTCCGACATTTCGCTGGCCGTCGCAAAAAGCAAGAAAATTGTAGTAGTAACGGGAGCCGGTATCTCGTGTTCATGCGGTATCCCTGTATGTCTCAAATTGCTGTCAATGCTACGCCAGGCATTAATCTTCTTCTAGGACTTTCGCTCCTCTGATGGTTTATACGCGATGGTCAAGGAGCAGTATCCAGACGTCGTTCTGAAAGGCCGCGACTTATTCGACGCATCACTGTTTCGTGATGCTACATCTACCGCTGTTTTCTACACTTTCATCTCCCAACTCAAGCGGTCAATCGATAAAGCACAACCTGCGCCAACCCACCATTTTATCAAGACTTTAGATTCTAAGAAGAGACTTCTACGCTCTTATACCCAGAACATAGATGGTTTAGAAGCTCGCGTTGGGCTGCTTGGGTCGTCATGCCAGGACGCCAAAGCAAATGGTAAAGGGAAGAGTAAACTTCGCACGAAGGATGTGCGTAATGTGCAACTGCACGGCGACATCCACCGCGTCCGTTGCATGGCCTGCTCGGCTGAATACCCTTGTGAAGAGGAACATCTCACTATTTTCGAAAAGGGTGCTGCACCCGAATGCCCGGAATGTCTTTTACGATGTATGTCTGGTCCAAAGTTCTCATTCTTCTAAAATTCATCTCTTCTTTTCTATAGCTGAGGCGCGAGTAGCTCGTTCTGCGCGTGCTATACGGGTCGGCAACCTTCGACCAGGAATTGTTCTTTATGATGAGACGCACCCCCTCGGTGACGATATTGGCGTAATCCATACGAACGATCTGAAGCGTAAACCAGATATGCTTATCATCATGGGGACATCTTTGAAAGTGCACGGGTTGAAGAAATTGGTCAAAGACTTCGCTCGAAGTATCCATGGCTTAGATTCTCCTTCTGGTGCATCGAGTTCCAAGAAGCCCTATAAAGTCATTTTCGTGAACAAAACACCTCCAGGGTCGGAATGGGCAGACATCATCGATTACCACGTCGAAGGCGAAACTGATACTTGGTCAAATAAAGTCATAGAAGACTGGAAGAAGATGAGACCATCGGATTGGGAAATACAACGAACCCTTGTCGACAACGATAGCCCCACTGCCATCAGTATTGGTCTCAAGGCTGTGAAAACCAATACATCCTTGTTGCGACAAAAAGCAGGAAAGGAAACCCGCGAAAGAGAAAACATCCCCGTTGTGCAGGCCGACACCACAGCTCAACCAATCGCACCCGTCGGAAAGATTGTTCCTCTTTCTCCCAGCAAACGCGCACAACGATCTTCGCATTATGACGACACAGAGTCAAGTCCGTCGAAACGACAGTCGAAATCCAATCATCACCATGCTATGCCGAAAGAAGAGCGCAAGATCCTCTTCGCAGAAACTACAAACAAGCCGAAAGCAGACGTCAGTCTGTGCGATACCTCTATGCTTGACTTGACCGATTTGAAATCTGCGACGCGTAAACCGTCAATGCGTAGGCTCCATGGAAAACCAGTCGAAGAAACGTCAAAAATGGATATCACTATCCAGGATTTGTCTATGCGTGATATCAGCATAGATGTAACAGAGATCTCAAAACATACGTCGAAGACCACAGTGGAAGTTGTCATCACCAAAGCAAAGCCAACACAAAGAAAAGCGGTGGCTAAGCGAAGAGTCAAGGAAAGAGTTGTTCCTAAACGACAAGTGACTGCTCGTTGATCATTTTCGAGGAAAATCAGTGGAGGGTGGATCGTTTACTTGTTTTTTTTGTAATATTATTACTTTTATTTTATGTAGAAACCGTTATGTTGTATGTAGTGAACGGTCTTTCCGTACACAGAGAATGGTGAAATTAACATAGGATATCAAAGGAGGCGGGGAAATAAGATACAAAATACGACGTGCCCTTCAATCCGAAATCAGCTCAGATACGCTCCAATCTTCGAAGCTACCATCGGGTAGGTAACGACGGATGATGAGAGGAATTTTTCTTTGTGAGAGCTCCTTGATTGCGATTTGGAGCGCGTCTGTTTCGCCATCGAGTGGGACAAGGACTGGGGCATTCATACTGCAGAACCTGTCAGATGGCATAGTGATGGTGAAGAAAACCGATTCAAACCTGATTTGCAAAGCTCTCGTGCCCAATATCCGTGCTCTCTCGTACTTGGTAAGGTAAGGAGTTGTTACGCGGACTTTATTGGGCTGCCGTTCTCCAGTGATCCCTGCACCTGCGGTACTTTGCTGCTGCTCTTGTCCGTTGGTTATGTCTTGATCATTCTCCGCGCCATTGGCATCCGCGTGGGACACTTCACCGTTCACTGGCGCACCATCTTCACCGACTTCTTGGTTTTGATTTTCCTCGTTCAAAAGATCGTATTGGTCATCCTAAGATCGCGAAGAGTCTTAGCCACATAAATGGGCAGAGAAATATATAGAAAGACACACGTATGCACCGTCATTGAACCTTGGAAAGAGTGAGTCTCGATCACTGTATAGACTTGCAAGTTGGGAACGCACCCAGCACCTGATTCATAGTCATAGTCATCACCCCCACGGCCACCGTCATACCCATCGTCGGACATCGTTCAGAATTCGGGTTTATAAAAGGGAAAGTATAAAAGGATTGGAGATTGAAAAATGGACAAGGACAAGGATAAATTGCACTGCTTCTCAAGTTCTGAATTTCCTTTGCCTGTTCTACGTGACGTGACAGTTTAACATGTCACGTGTAGATTCCCTTTTTTGAGAGACACTCAAGGAGCTTGTCACCTCTCTCGGACCCGGCTCCTGATCGCTGTCCTCGGAGAAGCGCTCGCTCTGAAAAGGGTTATCATCTGGCTTAGACAGGATTGTCCATCAATTCTTCTTTTTGAGCGACATCGTACTACTCCTAGGGAGCATATTATCTTTTTTTACTGTCCTGTCCCTGGGCTTGTTTTCTACATCTCTATCGACACAATCATTTGCTGTTCATCTTTTTCTCTGTGCCAATTTCTTAGTTGGCTGCTCTCTATGTACTGCTCGGGGCACTTTCACCGGGTCGGACATGCCTGAGTACGGTGACATGACAGGAAATTAAGCAGGAAATTGGGGATGATGATGATGAGATCGTCGATATGCGCTGGACTGGAGAGCGTCGGGGGACGAAAAACGTGGTTGAGGGCGCACAAATATACAATCTGCGTCCTGATTAATTAATCGGGCAGTTTATTATTTGTTTTCGCTTATTCCAGCTCCATTTGTATTTTCAGTCACTCCATAGTTCTTCTTCCTTCAGTTTCCATCTACTCATAATGTCCCCCTCATTGCCTCAGTCGCCCTCCTGGGACGTTGACCTCGATAAATCTGCCCCTCTGGTTTTCACCCCCAATACCTCTCTCTCGATGCCCTACAAAGATCCATCAGAAACTAGCTTTACTAGCAACAAACAGAAAGACGACAAATTGCCACACGATGCTAGTGTGTTTGTCGGGAGGTTCGTTTTCCTACTTACTTGCTTGATTCCGGCGCCTAACGGCGAACATTACTAGCTTGTCGTCGAATATGGACCAAGGCGATCTAACTCGCATGCTCATGGAACATCTATCAGAACACACTCAAATAAAGAACATTAAGGTCGTTCGAGATTCCAAAGGAGGCGTTTGTGCCTTCGTACAGTGTGAGGTTGGTGCAGTAGTCGCCAACACCGTGGAATGACTTACATATATGCGGTCCAGGACGCAAATTCCGCTAATGCTTTGATACAAACGCTGCAATCCAGTGTCCCGAAGCCATTCCTTGGCCGTATACTACGGTATGAGCCTGCAAGGGCCTTCAGATCTTTGCTTTTATCTTATCGGTAACCTGAATCCATACACCTTGTCTATTCCTCACACTGACCACGCATATAGAAAACCTACACAATATATCCGGCCTCCTGGAATAAATACTATGAACGATTCTTCATCGACATCTGGGAGCAACGAAGCCGACCTGGATCTACCGCATTCCATGAGGATTTGGAAACATAAAAACACCAGGTAAAGACTTCCGACAGACAATATCATGTATCCGTGCTTAATCTCGTTGTTTGTCTCTGATTATCAGGTTTCACAGTATTCTATACAATTTAGAGGCCATACAAGCCTCAGAAAACTACGATCACAGCACGACTGACGAACAATCTGCTCTTGAGCGTGTCTTATTTCTCCGACCACTGAAATTTAATGAAGAGGTAATCATGCCACAACATGAAATCAATGCTAAACTTTAAAATAATTTCTTATATTTCCAGACCTTGCGTACTCTTGCGTCTTACTTTGGGAAGCTTGAACAATTCTCTCCGTTACAGGCTATTACAGGTCGTTCGTGGAATGCTTATTATGGTGTTTCTTCTACTGTCTAACGTGCACACAACGAGCAGATGCAGAGAACGACGATGAAGCTCTGACAGAGCACGTCTATCCTGAGCCGCATCGTGCTCCCCGCTCGCGCTCAATGGAAACAGCATGCTGGGAGATCAAGTGGGAACATAGAGATGACTGTGTCAGCGCTTTGATGGTAAACATTGTCCTAAGCCTTGGTGTTGTCTTTTTATTGACATTAATTTTTGGACAGACATTACGAAGAGTACCTCATCTTACAGTGACCTGGGCTCATCAACCAGTGCCATCTGGTCAGACGAATCGCTCGACCAATTATCAAAACCATTCACCTTACAGCTATCAAATTTCATACCAAAATACGTCCCATTCTTCCCAGTCACCAAATGCTTCCTTTATTCGCTCTCAGCCATTACGAGAATTGAGCCAGAATGTCAACGTCTATCGTAAAAGTACCCTGGTAAACGCTCCTAATGGTCGAGACACTAGTTTGCGCCTATCCCTCAAGGAACCATCGTGGTCGGAAGACTGCGAGTCGCCGTCGTTTATAAAGGGGTGTGAATCTGAAGGCGTGAATAACACGAAACACGCAAATCAGGAAGATAATATATGGACTGATAAGGGCTGTCTGATATCTGACATCCCCTGCACCAGGGGAAACGATAAACAAGCGCTATGCGATGACGCCGCTAGTGAAGGACATTCTGGGTACGTATTATTGTTGTTTTTCAATGCTGCCCAGGAGCTAACTGCTACTGGTTACCCACAGTGAAAATTCAAACAGTCCTCTCCAGAGCGAAATTCAAGAACTGTCCATTTCCCGCACGCCACAACTAGACGGATCCTCGACCACGCCTTCATCTGCGGTGTCTGGTTTTCCCTTTACTCCCACTAGTGATAACGCTCAAAACGATAACGCTCAAAACCATCGCAGTGCGATAGGAAAGGGACAAGATGTCAAGGAAAGTATATATCCTTCACGGAACCCTCGTTCTGATCGTGATATCGACCCAACCACTTTATTTGTGGGAGGACTTGAAATGTTTGGCCCTGGTGCTTGGGACGAAGAGAAAGTTCGCCTTTTCTTTGCGAGGTTTGGAGGTCTGGAGAGTGTCAAGGTTGTTCGACCGTGTAGGTCTTGGGCCCCATTTTTACGATAAACTCCCGTTTTTATTAATCTTTTACATGTGCAGTAAACTCTTGTGCGGCTTTTGCATTTGTGAAGTTTGACAACGCCGAGGCACCTGCTCGTGCTGTTTACGAAGAAGTCAGTCCCCTTAATTGCGTGTCAAATTTATTGCAATCTCAATGTTTCAATCAATATGCAGCACAATCGCATACACGAAGGACGTGCAATGCGAGTGCAACTTCGAGACTGTAATCCACCAAGGCACAACTGGAAATATAACCGGGGACGCGGCAGACCTCATCTTCACCATTTCAATGGCCAGAAACGGGTTAACAACTATCGTCCACATTTCAACGCCCATGACAGGTATCCTCCTCAAACAACAATTGAAGGGAATGCTCCTTTTCAGGATGCCAATATGTCCACGGTCCCACTTTCTTCACAAATCCAGGACACTGAAAAACTCGAAGAAGTCTTGATAATGGATCCACCGACGTCCCCATTAGATTTGTCGTCGGCTGCCAGGGAATCCCCCCCTTCCGAAACCTATCGTGAATGGTATGAAGCTGCAGAATCCCCTACTCCCGCGCCTTCTTCTCTGGGCTCGTCTGTCTCTACAGCTGGAGTTCCCTTGTCCACCCCATCCTACCCTTACTCACCTCCTAACGGTGCATACTTCCCACCTGTTCAGTGGATGAATCCTTATCCCCCTCCTGGCCCCTACCAAATGCCCTACTACACCGGAGGATATGCTATCTATCCTCCAGGTATACCACCACAATCTCAGGTCCCATTGGCCAGCCCCCCCGGATCCGACGCAGGTGGTCCTGCTGGCATCCAGCCTGGCTGGCCTCCCGTGGGAATGTACACAGTAAGATTTTCAAGCGATCGATATGTTGGCAGAAAGACTCAATTTATATCCTTGTCAGTCATTCATACCTTACGCGGCTCTTCCTTCCAGGGCACACCTAGTTGAACAAGGACAGTTGCCTCCGTCTTTGACGACGCAACCACCTGTAGTGCCCACCGGCTTCATTCAGAATGATCAGGGTACGCTTATTGCTGTTTACCAGCCGGAGGCTTTGGATCGATACCTTGCTGGTTCGGAGCCGACTTCGGCGCCAGTGTCTTTACAACACCCTGGCAATTTGCAGAGGTGGGATCACCCTCCTTCTCAGCATGTTCAAGAACCTGTTAACATCATGGCGAATACGTTTATCCCGGGCCAGAGTCGGTTAATACACTCCTTTCCTCCGTCTCCTTCTAGGCCATTTCCACCACCGTCTTGTGGAGTAGATGGTGTCGCCAACTCCACAGCTTCACCTCTTTATCGCCGACAAAATGCTGATCGACGTGAAGCGCAGCATAGTTATAACTTTACACGGTCACAAAGCCACCCGCGGACATTTGTCAATGGTCGCCCTGGTCATACTGCGATGTACCATCCGGCACACATCCATTTACCAGACCTCGGACACCATGCGCCACAGCCTGTGCTTTCTGTGGATTGGAATAGACGGCCAGTTGCTCGTTGATAAAGGATCCTCCATAAATTTCTTTTCTCGCCAACAATATAACTCTTTGAATTCAATGAAAAAATACTAGCTTTGGCATTCTTTCCTTATTTTTTTTTTGGACAGGATACAATTCCTGGATTTTAAACATATCAATTACAAGTACCAGTAATAGAAAAATCTACTCTAGTTAACCAACATCCAAGCTCTGTCCAAAATGCTTGTTGGTAACGGTTTTCTGTGAAGATAAACGGATAAAG
>Ga0247779_1001675_pt1 | contig 10475 bp, 13 predicted proteins | sample UWRJL221509R5_FD_179925 | JGI IMG/M metagenome (GOLD analysis project Ga0247779, IMG submission 179925) | Plant litter microbial communities from Arlington Agricultural Research Station in Wisconsin, United States - UWRJ-L221-509R-5 | ecosystem: Environmental > Terrestrial > Plant litter >...
GCCGTAGCTTGATCACAGATAATTTGGAGGACCACTAGAAGGTGAATAAGCGCATCTCGTTAAGAAGCGCCCGACGTTACAGTGGGCTTAGCCTGCAAGAGTGACCACCACTGTCAACCTCTGGTCTTTCCAAATGTTATAAAACGGAAACGATCCAATAACTTGCGTTATGATCACCTGGAATTCTTCTATACGTTTCTCTAACCCCCTCTGATGTTACTCGGGCATTATTCCACGCAAAACGATTTCTTTTACACTGCCAGTGCTTAATCTTATGAGAAAGTGGTTCCCAGTATCTGGCGGCACGTTCCAGGCTAGAATCGCTCCTGGATCATTGATTTTTCTTCCAGCTATTGACTAGTTTTGTTAGTTCACCCCGTCAAAATCAAGTTCGTGCAAGAAGGAAGATGACAAGTTACGTTTATTCTTGCTATCTCACTGCCTGTGGCCCAACATGCAAGGTCAAGCTAAGGTTTGTTTCTCACGGAATTTATGATCTTTTGCAATTACTGTGAATGTTTCACACAGTTTGCAAACTTAAATCTTCAATCTGCAAGATAAATAAACTTTGTAGCTTTGGAGAGAACTCTCAAGGTGAAGCATATCGAGAGTGTGCGGTGACAACCGTAAGATTTTGCGGGCAAAGTATTATGATGACGACTCTGATGGGGTTTGGAAAGCGGATACGCGGGAAGTACGAGCTACTGGTCCTCGCATTGATTCTTTTGGATCCTCTTAGGTTGTGTTCTTCGTTCTCACCTAGGGTTCTCAGCGCGTATATCCACGGAGGAGTCAAAACCACTGTCCGTTTTGTCGATGTGTTGAAAATTGGCACGTATAGTAGCAGGACATTCACTCGTGAAAGCTATGGAAAACCAACAAGTGCTAACTGCACACTTTTGTCGTGGGCTCTCATTCATCGTTGCTTATGATCTTAGGCTTCTAGGAGTTCATCTTGCTTATGCAAATTTATACAACAACGGCTTCATTGTCCACCTGCAGAAGGCGGTCGAGAAACGGCAAAAGTCACGTTCGAACGGAAAGATCATGGTACTCCTATAACCCTTCACATATAAATACCCTGTAACATCCAATGAACAGAGATCCAATTCGCAATTGCACCCAGCCTCGTATAAAATGAATCTGGCTCTGGTGAAGCTGCCCTTCGTATTCGTCTCCATGGTAGGTTTCCAGAAGACTACGACGCCGCCGAACCCTCCTCCTAGCCCTGACGAAATAGCTACCTCGACGAGACTAGAAGTAGTCGTCAGACATCGAGTAGGGAACCTTGCTGTTCGGGTGTGTAATGTTTTTCTTTTTTCTCTTCTGGTTTATTTATTTTGTGCAGGTAATTTTTTGGCTCGCGTCGTCTGCAGAAATTGTCGTGATATTGGCATCCCAAATCCCAGAATCGGCGTTCAACCAGAAAATCTTACGATTGCTGGTCCCCAGTGGATCTGCAGAAGATATCCGACCGACTACATTATTTCTCTTTGGCGTTTCCCTGACGTATATTGGCTCATATATCCGTTGGTCGTGCTTTCAAGCTCTTGGCAAGATGTTCACCTTTGAGATGAGCATTCGCAAAGATCATCAGCTCGTCAAAACCGGACCATACAGCATAGTGAGGCACCCAGCTTATACCGGTGTCCTGTTAACCCAGGCTGGTATTATCTGTTGGCATGCCAGTCCTGTATGTTTCCATTCGCCCCCTCACAGAATGACTCGAGTCGCCCCTCTGACACCTTGGTTTTATAGGGTTCATGGTTAATGCAATCCGGTGTTTTAGAGACAACGACGGGCAAACTACTTGCTTTGTCGTATATTATCCTAGTCTCAACTATTATCGCTGGACTTCTGTTTCGTATGTCCAAAGAAGATGTGGTACTGAAGAAGACTTTTGGGAAAGAATGGAATCGTTGGGCTGAAAATGTGCCATATAAGCTCGTACCTGGCATTATTTGAATATATTGTAGTACGTATAAATTATACTACTGCACGATTTGACAAGAAGAATCTTGTTGCTTATTCTTTGACACGAAGTGAAAGAAGCATTTTACCAATGAACCCTTGAAAATGAAAGGATCGTCGAGATGCAGCATTCGAGCTAAAGCAAAACTGTTAAATAGAATCTACATTAAGGTAATCCTACAATATTATATCCTTGCCTAGTTATCCTTTATTGCTGTACGTATTAGTACAGATATATCCCTCGAATAGCCCTACAGAATAGTCTGTCCTTCGGAGCTCAATAATAATAAACATCTCGATCATTCTTTGCAATGAAAGCGACTGGCTTGTCATTCCAATCTTCCACTCTCCTCGCACTAACTAGACTGAATGTAGAGTCATGTGTGCCAATAAAACCTGAGGCCATACTCTGAGCGACGATATCCACTAGCGGAGGGTACCAGTATCCGTATTTTTGAATCGTCTTCTCCTCTTCGTGATCAAGCCGGACCCAACCCAAGTAATAAACTTCTTCCCAAAACTCAGGATCTTTCTCATCTGTAAGAGCTTAGGTTAGAGATGTACATCATCAAATTATTCCACAAGGCTAACCTGACATAAGGACGACCTCTTTCACGACGATGTCGTGTTTCTCCCAAAGTTCGAGTTTCATCTCGTTCACCCGTCTCTCAAACTTTGATAAAGGGATTAAGCAATCTCCGGGTGTATCCCAACACTGATAAGCAAAATCGCCGCGGCGCATATGAACGGCGATAAACTAGGACGAAATCAAAACCTTGGATTAAGGATTGGAAGGAAGAAATATTTGAACTCACGGGAGGGAGGCGGTCTGGAAATGCGCCAAAAGCCCTAGCTAGGTATCCTGAGGCAAGTTCCACCATTCTATCCGTGAAATGCATATGCTTTCCAACCATCGTCCAAGCAGGTGCCCATGAGAATTTCCACTCAAATGTCTCCGGGCTTGATGTTGCGTAGTAGAGAAAATCGAAGCAAGTCATATGCTTGTCAGGAAGGAGTTCTTCTCCCATGGGAGACTTTTCCATCAGCGTGTAGCGCCCATTCGGAGGAGGAAGTGGACGTTTGGGATAGATATATCGGACCAACTTAGAGAAGACGAGATGGTCGTCATTCCCATCGCTTGGATTAACCCGAGCCTCCGTGGGCGCTCGAGTGTACGATATATCAAGCTTCAAATGATTGACGACCGAGCTGACCCGTAACGGATTGGGAATATTCCCTGGCCTCGTTGACCAACACCCTAGATGTTCCCGTTCCTCGTCTTTAACATGTTGGTCAGATTTCAATGACGGTAGATCTTTCACGTCGCGCCATTCGAGGATCGGTATGTTCATGGCGTCTCTTGCTCGTGTAAGATTGAAAATGTCACCGAATGGGACCACCCCAGCATCCAATGCTACTCCAATGAGCTCCTGAAAGCACATCTATCATCGAAAGGCGCTCACGGATATGATGATCTGGGCCAAAAGGTGGAATAATTGGAATGCGATCCGATATTAGGCCCATGTAAACCATGTTGACCTGCCTTCCATGAGAACTGGGTAGGAAAAGTGAAAACGATTGCAGGAACTCACATAACTCATGAACTGATTAGCTGCGTAAAACAATCGTCAAACTCTTGTGAAGATAACTCGAACAAAGCTGCGTACTGAATCCGGCGTTCGACCATGCTGTGATATAGAATTTTTCTTGCAGAATGTTATCTGGCAGTTACGTCTAAGTCTAATTCGAAGATAAGCAGCGCGAAGAGAACCATGCCTTTGAACTTCTTAGCAGGTCCACCTTTTAGATATTCTGAAGGGTCCCATGACTTGGAGCTGGGCGCCAAAGTGCTAGTGACCGTTTTTACTCGATCCCGGAGAGGTGGGAGTTTTGGGCAAAACGCGGCTTTTTCCTGCGCCGAGAGCGACTGTTGTGCATGATTACGCGTGGGTTTGGTGGTCCTGGGAGATTGAAAAAGAAGTGAGAGACCCAACTGTGCTACAGTTATACCCGCCACTATGAGGACAGCCAGCAGCAGAACCCATCTGAAGCGGGACAACATAGTGGAATGCAAGAGACATCAACACAACCGCTGTTTCAGTGGTATCTCTGGGCGTTCCTGAAGAGATGTCGATGTCCCATGTTTTGCCGACCGTGACGGAATGATGTTTTAGTAATTTAATTAAACGCGTTTCTACTCAGCATGCTTATCATTTTTTGAGTCTCCTAACTATACAATGTAATGACTAATAAAATCTTTCCAAATCCCTGAAACAAATAAATGGTATGCGTATATCTTTAATGGCCTGCTGAGCTTCTAGGAAAAGCACCTGCGTCTTCCAAGAGCTTCCGTAAAGCCTTACTTTCATGGAGCTCATCTAGGGCGTCTGAACCACCGATCGATTTTCCGTGAAGAAGGATGTTAGGGAATGTGGAATGGTGAGTCAAGCGCGTCAAGAGATGCTTTATAACGTTTCCATCGTCTACGAAAATATCAGAAAAATATAACAGGAGCTCTAACACGTATGTACCTCTTATATCTACCTCGATGATCTTCGGTGGAGGTTGAAGGTCGTAAGTAGCAAGTAAACTTTTAGCGCGCTTGGAATATCTACATGCCCTGTGAGCATCATCACACAAGAGACACAGACAATATAACTCACGGGCAATAAGTCTTCATCATAGCCATAAATGATATATAAATCAATGTATATTTTTTTAAAGGACAGAATGCCACATACCTTGCTGAATACTATGACGGGAAATTCTGAATCGATTCGGTCGCGTTCTTTATCCCAATCCAAGCTTTTGTCACCAGCAGCATAGAACTTTAGACTAATTGGCATAGTGGGGTTGAGGTCGACAGCATTGCTGAGAACATGTTCTTGTTCGTTGTCGCCCGTGACGAGATGGAGAAGGCCATAAATTTCCTGGACTTCACCCTTATTCGACTTTGTGAGTTTCGCTATGCTTGCGCGGGATAAGCTTGAAAGAGAAGCTTCTCTAAAAGAGATCGGTATTTCCCATGGAACGAAAAAGAAGAGGAACACTGCGACTATGAGGGTACCGAGCAATACACGGCGTCGACGAACTGCAGAACCAGCAGGGGCGCGCATCGTTTGCATAAGCAATGAGTGAATGTCTGGAATAGGTTTATGTTGGGTATCAAAACTTGAAAAGGTTTTTGCTGCAGAAGGACGTAGCAGCTCGCAAGTAGCAGTGGATGTCAGAACTTGTTATTCCGATTAGGATTGGGATTTCGGCTAATCCGACTACAGAGTATCGGCCCGAAAGGTTTTCGATAATATTACGCGCAAACAACGCGTGGCGCGTGCAATTTGCAAATGTGCTGCCGCTTCACCACAGTGACCACACCTCCATATCCGAGATAAGGCTGGTGCATTTAAGCTATTCTGTAAGATGCGTCACTCAGTGCTACCAAATCGCACTTCCTACGCTTCATCCACATCAAACACAACTTCTTCTGCTGCGGCAACAGCCAAGCTCATCGAAAAGAAGAAAGAATATGACGCAGTAGCGGCTTTGGAAAGGGCAAGTGCGCTATACCATGAGCGCATTGAAGCCCTGAGCGAGGACTGCGAAATCATGGCAAACGCTGGGGAAGGTATGTTCGAGCGCATGATGGTTGTGTTTCTCTTGAATAAATGCATCTTCTAGTTCATGGACAAGTCCTGGCACAATGGCCGAAGATGTTTCAGATCCTAAGCCAATTCCGTGAGGCTTCACCTTCTGTCGCGTCTTTCGAGCTTTCTCTCTCATATTGATGTATCTAGTTGCGGCGCGCGACAACCTCAAAAATGAGGCCGAAGGCCAGGAGTCCAATGACAGTCAAGCTGAGGGACAACGATTGGTCAGAATCCCGATAGAACAACTACAGGAAGCCCAGGAAAAATCGCAATGAGATATCCAAAAATTAAACATGCGCATCACATATCATTAAAGGGATATAAGCTATAGATCATGCCCCCCGCTCCAATCTTCATCGGGCGGATTTCTGGTTACTTCTACCACTCCTTTTTCATCCATATTCGCCCCGACATCACTGGCATCTACTCCAGCCTCTTTGAGGTCCCTCGTCAAGATCTCGCTCAACCCGAGTGGGTCCTTGGGTATCCAAATCCACGCTTGGTCGACGTACGTAGATGGATGATCAAACGCATGCTCATTTTCATCATCCTCATCCTCAGAGTCAGAGTTCCGGGCAGCGGGTGTTGCTGGGTCGAACATAGGAGCCGTTTTCTTCTTCTTCGAAGATGCCTTTGAATTAGTGCTATCGATGGATTTCTGCCTCGACAAGTCGTTTGAACTACTATCCTGTAACTCGCTATTATTGCTCGACACAGCCGTCGATGCAGAAGCAGATTGTCTATGGCTCGCTTTTTCAGTCAAAGAAGTCATCTCCATGTCATCTTTCTCAACATCTCCGTTACTAGTTCGAGAACCAATTAAATCGTTTCTCACTTTCGCCGTTATGACTTTAGTTTTGGCCTTGATACGCCGACGAACGCTTTGGATTCCTGTAGGTTTCAACGTTGAATCAACACTTTTTGAGCCAAGTATAGTGCAGACTGACGGTTGCGACTGAAAAGATCTATTTCACCTCCTTCATCCTCCTCGTTTGCTTCTACTTGCTTCGAGAACCTAGTAACCATTTTCTTCGTTGCGAGTGACATCGGAAGATATTGTTCCAGCGCTATTTGCTCGTTATTCCCAGAAGTCAGTTTGAGGACGGCTGTACTCACGTTTAAAGCTATTTTGGATAAATGTGTGTGCGCACGCTGTTAACACTAATAGGACTAGCATGAAAACAGCCTGAACCACTGCTGTCTTTCCCGTTTTCAGGAAAAATAGACAAGCTAGGCAGATCTGTTCAATGTACAGGCCCACGACTACAGGAGGAAGATGGATCAATGATTCTTCATGATTTTGTTTTCTAATAGGAAGCTTACACAAGTTATTAACAGCCATAGGGAAGTATAGGCCGCCACTCTCCTTTTCATCAGGTTGGTCGAAAACCTGTGTTAGTACTGGAGGCACTGAGTATGATCACCAAGTTTGGCTGGGGAGAAGAAACCTACGGAATTTCCATGCTATATAAAACATCGCATAGGCTATGTTTTGTGTCAAGACTGCTTTCCGGAAAGGATAAATCGTCGTATGCTTACTGATGAGAGCAAGTAAATTGATAAGTGGAGATAAGACACTATACGCAAAGGTGATAGTAGCGAGGAGCGAAAGTCGGGGTAATACAACTCCAAAATCGGCCTAACAATAATTGAGCGACGAGAAGATAACTAGAGATAATTTCCGCTTACCGCGGGCATCTTAAAGGTGACCTACAATGGCACACGGTTGTAGATATATCATTGATATATCGGTCGAAAAAACTCACCTCATAAGCCTGGCGAGGCGTTCGTCCCAAGAACCATTTGCGCAAGTAATGTAATACCAAAGGTGCCAACTGAACAAGAGCACTGCCAGCACCAGCCAAACCTTGAGTCACTATGATAAACGTAAACGGGGGTTAGTAACTGTTATGTAATGATATTATCACTTCCTTCATACCTAGGTAGGTTAGGAAAAAGACGGATGCTCCCGGCAATTGACTAGAAAGCTGTTGCACTGTTTGGGTGGGATTTTTCACGATCTGGTTCAAAGTTATTCAACTGGAGGATAATGGTTAGAAGACACGGAAACGCACATCCTCGATAGCTGTTTAATCGTATCAATAAATAGTCCATAGCTACGAAGAGTGTCAACCCACCAGTAGTGATGCCAGAAGTTAATGTTACAATTAAGAAACCATGTCTATTGTTGCGGATATTATTAGATTTGTCCGAGGGTGGGGTATCATAATCACATACATTAACAGGAACAGATAAAAGCGTTTGTAAACCGAAATGGACATCAACGAGTACCTCGGAATACATTCATACCAAGCGAGACCTACATCGTCGCAATCAGCACCCATAGTAGACTAATAGATAAGGAATCATACCATATAATACAAAAGGCAATAAGGCAAACATAACGGCCAGAAGTAAGGGAGGCACGACACCCTCGATGAATCCTCTTGCAATAGGTGGAGCTAATTGCAACGCATGTGGTCAGTGAAGATCTGTTGACGGACATTTTTTGAGCACATACCACGGCAGACCCATCTTAACCAGCTGTATTCCACCCATCAGCTACCAGTCGCAAAAAGGATAAGATTTTCACGCACTGTACATCGTCACAGAGATCAGAAAGGTTGCTTAGAGTTCCAATGAATCCTACGGGGAATGCCCAAACAAAAATAAGACCTGCTGTTGCAAGCCATGAAGTGACGTATCGCGACTTCATTTCCAGTGCACCGTCATCCAGATTACGCCAGACAATGTCCTTGGGATGAGCTTCCATGGTCTTGCTATACATCTTCAGAGGCTATTGACCGTACAGATATGTAAGTAAATTTCCAGTCAGTCATAGAAAGAATGCAGGGGTACCTCGTGATAGCTTAAGCATTGAGCAAGGACATGTGCACCCATCTGTAAATTACACCTAATGAATGCACTTCCCAGGAATTTCCCTTTAACTATGTTTTTGCGGTTGTCTTGTACTTCATGATTCAGTTGAGAAATCCTAGCCTGCAGGGAAAAAAATCAACCTCACGTTCCATGGAGGGTTAGAGGTTAAAACACACTTTGCACCAATCGATTGTATCAACTTTAGGGCCAAACAAACCTAAAAAACCAGTTTTGTGATGAGGTCGCTCGGCGGCAGGAACTAATTCGTCTAATAGTTGACGATTCGCTTCGGGCTTTGGCAACTTGAAATCTGAATCTTTCTTTGGGATCTCTTCGTCTTTCAGTTTTCGTGACATGGCCTTCCGATGTTCCTTCTCTTTCCTGTGCCAGGCCAGGGTAGCACTTTTAAGGAGGGCAGATTCGGCAGTTTCAAGCTTTTTACAAGCATCTTCTCTTTTTTCGAAAAGATCATTCAGTGAACCTGTATCACGATAAGTCCACACTTTATCCACTCCTCCTGGCACAAAGCTTGACAACAGTCGGAGATCGCGTTCGTTGCCCAATTCATCGGGAACCGATGTAATAAGAACAGTACGGGCTTGGGCAAGTCGTGAATGGGATTTGCTGATCAGGAATTGATGCCGCATATGTGAAAAATGAAGCATTTCTTTGTAAATCATGTATATGACAAAAGCTGATATCAAGTTCGTGAGTGAAATGACGTCAGTGTATAGTAAAGCTTTTTACCAGTAAGGATATAGACGACGACGACATGTGCACAAAATCGTATTTCATCTTTTGGATCGGTGATACTTGTGGATGTCAGCAAAATAACGGACCGCGGGGAGGTTCGAACGCACTTTGACCATGATATTCGGTCCAGTCCGTGAAGAGTACTTTCAATATATGCGCTATTTGCGGGGATGATAATGATGAATGTAGACCACGTGAATAGCAGAAATATTATCATAAGAAGCCTAACGAAGCGTAAGAACATGTAGCTGTTCAACAAAGTCCCATTTCATGATCAGTGTCAAACTGTGCGGAAGAAGGTTCAAAAATACTGACGCGTCAAGGCCATTCTTGGATATCTGAAGATGATGGTGATCGGACGACTGCTAAAATCATCGGAGACAGAAAAAACCTACGATATCTTCTGCAGGTGTAGTGATGATAGCAGGCACCCATTTCCAAAAACCAGGTGGAAGTTCTTTGGCACGTTTCCTTGGGGTATATTAGTATGAATCTCAAGTGAGCCATAGGAGAAAACGTACTCAGGGGGTGGCAAAACTGTCCGTGGGCTATATATCCTCCACAGTCGTTGTTTGAGGATGATAAATGCGCCAACTTCTACCAGCAGAAGACCCCCATTAACAGCCAAAGAGGTTAGGAAAGCAGTGGTGTTGTTGTTCTTTGAAGTCTTCGAAGGGTCAATTGCCGACATTGCTGCAGGCTCCTTGCTCTTCTTGGTGGCCGACGCACTAGGTCGTTGACCAAGTTACTGACGTGGCACCCAAGTTAGAATGTGCGAAAGGATGAATGAGAGGACCTATATGTATAGGATTGGAATAGACTGTAAGAAAAGGGAGGTGAAATAACAGGGACGAAGGTAAGCGATCATGCCAAGTGGATCCCATGCGGCTAGGACTGCAATGTGCCCAAAGCACCATTGACCACGGGAACGCAACGCATAAGCCAACCTACATAGTGCTCGGATGATATCACGATAACTGTAAATACGTATGTAAACTGGAGCAGAGCCAATCACTATATATTTTAATACTCACGTACATAAATACTCCCCCTCCTTTTAATTCGGACGCAGATCATGATGCATATTACTTGGCGTCATCATCATTTTCATAACTACCTTACATATCCGGCAGTTTTCACTTCAAAAGGGGCATCCTCATTAATAATAATATATAGTGGGTATCAACAAACCAGTTTTAAATGGAAATATCATAGGATATCATC
>Ga0247779_1001676_pt1 | contig 10468 bp, 15 predicted proteins | sample UWRJL221509R5_FD_179925 | JGI IMG/M metagenome (GOLD analysis project Ga0247779, IMG submission 179925) | Plant litter microbial communities from Arlington Agricultural Research Station in Wisconsin, United States - UWRJ-L221-509R-5 | ecosystem: Environmental > Terrestrial > Plant litter >...
CGTGGTGGTATGACGCTCCGACGTCGTTGAACGGCGGACGATGGTCGGTGTATTCGAATCCATACCTCAGCCAGGCAGTTGCGCAGGCGTCGTGACGATGAATCGCCAGTCCGCCAGCGCGGCGGCACGATGGGGGTCGGCATCCGATTTGTACTTGGGGTGCTCGACTATCTCGCGAAACACCTTCATCGACGGGTACTCCACAATCGCGATGTCGTCCCAGACTTCGCCACGTGCGCCCACCAGCACACCGTGCGCGTTTCCGATCCAGACGACTTTTGCCTGTTCGGCACCCGGCACGGCGCTGAAGGCCGGCAAGTAGCGGGCGTAATAGGCCGCCTTACCCGAGCATGGGGTCGCCGCGACGGCCGTGCCATACGCTGCGACTTCGCGGTAGCGCAGCAGGTTGACCATCGCGATCGGCCCGTTGTTCCCCAGGATCTCGGCGGCGGTTTCCAGGGCCTTGTGGTCAATGTCGAGCGGTTGCATTGCGTGTCCTTGCTGGGTGACGGCATGATTGAGTCGTTGCCGTGGTCGAGGAATGAGAAGTCGTTCGACTGAATATACGTCCGTGCGTATAATCAGTCAAATGGGACGAAAATCAATCCGTGAACAAACGATCGAGTCGGGCGTCAGAACGCTGCACGAGCGTGGCTACGCGAATGCTGGGGTCCGGGAAATCACCGCGGCCGCGGGAGTCCCGCAGGGGTCATTCATCAACCATTTCGGCTCGAAGGAAGCATTCGCCGTCATGGTTCTTGAGCGCTACGCCGAAAGGACGCATCAAGTCATGGACGCCACACTGCTGGACCCCGAGTCGACACCCGTCGAGCGCCTCAGGGGCTATTTCGACGCGATCACGAGGATGCTCGAAGACAGCGGATGGCGATTCGGTTGTCTCGTCGGCAACATGAGCCTCGAGGCGCCGGAACATAGCGAACCCATCCGCGAGAGCCTGGTTGCCATCATGGAGTCTTTCACGGAGCGCTTCGCAGAGGCGGTGCGTGCTGGCCAAGCAAGTGGCGACTTCCGTGACGACGTCGAGGCTACCGAACTGGCCGCATTTCTCCTGTCGGCATGGCAGGGGTCGATGCTTCGAATGAAAGTCGACCGGACGGGCGCGGCGATTGAACGCTTTTTCAAAATTGTCTTTGCTTCGATCGTCGCGAGGAACGCCTGACGGTTCAACTGCAAGGACACCGGCACCTACGAAAGGCACTCAGAATCTGAGCGACTCCTGATGACATGATGCGGGTCATCCGACGCCGGGCACACCTCGGCCGACCTCTTGGGCTCGGGACACGTCGAATCCCTTCGGCTGATTTGGCATTGCCGTCAAGCTCATCGCGGGCATCGAAGTCTAAACACCGTAGTGTGCGATAAGTGAACTGCGGCGATGCTGGTTACCGTGAGGCGGTCGCCTGAACGGTGATCTTGGTCTTCCTGTGCCTTGCGTTGATTTTGCCAATCGCGTTGAGCGCCGCGCCGCTCATCTGGAACTTAACCGGCCAGCCATGGCATCTTGAACCGGGCCGCGCCCATCGGCCATCACCGGGAACCTCACGATCCACGGCATCACGCAACCCGTGACGCTGAATGTGACCTCTTTCAAGCACGGGCCTCACGGCAACCTGCAACACCGCGAGGCAGTCGGCGGAACTGCGACCGCCAACATCTCGAGAACCGCCTTCGGCCTTGGAAGGTACGCACCCAATGTAGGCCATGACGTCACCTTGACGGTTAGCCTCGAGGCAATCCGGGACTGACACATCGGTCGAGTTCCCGTTGTTCAGGCGCGCGTCTATCGCGTTGCCCGGTGCCGCAGTGCCAGACTGCGGGCGCCGGGCCGCGTTGCCATCCCGGCGCGACGATTCGAGCATTCGCGACAGTTCGTAAACAACGACGCGATCGCGCGGCGCCTACCTTGGGCGATGATCCTTGCAAGGATAGGAATCTGATTTGAGAAAACACCGGCTTATGCGTTGGACGCTAACGCAATAACGTGACGACAGACATGAAAGTCTGCGCTTCAGGGCCCCTTCTTGACGTCGCGTTTCAATTTTACGGAGAGCCCAAGTGAACTCAAGTTTCCAACCTCATTGCCGCCGCCATCAGACGCGCATCCTCGCTGTGTTGCTGGCGCTCACGCTGTCCGCATGCGGTGGTGACGACAGCAAACCGGTGATCCCGCTCCCTGCGGCGATTCCGGTTGGCAACAGCACACCCGAAGACATCACCGCCGATGGAGATCGCGCTTTCGTCTCCAACTTGACCGACGGCTCGGTGACCCGGATCGACCTCGCCAATGGCGGTGCGGCATCGATCTTCGTACCACCCGCCACGGACTCGTACAGCTCAGCTTGGGGCTTGCGGATTGTGCCTAGCAAGAATTGGCTTCTCTCCATCCAGAATCCGCCGTACGACTTCAATCCGGCGCACGCGGGCACCGGCCGGGTTGTCGCATTCGATTTGGACACAGGAACCAAGATCAAGAGCTGGGATCTGCCCGCCGACACGGTTGGCAACTCACTCGATGTCGACAAGTCGGGCAACATCTACGTCGGAGACTTCGGCCCGCACACACGAATCGTGAAAATTGACGCGCAGACGAATGCGGTCTCGATTTGGGCGACCGACAGTCGCTGGGTCGACAACAGCTTCGGATTCGGCGGATTGGTGTACAGCGGAACGGGCCTGTACGCGGCGCACGACAACAAGCTATGGTTTATCGCCATCCATTCGGATGGCACGCCCGCCGCCCCGGCGGTCGTTTCGATCGCCGGGAATCCCGTCATCTTCGCCGATGGCATGACTTGGACGGGATCGGGTATCGACTACTCGTACAACGACCTGTTCGTAGCGGGGAATCATGGGGTCGCCTACCGGGTGGATTTCTCCGATCCGACCACGGGTGTCCAGACCGTGCTTGAGACGGACTTGGCGGACCCTTCCGGCATGACGACGGCCACAGTGAATGGCAAAACCTACTTGCTGGTCAACGAATCGCAGTTGGGAGAAGCCGGCCCACCGGATCTACCGTACGTCGTCAAGACATTCCTCCTCGCACCCTGAGACAGCGCCTCCACGCGGCCGCGGCATGTGCGTGTCTGCCCATTGATTTCATCCACCTGCAAGAAAGTCCTTATGAACAAGCGCTTCGCGTTTTCATTGTTTGCCATCGTCCTTGCCTGCCTGACGGGTACCATGCCGGCCAGCGCGGCGGATGCCCTTGCAAGCGATGGCCAGCAGATCGAGCAAGTCGTTCATCGGTATGGCGATGCGCTCAACGCGGGCGACGCCGCTGCAGTGGCGAGCCTGTACACGGCAGACGCCGTTGTCATGGTGCCCAATATTCCAACCGCCGTCGGGCGAGCTGCAGTCCTTGACTCCTACGCGGCAACCTTCAAGGCGATCGCATTGGACATTCGTTTCAAGCTTGGCGGGCTCGACCTGGTCGCGCCGGAATGGGCCGTTGTCCGCAGCACGTCCCAGGGTTCGATTCGTCTGTTGGCCAGGGGTGCGCAGATTCCTGAATCCAATCAGGAGTTGTTCGTCATGCACAAGGTTGGCGGCGAATGGAAGATCGCGCGCTACAGCTTCTCATCCATGCTCGCCGCACCCCAGTACGAATGACGACCGCAAGAGCGGCCAACGGAGGGCAAGGTGGCAAGACAGAGGATGTCGGAGTGCGTCACGCAATAGGCCGCCCCAGAGGCTTCGAAACGATCGTCTTCCCACGGCCTTGGGATGTCGCCTGATACAGTGCCTCGTCAGCGCGCGCCAAGACTTGCTCGAGTGACATCCCTGCATTCGATTGAACAATGCCAGCGGAGAAGCTGTAGGCGATGGCGTCCGCTGGCGAAAGCAGTCGGCGAAAGCGATCAACGACTCGCTTCGCCACGGCGCCGCTGCTCCCCGATATCAGAAGCAGAAACTCTTCTCCGCCAACGCGGCGAAAGAGATCCGTGGGCCGCAGAAGCGATTTGCAGAGATTGACGAAGTGGCGAAGAACCCCGTCGCCAGCATCATGCCCGGAGCCGTCATTGATCGCCTTGAAGTGATCGAGGTCCACCATCACGATACACAGTCCCTGCGCACCAGCGCCATGTTCGAGGGCGTCCCGGCAAAGCGCGAGGATATGCCGCCGGTTGGAGGCCCCGGTGAGTTCATCGGTCAATGAAGCGGAAAGCGCCGTGCGATGCGCCTGCGCGAGCACCCGCTCGTGTGCCTTCAGGGTCGAGATGTCAGTATCGACGTCGGCGTGCAGCTCATGTCCCATAGACAAATGATCCACCCGGGACTCGTTTCGGGCAACCCCGGTCCACAAAGTGCGAGTGCGGTTCTTCAAGCTTGAGCGCATTGGCGCCCGAAGGAGCGCATGGCTGTCGAGCTGGCGAACAGAGTGTTTCGACTCGAAGCTCCGCTGCCGTGCTAACTTTGCGCATCGACGTTGCGGCCGCCCTGAAAGCGGTAGCTCTGTGAGCGCTGAATGAGGAAGTATTGAGCACCGACAAGAACGCAATGGCCCTCTACGTGAGGGTCGTCGAACATGGAAGTTTCACCAAGGCCGCGCTCCGGGAGGGGGTGCCGGTGTCGACCGTCAGTCGCCGCATCAGCGATCTGGAGACGGCACTTGGCGTCCGGCTGCTGGAGCGGACGACACGGCAGCTTCGGATGACCCCGATCGGGCGGGACTATTTCGAGCTGTGTCGCCGAGGTCTGGCCGAGTTCGACGCCGCGGACTCCCTGGTGAATGACCGTCAAGCCGAGATATCCGGTCGGCTGCGCATTTCCGTGCCGCCCAGCATGTCGGATCTGATCGTGGTGCCGTTGGTCGAAGGCTTCCAGGCGGTTCACCCCAAGGTGGTCGTTCATTGCTTGGTGACAGAGAGGTTCGTCGACCACATCGCTGACGGAATCGACCTGTCCCTGCGCGTGGGAGAGCTCGAAGACAGCAGCCTTGTCAGCCGGAACGTGTCGCTGCACCGACCCAAGTTGGTGGCGTCGCCGCGCTACCTGGAGCGTCGGGAGCCGCCCTCACATCCAGACGAGCTGGCCGAGCACGTCAAAGTGGCGTTCTCACGCTGGGACCGACCGCTGCAATGGACGTTGACTTCTGCAGGCGAAACCGTCCTGATCAAGCCAGTGCCCGCACTCGTGATCAATGACTATGCCGGCGTCCGTCAAGCCTTGCTCAATGGGCAGGGTGTCTCGGAACTTCCGACGTTCATCGGCGAGAGCGCTCTGAGCCGGGGCGAGCTGATCGAGATCCTGCCTGCCTGGCGGTTTCCCGCCTCGAAGGTTGGTGTCATCTATCCGAGCGGCAGATACTTGTCACCGCTGGTTCGGGCGTTCAAGGACTTTTGTGCAGCCTACTTCCTGCTTCATCCGCTTGCGGAGGCGGACTGACTAGGTCACCGGTACGACGCATCATCCACTCGTTGCGCGTCTATTGGACTTGAAAGTCATATTCTCGATTTTATCTAGAAGCCATGAACCGGCATCCGCCTAAATCCCAAGCAAGGTGATTGCGGGTATGGAAAAAGTTTTATAAATCTCGAGATATAGCCCAAGTTTCGGGTCAACGAACCGAGCTGAAGCGGCATCTCGAACTCAGGCTGCGCGCTGACAGCACTCAGTTCCCCAGGAGCAAATAAATGAACAAGAGTGCTGTACTTGGCCTCGGCGCGATGGGAAGGCGAATGGCGGCCAATCTCATCAAGGCCGGGTATGCGCGGCACGCAGCGCACAGCGGCGTATCGCTGCTGGACACGAGCGACGACCGCCCTCTGTACGACGAGTAGGCCGACCGAGCCTTGGCTGAATTTGGACGGCGGGGCGCGTTCGCTGTCGTTGTCACCGGCTTACCAGTCGCGGTGAGCATCGCCCGCGAGTCGGACGCGATCGCACAAATCCGAGGTGCGCGGAGGGATCGTCAGAGACCGTCATGAGCGTGTGCCGGGGCGCTCGAGGCATGAGCAAGACGCTGCTCGACGCGCATCTGCGATTGAGCATTGAAGGAATCGAGTGCGGATTCGTGCAAGCCTTGTCAATCCTCCGACCGAGTGCTCGGCGCCTCGATGAGATGAACCTCGGCATCTGGATGCCGCATCGCGGCTTTGGAGTTCTGGTGCACTTCCCTTGTGAATCCACTTCCTCTATGTAGGCCAGCGCACAGACTCGGCCCTCAGGACGAGCCATTGTGCGGTGTTAGCTTGGCGACCGCGCCGGAGCTCCTACGAAAATCGACAGACGGGTACCCCTCATGAATAGCTTCCTCTTGATTGGCCTCGATCCTCACGGAATCGACTTTTCGGCGCCGGGCGTTCCGAAGGGCATGACGGCTGAGAAGCTCTCTGCTGCGGTGGCGGAAGCGCAGAAGCAGTTCTCGGCACAAGGCGACCTGCTCGACAACTGCATCATCAAGATGGACGGATCGGCGGAGGCTCCCGTCACCGCTCAACTCGCGAGCGCGACTTATGACGCGGTGCTCATCGGTGGCGGCCTGCGACAACCGGACACCAACATCGAACTCCTGGAGCGAATCATCGATTCGATTCAAACCCATGCTCCCGGCACTCCGATCGGCTTCGTAGCGCTACCTGATGGCAGCTTGAGGGCCGCCGCTCGTGCGCTATCTCGCAAAGGCGAGCAGTCAATACGAAACGGGGGCGGCAGCCAGACGGTGTCGCTCATGAAGAAGGGCGACGATGCCTTCAATTCCCGAGATGTTGCGGGAATGAAGCGCGCACACCATCCCGAGATGACGGCGCACTTGACTGGGAGCGCGAAGCCGATCCAGGGAGAGCCGGCTCATGCGGCGGCGATGAAGCAGATGCTTGCAAGCTTTCCTGACACGCATGTTCACAACGACCCCTACACCGTCAGATTCGGTAGCGATGACTGGTCGGCCGTGATCTGCCGCGCCACCGGGACCTTTACAGGCGAGATGACATTGCCCAACGGGACAAAGGTCGCCCCGACAGGAAAATCGTACGACGTCAACCTGTGCACGATCGCGAAATGGGACGGCGACCGGATGCGTGAAGAGTACGTCTTCTGGGACTCGGCTCTCCAGGCGAGGCAGATCGGGCTCTCCTAGTTGGATGATTTGATCGGGCCGGCGCGGACCGGACGAGCCGGGAGGCCCAAGGCCGCATGCTGCTCGTGCTTTCCAGGAGATCGTTTTCATGACTACCGTCGAAGCGCTGCGCACCTCTGATGATCGCTTCAGCGCTCTTCCCGATTTTCCGTATCCCCCTCACTATGTGGACAGTCTGACGGGCTACGAAGGGCTCCGGGCGCACTACTTGGATCTCGGGCCGAGGAACGCAGAGCGTACCTTCCTTTGCCTGCACGGCGAACCCACTTGGTGCTTTCTCTACCGCCATATGATCCCCGTATTTGTTGAGAGCGGTGCGAGAGTCATCGCGCCCGACTTGTTCGGCTTCGGTCGTTCTGACAAACCCGTTCATGACGCCGCATACACATTCGGTTTCCACAGGAACTTTCTTCTTCGCTTGGCTGAATACCTCGATCTTCGCAACGTCACGTTGGTCGTCCAAGATTGGGGAGGCACGTTGGGATTGACCTTGCCCGTCGATGCAGGATTTCGTTCCAGATTGGCCAGGCTCCTTGTGATGAACACCGTTTTGCCCGTTGGGAAGGCGCTTGGTGCCCATTTCTACAAGTGGAGAACGGTGGTTCGGACCTCGGCAGACTCCCCGGTAGGACAATGGATGCAAGCTGCTGAGCCTGAGCTTTCCGATCAGGAGATTCTTGCCTACGATGCTCCCTTTCCGGACCGCCGGTTCAAGGCCGGGGTGCGCAGGTTCCCTGACCTGGCCATGGTCGAGCCTGACATGGAAGGAGTCGCCGAAGCGCAATCAGCACTGAGATTTTGGTCTCAAGATTGGTCGGGCCAATCCTTCATGGCTGTTGGAGCCAAGGATCCGGACGCGGAACCGATGCTGTCCTTGCGTGCCCACATCCGTGGCTGTCCCGAGCCCATGATGCTTGCCGAAGTCGGCCACTTCGTGCAAGAGAATGGGCTGGCCGTAGCCCGCGCAGCCCTACGGGCATTTGGCGATACCCAGTAAGAGCCTGCGGAGATATGCCTCGACGCGCCAATTGACTTATCGAAGACGATGATCGGGCCGTAGACCTGGTCCGACAGGTCGACGCACGACGAGACACTCTTCTTGTCAGACGCACGGTCTGGCAGTTGCCCGGGCCTGTCTCTTCCGCTGCGAAGCTGTTGCGCTGGACATCTCAAAGTCTTATCAGCATCTTCCCCTTGTTCTCACCCTCGAAAAGACCCAGGAAGGCCTTCGGCGCGGAGTTCAATCCTTGAGACACAGTCGAATACGGACGAATTTTTCCGGTAGCAAGCAATTCTCCGACGTGAGTTTCAAACTCATGTTTCCGGTGCAAGTAATCGGACGAGATGAATCCGCGCAAGGTCATTCTGCACGTAACGGCCTGCGTAAGATGCTGCAAGGAAGTCGGCGGTCCTTCGCCGTTGTATTGACTTATCATTCCGCATAACGCGAACCGCGCGTGTTGCTTGCCCGTGGCAAGCGCAGCGTCCAAGTGCTCTCCACCGACATTGTCGAAATAGACGTCGATACCCTGCGGTGCGGCCGTACGAAGTTTATCAAGAACGGTTCCATCAGCTTTGTAGTCGATGACAGCATCCGCGCCCAGTTCGCGCACCCAGGCGCATTTGCTTGCTCCTCCCGCGGAGGCGACTACGGTCAATCCTCTTGCTTTCGCCAACTGGACGACGGCAGAACCCACCGCACCGGCAGCACCTGAAACGAAAACAACATCACCGACCTTGGCCGCGGCTACATCGAATAATCCGAAATAGGCGGTCATGCCAGGGCCGCCCAGAATGCCAAGATATGCATCGACCGGCACGTCCTTGATCGGCTGAATACGGGTGACCTGCGTTGCCGACAAGATAGCCTCATCCCGCCAACCCATCATATGCTTGACGAGGACACCAGGTGCAAAGCCGGGCGCTCTAGATTCCACGATCTCCCCGATCGCGCCGCCATCCATCGGATCTCCAACCTTAAACGGTGGTATGTAGCTGCGCTCATTGCCATCCATGCGAGGACGCATATAGGGATCTACTGAAAGCCAGAGATTTCTTACGTGGATCTGTCCCTCTTCGAGGCGCGGCAACGCGATCTGCTTCAGCTCAAAATTATCCAGATTCGGCCTGCCAATCGGCCGCGACTTGAGATGCCATGCGTAGGTCATTGCCTATCTCCCATACTGTTACTAATCTAAACGTCGCCACTGACGACGTCTAGATACGCCCGGCATACCACGATCCTGCCCTTGCGGCACTTGCCCGAGAAGCACAACTTGGCGCCCGGCGTGCTGCGCGTGGTCAACGCTCTGCTGCAACACAAGGGCCTGCTGCTCAAGCCTGGCACGGCAGTCGACGCCACGCCGATCTCGGCGCCGCGCTCGACGAAGAACAGCTCTGGTGAGCGCGACCTGGAGACGAAGCCGAGGACGAAGGGAAATCAGTGGTACTTCGGCAGGAAGGCCCACATCGGCGTCGATACTGAATCGGGACTGGTGCACACACGGTGCGAGGCACATCGGGCAACGTCAACGACGTCGTTGTGGCAAACAGCCTGCCGCACGCGAAGGGCATCGTGTTCGCCGATTCGGGGCACCGCGGCGCTCGCAAGCGATCCGACGCGAAGCCCGGTGTGAGCTGGCAAATTGCGCGGCGGCCGAGCTTGCAGGCCCTCCGAGGCAGGGTCGCGACGACACATTGGACGGCGCGTTGTTGGATGACATCCTTCGCCTGCCGTTCCTCCGCATCGCCACTGGCGAGCCCGACGTGACGCGCTCTTGGGGGATTCGCGCCGCAAAGCAGCGGCGATGATGAGCCTCGTACAGTCGGCGAGGCTCAACGGTTCCCTCCATAACGCGGCGTTCCGGAAGAAGTTGGCGTTGCGGATGCAAGAGCAGGCTGCCGCGTACCGCGGTCGACGGGCCTTGACGCCCAATGTCATGTAGCTATGATGACTACATGATTCGGAAAGACGCCCTGCTGCTTGCTTCACATGTGCTATTGCACATGCTTCGTCGCCCCGACCAGCCGGCAACCTCAGAGACGATGGCAGGCTGGGGTGGAACCCATTCGGTGGTGATACGCCGCACTTTTGCCGGTCTGCGAAGGGCGGGTATCGTCGCGTCCGAAAAGGGACATGGGGGAGGATGGCGGCTCGCCCGCGATCCCCGGACGATTACCGTCGCCGATATCCAGCGCGCGCTCGCGTCGGAGACGCCAGCCCAGTCACTCCAGCGGCCGGAGTGCCTGGTTGAGCAAGCAATCGAGGATGCCTTGAGCGATGCCCGGGCCGAGGCTGACCTCGTGCTTGAACGCCGCCTTGAGACCTGGACGCTGGCCGATCTCAATGCAGCCGTTGCCCGCCTG
>Ga0247779_1001677_pt1 | contig 10467 bp, 10 predicted proteins | sample UWRJL221509R5_FD_179925 | JGI IMG/M metagenome (GOLD analysis project Ga0247779, IMG submission 179925) | Plant litter microbial communities from Arlington Agricultural Research Station in Wisconsin, United States - UWRJ-L221-509R-5 | ecosystem: Environmental > Terrestrial > Plant litter >...
TCGGTAAGATAGTGGCCTCGTATATTTTGCCTATGAGTCCAAGGACATGGTCCCCATAAGCAAAATATTCTTGATTTTGCACCTGTTCAGCTGCCATTTAGTGAAGAGCTTTAAGAAGTCAAAGAAAAAACAGACAATTTTTTCGAATAATCAGACAAGCCAGCCATGGATGGAACCCACAAATTTGAGCTCGGAAACAGGAAAGTTTGCATCGCAAAATGGCGGAGGCGTCTCCCACTCGTACATACAAAGGATGTTGATAAGGCCTTCCCACTGTAGAGGATCAGACGCTTCTGCCTTCTCCATAATACCAACGCAGGTGTCAAATAGTGCGCCTGGAGAATCGTACATGCTGAAAGCAATTTTATGTTATGGAATAGTATACAAGCGTGTATTCCATGGTACATAGTACTTACCTCACTTTCCCCTCATTCAAATCGTTAAGATGCTCGAAGTATGCAGAGCACAGTAAAAGAGAGTTTCGCTCTAAGCAATTTGCAAACTCATCACCGAAGATCTTATCGTTAAGGTCTACTGCCTTGAAAGAATATGAAGGGTAGGTTGTATTGTTTTCACGGTCATGATCGAGATGCAGGAAGTCGGGATTTTGGTACCGTATGGTGTGAAAATGTACGTTATTCATGATGAATGCCTTCACCCCGGAGATATCAATGGTGGTTAAATGTCCTAGTTCCCAAAACGATACCTCAGTAGAAGCGAAACAGGGCAAATACTTTATGGTTTGAAGAGCATCAAGGCCTAGTGACTGGATATGTGAAAGGTACGATTGTTGACAAATCGATTTAATTTCTGTTGCCAGCGTCTCGGTGGCCGACCGTACAATAAGTTCAACATCAGACCTCTGGATGTTGATATTTAGAGTTTTCGTGCAATGTAATATGAGAAACTCCTACCTCTGATTTTTCTAAGCGTTGCATGAGTTCCAGGATATAATTAAGAAATCGTATGCGGTGAATTCCTTCCCGAAGAACTCGACCAGAGCCATTAACGAGATCGGTTATAACAGAAGATAGGTGCAGTAGATGAGGATGTACTCTGTCTGGATGCATCGATTTTTGAATGACTTTACTTCGTAGGAAGTCGAGCCACATCGTGTCATAGACCATTGGGCCTTTGCATTCCCTAGGATAGGTTTAGAAAGATGCAACAGTATCCAATCAATAACTCACGACACGTCAGTGATTCCTTTCAGTAGCCAGTCAAAAGCTCTGTCGACGAGATGATCGCTGAAGCTTTCTGTCTTCATCGAAAACTCTCCTGAACGCCTTTCATCCTCCAGGAATTCAGGGAATGATCGATGACAATATTGTATGCAGGGGTCAGGAATCCCGAGAAAAGCATCGAGATCGGCATCCCCGTTGGGTTTGAAAGCCTCGGTAGTCACCTTTATCAAAGAGCTGATGGCTCGGAGGACCATGGACGTTTCATTTTTGTTGATTCCCATGAATATGTGCAGAGCTGTAGGTCCAATATTAGCGAGTATTCCACCTAGGACCGTCTTCAGCGTATCCTTTCGTGGGTACACCGTCAAAATTTTCTTGTAAAGTTGGTCAAGGCTAGAGAAAGCTGGTTTTCTTTCATCCCTGTCGAGTTCCAGCAGAATATTTAGCTTTGTTTGGGGGTCGAGGAAGTCGTCCGTGTAGTCGCCAATAAATTTGAGGATGGTAGACGCATAAACGAACTGACAAGACGCCATAGCCGTGAAGTGATCGATTATTGTGGTCGACGGCCATGGTTTCATCACCCCGGACATTACGTCCGGATTCTGGTCAAGGATCTTCGCAAACCCGTCACGCAGGAAGGTTTGGATGTCTTTAGTAGATTCGTACTCAAAGTCATTGAGACAAATCGTTCTTGTAGCGTCTTTCAAAGGTACTGAGCTGAAAGAACGGTCAATCCAAAATTCGGGGCGACTCGCAATGAGGAATCGAAGATGTACTCGATGCTTTGAAACAGCATCTGCAATGCAGCTCAGAATTCCTTGCTGTTGCACTGGTGTGTCGCATTCGTCCAGACCATCAACGATGACTATCGGGGAATTGACATGTGCCGGAGGCGATTGTGGTAGCAAAGCTTTTAACGGTTCGATGATAAGAAGCTGGCTTTGTACCTCCATGGTCTTGGTGGTAACAGATGGTTGGGAAATCATAACTTCGTTGACAAGTTTGGCCATGCCAGGAATATAATGGGCAATTTGATATGCCAGTGTCAAGAACAGAGCGCTACTTCTCTCGCGTTCCGGAATATCTCGAGCAAAAAAGAAACTCCCAGCGTAAAAAGGAGACTGCATTTGGCGAAGGAGCTCTGCTATCTTCTGCATGATGGATGATTTTCCGGCGCCTGCTGGACCGTATAACCATAATACACCTGTTTCAGGAGGCGAGTGTTCTATCCATTCCATTATCAGCTTGATCACAGTCTCTCGCGTGCCAGGATGACACGTCCCAGCTGGGTAACGCTGAGCAGAGTCGAACATTGCCCCATCTGAGATAGCTTCCTTGAGCAAGGTCAGGCCTACAAGGCATCAGCCACATCTCAACTTGAGGCGTTAATAGACACACCTGCGTTCTTGATAGTACGATAATCATGGTAATGGTAGTCGCCTTGGATAGTGGTGAATGTACCTCCCGAAATGTGGAAGTCGCGACTTTGATTGAACATCTCAATACATAGCGAACATATTCAATATGAGAAGGTATTAAATCCCCAGAAAACAAGGAATGACAGCGTTTGCCTAGGATACGAGGTCATCTTACCCATGGGTTGCGAATAACGTAAGAAACAAAGGGCCTCCTTCCACGCAGGTAGACGAGTGCGAAAAAATAGCACTGAACCACTGTATTATGAAGTACGCGCTGTCATCACATCTTGTTCTCTGCATTTCACACTTGCACGTTGACAACACATCTTACATCTTACGTGAATTCCTTGAGAACACTTCAACAAAGCATGGCGTTCTAAGAATATCAGTAGTGGCATATAGTCGTGAATCTTTGACAAATACTCACAGACTATTCGAGCACATCTTAATATGGTTCTTGAATGTATTCGGAGTCAAGTGACGTCTACATGCCGTCAAATCAACTACAACTTGAAGGTCACTCGGCGGAGAGCTCAGGCCGTCACTTTGAGACTTCATAACACATTATAATTATGCCTGAGCTAACGCAGGCGGTATAGCTCAAAGGTCGGATTATATCATGATGATCATTCTGGCTTTAAATATAAAGCATGTTCAGTGCACGTCAACAAGTCATGCCAAATATTTTTACGTACAATTGAAACCAGGCAGTGGCAGGCATTTTGGAACCCTTTTTTTGAAGAATCCAGTATATTTACTACACAAGGGTGCGCGATGCGGGGACTCGGCTATACCTAAACATCCCCTTCATCAATGGGGTACTTCGGGACTGGTTGCTTAGGAAATTGTAGCACGGTCAAAGGCGCGAATCATTACCTCAATAGACTCATTAATGATGTGGAAGCTATGCTTTCAAATGAGCATATATATTTGTATAAATTTGAGCAAGAAACTTACTGGCAGCAGCTTACAAAGATAAACATGTCGATGTCCATGACGCATTGTTGGCCTTCGCCAATCAGGATTACCACTGTTGTGTCTGCCTGATACTTATTCTCCTCTTCTCACAAAGCCAAGGCGATATTTCTGCCGAAAACCGATTCTTCAACATGGCACCGATGACGTATTTGAAGCACTGCTCGAAAATCTTCAATGGATCCAGCAGTATATGGTATGCATACCATGCGCTTTGTCCCAGGTGCTGCCTTCGTGTAGGCAGCCGCGAAAACGTAGATCGGATAATCTATAGCACACCCAGAATGGTGCCAGCTTGTGGAGCGCCCTATATCCATCGCTTAAAAGCAATTTCGTTGCAACAATGTGTAATCAGCAGTAAAGGCCATGGAGTGTCGTCATCTTCATGCATAATCCCGTGCAGATTTTGGCGGCCCTGTTGAGTTAAAGCAAGGTAAAGCACGCAAACAAGGCCTGTACATTGATAGGCAAAGAGTACCGGTATGAGCGCTTGATCCAAGCCAGTGCCTTCCGAAGCTGAGGCATGTGATTTGAAAGTACGATGGAGCAACTTTCTCTGCGATAGGAAGAAATTGTGAAGAATCACCATGCTTGGATTCTAACGTCACTGACAATAAGGTGTGTTGGGCGCGATTATAAACTGGATGAGATGCAATTCATCGTTACAAAGCTTAACGAGTCCATCGCAGAGCTACGACTGGTGTTAGCAAAATAATTCAACGTAAAAGCATTTGGTCTCACCTAGACTATTTATATTCTTCAATCCTCATGCAAATGAGCTCCATCGGGTTCATCAATACTAGCTTCATACAAAGCACAGAAGAAAGGCATGGCATCGATTTATCAAGCAATATATGCTAACGACCAGACGACCCGGAACAGCAACATTTTGGTGGGTGACTTTATTCTTTCCGAAAGTAAGGAAGGCAAGCTTCAACGTGTGCAAACTCATCTCTTGAACTAGTGCTGATCCTTATACAAGAACGCACGTCTTTCGATCAATCGTTGAACCCATTCCAACTGGAATTCGCTCATGCAAGAATCCTCCACAAAAGTAATGAATGATCTTGAAGATTTGAAGCGCAATGATGGTATAAAGGCATGCGGAATGGTCATTGAAAGTGGATATGCCATAGATTACATAGAAACATGGGTTCATGATGTGATGGAGTTTGTAAACGACCAGTCCGGCCTCGCAGCGATCGGTTTGCCTTGTGTCGACGTTGCATCTCCTCTCCTTCTCGAGCCTCTCATTTGATCCGAAAAAAGTTAAGCATCTGAGACAGAGGGCTCTCTAGATGTTGAGCTTAGTCCTCCTCCAGTGACGACGCTTAGCGTTGTACTATTTGAACGGATAAGAGTTGAATATATCGCAGAGTATCATGATTTCTCACTACGCACTTGGATTTTTGTGTCCGTCTTGAGACGGAACCACTGGGGAATAGGCCTTATTACAAACAAAAATGTATCGTTTATAAGAATGCCCGACCAAATATCATCCAATTACGCACCTGTTTTGCCTGCCAGCCTTAGCAAGGATTCTTTTGGTACGGAAGGTCTTTTGGGAAGGCTAGAAAATCATAGAATGGTCGGTCATGGGTTCCTGAATACGTTTAACATGCTGAGCTCACCATCTTTGTCGACGGCGACGGCTGGGGGACTCTACTTTGGATGATCGCGACTAGTTGGGATTAAGGTTCCTGATGTCAGCCGAGCTATACAGTTGTAGCCAAAAGAGCCATGCCGGTGGTATGCCGCAAGAAATCAGCAGACCATAGCTTAATTAGGAGATCTGGGACTGGGCTTGCTAAGCGCTGCTGACAACGCATTATTTATAAGCACCCTTTTGATCTGGGATACGTGGCTCCCAAAAATAGAAATTGCTCTCTGATTTCAACCACGTCGTCCCTCCTTATGAAATTCTTTACTTGGCTTTCTGGTGCTCTTTTCGCAACAACTGTTATGGCCACTGAAAACTCCAAACAAGCTCCCACTGAGCTTCAAATTGAGACTACTTTCAAGCCTGAAGGATGCACCAAAACCGCAAAGACTGGCGACCGTATCAAGGTTCACTATGTGGGTTAAAGGGGTTTAGGGGCTTTTGAAATGCGATTAATATCTTTCCTTAGACCGGAACCTTGTTCTCCAATGGAAACAAGTTTGATTCCAGGTGAGTTGGAATTCCAACTTCTTGGTTGCGCTGGTAACTTACGCGTCATGTAGTCTTGACCGTGGATCGCCCCTGCCTTTGACGCGTATGTATTTTCTCTCCCTCTGTCTTTTCTTTGAGAACTTAAATTACATTGCTCTACATCTAGTTGGCGTTGGTCAGGTCATTAAGGGCTGGGACCAAGGTCTCCAAGGAATGTGTGTCGGCGAGAAACGTACTTTGACCATTCCAGCTGACCTCGCATATGGTTCGCTACATTTTGAATGCCTCGTTGTGAACGTATATCTGAAAAAAGTCTTTTAGGATCCCGTGGTGCCGGTGGTGTCATTCCTCCCAACTCTGCGCTCATTTTCACCTGCGAGCTTATGGAACTTGAATCGACCGGCCACGAAGAGTTGTAATACCCCTGTGTAAATCAACACACGCGATATATATAAGCCATGTGTATCCACCATTTTTACACGCAGTTGGATTAAGCCAATGGCAAATGAAATAATGGAAGTCTTAATTGCTTGTAAGCAAAAGTCTAGCTGTGCGCTAAACAATGTACAAGACGAATGCGATCGAGTTCATGGGCTACGGTCTATTGTTTTATGCGGGCTTACAGCAGTTCTTGACAGAAGACCTCATATTTAGTTTGGTGGGATGGAGATGGTATTGGCCGGCGGAAACTGTCACATTGGGCCTTGTCAGGGGGGTTGGACTGTTGATTTCGTTTGATTTCTTGACTTCAGACATTTTTATGATTATTGCTCGTGTGAGTGTTTTTCGATTGATTTATGTTCTTGTAACCTCCCTCTGCCTATCTGTTCTGGATCCCATCCTGTCTTTATCTTTCTCAAGGCATTCCCATTAAGTTTCGAGTTTGGCCCTCAAACCTTCACATGCATGTTTGTTCATCTCAAACCTACAGCATCCTCGCCTTGACCTCGCTACGATTTTGATTCACTGCCGTTCGCTTTTTCCCGCATTATTTTCTAATGCTAGCCAGCCAGTTCGAATACACTGACTGCACTCGATCACAACAACGCGCCACCATTGGAAAGCCTGCTTCGATAGCTCTCTCTGGTTGTGTGTGATGAGACAACCAGAAATCAAGCACAAGTCGTTAGTGCATATGTTCATCCAGCTAACTGAGACTCAGGGTTGAGTGTCAGCGCTCTATTAGTATCGGAAATGGACAAATTCCGGTGAATTCCGGCGATTTTTGAACTCATAGGGAGTTCAAGCTCAAGGATGAAGAGGAGGAAGTGGACGTTGTCGAAGGTATAGACGTATTTCAAACACGGGGCGTAACGACAGGGCGCGCATGGCGGCCATTGCCATGAAAGAACTTGAAATGCAAAATAATACGCCCATTTCAAAGGAAGGGGTCAGATGATGGCTATTCAACGTCAACTGTAATAAGTGTACATAATTTTTGCAAAAGGTTCACTCTATTAATCAATTCTCTTTGCGCCCTCTCCCATAGCTTATACATAGATGACCAAGCGGGAGGTTATTCTTCTAAGCGTGAACGAATTGCTTCAGGCACGAATGTATTCAATAGTTAGGCACCTCTATTTTTACCTTTGACACTTTTGCTGCGTGTACATATCTCCTTTATGCTGTCTTTTTTCCGAACTCTAGAAATAGAATAAATTTGTGTAACATGTTGATAGATGTTCAGTGTACATCTCGGCCCTAGGTACTCCATAACCTTGCTCCAGCGTTGAAGAAAGCACTAAAGCGAGACAAAGGACCCAGGTGGTGGCCTAAAGTCCTTTAGTTGTCTGCAGTGCTGACTCTGGAATGACTGCCTCGCAAACCGATGGCAGTCATCATGAAGACCCGATATCGATAACCCAGACACGTTTTCCATCATTCGCCCTTGCCGTTGTGGATGGGTCATCATCTCTGTCCTCGACGTCTTCCACTACTCGATTGAATTCTAGCCCTGCACCCGTTCCAACGTTTACCCAGCGATCTGGCGGTCTTTATCGTCGACCTAGAAATGCGCCTCTAGGAGCGATTGTTGGAGGGTCGATGGCTGCTGTTATCGTGATAGGCGTAGTTGTATTACTTCTATGCCTTTCTTTTCGTAGGAAGAGATCAAGGGCCAACGCATCTGCTGTCGAGAAAGTCAGGCTGGCTGTTTTATCGTCAGATCCTGCGACCAGTGCGTTTATCTCTCGTGACTTTTCTTTGTGAAGTCTTTTGGCTCATCAAAGCAGAGCAGAGGCAGCTCAGGCAGCAAACGACAATGACTGCGGATTTAACGTTAACGGCAGTGGTCGTATCCAACGAAAGAGAAGACACAATCGAGTCCAGAAAACGCTCAGAAGCAGCATTGTTGACTTCACCACCACCACATGCTTCGCCCGTTGGGATTACAAATTTACCGTCGGCTGTGCCCTTAGTCATAACTGATTCCCGCCCACTAAGCACGAGAAGGAGGAGGGACGGTGCCTCCGGCGAGCATACAACGGCTGGGTGTAACCCTGCGGATGAAGTCTTGTATATTGTTCCTCCACCATCGTATACAGACAAATGATGATTCCATTGGCTATATGCTGAAGAAGTGTCTCAGCCAAAATCTCTATTAGTACGTGCTATACTTTACCGAAACCCCATCTCGGTCAAAGTTCTCATTATTGTCGTTACTGAGCCGCTGACACCGCTGACACCGCAAACATCCGAGAGGATCTGTCTAAAGAGTGTTCGAGACCCTTCTCACCCTGGAATCCGAGATGGACAATGAGCCGAAACGTTCAAATGCGCAAAAACAGGGAACATAGATCTAAAGATTCCTGATGCATTGCGTAAGTAGGGTGCGCAGCTACGTATGCATATGCATTTCACAAATTTAAAAACGCTAGGACGGAGGGCGCGAAGCGTCTGAGGTTGGTGCTGTGTTCGCAAATCTGGGTCACAGTCGAGTTAAAGATCTCTGCTGGAAGGAATGGCTTAGGCCACTCCGCATTAGGAAGGTAGTGATTGGCGCGATCATGTCTTTCCCACGTGAACGCGTTAACCGATAGTGTTGGAGATTGAGTTGTGAATTTTAAAAGCGCGCCTTTGCACGAACTGATTGCCTAACGCCTTCTTTCTGTAAATTCGATGTTAGCGACTGCGCGCACCAAATTCCTTTTGCTAGCCACCGACGCATTCCCTCGATAGTAATACATAAATCGCATACACCAGATACCATGATTCAGAAATGTCTTTCATTTTCGCAAGGTGAATATTATATTGAAAGCATTTAGCGGCAATTTCAACCTCCAACAGCGTTTTTTTGTGATTCGGTTGCAAACAGGAGCGTCCACCGACACCGTTGTCAGTAACGTAAATGGCATGAAATGGTAAGGCCTCGACATACATTATGGGCAGTTCCTTTAAAAGGTGCTATCGGATAAGGTGAATATCCTATTGAAAGCATTCCAACATCCCTAACATAGTATAAAATCTTGAACACTACTCGTGGAATCCTGGTGACTAGACAGGATTAGAACAATACGGTTCGCGAGAAAAAGTACGATGAATAGGTTATGTTTATTTACAACAGGACACTTCCTGGGATCGAGTTCCCCACGCGGTATAAATTTCAAGATTTGACTCCTTAACATTTCGGGTCGGCGGGGCCAACAGAGTTGGGCGCACAAAAGATGGTGTTTGACATGAATCACGGCACTATACCCCAGCATCAGCATGGTCGAGGGGGCAAAGCCAAATTACTCGAACGTAATTTTAACTTACACTTGTTGGTGACACTATCCACTCTTGATATGTGTTATCCAACTGAAAAAAACCCGTCGAGCAAAAACAAGACTCCATGGCAGTTGTGGTCAAACCTACTAGACGCGTCGGTGCCGAGCCCCGTTCACCAGGACATTGGACAGACAGTGATCTAATCTAATCTAGCCGGCGCTCAGCCTAAGTAATCGAATCCTGTTGATCATGATCTGCTTATAATCCAACCACATTCTCTGAAAAACAGTTGCCCTGATTATGGCCTATTTTTCAATTTACCACACATTATTCTGATATTACAGCTCACCGAAAAAACCCACTAACAAAAAAGTACAATTTCGCTTGTCGCGTAGTACCTCTTAATTTCACACATCTCGGTGGCCAACTCACTTGTGGTGTGATGGATTTCAACGAAAAGTTGAGCTTGAAATGCACTGGCTGTGGGAAGCGTCTCAGAAGTGACGGTTATTTCACTCGCCACGAAAATCAGTACAAAATACGTAAAGGGAAGAGTGCGAAAGCTTGGAACGCTGCAGAACGCTTACAGGAGACTCACAATAAACCAGGCGAATTTACCTATCCATCCGTAGTATTCAAGCATATCAACCCTCCTGTTCAATCACTGGTTACTGGATAATGACTTAACAAAGGAAACTCGGAATGAGCTTTTTAACTATGTGATAGCATATAACAGCATGGCAAAGGAAGGGCGGTTCATAACTTTTACGCTTCAGAAACAAGGCGACGGAGCTCACCAATGTCACGGGCGTCGGACGGAACGGAGTGAAAGGAAGTTCCGTTGCCGTGCCTGAGCCGGCGGTATATCATAACGGACATGTGATTCCGGCTTCCGTTGACGGACCCCACATTCGAATTTCGGACCTCAGACCTGTACCATTTAAGTACAGGACTGACGTCGACCCGTTGTCGGGATCCAGATTAGCGGATATCACGGGGAGCCGAACGAAATGTACAAAAGTCCAGCGTCGAG